>Ga0105047_10000689_pt1 | contig 58282 bp, 50 predicted proteins | sample MAT04_FD_78384 | JGI IMG/M metagenome (GOLD analysis project Ga0105047, IMG submission 78384) | Freshwater microbial communities from Lake Fryxell liftoff mats and glacier meltwater in Antarctica - MAT-04 (megahit assembly) | ecosystem: Environmental > Aquatic > Freshwater > Ice > Liftoff... | reverse complement strand
TGGTGATGTGTCGTTGAGTGACGTGTCGTTGAGTGACGTGTCGTTGAGTGACGTGTCGTTGAGTGACGTGTCGTTGAGTGACACAGATATCGCCCGCTTGCGCCCACTACTTCATCACTTTCCGAGCAAGAAGCGAGCGCGGCGCCAAGAAGCTATGAAATTGGGGAGCATTGGTTGACAATAGGGGATTTAGGGGGCAAGATGGGGAGTAGCGGGGAATTTCCGGGCTAGCGCCATCGGCAATTGCGGTCCCCGAGGCAGGCGCCGAGGTGCGGAGGGTGGTGACGCGACGTGTTGTTCGTGGGGACGTATGAACGCCAACTCGACGACAAGGGTCGCTTGGCCCTGCCCGCGATCTTTCGCGATCGCCTGGGCGACAACTGCTACCTCGCCAAGGGCCGCGATAAGTGCGTCACGGTTGTGCCGGCGGCGACCTTCGAAGCCGAGCTGTTGGCTATGACAGCCCGGGTGAATGAAGACGACGCGCCGCTCGACCAATTGCGCGCCATCGCCGCGTCGGCAAAGTACGTGCAACTCGACAAGCAAGGCCGGGTCACGGTTGAGGACGAGTTGCGCAACTACGCGGAGGTCAGCGTTGGCAACCCGGTGGTAGTGACCGGCCGCGTCGACCGTCTTGAGATCTGGGCACCGGAACGCCAAGCGCGAGTTGATGGCGCCGGCACCGGTGGGCTTGCCGGACCCGACGCGAAGCACAAGTGACATCTCTGCGAGCCCAATCTCTACGACCACCAGACACAGAAAGCGAGGAAGAGGCAGCCCAACTTCGAACTAGCAAATCGTGTAGATCAACCCGCAATTCAACGACAACTGATCGGCCATCTGCAGCCTTCCGGCGAGCACGATGCAAAGCCCCCCTCCGCCCGCTTTCGTCTCGCTCAACCGGGGAGACATCCCGGAAGCACTCGCTTTCCGGAGGGCTGCAGATGGCCGCTCGCACACCGAGTTCACCTCGAACATGACGACGACAACATGACGACGACAACATGACGACGACAACATGACGGCACAGTTCAATCACGAGCCGGTCATGGCGAACGAGGTCGTTGCCCTGTTCGAGAACGTTCCGCCGGGTTTCGTGCTCGACGCAACACTCGGTGGCGGTGGGCACAGCGAGCAACTGCTCGAGCGGTGGCCACAGATTGCGATACTCGGGATCGATCGCGACGCAGATGCGCTGTCCGCAGCGCAGGCTCGTCTCGCTCGTTTCGGAGATCGGTTGCGGGTCTATCACTGCCGGTTCGACCGCCTCGACGAAGCCATGTCAGCACTCTCCATAGAAACGTTGTCCGGTGCGCTGTTTGATCTTGGCGTGAGTTCGCCGCAGCTCGACATCGCCGAGCGCGGGTTTAGCTACCGCAACGACGCAGCCCTCGATATGCGCATGGACCGCACACAGGCGTGGTCGGCCGCCGATGTCGTCAACGGCTACGCAGTGGCCGATCTGGCGCAAGTCATTCAGCGCTATGGCGACGAGCGTTTCGCCCGTCGCGTCGCGGCCGCCATCGTCGCGGCCCGTCCAATCGAGTCGACCGCAACGCTTGCCGAGATTGTGGTGGCGGCGATTCCTGCTGCCGCGCGTCGGACCGGGGGCCACCCCGCCAAGCGCACGTTCCAAGCGATTCGCATCGAGGTCAACGGCGAGCTCGACGCGTTGGCGCCAGCGATCGACACGGCGATCGAGCGCACGGTGCCCGGTGGGCGAGTGGCAGTGCTGTCGTATCATTCGGGCGAGGACCGCATCGTTAAAGAGCGGATGCGCATCGCGGCGACGGGCGACTGTGCCTGCCCCCCGGAGTTGCCGTGCGTGTGCGATGCCGTGCAAACCGTGCGAATCGTTCGTGGAGTGCCGCGCACCCCCTCAAAGTCAGAGCAAGCAAACAATCGGCGGGCTGGTAGTGCTCGTCTGCGTGTGGTGGAGCGTGTCCCCGACGCCCCCACGCGCGGACGGCGCTAGCCCGATGGCCACGGCCGCCCGCAGCTTGCGGGCCGCACCTGGGACACGCACGGAGGCGGCCGTGCGCAGCCGCGTGCATGTCGGCGCGAACTCGAACGGCAGGGGCGCGCGCGTGATGGTCAAGCGCACGGCCTCTGTTGCACATTTGGCCCTGCGGCCGCAGCTCGCGCTCGTACCACGTCGTCGGCGCACGGCGCGCCTGATCGCTGCTGTGTGCATTCCAGTGTTTGCCTTGATGCTTGGCGCCGCCGCGTTTCAGACGCAGTTGGCAAGTCGGCAGGTGCAACTCGACGCCGTCGATCGTGAAATCCGCGAGGCATACGACCAGTACGACACAATGCGGCGCGAGCGAGCGGAGTTGCGTTCGCCGGGTCGTTTGGCTGTCGAGGCCGCCGCCATCGGAATGGTTCCGGCGACGCAGACACAGTTCGTGGCACTCGACCCGGATGTGATCGCGACCGTGCAGCGCAACGGCGTAGCGCCCGATGTTGCGGACACGACCGGAATCGGCGAGGAGTTTCAGCAGTACGCGGACGTCAAGGCCCAGTCGGGTAGCGCGCCGTGAGACACGACGCCAGGCCGACCAACGCTCGCGGATCGCGCCACGCTGCGTCTGCACAGCGACGCGCCGCAGGACCGCGCAACGCTGCGCCGCGTAATGCGAGAACGGCACCGAGAACGGCAGGAAGAACGACACCGAGAACGGCACCGAAAACAAGCGCGCGGTCGGCCGGCAGTTTGTCGCACCGCAAGCACGCGCCTGCGAAGCGATCGGCCGCGACCAGCAAGAGTTCTCGCGGAAGAGTTGCGCGCACGAACACGGTGGCGCGGCCGTTGCAGCGGCGCGTCCCCCGCGATAGGCGTACATCGAGTGCGATGCAGTTTCGCTCGGGCGATCCGCGACGTCGTCTGCAGGTTGTCTTCGTGGTCAGCATGCTGTTGTTCCTCGCCGTCATTGGCCGTGTTGTCTTTTTGCAAACCGCAGGCAGCGAGGCCCTGGTTGCGGCCGGTAAGGCGCAGCGCGTCTCGGAGTCCGTGTTGGTCGCCGAGCGCGGCACGATCTTCGCCCGCGACGGCGGCGAACTGGCGCTCAGCGTTGCGAGCAGCACGCTGTGGGCCAACCCGAAGTTGGTCATCGATCCGGCGGGTGCATCGACCTTGCTGGCAACCATGCTTCACCTCTCGTCGGAAAAGCAGCAGTCGTTGTTGGAAGCATTCACTACGAAGGAAAAGAGCTTTGTCTATATCACTCGCCAGATCGACGAAGAACTGGCGGCAACTGTGCTGGCGCTTGATCTGCCAGGTGTTTCGGTGTTGCACGAGAACAAGCGCATCATGCCGAGTGGCGAGGTCGGTCGCAGCGTGCTGGGCATCACCGACATTGATGGTGTCGGCCTTGCAGGCGTCGAGTTGCAATACAACGAATTGCTCACCGGGCGAGACGGCGAGCGTGTGCGCGAGCACGACAAAAATGGACGGTCGATCCCAGGCTCTGGCGCGACGACTATCGACCCAGTGCCTGGCGACGACTTGGTGCTCACACTGGATCGCTCGCTGCAGTTCCAAGTGGAGCAAGCGCTACTGGCGCGTGTCAACGAATTGTCGGCGTTTGGTGGCACCGTCATTGTGATGGACACGGCGACCGGCGCGATCTACGCGATCGCGAATGTGCAGCGTACGCCCGTTGCTGAGGATGGCAGCGGTGGGGTCGTCGAGGTCACCTCCGGCAACTCGGCGGCAGTCGAACCCTTCGAGCCGGGCTCGGTGGCGAAGGTGTTCAGCCTCGCCGCTGTTGTCGACGCCGGCGTCGCGAATCCGGACACGATTATCGACGTTCCCGGCTACATCATTTACGACAAGGGAACGGCCTGGGAAGAGCGGATCAACGACGCCGTGCCGCACGACACGCAACCGATGTCGTTACGCGAGATCGTCGTCAATTCATCCAACATCGGCACAGTGCTGATGACCCAACAGTTGGGCTACGAGAACTACGGCGCATACCTCGAGACGTTCGGCTTCGGACAGAAGACTTCCCTTGGTTTCCCCGACGAAAGCGCTGGCATCTGGCATCCGCCAAGCGAGTGGCAGGGCACCGAGCGGGTCAACCCTGCGTATGGCTACGGCTATTCGGCAACGTCGCTGCAGCTGGTTGCCGCAGTGAATGCCGTCGCCAACGGCGGAACCTACGTTGCACCGAAGTTGCTGACGGCGACCCTCGGAGCCGATGGCGAGATCACTGAGACCGATCCATCGCCGACGCATGAAGTGATCTCGCCGACGACAGCCGCGACGATGACGAGCATGATGACCGACGTGGTGTGCTACGGCACCGGCAAGCTGGCGCAACTGCCCAGCGTGTCGGTCGCGGGCAAAACCGGAACGGCGTACAAGACTGAAGACGGCACCTACGGCGAGGATGGCAACCGCAAGTATCGCGCCACCTTCGTTGGCTTCTTCCCGGCGCAAGCACCGCGCGTCACGATTCTGGTGACGATCGATGAGCCCGATCCGACATCGCACGACCGCTTCGGTGGTACGGCGGCGGCACCTTTATTCACCACTGTTGCGACGGCCGCGATTCACGAGTTGTTGATCACGCCTCCGTCGAACGACACCGGCTGCCCCGCAGCGTGACGGCCATGCAACGCCTGCTCGGCGATCTGCTGACCGACTCTGGATTGGGGCTCAGTGTCGCACCGAGCGACGCGTCGATCGCGATTACAGGCGTCGAGTTCGACTCGCGGCGAGTAACTCGCGGTTCGCTGTTCTGCTGCTTGCTCGGCGACGGTCACGACGGCCACGACTTCGCCGCCGAGGCGATCGCAGCCGGTGCCGCGGCTCTGCTGTGCGAGTGCGTGCTGGACTTGCCGGTACCGCAGTTAGTGGTTCCCGACGCACGGGCGGCGATGGGTCCACTCGCTGCCGCGTTCTACGGACACCCGTCACACCAGCTGATGTTGGTTGGCATCACCGGCACGAACGGCAAGACGACGACATGCAGCCTGCTCGCGAGCGTGCTCAACACGGCTGGAGTGCCTACGGGCGTCATCGGCACCCTCACCGGCAAGCACACCACACCAGAAGCTCCCGACCTACAGGCGCAACTTGCTGAGTTTCTTGTCGCCGGAATGAAAGCGGTGGTGATCGAAGTCTCCTCGCACGCACTCGCGTTGCACCGCGTCGATGGTTGCCACTTTGCGCTCGCAGTATTCACCAACCTTGGTCGTGATCATCTCGATCTGCACGGCACGATCGAGAACTACTTCGCCGCCAAGGCTTCGCTGTTCCAGCCTCGCCTGAGCGCACAGGGAGTCGTGAACGTCGACGATCCCCGCGGTCGCCAGCTGGCTGATGCGGCAGCAATTCCGATGACCGAGTTCTCGGTGCGCGACATCAGCGAGTTGGTTGTCACCCCGACGAGTCATCAGTACGTGTGGCGCGGTGCGCCAATTCGCGTGGGCATCGGTGGCGCGTTCAACGCGATGAACAGCCTGGCGGCGGCCACCGCAGCTGCGGCGCTGGGCATCGCTACTGATGTCATCTCGAACGGTCTGGCATCGGCGCCAGCGGTGCGCGGGCGATTCGAGCCGGTCCACGCCGGGCAATCGTTCGACGTCATCGTCGACTTTGCCCACACGCCCGATGGATTGCGCGAGGTGCTGCCCGCCGCGCGCGCTGCGGTCGCCGACCTGGCGGCCAGTCGGGTGATCGTCGTCTTCGGCTGCGGCGGCGATCGTGATCGTGAAAAGCGACCTGAAATGGGTGCGGTAGCTGCCTCGTTGGCCGATTTCGTCGTCGTTACATCCGACAATCCGCGATCCGAGGATCCGCAGGCCATCATCGATGCCGTGTTAGCCGGGGTGCCCGCCGACTACCGTGAACGTGTTGTGAGTGAGTCCGACCGTCGCCAAGCCTTCGCCACGGCGTTCCAGATGGCAAGGACCGGTGATGTGGTCGTGATCGCTGGCAAGGGCCACGAGACCACGCAAACGATCGGCGGCGAGGTCAATCCGTTCGACGATCACGCAGTTGCCACCACCCTCTTGCAGCAGGCGGGCCCGCGATGATCGCCGTCATGATCGCAGGAGCGACTGCGATGCTGAGCGCGCTGTTCGGCACTCGATTCCTGATCAAGTTCTTCCGCGATCGCGGCAAGGGCCAACCGATACTCGGTAAGGAAGATCACGGTCCCGAACACCACATGCACAAGCAGGGCACGCCGACAATGGGCGGACTGGCGATTGTGGTTGCCGCCTTGTTTGGGTGGTTGGTCGCGCATCTACGCCCCGGCCTGGCTTTGTCGGACCAGACGATGATCATGTGGGCCGGCGTCCTTGTCATGGGCGGCATGGGTTTGCTCGACGACCTGATCAAGGTGCGCAAACACCACAACCGCGGCATCTTTTGGAAGAAGAAGAGTTACATCACGCTGTCGCTGTCGATCCTGCTCGCATGGTGGTTGGTTGCAGCCACTGGGCTCAGCGAGACACTCTCGTTGACGCGGTCGACGTTCCCTGGCTGGCATCTCCCGTGGCCGGTGCTGGTCGTGTTCGCCGGGGTCATCGTGTGGAGCACGAGCAATGCCGTCAACGTGACCGACGGCGCCGATGGACTGGCCGCTGGCTCGGCGATGATGGGTTTCCTCGCTTTCACAATCATTGCCTACTGGGCGTTCCGTAATCCCGATGTGTATGGCTCGGTGGTCAACCCGCTCGACCTTGCCGTGTTCGCGGCAGCGTTCGGCGGTGCATGCGCGGGCTTCCTTTGGTACAACGCGGCACCGGCGCGCATCATCATGGGCGACATCGGCGCACTCGGCGTCGGCACTGCGCTCGCACTACTGGCATTGACGACTAATACACAATTGCTGTTGATTCTGATCTGCGGTATCAACGTGATTGAGGCCGGGTCCGTTGCGGTTCAAATGGGTGTGTTCAAGGCTTCGGGTCGCAAGAAGCGACTGTTCCGCATGTCGCCGATTCATCATCACTTTGAACTCGTCGGTTGGCCCGAAACCACGGTGATCATCCGCTTCTGGATCGTGTCAGGTATCTGCGTGGCGAGCGCACTTGCCATCTTCATCGCCGACTTCACCCGCGTGACAGAGAATCTGCGATGACGCGCGCATCGGCGAAGTCGACAGCCATGATTTACGGGATTGCGCTCGCTGGCGATGCATTGGCCCAGCAACTGGTCAGGCGCGGCTGGCGCGTCATTGTCGCCGACGACGATCCTTCGGCTGCCAAACATGCGTTGGCGCAAGCTGTTGGCGCGACGCTGGTCGGCAAGCCGGATGCCGCTGCGCTCGCGGAGCTCGTCGAGCAGTCGCAAATGGTGTGCCCGGCACCGGGTGTGCCCGAGACGCATGCGGTCGTTGCCGCAGCAATGCGGGCGGGCGTGCCGATTCGCACCGAGATCGACTTGGCCTACGAGTGGGAACAGGAACGTCCGCAAGGTCCGCGGCCGATCTTGGCGATCACCGGTACGGACGGCAAGACGACGACCACGATGTTGGTCGCCCACATCCTCAACACCGCTGGACATCGCGCCGCGGCAGTCGGCAACACGGAGATGCCGTTCGCGGCAGCGCTCGACGGACCGGACTTCGACGTGTTCGCGGTGGAGTGCAGCAGCTTCCGTTTGAACTGGCTCCACTCGTTTCGCGCCGAGGCGGCCGCATGGCTGAACCTCGCTCCCGACCATCAGAACTGGCATACGTCGATGGCAGCGTACGAATCGGCGAAGGCGCGTATCTGGGAGCACCGGCGAGCGACTGATGTTGCGATCGGATTCGCCGACGACCCAGTCGTGATGCGCAATCTGGACGCCGCCGGTGGGATCACGCGCACGTTCGCAACCAGCGATGCTGACTACTACGTTGAGGGCGGGCACGTTGCGGGCGGGCACGTTGCGGGCGGGCACGTCGCCGACGGGCACCTTGTTGGCCCGCAGGGGGTCATCGCAGCTGTCGCTTCGATGACGCGTGCGTTGCCCCACGATCTCACCAACGCGCTGGCCGCAGCGGCGTTGGTGCTCGAGTCGGGTCTCGCCGATTCCGCCGCTGTCGCAGCTGCGCTGGCGACCTTCCGTCATCCACCTCACCGCATCGAACCAGTGGGTGTGATCGATGGCGTGCGCTGGTTCAACGACTCGAAAGCGACTTCGCCGCACGCTGCACTCACCGCGATCCGTTCGTTCGATCATGTCGTGCTGCTTGCCGGTGGTCTCAATAAGGGCCTCGACCTCTCGATCTTGGCCACCGAGAAGGACCGCATTAAGGCGGTGATCGGTTTGGGCCGCGCTGCGACCGACATCACCCATGCCTTTGAAGGGCTCTGCCCAACCAGCATCGCGACGTCGATGAAGGAAGCCGTCACGATGGCCGACGAACTGGCTGTGATGGGTGACGTGGTCCTGTTGTCGCCTGCGTGCGCAAGTTTCGATTGGTACCCAACGGGCGGCTATCCGGCGCGCGGCGACGATTTCCGTCAGCTCGTCGAGGCGTTAGCGGGCAAGCATGAGTAACTCCGCGACGCTCATCGGCGATCGTCGCCGCGCCGCGCTGGCGCGCGCCGAGGCCATGCATCGCCATCCGACTCGGCGCGTCAATGCGCGACCTGTTACTCCGCCGCCGATTGCCTTCTACGTGATTGCCGTCGTGACGACGGTGTTGACGATGCTCGGTCTGGTGATGGTGATGTCGGCCACATCGATCAAAGAGTTCCACGGTGGTCGTTCGCCGTGGGGCTTGTTCAACAAGCAACTGCTGTGGGCCATTGTGGGGTGCTTTGCGTTGTGGTTCGCGATGCGCGTGCCAACGCATCGCTGGCGGCGGATGATCTTCCCCGCGCTCGCAGCGGCTTGTGGCCTGATGTTGCTGCCCTTCCTCGGCGGAGTCGGCAGCCGGGTCAACGATGCCAGCTCGTGGGTCGTGATCGGTCCTCTGAACTTTCAACCGAGCGAATTCTTGAAGCTGGCTGTGTTGCTCGCCTGCGCCGACCTCTTGGCTTCTCGCCACACCGAGATGCACGATCCGGCGCGCACGATGATGCCCGTGCTTGGTGTCGCGCTCGTCGGCGGGTCGTTGTGCCTTGTGCAGGGCGACCTTGGCTCAGCGATCGTGCTCGGCTGCATCGTGTTTGCAATGGCCTTCGTCGCTGGTGCGCCACTGCTGCCGATGATGGCTGCTGGCTCTGTCGGAACCCTCGGTGCGTTGGCGTTCGTAGCGTCTAGCCCACGCCGCCAAGACCGCTTCACAGCGTTTCTTGATATCGCAGCGCACAAGGACCACCTCAGCTACCAGACGTATCAAGCGATGATCGCCATGGCGCAGGGTGGATTCACCGGCTCGGGTGTCGGACGCGGCGACACCAAACTCGGCGAGTTCCTGCCATTGGCGCAGAGCGACTTCATCTTCGCGGTGGTGGCCGAGGAACTGGGCATGATCGGTGTGGTTGCCGTACTCGGTGGATTCATGGTGCTCGCCTACGCAGGGGTGCAGGTCGCACTCGCAACACAGGATCGCTTTCACGCGCTGTTGGCTGGCGGAATCGTGTGCTGGTTGGTGGTGCAAACGATCATCAACGTCGGCGGTGTGACGGGGCTGTTGCCGGTGACAGGCCTGACGCTTCCCTTTTTCTCCACGGGCGGTAGTTCGTTGCTCGCCTCCATGGTGGCGATGGGCTTGTTGCTCAACGTGGCCCGCAACGTTCGATGACGGAGCATGTTGTTGCCGACGGCGCGTTCGCAGTGATCACCGGTGGCGGTACTTCCGGCCACGTGCTTCCTGCGTTGGCAATCGCCGACGCGTTGGTCGCCGCAGGGCATCCGCGCCGCTCGATCCACTATGTCGGCGGCAAGCACGGCGCTGAAGTCGCGTTACTTGCCGCAACCGACTATCCCGCCACCTTTCTTGACGTTGTTGGTTTGCAACGCCATCTGTCGCGACGCAACCTCGCCTTCGCTCCGAAGCTGCTGCGTTCGATTCGCGCCGCGAGGCGATTGCTGCGCGAGTTACGACCGGCAGTTGTTGTCAACGTCGGTGGCTATGCCAGCTTTCCGACGACATACGCGGCACGCCGGGCAAAGGTTCCTTACGTCGTTGTTTCTTGGGACCACCGTCCTGGACTTGTGTCGCGGTTGATGGCGCGTGGGGCAGCCGCATGCGCGGTTGCTGACGCCGGTTCCGCGTTGCCGCATGCACAGGTGACGGGCGCGCCGATGCGGGCAGAGATCGTTGGCCTCGATCGGGCGGCGGCGCGCCCGCTGGCTCGTGAGCAACTAGACCTTCCGGCGGATCGCTTCGTTGTCGCGGTTGTATGCGGATCGCTTGGTGCCGGCGCAGTGAACACGGTGGTCACCACCGCAGTCGATCAGCTTGGCTCGCGTCGCGATTTGGCGGTGTACCACATCGTCGGTGAGCGCTTCTTGAACCAAGCCGCGCCCGGGCGCGATGGCAAGTCAGGCATTCTGTATCGCGTGATCGGCTACGAATCCAAAATGGCGCAGCTGTACGCCGCTGCGGATCTGTTGATCACGCGCGCCGGTGCAGGCACAGTTGCCGAAATAGCGACCGTCGGCGCGCCTGCGATTGTGGTGCCGTGGCCAGGGGCTGCCGAGAACCATCAACTCGCCAACGCGAAGCTGCTTGCGGATCAGGGAGCGGCGGTGCTCATCGAGCAAGGTGCATTCACCGCCGAACGATTGATTGCCGAGATCGATCGTCTCGTCGCTCACCCAGTTGCGTTGGCCGACTTGGCTGCCAACGCACGCGCCGCGGGTGCTCTGCATCGCAGTGGCAAGCTCGTGGCCCTCATCGAACAGGTTGCCCGCAGCGAGGGGCGCGCCGAGTGAGCCTGACCTTCGACCTTTCGCGGCCACGCAGGGTTCATGTTGTGGGTGTCGGGGGGCCGGGCATGAGCGCGATTGCCATCGCGCTCGCCGAGATGGGCCACATGGTGTCGGGTAGCGATATGCGCGAGCAGAGCGTCCTCGATCGCGTGCGCGTCGCTGGTGTGCAGGTTCACGTCGGCCATTCGCGTGAGTTCGTGCACGGCTGTGACGCGGTCACGTACAGCACGGCCATTCCCGAGCGCAACATCGAGCGCGATGAAGCGGTTGTCATCGGCGTGCCTGCGTTGCACCGTTCAGGTATGTTGGCTGCGATCTGCGCGCAGGCGAAGTCGATTGGTGTTGCGGGTGCGCATGGCAAGACATCGACGGCCTCGATGCTGATGTTGATTCTTGCGGCGGCGAAGTGGCGACCGAGCTTCGTCATCGGCGGCGACGTGACTGATATGGGCACCGGTGCGCAATGGACTGGTGGCGAGTGGCTCGTTGTCGAGGCCGACGAAAGCGACGGTACGCATCTGGCGTTGCCGCTGTACGCGACGATCCTCACCAATGTTGAGGCCGACTTCCTGGATTTCTACGACTCGCTCGACGAGCTGGTCGCTGGGTTCGACCGCTACCTCGCCCAGATTCAAGGCCCGAAGGTGCTGTGTCTTGACGACCCGATTTGTGCCGATCTCGCGGCGCGCCACGAGGTGATTACTTACGGCACGTCTGCGGCGGCCGACTTTGTTGCTTGCAACGTGCGCACCGACAGCGGCGCGGCAACCTTCGACGTGCAACATCGCGGCACGGTGCTCGGTTCGGTAGCGCTGCCATTGCGTGGTTTACACAACGTCCGTAACGCCACAGCAGCTCTGGCTATGGCCGTCACTATCGGTGTGCCGTTTGACGTCGCTGTCGTGGCGTTGGCCAAATTCGGGGGCGTGGCACGCCGGTTCGACATACGAGGTGTCGACGACGGCGTGACCTTCGTCGACGACTACGCACATCTGCCCGGCGAGATTGCCGCCGTGCTGGCCGCAGCGCGCGGCAGCGGTGACGGTTGGCGTCGTGTCGTGGCCGTCTTTCAACCGAACCGTTTCAATCGGATGGCGATGATGTCGCCCGACTATCGCGATGCGTTCGCAGATGCAGACGTCATTGTGTTGACAGAAATTTACCCATCCGGCACCGCACCGATTCCAGGCGTCACCGGCAAGTTGGTGGTCAATGCCGTGCTCGATGCTCACCCAAGTAGCACGATGGTGTGGATGCCGCATCGCGACGACCTTGTCGACTATCTCGCCCGCAATCTGCGCAACGGTGATGTGTGCATCTCGATGGGCTGCGGCGACGTCAGCACACTCTCCGAGGAAGTGCAGCAGCAACGTGCTCGCTTGCGCGCTGGACAGCGCCCAGCATGAGCACCGTGAAGAGTCAGCAGCAGGAAGCACTGGCCCGACTCGGGTCGATAGCGACTGCGAACGAGTCGCTTGCGCAGTACACGACATATCGCGTCGGCGGCGATGCGGCCGTGTTCGCTTCGCCGCGCAACGAGGACGACTTGCACCTCGTGGCCGAGGTCGTGCGCGATACGGGTCTACCGACCTTGGTGGTCGGCCGCGGCTCGAACCTGCTGGTCGCCGATGCTGGCTTTGCCGGAATCGTGGTTTCGCTGGCGAACATGGCGGAGTGGGTGCGCTTCGAAGATGTCGTCGTGAATGTGGGCGCAGCGATGGCGTTGCCGGTGCTTGCGCGGCGTTGTGTGGCGGCCGGTCTAGTTGGCTTCGAGTGGGCGGTGGGCGTTCCCGGCTCGGTTGGTGGAGCGGTTCGCATGAACGCCGGCGGTCATGGCAGCGATATGGCGGCGTCGCTCGTGGGCGTCCACCTCCTTGATCTGCGGACGACGAACAATGCGTGGGTCGCCGTCGACAAATTGCACCTTCGGTTCCGCGGGTCAGACATCGCTGATCATCAAGTCGTGATCGACGCGCAGTTGCTCTTGCAACGTGGAGATACGGAAGCTGCCGAGGCGACGCTGACGGAGATTGTTCGCTGGCGACGTGAGCATCAGCCCGGCGGACAGAACGCAGGCTCGGTGTTTGTCAATCCGATTCCCGGGCAACTGGCCGCAGCAGAGTTGATCGACAAGATCGGGCTGCGCGGTTTTCGCATCGGTGGTGCGGCCGTGAGCGAGAAGCACGCGAACTTCATTCAGGCGGGCGAGAATTGCACGGCTGCCGATGTGCGCGCCGTGATCGAACACGTCCGCGCGGAGGTGAAACGCACCGCCGGTGTCGAGCTGCGCAGCGAGGTGACGTTGGTCGGGTTTGACGACTTACCGTGGGCCAACGATGTCACGTTGCATCACATAGGGATCGCGCTGTGAGGCTGCGATGACTGAACCGCCGATCGAAGACAATCCATCCGACGACGTGCTTGAGGAACTACTTGGCGCATTTTCTGTCGACTCCACGCCCGACGGGACCGACGACATCGCGCCGGGTCGGCCCGACGAGTACGACTTTGACGACCCGTCGATCGATCGCCTGCTTGGTATCACCGCCGAGCAACCAACGGTTGCTGCGGCGCCCGCGCCTGCACTCGCCGAGCGTTCCAGGCCCGAGCAGCTCAAGGCGGAAAGGCTCAAGCCGGTCAAGCCGGGGAAGATCAAGCCGGTCAAGCCCGCGAAATCGGACAAGGTGAAGTCGTCGCGCGGCCAAGACGCGGCCGAGCGCCCGACGATTGTCATTGGCGGCGAAGATGCTCCAGACGCCGTGTTTCTTGATGTCGAGCGCGAAGAGAAGTTCCTTGAGCGCCGAACCGAGGAAGGAAACAAGGAACGCTCGACCATCGTCATCACCGACTTCGATGAGGTCGCTCCGCTCGACGCGACGGCGGTGCGGTCCTCAATGGGTGGTGGTGGCGGCGGTGGCAGCCCCGATCAGCGGATTCGCGCACGGCGTATCTCGGTTCGCCGCGCCGAGGGTCGTCGCCGTTTGCGCTGGGTGCTGATCGGGTTAGCCGTCATCGCCGTACCAGTCGCAACGTTGGCTGTTCTCGCGTCGCAGATCTTCGACGTCACGGAGGTCACGGTGCAGGGTGCCACCTACACCGACCCGACCTTGCTGGCGACCGTTATCAACGATCTCACCGGCGATCCCGTGCTATTGGTCGACACCCAGGCAATCGAGCAGAAGCTGCAGGCCGACCCATGGGTCGAGCGCGTCAAAGTGGAAACCGACTTTCCCCATGGCGTGAACATCGACATTCGCGAACGGAAACCTGTGGCCGCGTTTCAGGGTGGCGATGGACGCTTTCGGATCATCGACTACGAAGGCCGCGTGCTCGACGTCATCGACGGCATCCCAATCGACTATCTGCTGATTACCGGCGATCACCCCGACACTGCCCGCGGGCAGTTTGTCGGTGCCCCCTATTCGGCCGCCGCCGAGTTGGTGCTCAGCTTGCCCTCCGAGGTCAGCGCGGTCACCGAGTCAGTAGGACTGAACGCGGCGACCGGAGCGCTATCGCTGCAGCTCAACGGCGGTACGACCGTGCAGTTGGGTGATGCATCGCATATGGACAAGAAGCTGGCCCGCTTGCTGACTCACGTGCGCGCAGGGGTTGTCGGAGTGTGCGAGGTCGACGTTTCGACATCGGAAGTCGGTATCGTGCCATGCTGATCTTCGGGTCGGATTTGTCTGTATCTATGCGGTCCTACCTGGTGCATCACCCTCGCTGAGCTGCCAGTTCGCTACGCTTGAACCACAAATGGTGTTCCCCGTGTCCCTCACTATCAAGCTCACTCACATCGCCCCGCTTTTCTCCCGGAGGTACCTCTGATGGCTGGCGCCCCACAGAACTATCTCGCCGTCATCAAGGTGATTGGTGTCGGCGGTGGTGGTGTCAACGCGATCAACCGGATGATCGACGCCGGGCTGAAGGGCGTCGAGTTCGTTGCGGTGAACACCGATGCGCAGGCACTGCTGATGAGCGATGCCGACGTCAAGCTCGACATCGGGCGCGATCTGACCCGCGGGTTGGGGGCTGGTAGCGACCCCGAAATTGGCCGCACCGCCGCCGAGACGCACCGCGACGAAATCGAAGAGGTGTTGAAGGGCGCCGACATGGTGTTCATCACCGCTGGCGAGGGTGGCGGTACGGGCACGGGTGCCGCACCGGTAATCGCCGAAGTCGCTCGCGGACTTGGCGCACTCACCATCGGCGTCGTAACTCGGCCGTTCAGCTTTGAGGGCCGCCGACGCGCCGTGCAGGCCGACGCAGGTGTACAGAAGCTGAAGGAAAAAGTCGACACGCTGATCGTGATTCCTAACGATCGCCTGCTCACCGTTTCCAACGAGAAGACCAGCGTGCTCAACGCATTCAAGATGGCCGACGAAGTGCTGATGCAAGGTGTCGCTGGTATCACGACGCTGATCACCACGCCCGGCCTGATTAACACCGACTTCGCCGACGTCAGGATCATTCTGTCTGGTGCCGGCTCGGCACTGATGGGCATCGGTCAGGCCAGTGGCGAGAACCGGTCCGTGACCGCGGCGAAGAACGCGATCAGCAGCCCCATGCTCGAGGCTGCCATCGATGGCGCCCGTGGCATCTTGCTGAACATCACCGGTGGCAGCGGCCTCGGTTTGTTCGAGATGAACGCTGCTGCCGAGATCATCCACGCTGTTGCGCACCCAGACGCCAACATCATTTTCGGCGCCGTAATCGACGACGAGATGGGCGACGAAGTCAAGGTCACCGTCATCGCCGCTGGCTTCGATCGCTGGGATAGCTCGGGTGGTATGACGTCCTCTTCCGGTCGCCAGTCACCGAAGCTAGTTCCATCACCGAAGTCAGGTTCGGGACTCAAGGATCTCTTTGCGGACGGTAACTCCGATCCGCTTGACGGCGACGACGACTTCGACGTTCCTTCCTTCTTGAAGTGAACTGAAGCGAAGCCGGTCACGAGTGACGGCGTTCGACGACCTCGTTGCCGAGCGATTGCACGAGTTGCAACAGCGCATCGCGCGTGCTGGGGGCATGGGCGTGACCGTGCTGCCGGTTACTAAGTCGTTCCCCGTAGCGGCCTGCTGGGCTGCCTATCGCGCTGGTTGTGTGGCGGTGGGCGAGAACTACGCGCAGGAGGTGGTAGCCAAGTTCGGCGGTCAACTGGGGCAGGCACCGCCTCTGCCCGTCCACTTCATTGGTCAACTGCAAACGAACAAGGTGCGCATGCTGGCCCCAATTGTTGCGCTGTTTGGTTCCGTCGACCGCGCCTCTCAGGTGAAGGAATTGGCCAAGCGGGCTGTCGGCGCACGCATCTTGATCCAGGTCGCCCCTGGCGGGTTCGGGTCAGAAACGGCGGCCAAGGGCGGGTGCCCGATTGAAGAGGTTCCCGCGCTGGTCGAAGCGGCGACGGCCGCAGGTCTGCGTGTGGAGGGTCTCATGGCTGTCGGTCCAACCGTCGGCGGCGCTGAGGCGGCACGTCCATTGTTCCGATCGGTGCGTACGCTCGCGTCGAAGCTCGGGCTCGCAACGTGCTCGATTGGGATGAGCGGCGACCTCGAAGTCGCGGTGCAGGAGGGCAGCACCGAGGTGCGCATCGGTACCGCGCTCTTCGGCGAGCGTCCTCAACTCGACACGCTGGTGCGATAGCCTCAATGTCCATGTGGAAGAAGGCGATGGACTATTTGGGCCTCGGCCCCGACGACGCCTACGACGACTACGACGACGCGCCCGAACCCGAACGGCCGTCGCGCCAGGCACGCGCACCGCGCGACGAACCACCGCGTCAGCAGGGTGGCTACAACAACGACTACGACAACGGCTACGAAGACCGGCCGCCGCGCCCGAGCACCGGGCGCGCGACGTTCCCCAGCCATTCGAGTACTAGCTCCGATGTGGCGGTACGCCGACCAGTTGCTGCTGGCGATCAGTCCAGCGTTAAGCCACGGCCCTCGAATCCGAGGATCATCCCGATCACCAAGGCCGGTTCCGGTTCTGGTAACAGCGGGGATCCATACACGGTGAAGCCGCGCCGCTTCGATTCGGCGCAGGAACTAGCCGACAAGTTCAAAGAGGGACTGCCGGTCATCATGAACCTCGAGGCCGCCGACCGCGAAGTGTCGCGTCGGCTCATCGACTTCGCGAGCGGCCTTTGCTATGGCCTCAACGGCAGCATGGAGAAGGTCGCCAGTGGCGTGTATCTGCTGAAGCCGTTGGCGAACCCGACGGGTTACGACGACGACGGCTACGGCGCGTAATGGAACTGAGCCCCCAACAGATCCGCGGTGTCGGATTCAACATGGTGAAGAAGGGTTACGACCCCGAGCAGGTCGATGCCTTCAAGGAAGACGTCGCCACCGTCGTCGAGACCGCGCATAGCCAAGCAATTGCGATGGAGGCTCGCGCGCGCGCCGCCGTTGCCAAGTTGCACGAGGTCGCACAGCACGCGCCAGCGCCGACCGCCGAGCGCGAGCCCGAGGGATTTTCAGCGAGCGACAACGACCGCATCACCCGCACTTTGGCGCTTGCGCAGCGCACGGCCGACGCCGCCGTCGCCGAGGCGCGCAGCGAATCGGAAGCGATGATTGCTAAATCGCGCGACGAAGCCGAGCGCATGCTCGACCACGCGCGCACGTTGGCGGCCAAGACGATCGACGATTCGCGCGCCGAGGCGCGTCGAGCAGTCGAAGGCGACAGGATGCAGGCCGAGAACGAACTGCAGTCGCTGCTTGCTCGTCGCGACTTTCTGTTGTCGGATGTCGATCACCTCGAGCAGTACTTGCTGGCGCAACGCGAGCGGTTGCGCGATACGGCTGTCGCGCTGCAAGAAATGGTCGAGCGTGTACCTGCCGGTTTCGGCGATATCCGGCGGCCGCTTCTGTCGGCCTCTGCAGATCACGTCGCGACCGAGCCGCACTACGATCCGGCCCCGAGCCACGTTGCACCAGCACGCCACGAAGCCGTTGCTGGACATCGTGCCGACGAAGCGGCTACCCCGAACCACGACGCACGCGCACACGAAGCTGTCGACGAGGTTGGCCTCTTCGATCAGGCTGATGATCTCGACGACGAACTCGGTGACGACGACCAACCGGTTGAAGAAATGTCCGAGTTGGTGTGGGACGACGAGTCGATTGCGGCCGCCGAGCGCGCGGCGGAGTTGCCGTTCCGGCCGAGTGGCGGCCCGCCGGTGCGGCCAGGGTCGGTACGCCCGCGGGCCAATATGCGTCGCGGCGGGGCGTCAGCGCCGCCGTTTAACGATCCCGACGAGCAGGACAACGTTTGGCGCATGCTCGACGAGGAAGTCGCCAGCACGCACGGCGCCGAAGCCGGGCTGCACCTTGATGAGATAACGACTGAAGTGCCGATTATTCCTCGCGCCGCCGATACCTTCCGGGTCGGCGGCGACGAGTTGCAATAATCTCCACTCGTCCCAACAAACTCCGGATCGCTGTGACTTACCCACCCGTCTCTGCACAACCTTCGTTTCCCGCCAACGAGCGCGATGTCCTCGCGTTCTGGGAAGCCGACGCAACATTTGAGGCGTCGGTCGATCGTCGCGAGGGCTCCGACGAGTACGTGTTCTACGACGGACCGCCGTTTGCGAATGGCCTGCCGCACTACGGCCACTTGCTCACCGGCTTCGTCAAGGACGCAATCCCTCGCTATCGCACGATGCGCGGGCAACAGGTGCACCGCCGCTTCGGTTGGGACTGTCATGGTTTGCCAGCCGAAGTTGTTGCTGAGAAGGAACTCGGCATCAGCGGCCATCCATCGATCACGAAGTTCGGCATCGACAAGTTCAACGACGCGTGTCGCACCAGTGTTTTGCGCTTCACCGACGATTGGCATCGGTACGTCACTCGCCAAGCGCGCTGGGTCGACTTCGAGCACGGTTACAAGACGCTCGACACTCCCTACATGGAGAGTGTCATGTGGGCGTTCAAGACACTCTGGGATAAGGGTCTCGTGTACGAGGGCTTCCGCGTGTTGGCGTATTGCTGGCGCTGCGAGACGCCGCTGAGCAACACCGAGACGCGGATGGACGACGTCTATCGCGATCGGCAAGACCCGGCACTCACCGTGCAGTTCCGACTCGACACTGGCGAACACATCCTGGCGTGGACGACGACGCCCTGGACATTGCCGAGCAACCTCGCGCTCGCCGTCGGTCCAACCATCGATTACGCGGTGATGGAGCAGGCAGACAACGACGGTGTCGCGCAGCGCTACATCCTGGCCGAGTCGCGCCTGAGTGCGTACGAGAAGGAACTTGCGGGCGCAGTTCAGGTCGGCACGCTTTCTGGCGCCGACCTGGTCGGCCGTGGCTACACCCCGCTGTTCCCTTACTTCGCCGACACCGAGAACGCGTTTCATGTGCTGGCTGCCGACTTCGTCAGCACCGAGGACGGCACCGGTGTCGTGCACATGGCACCCGGTTTCGGTGAGGAAGACCAAATCGTGTGCAACGCGGTTGGCATCGCGACGATCTGTCCGATGGATGAACACGGTCGCTTCACCGCCGATGTCCCGACGTACGCCGGTGTGCACGTATTCGATGCCAACGCAGACATCATCAAGGATCTGAAGGCGCGTGGCGTTGTAGTACGCCACGACAGCTATCAACACAGTTATCCGCACTGCTGGCGCTGCAACGAGCCGTTGGTGTACCGCGCGATTAGCTCGTGGTTCGTGCAGGTGACCGCATTTCGCGATCGTATGGTCGAGCTCAATCAGCAGATCCGTTGGGTGCCCGAGCACGTCAAGGAAGGCAGCTTCGGCAAGTGGATCGCCAACGCGCGCGATTGGAGCATCAGTCGTAACCGATTCTGGGGTTCACCGATCCCGGTGTGGCGCAGTGATAACCCCGAGTACCCGCGTGTCGATGTGTACGGCAGCATCGCCGATCTCGAACGCGATTTCGGGGTGACCGTCACCGATCTACACCGCCCGTATGTCGACGATCTGGTGCGACCGAACCCCGACGATCCGACCGGCAAGTCGATGATGCGGCGAGTGCCGCAAGTACTCGACTGCTGGTTCGAATCGGGCTCGATGCCGTTCGCGCAGGTGCACTACCCGTTTGAGAATCGCGATTGGTTCGATACGCATAACCCCGGCGACTTCATCGTTGAATACATCGGCCAGACGCGTGGTTGGTTCTACACACTGCATGTGCTGTCGACCGCGCTCTTCGATCGGCCGAGCTTTCGCACATGTGTCAGTCACGGAATCGTGCAGGGCGACGACGGCCAGAAGATGTCGAAAAGCCTAAATAACTACGCCGACCCGATGGCCATGTTCGATACCTATGGCAGCGATGCCATGCGCTGGTACTTGCTCAGTTCGCCGATCTTGCGCGGCACCGACATGATCGTGACCGAAGACGGCAGTCGCGATGCGGTGCGCCAAGTCATGTTGCCGATCTGGAACAGCTGGTACTTCCTCAGTCTCTATGCGAATGCCGCCAACACGCAGGGCGTATTCCGCACGAACGGCAACTACAGCACCGATGTGCTCGATCGATACATCCTCGCCAAATTGCACGATCTGCTCGCATCGCTGACGACGACGATGGACGAATACGACCTATTCGCCGCCTGCGCGTCGGTGCGTTCATTCCTCGACGCCTTGACCAATTGGTACGTACGCCGCAGCCGCGATCGGTTCTGGGCTGGCGATCAGGATGCGATCGACACGCTGCACACGGTGCTATCGCTGCTGTGTCGCGCACTCGCACCGCTGTTGCCCTTGACGACCGAGGCCGTCTATCAACCGTTGACCGGCGAACGCAGTGTGCACCTGACCGATTGGCCGTTAGCCGAGTCGCTTCCTGCCGATCCGGCATTGGTCGAGGCGATGGACTTGGCGCGCGATGTGTGCAGCAGCACGTTGCGTTTGCGCAAGTCGAATCAACTGCGCGTACGGCAGCCCTTGGCGACGCTCCAAGTTGCCGTCGCTGGCGCCGATCGGCTGGCACCGTTCCGCGATCTGATCGCCGATGAAGTGAACGTGAAGGCGGTTGATCTCACCGACGATGTCGCTTCGGTGGCGACGTTCGATTTGCAGGTCGTGCCCGCCGGACTTGGTCCGCGACTCGGCGATAAGACGCAACACGTGATCAAGGCCGTCAAGACCGGCGATTGGCGGCACACGGTTGCCGCCGACGGCGCTCACAGTGTCGTCGCCGGCGGTATCGACTTACTCGAAGGTGAGTATGCGCTGAAGCTGGTCGTGCAGGGCGACGGTGCCAGCACGCCAATGTCCACCAACGGTGGAGTAGTGGTGCTGGATACCGAGCTGACCGCGGAACTGACGGCAGAGGGCGTCACCCGCGATTTGATTCGACTGGTGCAGCAGGCTCGGCGCGACGCTGGTTTGCAGGTCAGTGATCGCATCGCGCTGACCTTGGGGGTACCCGAGAGCGTGCGCCGCCAGGTCGTCGCCTTCCAGTATCTGCTGACGGGCGCCACGCTGGCAACGTCGTTGACTTGGGGGACCGGCGAGTCCACCTATGTAACCGCAGCCGACCTCGATGGCGACCCGATCCATATCGGCGTCCAAGTCGCTAACTAGGGGTAGTCAAGTCAGAGCGGTGCGTTGAGCGGTAGCATCTCGGCCCTGCGTTCAATGAGACGCTGGCGCACACCCGCGTGACACCCGCATAGACGGAGGATCAGCTGTTATGGCCACGGCGAGGAAATCGGCAAAGAAATCGGCCAAGAAAGCTCCGGCCAAGAAATCGGCCAAGAAAGCTCCGGCCAAGAAAGCTCCGGCCAAGAAAGCTCCGGCCAAGAAAGCTCCGGCCAAGAAAGCCGTAGCTAAGAAGCCCGCAGCCAAGAAAGCCGCAGCTAAGAAGCCCGCAGCCAAGAAAGCCGCAGCTAAGAAGCCCGCAGCCAAGAAGGCCCCAGCGAAGAAGGCCCCAGCGAAGAAAGCGCCTGCCAAGCAGGCTGCTGCGAAGAAGCCCGTTGCGGCGCCAAAGAAGGCTGCCGCCGTTGCCAAGCCGGCCCCGCCTGCGCGTGTCGTTGCTCCGATGCCGCCACCGCGAGCGCCCGAGCGCAAAGCGGCACCAAAGAAGGTTGCTCCGCCGCCGCCGCAGCTTCCGCCGGTGAAGGGTGTCACCAAAGACGGAATCGGCTACACCAAGGACTTTGATGCGAAGTGGCTGACTGCGCAGCGAGCACTGTTGCTCAACGAGCGCGCTTCCGTGCTCGGCCAGGCGGTTCGTTTGGAGGCGGAAGCCACGCAGATCATCGAAGAACAAGAGATGGGCGACGTGCAGTTCGACGATGAGGGCGGCGAAGGCGACACGATGGTCGTCGAGCGCGAGCGCGACATTGCTCTCGGCGCGCAGGCGCGCCAGACGGTTGCCGACATCGATGGGGCACTTGAGCGCCTGAAGACCGGTGCGTACGGATACTCGATCGAATCGGCTCGTCCAATCCCGCGTGATCGCTTGGAAGCGATTCCGTGGGCGACGGTGTTGGTGGAGGAGAAGGTCGGCGGGATCGGCCGCTTGTGACCGACTCGGTAACGACGTCGGCTGAACCGGCCAAGACAGCTACAGATCGCTCTGTTGGCAACCGACGGCTTCGGGTCTGTCTCGCGCTCGCGTCGGTGATTGTCGTGCTCGATCAGGTGACCAAGCATTGGGCGCTCAACGCGCTCACGGGCGAGCCACCGCATCATGTCATCTGGACGTTGCAGTGGAACCTCACGTTCAACAGCGGGATGGCGTTCTCCAAGGGTCGCGGTCTAGGACCCATCATCGGCGTGCTTGCGCTGCTGGTTGCTGGTGTCGTTGTTGCGACCGTGCGCAAGCAACAGCAGAAAGTTGTTGCCGTTGCTGCGGGCTTCGTGGTCGGCGGAGCGATCGGCAACGTGGTCGACCGAATCTTTCGCGGTGATGGTTGGCTGCGCGGCTCGGTAGTCGACTTCATTGACTTCCAGTGGTTCCCGATCTTCAACATTGCCGACATCGCAGTCAACGTTGGCGGGGCGATCTTCGTGCTGTGGTCGCTGTTCTCGCGAACACCGACTGAAACACCTGCGACATGAATTGACCCGATGATCGAAGAGCAGATTCCCGCGGCGCTAGCCGGTGAACGACTCGATCGCATCGTCTCGCTCATCATCGATTGCAGTCGCAGCGACGCGGCAGTGGTGGTCGCGGCCGGAGGCGTGCACCTCGACGGCGAACCGTTTCTCGTGGGCAAGGCGCGGATACGCGAGGGCCAGGTTGTCGTAATCGACGAATCGTTGGTCCCGAGCATCCCGCCACCGGAAGCCGACGACACTGTGCAGTTCAAAGTCGTGCACGTCGACGACGACCTGATCGTGATTGAAAAGCCAGCCGGATTGGTTGTGCATCCTGGTGCCGGCCATCCATCGGGCACGCTGGTCAACGGGCTGCTCGCGCAGTTCCCGGAGATCGCTTCCGTCGGCGAGTCGCATCGCCCGGGGATTGTTCATCGCCTCGATGTCGGTACGTCGGGATTAATGGCTGTCGCCCGCACGGAGCGTGCGTATCACGCCCTGGTGGCGGCGCTAGCGGCACATGATGTCGGTCGCGTCTACCGAGCGCTGGTGTGGGGTCATCCTGACAATCAGCACGGCGTGATCGACGCACCAATCGGCCGCGACATTCGCGACCCGATGCGCATGGCGGTTGTCGTTGCTGGCAAAATGGCGCGAACTCGTTATCGCGTGTTGCACGAATACACCACGCCCACCACAGCCGCCGCGCTGGAGTGTCGCTTGGAGACCGGCCGCACTCATCAGATTCGCGTGCACCTGTCTGCGATCGGCCACCCAGTTGTGGGTGACGCGTCGTACGGAGGCGTGCGCACCGGCATTTCGTCGCCCCGACCTTTTCTGCACGCGGCCGCGCTCGAACTTAAGCACCCAGTTACGGGCGAGCAGTTGACGTTCGCCTCCGAGTTACCCGCCGACCTCGCAGAAGTCGAAGCCGCCCTCACTTAGCTGCGAGGGTTAACCCTCGCAGTAGGTCTGGGCTAGGAGCGCAGCGGGGCGAGGCCGGCTTCGGCCAACGCATTCGGCCACGGCGCTACGCCACGGGCCGCATCGGCCACCGTTTGCAGGGTGAAGCCGTCGAGGGTCTGGCGCATGTGCTCGCCCGATGCCTTCCAGATGGCGAGCAACACGCACTGGCCCTCGTGGTCGCACGCGCCGTCCTGATGCGGCTCGCCGAAGTCGCCCAAGGTGATTGGGCCGTCGACGGCGCTGAGGATTTCGCTGATCCGAATCTGCGCAGGTGGGCGAGCGAGCACGTAGCCGCCGCCAACGCCGCGCTTCGAGCGCACGAGCCCGGCGCCCTTCAGCGCGAGCAGGATCTGTTCGAGGTATGGCTGCGGAAGCGCAGTGCGCTCGGCGATGTCGCGCACGGAGGTCGGCGCGGTCTGCTCGTCGTGCAGCGCCAGCGAGAGCAGCGCCCGACACGCATAGTCGCCCTTGCTGGAAACACGCACAGGGCCATAGTAGTGGCATAGTGGACCGGTGAGCTTGTGAGGCCAGCACCGACCCTTCCGCAATACAACGGCGCCAACGTGCGCGGGATTGTGCCGGCGCTGCTGGCTCCGGGCATGGTCCGACAGGGCGTCGGACTCCCGTCGTGGTTCCCGACGGTTGCCACGGGTGCGCGCCAGGTCGTGCTGCTCGTGCTTGATGGGCTTGGCTGGGAGCAGTTGCAGGAAGGCGCGGCGATCGCCCCGACGTTGGCTGCGATGCACGGCGGCCCGATCACGACCGTCGCTCCATCGACGACAAGTACTGCGCTGACCTCGATCACGACCGGCCTCACGCCCGGCGAGCACGGGCTGGTGGGCTATCGCATGGAGCTCGCCGGCGAAGTCCTCAACGTGCTGCGCTGGCACGGCGATCGTGGCGATCTGCGTCGAAAGTTCGCTCCCTCCGAGACGCAACCATTCGAGCCATTCATGGGTCAGCGCGTTCCAGTCGTCAGCAAGGCCGAGCTGGAGTCGACTGCGTTCACGGAGGCGCATCTGCGCGGGTCCGAGCAGGTCGGTTGGCGCGTCGCATCGAGCTTGCCGTTAATCGTTGCGCACCATCTGCACCGTGGCGATCGACTGGTGTACGCGTACTACGACGGGATCGACAAGGTCGCGCACGAGCGCGGCTTCGGCGAGTTCTACGACGCCGAACTGCGGGCGGCGGATCGGATGGTGGCCGATCTCATTGGGCTGCTTCCTCCTGGTGCAGTGCTGCTGGTGACTGCCGATCATGGCCAAGTCGACGTCGGTGATCGCATTGTCACGCCGCACGAAGACGTATTGCGCCTGACTCGCGATCAGAGTGGTGAGGGGCGGTTTCGGTGGCTGCACGCCAAGCCCGGAGCCGCCGACGATCTGCTCGCGGCGGCGAAGGCGCACCACAGCGACACGGCATGGGTGCACAGTCGCGCAGAACTCATCGCCGCCAGCTGGTTCGGTCCGGTCGTCAGCCAGCCGGTCGCCGCTCGGTTCGGCGATGTCGCACTCGTCGCCCACCAACCAATCAGTTTCTACGACCCCGACGACAGCGGTCCGTACCCATTGGTGTGCCGCCATGGCTCGCTGACCTCAGCAGAAATGCTGGTGCCGCTGTTGGCATTTGGAAACGAACAGTAAGACTGAGCGCCATGACTGACGAGAGCATTACAACAGCGCCAACCGAAACGCCTGTCGAGGAAGCGGCGGACGAGACGGTGACGCAACCGGCGAAGGTGATGCGTATTGGTTCAATGGTGAAGCAGCTGCTTGAGGAGGTGCGTCAGAGCCCGCTTGACGAGGCGAGTCGCGAGCGGCTGGCCGAGATCTACGAGCGTTCGATCGTGGAAGTCAGTGAGGCGTTGTCGCCCGATCTACGCGAAGAACTGCACATGCTTGCCTTGCCCTTCAAGGATGGCGTCGTCCCGTCCGAAGGGGAGTTACGCGTCGCCAAGGCGCAGCTCGTCGGTTGGCTGGAAGGTCTCTTTCACGGCATCCAGGCCACTCTGTTCGCGCAGCAGATTGCCGCACGCCAGCAGCTTGAGCAGATGCGTCAGTTGCCGCCTGGGATGCCGTCGGGCCGCGAACCGATGGAAGTCACCGAGCGCCCGGGAACCTATCTCTGACCTGGAGCGGGACCCGCCGTTTTCGGCCCTGCCATTTCGCGGCTAAGGTCGGTCGAATCACATTGCTGTAGTTCAAGATCTAGTTCCCACTCAGGAGGTTCGCGCCCGTGGGCGACTCGTTCACCCACCTGCACGTTCACACCGAGTTTTCGATGCTCGATGGTGCAGCGCGTCTCGACGAACTCGTCGCTAAGGCAGTGCAAGATGGACAGCCCGGAATCGGGATTACCGACCACGGCAACATGTACGGCGTTCTTGACTTCTACAAGGAGTGTCGCGAGCAGGGCGTCAAGCCGATCATCGGCACCGAGGCCTACATGGCCTACGACAGTCGCCACGAACGGCCCGCGCGCCGTGGGCGCGTCGACGACTCGGGTGGCGACACCGAGGGTGGCAAGAAGCTCTATTACCACCTCACTCTGCTGGCTGAAAACAACGAGGGCTATCGCAACCTGATCCAGTTAGCGAGCCTCGCGTTCCTCGAGGGCTACTACTACAAGCCGCGGATGGACTGGGAACTACTCGAGAAGTATCACGGCGGCCTGATGGCGACCACCGGTTGCCTCGGTGGCCAGGTGCTGCAAGCTCTGCTCCAGGGCGACGACAAAGGCGCGCTACAAAAGGCGGGCCGCTTGCAGGAGATTTTCGGCAAGGACAACCTGTTTGTCGAGTTGCAAGACCACGGCATCCAGGCACAGCGCGATACGAATCCAAAGCTGATCGAGATCGCGCGCAAGCTCGGTGCACCGCTACTCGCCACGAACGACTCCCACTACGTGCACCGCGACGATCACGAATCACACGATGCGTTGCTGTGTGTGCAGACCAACGCGACGATCAGTGATCCGAAGCGTTTCAAGTTCGAAGGCCAAGAGCATTACTTGAAGTCGGCGGCGGAAATGCGTTACCTGTTCCGCGACTTTCCCGAGGCGTGCGACAACACGCTGTGGGTCGCCGAACGCGCGCAGGTCGAAATCGAGTTCGGCAAGCCGCAGCTGCCGAACTTTCCCGTGCCCGAGGGTTTTACCGACGATGCCAGCTACCTCGATCACCTCGCGTGGAAGGGCGCGCATGAGCGCTGGGGCGACGTGCTGCCCGCGGCGGTGCTCGAACGCCTGGCGTACGAGCTTCAGGTCATTAAGAACATGGGATTCGCGTCTTACTTCCTGATCGTGTGGGACCTGATCAAGTACGCGAAAGACAAGGGTGTGCGCGTCGGCCCCGGCCGCGGCTCGGCCGCCGGTTGCGCGGTGGCGTACTGCCTGCGCATCACCGACCTCGACCCGATCAAGTACGACCTGCTGTTCGAGCGCTTCTTGAACCCCAGTCGCATTTCGATGCCCGACATCGATATGGACTTCGACTCGCGCTATCGGGACGAGATGATTCAGTACGCGGCCAAGCGTTACGGCCGCGACCACGTCGCCCAGATCATCACGTTCGCCACCATCAAGGCGCGCAACGCCGTGCGCGATGCGGCACGGGTGCTCGGTTTCCCCTACGGCATGGGTGACAAGATCGCCAAGACGATGCCGCCGCTCGTGATGGGCCGCGACACGCCGTTGCGCTACTGCTTCGAGGATCACCCGAACTACCGCGACGGCTACAAGGCCGCGGCCGAGTTGCGCGCGATGGTCGATCTCGATCCCGACGTCAAGCGAGTGGTCGACGTTGCGAAGGGTCTTGAGGGCCTGAAGCGCAGCGACGGCATCCACGCTGCGGCAGTGGTGATCACCAAGGACCCAGTCACCAACTATCTGCCCGTGCAACGCAAGCCCGAGGCCGGCGGGCTACCCGAGAACGCGCCGATCGTCACGCAGTTTGAAATGCACGGCGTCGAAGAGCTTGGCCTGTTGAAGATGGACTTCCTTGGTCTTCGCAACCTCGACGTGATTACCGACACGGTGGCGATGGTGCGGGCCACGAAAGACCCCGAGTTCGATATCGATGTCGTTCCGCTCGACGATCAAGCGGTGTTCGAGCTACTCGGGCGCGGCGACACGATGGGCGTCTTCCAGCTCGAATCTGCGCCGATGCGGACGCTATTACGAGCGCTAGTTCCGACGTCGTTCGAAGACGTATCCGCTGTGCTTGCTCTGTATCGGCCGGGTCCGATGGGCGTGAACATGCACTACGACTACGCCGATCGCAAGAACGGTCGCCAGGAAGTCAGCTACTTCCACGAGGACGCCAAGGAACTGCTCAGCGACACTTACGGGCTGATGATCTATCAGGAAAGCGTGATGCGAGTTGCGCAGAAGTTCGCCGGCTACTCGCTTGCCGACGCCGACAACTTGCGTAAGGCGATGGGCAAGAAGTCGCGCGAGGTTATGGCCGACGAGCGCAGCAAGTTCGAGGCTGGGTGCGAAGCCAATGGGTATGGGCGGACGCTAGGCGTCGAGTTGTTCGAGGTGATCGCCCGTTTCGCCGACTACGCGTTCACCAAGAGCCACGCGTTCGGTTACGGGCTGGTCACCTACCAAACCGCGTACCTGAAGGCGCATTACCCGGTCGAGTACATGGCGTGCTTGTTGTCGTCGGTGAAGAGCAACATCGACCGTGCGGCGGTATACCTCAGCGATGCGCGGGCAATGGGACTGAAAGTGCTAACCCCCGACCTCAACCGGTCGATCACCGAGTTCGCCGCGTTGGCGCCCGCGGATGTGCCGGTCGATGTCGTGCTGCCACTTGGCAGCCCGGGTGCGATCACGTTCGGCCTGGCAGCGATTCGCAACGTTGGGCAAGGCTTGGTCGAACTGCTGCTCGCCGAGCGCGACGCGAACGGTCCGTTCGACTCGTTCCACGATTTCGTCGAGCGGGTGCCCGAGCAGGTGCTGAACAAGCGCACAGTCGAATCACTGATCAAGGCCGGAGCGTTCGATTCACTTGGTCATCCGCGCAAGGGGCTACTGCTCGTCTTCGAGCAGATCATCGACGGCACCGTTGTGCGTCGGCGCGAGCGCGATCAGGGCGTCATGAGTTTGTTCGGCGACCTCGGCGGTGACGACACAGCACACGGGTTCGACGAGCGCATCGCAATCCCATCACTCGAGTTCGACAAGAGCGATCGGCTGCGCTTCGAGAAAGAAATGCTCGGTCTGTACATCAGCGACCATCCGTTGCTCGGCGTGGAAGCCGCGCTGCGACGCAAGGTCGATTGTTCGGTCGCCGAGGCTGCCGAAAGGGAAGACGGCGCGATCGTCTTGCTTGGCGGCGTGATCACCAACATGTCGCGTAAGTACACCAAGAAGGGCGACCAGATGGCGGTGTTCATCCTGGAAGACCTCGACGCCACGATCGAGGTGACGGTGTTCCCGCGCGTGCTGAGCGAGCAGGGACACAAGCTCATCGACGACGCAATCGTCACCGTGCGCGGCCGCATCGACAAGCGCGACGAGTCACGCCCGGGCTTCATGGCCCAGGACGTGCAGATCCTGGAAGGGCTCGACGCAGGCAACTCGGCTCCGTTGCGCCTGCGCGTGCCAGCGACCTCGTTGAACGAGTTGAAGATTCACCAGATCCGCAAGATATTGCGCGATCACCCGGGCAACTCGCCGGTGTACCTGCATATCGGGCAAGGCAAGGTGCTGCGCTTGGCCGACGAGTTTTGCGTCGATCTCGATCGAGTCGTCGGCGAACTCCGGATGGCCCTCGGCCACGACGCCGTCGTTTTGTAGACGGCTCCAGACAGTTCTCTAGCCCGGGTTCTCCGAGCAAGGAAACGGGTCGTTTTGGTGGCAGAATAGGGGACTGTTACGAGGCCCCAATTCGACAGGAGTTTGAGCGCAATGGCAATCCAGGTTGATACCAGGGACTGCGGAGCACTCAACGACGCCGACCTCGATGAGATGGCGTCGATGGGTGGTGCTTTCGATATTGGGGTGCTCTCCAAGGCCAAAGAAGACTGGGTTCTGATCACCTCCGCGCGGATCGATGGCACCCTGCACGGCTTCGCCTTCGCCACTCTTGAGCGCATCGGCGGAACGCCCTGCGTGCTGATTGGCCTACTCAGCGTGAAGCGCACCACCAAGCGCGACACCGTGCTGAAGGGTCTGATGAACGAGGCGTTCCACCGTGCGCTGATGGCTTTCCCCGACGAGGACGTTGTTGTCGGCTCCCGATTCGTGCTGGCGGGTGCCCTTGAGGGCTTCCGTAGCGTCGACGAACTGATTCCCCGCCCCGGCCACCGTGCCGTCGGCGAAGAGCGGGCGTGGGGTCGCCGACTGGCGAAGCGCTTCGGTGTCGATGGTCAATACGACGAGCAGTCGTTCGTGGTCAAGGTCAACGGCCAGAGCGGTTTCCTCGATCACGAGACGTCGAAGCCCGAGAAGGTCAAGCCCGAGACGGCTGCGCTGTTCAACGGCGTGCCCGGCAAGGGCGGCGGCTCGCTGGTAGTGCACGGCTGGATCATGGCTGAGGCCTTGGTCAAGCTCGGCGCTCGCTAACCGCGCCTGCACGTGTCGTTGCTGGATGACGTCATCCGTCGGCGGCGGATGACCCGAAAGTTCCAATCGACTCCACTCGAGTCCGACTTCGTTGACGGCCTGCTCGATCTTGCGCGGCGCGCACCGTCGGCTGGTTACAGCCAAGGCGTGCACTTTCTTGCGCTGTCGGGCGAGTCGTTGGCCACGTTCTGGCAAGTGACTGTTGGTGACGAATGGTTCAACGAAGGCGTGCTGGCCGTGCCGGTGGTCGTGCTGCCGCTCGCCGATCCGCTCGCGTACACCAGTCGCTACGCCGAGGGCGACAAGGCGGGCCACGGTTTAGAGATCGCCGCCAACTGGGAAGTTCCGTTCTGGTTGACCGACGCAGCGATGGCAACGCAAAACCTGCTGCTGCTCGCCGAGGAGCGCGGACTGGGTGCGCTGTACTTCGGCATCTTCCGCAACTCGCGTCTAGCGCTCGACGCGCTTGGAGTGCCCGATCACGTCATGCAGGTCGGTGCGGTCGCACTCGGCTGGCGCGCGGCCACTGATGCGCCTAGTGGATCAGCAACCACACGGCCCCGTCGAGCGCCGACGGAAGTAGTGCATCACAACCACTGGTAATGCAGCCTGATGACGGGTTCCCAGCGCGTCACTTCGGCGCTAGAACGCCTCGGGGCAGGTTTCCTCGAAGTATGCCTGCACGGTTTGGCTCGCTGCCTCAACTTCTGGCGTTGCGAGCGCTGCGAGAGCTGCCTGCACCTCAGGGCTGGTCTGGTCGCTGTTGTTGGCGGTCAGGATTTCGCCGTACCCCCGAAATGCGGCCGAGAGGATCGCCACTTCGTCTTGCAGTTCTGCAGGTACCTTCGAACTCACGTCGCCGAATGCTGTGTTGATGTCTGCCAGCGCTGACGGATTGAACGCAGCGCCCACCGCCAGGAGGAACTGACCGTAGACGAGCCGGCAGTCGTCGGCGCCGGGCAGCACCACGCCAGCTGGAAGTGTGACGCCGGGGGGCAATGTCACGACATCGGTTCCAACGTCGTCAACTGTCGTTTTGTTGGTGTCGCTGCTGCACGCGGCGACACCGACGAATGTGACAGCTGCGAGCGCCGTGAAGAACAGCGTGCGGGGGAGTGAGGTCGTCCGGTTCATGCCGCGAGTTTGGCAGATCTCACGCCAATTGTGCCGCCAGGGCGGCGACTTCGCTGACCGGCAATTGGCAGACGTGGTCGTGGCACACATACGCCATACCGTCGGCTCGCTGCGCCCACAACGCACTGTCGTAGCGCTCACCCCAGGCGAGCACCGCGTTCGGCAGCCACCGCCGCTGCACTGCGGCGACTAGATCCGGCCGATCGCCCGTGACGACGACCTCAGTGGTGCCGGTGTGGCGTAGCCAGACGGCGGTGATCGCTTGTGAGAACCCGCTCGGTGCTTGCGGGATGGCGCGGCCGAGCAGACGCAGGATCTGATCGCCGTGCTGCGTGTAGCGCGCCTCGCCCGTTAGCGCCCCCAAGCGATAGAGGGCGAGCGCGGCGGTCGAGTTGGCCGACGGTGTGGCGTTGTCGAACAACTCCTTCTGGCGTGCGACCAATCGTTCGCCGTCGTCAGCTGTCGTGAATAGCCCGCCACGATCGACATCCCAGAAGTGGTCGAGCATGACGTCGACGACTTCCTGCGCTGCTGCAATCCAACGCGCCTGCCCGGTGAGCTCACCCAACCGTGTGAAGGCGTCGATCAGCGCTGCGTGATCGCCTGCCAACGCGTCGTGTCGCGCTTGCGGCTCGCCACTCGCGTGCCACGAGCGGTGCCAGCGGCCATCTGCACGCCGCAGGCTGCGCAACAAGAACTGGCCGTTCGCGATAGCGGCTTCCGTCCAGTCGGGCCGATCGAAGATTGCGGCTGCCTCGCACAGCGACGCGAGCATCAAGCCGTTCCATTCGGTCAGAACCTTGTCGTCGAGGCCGGGCCGCAAGCGCGTGTTGCGCGCGGCAAGCAACTTCTGCCGGGCGGCCTCGATGTGCGCGGGGCGCGCCAGTTCGCCGCGATGGTGCATGCGGGTCGGAATCGAACGTCCCTCGAAGTTACCGTCCGGACTGAACTCGTACCAGTCCAGCGCTGCATCAGCGTCGGCACCCAGCACGGCTCTCACTTCGTCCGTCGTCCACGTATGAAACAAGCCCTCGTGACCATGGCCGTGCTCGTCGGGCGAGTCGGCATCCTCCGCGCAAAAGAAGCCGCCATCGAGATGGCGAAGGTCGCGCAGAACGTATTCGACCGTTTCCTCAACGACCTGCCGGTAACGCGCCAGCCCAGTCGCTACCGCGGCGTGGGTGTACACGCGCACGAACAGCGCCTGGTCGTACAGCATCTTCTCGAAGTGCGGCACGAGCCATTGCGCGTCGACTGAGTAGCGAGCGAACCCACCACCAATGTGGTCGTAGATGCCGCCACTAGCCATCGCGTCGAGGGAGGTGACGAGCATCGTTGAGCGCGCCTCGTTCGGTTCGTGGAGCACCGACTGTGCGATCAAGTCGAGGCTCATCGTCGATGGGAACTTCGGCGCAGCACCGAACCCGCCCCAACGCGAATCGAAGTTCGCAGCCAACTGCTCGAGCCCGAGCTCAACGAGCTCGAACCCAGGCACGTCGGCAAGCGGTGTAACTAACGCAGTGCGCCGCAATGATTCGGTGAGCGCGGTGATGTTGCTCTTGATGTCGTCGGGCCGTGTGCGCCACACGTCGTCGATCGCGGCCATCAGTTGCATGAACTGTGCCTTGGGGAAGTAGGTGCCGCCGTAGAACGGTTCACCGGTCGGTGTCATGAACACCGTCATTGGCCAACCACCGCGACCGGTCATCGCCTGCACCGCGTCCATGTAGATCGAGTCAACGTCGGGTCGTTCCTCGCGATCGACCTTGACGTTGACGAACAGCTCGTTCATGCGGCCCGCGACTTCGACGTCCTCGAAGCAGTCGTGGGCCATCACGTGGCACCAATGGCAGGCGGAGTAGCCGACGCTCAGCAGTACCGGCACGTTGCGGGTGGCAGCCTCAGCGAAGGCTTCCGGCCCCCACGCAAACCAGTCGACCGGGTTGTCGCGGTGTTGACGAAGGTAGGGCGATGTTTCCTGCGCGAGGCGGTTCATGCGCCGATGGCGTGGTAGCCGCCGTCGACGTGCACCACTTCGCCCGTCGTCGCTGGGAACCAGTCGCTGAGCATCACAATGCACGCCTTGGCGACGGCCGACGAATCGGTCACGTCCCAACCCAGCGGTGCCCGCTCGCCCCACACGTCCTCAAACTTCTTGAAGCCGGGGATGCTCTTCGCTGCCATCGTTTTCACCGGGCCAGCAGCAACCAGGTTGCTACGAATTCCCTTCGGTCCGAGCTCTTTAGCCAAATAACGACTGACGCTCTCGAGCGCACTCTTGGCAACGCCCATCCAGTTGTACGCCGGCCATGCAACCGTGTTGTCGAAGTCGAGCCCAACGAACGCGCCGCCATTTGTCATCAACGGTACGAAGGCTTCAGCTAACGCCTTCAGCGAATAAGCACTGACGTGCAGTGCCACCGACACGTCTTCCCATTGCGGTGCCATGAAGTCGTCGCCCAAACACGCCTCCGGCGCGAAGCCAATGCTGTGCAGCACGCCATCGACGCGGCCCCACTTCTTCTCCAGCGCGTCGCGCACGCTGACGAGGTGCGCCGGCTGCGTCACGTCGAGTTCGAACACCTCGGCGGGCTGCGGCAACTTGCGACTCGTTCGCTCGGTCAGGCTGAGCGCACGGCCAGCACCAGTGAGCACAATCTGGGCACCCTCCTGTTGCGCGAGCACGGCCACGCCGTAAGCAAGCGAGGCATCGGTGAGGACTCCGGTGATCACGATGTTCTTGCCGTCAAGAAGGCCCATGCACGCCAGCGTAACCGGCCTTCTTCGCGGGTGAGACTCTGTGCAAGGCTGCACCGATGCGTATCGGCTTCTTAGGCGGCACAGGCCCAGCAGGCAGCGCGCTGGCCGCGCGCTTGGCGTCGGTTGGCTACGACGCTGTCATCGGATCGCGCTCGAAGTATCGGGCGATGGAGGCTCGCGACAGCATCGTCGAGAAGTGGCCGGATCTCGCACCACGGCTGACGTACGCAGACAACGCGGGCGCAGCCGACTGCGATGTGGTGATCATCGCCACGCCATGGGACGGGGCAGCCACCATCGCGCAAGAACACAAGGTGGCCCTCGAGGGCAAAATCGTCGTCAGTATGGCCAACGCATTGGTGCGTGTCGGCCACGAGTTCCAACCGCTCGTTCCGCCGCGGGGGAGTGTGGCTGCGCACGTTCAAGCCGCCGTCCCGAAGTGTCGCGTTGTGGCTGCGTTTCACCACCTACCCGCCACCGAGCTTGGCCACATCGGCCAGCCAATTGATAGTGATGTACTGATCTGTGGCGACGATCCAAACGCTGTGATCGCGATCAGCGAGATCGTCAGCAAGATTCCCGGCTGCCGACCGCTCGATGCTGGCGAACTCTCCAACGCGACGGCGATCGAGGCGTTCACCGCCGTGCTGTTGCAGTTGAACGTGCGCTACAAAACGCGGGTGGCGCCAAAACTGACTGGAATCAAAGGCGACCCGCGAGTCGCGAAGGCGGCGGTGAGTTCCACCAAACCGGTATCGTCGCCCACGTGACGATGCGACTGTACGACACCGCCCGCCAAGCGGTGGTGCCGTTCGAGCCCGGCGAGCAAGTGTCGATGTATACGTGCGGCATCACGCCCTACGACGCGACACACCTTGGCCACGCGGCAACGTTCATCAATTACGACGTCGTGCAACGGCGTCTGATCGACATGGGGCACACCGTGCGCTGCGTGCGCAACGTCACCGACGTCGACGACCCGCTCTTCGCGAAGGCGCGCGAACTGGGTGTGCACTACCTCGACCTCGCAGCCGGCGAAGAGGCGCGCTTCGAGCGCGACATGCAGGCGCTCAATGCGCTGCCGGTGCACAGTTCACCGCGCGCCTCAAGCGCGATTCCCGACATTCGTGGCTTCATCGGCATGGTGCTCGAGCGTGGCTTCGCCTACGAAGCTGGCGGCAACGTCTACTTCGACGTGTCGAAGTTCCCGTCCTTCGGCAGCCTCAGCCACTACAGCGAAGCGCAGATGATCGAATTCGCTCGCCAGCGCGGTGGCAACGTCGAAGACCCACACAAGCGGCAACCGCTCGACTTTGTGCTCTGGCATCCGTCGCTACCCGACGAGCCAAGCTGGGACACCATGTGGGGGCCGGGTCGCCCGGGTTGGCATATCGAGTGCAGCGCACTGGCTTTGCGCGAACTGGGCACGACGATCGACCTTCATGGCGGCGGCACAGACCTGATCTTTCCGCACCACGAGTGCGAACGGGCGCAGAGCGAGGCCGCAACCGGCGAGCCATTCGTGAAGCACTGGATGCACGTCGCGATGGTGTTCATGAACGGCTCGAAGATGTCGAAGAGCCTGGGAAACCTGGTGTTCGTCGACAAGTTGCGCACCGAATACGACCCACGTGCCATTCGCCTGGCGATCATCGAGCACCATTACCGCAAAGAGTGGGAGTGGGACGACGGCCTGATGCCCCGGAATATGGCTCGCATTCACGCCTGGCTTGCTGCTCCGCACGGGGAGAGCGGTGTGATCGGCGACGTTCGTGCGGCCTTGGACAACGACCTTGATACGCCTTCAGCGATCGCGGCCATCGATTCCGCCGCTGCCGCCGGCCACGGTATCCACGACGCGGCGAGCCTTTTAGGCGTTCCCCTATCGGGTCACGTGTGACGTAACATCAGCGTCGTGAATGCTGACGGCGCAGGGAAGCTACAGACTCGGTTCCGCCGTGTCGCCCGACCCGTCACCAACAGGCTCTGGAAGTTCAATCTTGAAGGCTTCGATCGCTTGCCCGTTGCGGGCCCAGCGATTCTGTGCCCGAATCATGTCAGCTTTCTCGACTCCGCCTTCTTGATGCTGCACGTCTTCCGCAACATCAGCTTCGTCGGCAAGGCCGAGTACATGGACTCGTGGAAAACGAAATTCCTGTTTCCGGCGATGGGGATGATCCCGATCGATCGTGCGGGTGGCGACAAGAGCCAGGCCGCGCTCGATACGGCCGAGCGCGTGCTTCGTCGCGGCGACCTCTTCGGCATCTTCCCGGAAGGCACGCGCAGTCGCGATGGCGACCTCTACAAAGGTCGCACCGGCGCCGCGCGTTTGGCGATGAAGGTCGGCTGCCCGATCTTTCCCGTCGGCGTTGTCGGCACGCGCGAGATTCAACCGCCCGACGCCAAGTTCCCGAAGATCCGCCGCGAGTGCACGATCAAGATTGGCCGCCCGATCAACGTTGCGCGCTACGCGAGTCGCGGCGAAGACCAACACCTCGTGCTTCGCCAAATCACCGACGAGTTGATGTTCGAGATCCGCGAACTGACCGGCCAGGTCTATCGCAACGTGTACGCGGGCAAGACCGCTGAAACCGAACCGACGATCGCCGCGAAGGTGGCGACGGTCAGCGACGCCGATGCCGGTCAGGTACTCGTCGGCGCTGGCGCGAGTTAGGAAGTAATTGCACTGATCGCTGTCGGTGGCCGGTCGTAGACTGCATTCGCTATGGCTGAGATCACGATTTCACTTCCAGATGGTTCGGACCGTTCCCTTGCTGAGGGCGCGACCGCGACCACGCTGGCGGAATCAATCGGTTCTCGCCTCGCCAAGGCCGCGGTGGCTGCCGTCGTCAACGGTGACGAGGTCGACCTGGGTCGTGCGCTTCCCGCTGGAGCGCAGGTTGCGATCATCACCGGCGACAGCGAAGAAGGGCGCCACGTACTGCGCCACAGCACAGCGCATGTTTTGGCCCAAGCGGTGACTCAACTGTTCCCCGGCGCCAAGTTCTCGATCGGCCCAGCCATCACCGAGGGCTTCTATTACGACTTCGAACTGCCCGGTGGTCGCACCTTCCTAGAGGCCGACCTGGTCGCGATCGAGGCGCGCATGCGCGAGATCATGAAGGCCGATCAGCCGTTCGTGCGCAGCGAGTTGCCGGCGGCCGACGCGCTGCGCCTGTTCGCCGATCAGCCGTACAAGTGCGAGATCATCGAGCGCGTCAGCTCGGGCGCCGCCGATAACGAGGACGTCAGCGAAGTAGGCAGCGACGAGTCGATCAGCGTGTATCGCAACACGCCCGAATTCGTCGACCTCTGTCGCGGCCCGCACGTGCCCAGCACAGGCAGGCTTGGTCACTTCAAGCTGATGAAGGTCGCTGGCGCGTACTGGCGCGGCAACGAGAAGGGCCCGATGCTGCAACGCATCTACGGCACCGCGTGGGACAGCAAGGCTGCGCTTGAGGAATACCTCCATCGGTTGGCAGAAGCCGAGAAGCGCGACCACCGCAAGCTCGCCACCGAACTCGATCTGCTCAGCTTTCCCAGCCAACTCGGTGGTGGCCTCGCCGTGTGGCACCCCAAGGGCGGCATCGTGCGCAAAGTGATGGAGGACTACAGCCGCGACCGTCACATCAACGGTGGCTATCAGTTTGTATTCACTCCGCATCTGGCGAACGCCAACCTGTTCAAGCAGTCCGGCCATCTCGATTTCTACAAAGACGGCATGTACCCGCCGATGGAGATGGACAACGGCACGTATTACCCGAAGCCGATGAACTGCCCGATGCATTGCCTTATCTTCGATGCTCGTCAGCGAAGTTATCGCGAGTTGCCGTTGCGCTTGTTCGAGCTCGGCACGGTCTACCGCTACGAGCGCGCTGGCACATTGCACGGACTCATGCGCATTCGCGGCTTCACTCAAGACGACAGCCACATCTTCTGCACCGAAGATCAGTTGCAAGACGAGATCGCATCTTTGCTCGACTTCGTAATGAGTGTGCTCCGCGCGTTTGGCTTCACCGACTTCACCGCCAACCTGAGCACGAAGGACCCACTGAAGTACGTAGGTAGCGACGACATGTGGGCGCGCGCAACCGAGGCGTTACAACTCGCGCTCGATAAGTTCGGACTGCCACACAAGATCAAGGAGGGCGACGCAGCCTTCTACGGTCCGAAGATCGACATCGATGTGAAGGATGCGATCGGTCGTACATGGCAGCTGAGCACCATCCAATGCGACTTCGCGCTGCCCGAGCGCTTCAACCTGGAATACATAGGGGCCGACAACGCCCGACACCGCCCGATCATGTTGCACCGCGCGTTGTTCGGCTCGCTCGAGCGTTTCTTCGGCGTGCTGATCGAGCACTATGCCGGTGCTTTCCCAACTTGGCTGGCCCCGGTGCAAGCCCGCGTGCTACCCGTGGCAGAGGCACATTCGGACTACGCCGACAAGGTCGTCGCACGACTGCACGCCGAGGGCTTCCGCGTCGATGTCGCAGAGGCCAACGATCAGCTTGGCAAGCGCATTCGCGCTGCGAAGATGGAGAAGATCCCTTATGTGCTTGTGGTCGGCGACGACGACGTTGCGGAAACCACGCTCGGTGTCAACCCGCGCGGCGGCGAAGTCGAGCGCGGAGTGGCGCTCGAGGCCTACATCGCAGCACTCCACGCCGAAATCGCCGAACAACTAGCCCACGGTAACTAGCCCGGTTCACACCTGCGGGACTGTTCGCATCAGCTTGTTGTACAGGTCGTCGATGTCGGCGTGGATGCCTCTGGCTTCGAACCAGGTGCACACGTTCTTACAGTCGCGACGTAGGAACTCGAAGCCGTGTGGGTTGCCGACTAGGTCAATCGCCTGCGGAAGATCGATCAGCACCAGTCGATTGTCGTTATCTTGATGATGCACGAGGATGTTGTACGGCGACAAGTCGGCGTGCGCGTAGCCCGCCTCCGCAACGGTCAGCAATACCTCGCGCAGTTGCTCGAAGAGGCGCTCAGTGCCGCGCCGATCGGGTCGCAGCTGCGCCAGCCGCGGGGCGGCAGTGCCGTCAGCGTCGCCAATGAACTCCATCATCAACTCCGTCCCACTCAGCTGCACCGGATACGGAACTGCGGCACCCATTTGCCACAAGCGGCTGAGCACGGAGAACTCGGCGGTCGCCCATTGTCCGGCGATCAACTCGCGTCCAAATCCCGTGCGGGTGGCCATGGCACGCATCTCTCGTGATCGACGGGCATTCTTGCCTTCGATGCGTCGACCTTCGAGATAGCCAGCGTCGCGATGAAACAGTCGATGCTTGGCATCGCGGTAGCGCTTCACGGCCATCAGCACTTGCTGATCGCTATAGCTACGCCGCAGTAGCGAGACATCGGCCTCCTTGCCACTCTTCATCACCCCCAGGTCGACATCTACCGCGCTGGCATCAGTGATGACCCAGTCGGGTGTCGGCATAGGGCCGTGCGCAGCGTCTACGTAACTACTGAACTCTTGCGCTTCATCTAGGTCGTCCGCAGTCGGTGGCGGCAGGAACGAGGCGGGTACTGGGTAATCATCGTCGTCAAAACGACGCTTGGGACTAGTGGACACGAGAGAACTCCAGGTTCGGATCGGGATCGGTGTGAAACAGCACCGACCGCCCCTGTCGCGGACTAAGGGTCAACTAAGGGTGAACTAGGGGTCGGTGCGCTAGTGCTGCGGGATGGCGCGGAGCGGGGAGGCGATGGTCATCATGTGACTTGGCCTCCCTTTGCTCACGCACGGTCGCGAGACCGGCACCGGATACGCCGTCCACCTGAACGACTGGTTTGAACTTAGCGCGCAACTCGACCGTCTGCCAGGTAATTTCAATCCGTGTCGCACCTCGATCGCATCTGGAACGGCTGGCGCAACGAATACGTCGTCGATGCCTCGACGCGCCCAGTCGTCGGTGAGGGCAGCTTGTTCACGCAGATTTTGCAGGCCGGTCTCTCCGATGAGGAGACGCACATCGTCCACCGCGGTCAACTCACGTTCGCGATCCTCAACGCATTTCCATACACGCCGGGGCACCTGATGGTGTTGCCGTTCCGCGAGGTGTCAAACCTGGAAGATCTGAGTGCCAGCGAGCACACTGAACTGTGGGCAACCGTGACTGACGCGGTGCGCGCCGTAAAGACTGCGTACTCACCCGGTGGGGTGAACGTCGGTATCAACCTCGGCCGCCCAGCCGGCGGCAGCGTCAGCGAACATCTGCACGTTCACGTCGTGCCCCGGTGGAGTGGCGACTCGAACTTCATGACCGCGATCGCAGAAGCGCGAACCTTGCCCGAAGCGCTCTCGCAAACAGCGAAAAAGCTGCGCGTCGCATGGCCGGCATAACGATCCGGCTGCTGCAGGATGGCGACGATGCATCCGCGGCAGGCAAAGTGGTGCAGTCGACGTATCTTCAGCTACCCGGGTATCCGCACGACGACGAGTACGACGAAACGCTTGCCGCAGTAGCCGAACGCGCTGCTGGCTCCGCCGTTGTTGTCGCGCTTGACGGCGCCGAGATCGTCGGTTGCCTGACCTACGTCGCCGATCACACCGACTCGGCGCACGAGTTTGCCGATCAAGAGGCAGCCAGCTTTCGCTACTTCGCCGTGTCGCCGTCCGCGCAGGGCAGTGGCGTCGGCAAGGCGATGGTCGAGTGGTGTATCGCTCGCGCGCGCGCCGACGGGAAGCCCCGAATTCGAATCCATACGCTGGAATCGATGCCAGCCGCACAACGCCTTTACGAGCGCATCGGCTTTCGCCGCGACCCAGCAACCGACGAAGTGTGGGACGGCATCAAGGGCATCGCCTACGTCTTCGACTGCTGACCGCGGCCGATGTTGCTGGCGAATACAGTGGATCAGCGAGCCCACCCGCTGGCTCACTTGGGGGAGATCAATCGTGACAGTCACTTGGGAAGCGCCAGGCCCTGGGCAGTGGGCACTTGATCGTTCACACCTTCCGGGTGGCTGCACGGCGTTGGTGCAGGCTCTGATGTGTGCCACCGAGCCGGTGGCGATGGCTCGCGTGTTTTCCGAGCTCGGCGTGCCAGCTGAAACGCTGTCGGTCGCGTTCGTGCACGGGCATGCGTACACGCGTATGCGCCCACTAATCGCGCCCGACAAGCCGCCCAGGAGACTGCCACCGTTGTGGGTGCTGCGCGTCGCGACGCGCGTTCACCCAGAGATGCGCCGCCGCGCGCGGACTGCCGTGGGCACCTTGCAGAACGCTCCCTGGGTCGGCGTCATTCACGACTGGCACAACGGCGGCAAGGCGGCGATCGAGCACGGCAACTTCACCTTGCAATCGGTCGTGCTCGGCGAGCTCGATGATGCGACGCTGATGGAACACGTGCGTCAGTGTTGGACGAACTGTGTGCGCAACTGGGAACACCACTTCTGGCTGCACGGCTACGACCTTGGACCGATCGGTCGTTTCCTGCACGAGTGCGAGCGGTGGCAGCTGGACGCGCTGGAACTGTTGCCGCTGTTGGAGGGAGCGTCACCGTCGACCAGCGGCCCCAACAAGCAAGCGGCCGAGATATGTGGCGCGGTAAAGGCGGCCGGTGCCGAACCGGCAACGCTTGCCGAGCTCCGAGCCGTCTCGACCGAGATCAACGCTGCCGTCGATCGCTACCTCGAGCGCAAGCAATGGGTGCTGTTTTCGCGCTACGACATCGATGGTGTCGCTCTCGGCGAGCGACCGGAGCTCGTGTTGGCCACGATCATGGCCGCCGAACACCGAGATGTCAGCGTCGAGATAGACGCGCTCACCGCTGCAATTCGCGAACGAGTTCCCGCCGCCAATCGCGCCGAATTCGATTCGCTGCTCGCATCGGCTCGTGATGCAATGGATCTGCGCGACGACAACGGCCCAGTGACCGCCGAGTGGCCGCTCGGTCTGCTGCGCCGAGCACTGTTGGCCGTCGGGGAGGCGTTGGTGAATCGCGGTGCGATCGGCAATCGCGACCTGGCGCTGGAACTGCACCTCGACGAGTTGCAGGCGACCGATCTCGCAGCGCTACCGGATGAAGCCGAGCTAAGCCGCCGGCGAGCCGCTCGGACAGCGCAAGGTCGGCTAGATGCCCCGTGGTTGCTCGGACCCGCTGAGCTTGCGCCACCTATGGAAGTGCTGCCTGCAGCGCTTGCCAGTTTCGTCGCCATGGTGCAGACAGTTGTGCGGCACCTCGGCATGGATGGTGTCACCAACGCGAATGGTTTGCAGGGCAGCGGCATCGGAACGACCACATACCGCGGCACTGCGCGCGTGGCTTCGTCGCCGGAGGAAGCGCTCGACCGGTTGGAGCCTGGTGACGTCCTGGTCGTGGCCTGTACCACACCTGCGTACAACCTGGTGCTGTCACTCGCCGGTGCGGTCGTCACTGCCGCAGGCGGACCGATGAGTCACGCCGCCGTCATCGCGCGCGAGTTGGGCATTCCGGCCGTCGTCGGAGCGCGTACGGCGCTCGTCGACATCCCCGACGGCGCGCAGGTGGAAGTCGACCCGGTCGCCGGTTTGGTTCGTCTACTGAGAGACTGAAGCTATGCGCGCAGTCGTCCTTCATCAATATGGTGGCCCAGAAGTCCTGACGTTGGAAGATGTCGCCGACCCGGTGCCTGGCCCTGATGAGGTGCTCGTCGACATCGCTGCTACTGCCTTGAATCGCGCGGACCTACTGCAACGAATGGGTCTTTATCCCGACCCGCGTCGCACGCAGCCCGAGATCCCGGGTCTCGAATTCGCTGGCGTCGTCGCCGCGATCGGTCAGCGAGTCACGATGTGGAAGCCAGGCGATCGCGTGATGGGGATTGAGGCTGGTGGCGCGTACGCCGAACGGATCGCGGCTCACGAGCGGCAACTGTTGGCCGTTCCCGAAAATATGGAGCTCGTTGACGCGGCAGCAATTCCGGAAGTGTTCCTCACCGCATGGGACGCGCTCGTCGTGCAAGGCGGCCTCACCAGCGGCCGTTGGGCACTCGTGCACGCTGGCGCATCAGGTGTCGGGACCGCGGCAATCCAGATAGCCAAGGCGATCGGCGCCAGCATCGCTGTCACCTGTTCGCCCGGAAAGGCCGAGCTTTGCCTGTCGCTCGGTGCCGACATCGTGCTCAAGCGCTCGCCGCACGATTGGCTCGCCGACGCGCAGGCCGCTGTGCCCGGCGGCTTCAGCACGGTGCTCGACGTCGTTGGCGGCGAGGAGATCGATCGCAATCTTCAGGCCGTCGCGTTGCGCGGAACCATCGTGCAAGTTGGGCTGATGGCTGGCGGCCAGGTGCCGGTCAACGTCGGACTGCTGATGGGCAAGCGAGCCCATTGGATCGGCACGACCCTGCGTGCACGCCCGATCGAGGAGAAGGTCGCGGTGACTCGGAGGTTCGCCTCCGAGATGCTGCCACTGTTCGACGACGGTCGACTCAAGCCGGTGATCGACCGTCGCTATCCACTGGCCCAAATCGCCGAAGCGCACCGAGTGATGGAGTCCAACGCCAACGCAGGAAAGATCGTCATCACCATCCGGTAGTTCAGGCGGCTTAGCCGTCGATTTCGACTCTGATGCGGTGGTAGCCGGTTGCTCCGTTGGGATCGGGCCTGGCTTTTTCTTCGGTCTGCGTCTCGCCGGTCTTGTCCGTAGCCCGCACTTGAATGTGATGCTCGCCGGGCGTGGCGTTCCACTCGATGAGCCACTGGCGCCACGCATCGTCGGTGACGTTGGCACCGAGCTTGGCCTCCTGCCACGGTTCGTCGTCAATGCGGACTTCCACCTTGTCGACACCGCGATGCTGCGCCCACGCAACCCCAGCGACGACGTACTCGCTGGCAGGGCCGGACTGGCCCGACGCTGCGCGCACCACATCGATGCGCGACTGCGTCTTGATCGGTGCGTCGCGCGACCACCCACGCGGCACCCAATAGCCCTCTTCGTCCCACGAGGTCAGCTTGATCTTGGCCAGCCACTTGGTTGCGCTCACGTAGCCGTACAGACCAGGGATCACCAGGCGAGCCGGAAAACCGTGTTCCAGCGGCAACGCCACGCCATTCATACCGACGGCCACCATCGCGTTGCGTCCATCGAACGCAGCAGCGACGGGGAAACCGCACGTCCAACCGTCGACGCTGGTGCTGAAGACCTGCTCGGCGCTGGATTGCACGCCGGCCTCGTTCAGCAGATCGCTCAACATCACACCACGCCATACCGCGTTGCCAATCAGGTCGCCACCGACCTCGTTCGACACGCAGCACAGCGTCACGACGCGCTCGACCTGTGGCCTGGCGAGTAGGTCGGCGTAGGTCACGGTCATCGGATTGTCGACCATGCCGGTGATCTCGAAGCTCCACTTATCGACGTCGATGCGCGGGAACGAGAAAGCGGTATCGATGCGATAGAAGTCGCCGTTGGGAGTCACGAATGGCGTGTCGTCGAAGAGTTCGGCGTCCGCTGGAATCTCGGGTGCCGCATCGACGTCGGTGTCGGGCAACGGAACGGCAGCCGCGTCGCGCAACTCGCTGACGCGCTCGCCCTCCTTCTGCACACCCAACGCGCCAGCAACTGTGGCGGTCGCAACTGTCGCGCCGCTGAAGATAAGGAAGCGACGACGATCCCAACCGAGTGGTGCCTGCGAGGTGCCGGGGTACTCGATCGGCCGTGGCTGGACGAATTTGTACAACACGAACGCGCCAGCGATCGCACCGAGCACACTCGGCACCGCGGCGCCGCCGGACTCGCCAGGCCGATGCACGGCCGAGGCCGCACCAATGATCCCGAACGCGGCGATTCCGACCGCGCCGATCCACCAGCGCCGAACGGAGGCGGCGCCGAATGCCAACGCTGCACTCGCCAGGATCGTAATGATGCCGACGCGCAGCGCAAGCTTGTCGTTGGTGCCGAACGTTTCGATCGCGAAGTTCTTCAGCCAGTGGGGTGCACGATCGATGACTTCACTGCCGACGGCGTCGATCGGTGAGACCACATCGGTGATCGCGGCGAAGAACATCCCCAAGGCCACCGCCAAAGCCCCTGCTGCCACGCCGGCAAGCGCGCCGAAGCGGCGGGGGATAGTCGTTGTGCCGGGGGCCACTTGTTTCGTCGAGTCGTTCACAGCATCCAGCCCGTTTGACATGGCACGAATCGTGCCACTGATTGACGTTCGGCGCCGGTCAGGATCTGGATGGGATTACCGGGCGTGCATGGGCACGAAGTCGCGAGTTTCCGGGCCGACGTACATCTGGCGCGGGCGGCTGATCTTCTGCTCCTTATCGGCCAGCAGTTCCTGCCAGTGCGACAGCCAACCGACGGTGCGCGGAATGGCGAAGAGCACGGTGAACATCGCCACCGGGAAGCCGAGCGCCTGGTAGATGAGGCCGGAATAGAAGTCGACGTTGGGGTACAGCTTGTGGTCGATGAAGTAGGGATCGGCCAATGCCGTCTCCTCCAACTTCAGCGCGATGTCGAGCAGTGGGTTCTTGCCCGTCACTTCGAAGACCTCGTACGCGGTCTGCTTGATGATCGTCGCGCGCGGGTCGTAGTTCTTGTACACGCGGTGGCCGAAGCCCGTCAGGCGGGTGCCCTTGCCGCTCTTCACTTCCTCAATGAAGGCGGGCACGTTCTCCATCGAACCGATATCGGCGAGCATGCGCACTGCGCCCTCGTTAGCGCCGCCGTGTGCCGGGCCATAGAGCGCCGCGGCGGCGGCGGCGGCGGCGGAGTACGGATCGGCCTGGCTAGAGCCGACGACGCGCATCGCAGTTGTGCCGCAGTTCTGCTCGTGGTCGGCGTGCAGGATGAACAACACGTCCATCGCCCGTTCGAGTCGCGGATCGATTTCGTAATCGCCGACCTTCCACATCATGTTCAAGAAGTTGGCCGGGAACGACAGGTTGTTGTCGGGGTAGACGAACGGCAGCCCGAGCGAGAACCGATAACACATCGCGGCCAGCGTCGGCATCTTCGCGATCAGGCGCAGGATCTGCTTGTCGCGGCTCTCTTTGTCGTGAATGTTCTTCGCGTCGTTGTAGAACGTGCCCAGCGCAGCCATCGAGCTGACGAGCATCCCCATCGGGTGTGCGTCGTAATGGAAACCGTCGACGAAGCGCTTGCGCATGTTTTCGTGGATGAACGTATGGTGCACGACGTCGTCGGTCCACTTGGCCAACTGCTCGCGGTCGGGCAACTCGCCGTTCAACAACAGATACGCAACTTCGAGGTATGTGCTCTTCTCGGCCAACTGCTCGATGGGGTAGCCGCGGTAGCGCAAAATGCCAGCCTCGCCATCAAGGTAGGTGATGGCGCTCTTGCACGCTGCGGTCTGCATGTAGGCCGGGTCGTAAATGAAGAGCGTCGGATCGAGTTCGCGAACACTGGTGGCCGGGAAGGTCCCGTTCGTGATCGGCACGGTGACGGTCTTGCCGGTGCGGTCGTCGGTGATGGTGATGGTCTCGGGCATGCTGATTCTCTCTATTTCTTTGGCTTTCCCCGACGGTCAGGTTACCGCGACGCTGCTTAGAGGGGTGTGTTGTCGTGTTGTCGGGCTTGCAGGTTCTCGCGCTTGTCGATCAGCATCGCCAGCGCGTGGGCGACGATCCGGCGGGTGTCGGCCGGCTCGATGACTGCGTCGATCAGGCCCCGCTCAGCGGCGATGTACGGGTTTAGCAGCCGCTTCGTGTAGTCGGCCTCGAACGCGGCGCGTTCGTCGTCTGTTGCGCGCCGCTGAAGGATCGCCGCCGCCTGACCGGCACCCATCACCGCCAACTCGGCACAGGGCCACGCGATGCAAAGATCGTTGCCCATGTTCTTCGAGTCCATCACGATGTGTGCGCCGCCGTAGCTCTTGCGCAGGATGACGCAGATTCGCGGCACGCTGGATCGGCCGTAGGCGAAGACAAGCTGGGCGCCGTGCCGAATCATGCCTCGCCACTCCAGGTCCTTGCCGGGATAGAACCCCGGCGTGTCGACCAGTGTGACGATCGGCAAGTTGAACGCATCGCACGTGCTGACGAAGCGCGCCGCTTTCTGCGAGGCGGGAATGTCGAGCGTTCCCGCGAGTGCGAGTGGCTGGTTGGCGACCACGCCGACGGGCATACCGCCGATCGTGATGTACGCGGTGACAACGTTGGCAGCCCACCGTGGTCGCAACTCGAGTAGATCGCCATCGTCGGCGAGCGCGCGAATGACGGCGCGCACGTCGTAGCTGCCGTTTGCTGACGCTGGGAGCAGTTCGCCCGCCTCGGGCGTCAGTCGCTCAACGTCGTCGTCGGTCGGCCAGCGCGGCGGTTCCTCGTCGTTGTTCTGCGGGAAGTACGCCAACAACAACTCGGCGCTTGCGATTGCCTCGGCGACGCTGGTGGTGACAAGCGACGCAGAACCGCTGTAACGACTGTGACTGATTGCGCCACCCAGTTCGTCGTTGTCGATCACGACACCGGTGAACTCGGCAACCATCGTCGGCCCGCTGACAAACGCATAGGCAGCCTCGGTCATGATCACATGGTCGGCGATTCCGAGCAGCAGTGCTGGCCCCGAGACCGCTGGGCCGTCGACGATCAACACGGTCGGCACTACCCCCGAGCAGGCGGTGAGGGCGCGGGCGGCGCGGCCCCACCCGTGCAGCGCAGCGAAACCCTCGACGATGTCGGCACCGCTTGAGCGCAACACGCCAACGAGCGGCAGTCGCTGTTTCATCGCGGTGGCGGCGGCGTGTTCGAGCATCGACGACGAGTCACTCGTTAGCGCGCCTTGGCGCGATGAGGAGTCGACCTCCACCCACACCACATCGCGCCCGCCAAAGTCGCGGACGTCGGAACGAACCGACCCCGGCACCTGCTGGCGAAGGGCGACGGACGGCACGGGGTGAACGTTACTGCGGCGGGGATGCGGCGCGCCCGAGCGGAAACGCATCGGTACCGACGTACACGCCCGGTTGCTCGCCGCCCTGCGTCGCAACGACCTCGCGCAACACCGCCAACAGCGCACGCGTGGGCGAGCCCGGGCTTGGCCGACGACGCTGCACCCAGCCAACAACCCGGCGCGGTAGCTCGGGGACGGCGATGCTCTTGAAGTCGCCCTTCAACCAGCGCGGCACGGCAGTGGCTGGCACGATCGCCGCGCCGTAACCGTCGAACGCCAGCGAGGTCAGTAATCGCACGCCGTCGATCTCCACCTGCGGTTGCAACTCCACGCCCGCTGCGCCGGCCGCGCGGTCGATCGCGCGCCGCAGAGCAGCGCCACGCGGCGGCAACATCAGCGGTTCATCGGCCAGTTCGGTCAGAGCGATCGAATCGCGAGCGGCGAGGTGATGGCGTGAGTGCACCAGCAACACAAGATCCTCGGCGAATAGGGGTTCCACCGTCACGTCAAGTTCGTCAACCGGCAACTGAACGATCGTCGCATCGAGTTGCTGTGCGACCAGCCGGGGCAGCAGACCGCTGGTGTTGCCTTCGTGCACGATGACGTGCACCCCGGGGTGCTGGCGGCCGAGTTCGGTGAGCAGTTGGGGGAGTAGCCAGCGGGCAGTCGTGCCGATGACGCCGAAGCGGGTCTCGCCGCGGGCCTCGTCGCCGCGCGACGCCATGTCGGCCGTTATGTCGTCAACTTCGAACAGCACTCTGCGTGCACGCTCGACCACTTGTAGGCCGTCGTCGGTCAATCCACCCCGCTGTCGGTCGACCAACGTCACGCCCAGTTCGCGCTCAAGGCGGGCAATGTGCATACTGACATTGGATTGCACGGTGTACAGCGACCGAGCCGCAGCCGAAAACGAGCCATGATCGGCAATCGCCACCAGGTTGGTCAGTTGGCGAAGATCCATCACTAAAAATGATATCGAGCATCGCCGAATACTGCTTGAAAGATAGGTGGAGTTCGTGCATACTTTCACATGATCGAAGTGAGTCGTCCCCCAACGACTCACTCGACAGAACCCACCAATGTGGTTCCCCCAACCGCAGGGTTCCAGGTTGAGAGGCCCCGCTTCCCCAAGCGGGGCCTTTCCCATTTCTGCGTAGCCTGCACGCCATGACGCGCGGCGCCGCTTTCTTCGACCTCGATCGCACCCTGCTCGTCGGCGCAAGCGGCACCGTGTTCTCGCAAGCGATGCGCGAGGCCGGGCTGGTCAATCGCTCGCTGCCCGGCGAGGCACTGCTCTACAGGTTGTTCAACACGATTGGTGAAACGCTGCCCGCGATGGCGTTAGCACGCCAGGGCGCAAATCTGGCCAAGGGTCGCTCGCGCCAGTTGGTGCAGCAGGCTGCCGACAAGGTGGCCGACGCACTGGCCGCAATGGTGCAACCGCTCGCCGCTTCGTTGTTCGAAGAACACCGCGCCGCTGGCCGGCCGGTGGTACTCGCGACTACGACTCCCTACGACCTCGTCAAGCCGCTCGCTGATCGGCTAGGCCTCGACGATGTTGTCGCGACCCGATACGGAGTTCACGACGACGGCACCTACAACGGCACGCTGGATGGCCCGTTCGTGTGGAGCGCAGGAAAACTTGCAGCCGTGCGCGAATGGGCGACACGCAACGATGTCGACTTAGCCGAGAGCTACGCGTACAGCGACAGCTTTTACGACACACCGCTGCTGTCGGCCGTCGGCCACCCGTTCGTTGTCAACCCGGATCCACGCATGGTGTTGATGGCAGCAGCACGTCGTTGGCCGACGATCAGTCTCTCCGGCGCGTTCAAGTCAGCAGAACCGAAGTCCGCGAAGCCGCAAGGAGGCAACATGGATTTGCAGCGACTGGCGCTCAACTTCACGCACCCGGTGTTCTTCCCCTACGTGAAGTTTCGCATCGAGGGCACTGAACGCATTCCTGCGAATGGTCCAGCGATCATCGTTGGCAACCATCGCAGTTACTTCGATGCGGCGGCGATCGGTGTGGCGATCGCACAAACCGAGCGAAGCGTGCGCTTTCTCGGCAAAAAGGAAGTCTTTGATGCGCCGGTGCTCGGGCAGATCGCGGCCGCGATGGGCGGCATACGAGTCGATCGCGGGACGGGTAGCGACGAACCGCTTCAGGCCGCGGCCGAGGCACTCGCCAACGGCGACTTAGTGGCAATGATGCCGCAGGGCACGATTCCGCGCGGCAAGGCGTTCTACAAGCCGGTGTTGAAGGGTCGTTGGGGCGCTGCCCGCTTGGCGGCGCTCGCCAATACGTCGTCGAAACAATCGGTGCCAGTCATTCCGATCGGGCTGTGGGGCACCGAGAAGGTCTGGCCGCGTTCGGCGAGGATTCCGAATGTGCTGAACCTCGTGACGCCGCCGACGGTGACGATCAAGGTCGGCGAGCCGATCACACTTGCCTACGACGACCTCGAAGCCGATACGGCGACGATCATGCAGGCGATTATGGACTTGTTGCCGGAGGCAAGCCGCAACCATGGCAAGCCAACGAAGCAAGAGATCGCACTCGCACTACCCCCTGGGTACAAGGCCGATCAGCAAAAGGAAAAGGAACGCCGGCCCGGTCAGGACTGAGCTGAAGATGGCTTCGGCTTGCGCGGCACGAACGCACTCGTGCGTGCCACGTAATCGTCGTAGCCAGCTCGACGCTTGGAGAGCGACTTCTCCAGCAGCGTCACGCCACTGACGCGGCGCAGCAGGACTGTCATCAACAGCGCGCCGACGAGGCCCCAGCGGCCGACGCTGGTCTCGGCAGCGACCAACGCGATTCCCCACCACACACACGCGTCGCCGAAGTAATTCGGGTGTCGGGTGTAGCGCCACAAGCCCTTGTTCATCACAGTGCCTGCGCTGGCCGGGTCGCGGCGGAAGCGTGTGAGCTGTGCATCGCCGACTACTTCGAAGAACAAACCCACGAGCCAGAGAGCGACTCCGATCCAGGCGAGCGGGCCGATCGATGGCGTGCTGGCGACCTGACCGAGTTGCACGGCGAGCGACACGATGAACATCAGCACGCCCTGCACCAAGAAGACGGTGACGAGGCTGATGATCGGGAAGCGTGGCCCCCAGCGCTTGCGCATTGAGCGGTAGCGGTAGTCCTCGCCCTCGTTCGTCGCGGAAGCGACGTGATTGCGCCAGAAGAGATGTGCGGCCAGCCGCAAGCCCCACACGGTGGTCATCGCGACCAACAGGTTCTGTCGCGTGGCGTAACCGTCGACACGAAGTCGCACAGCCCACGCCACCAAGACGAAGCCGAGTCCCCAGATGACATCGACGATCGATGCGTTCTTGATGACGACGCTGACCAGCCAGGTCGTCAGCATCAGTGCGGCGATTACAAGCGCAGCGGTTGTCAGCGCAAGTCCCGTGTCGGCGATCACGAGGCGTCGACCTTCAACAACTCATCGACCGCGCGATCGGTCGCCATCCACTCATCGTCGAGCCAGCGGGTGAATGCTTCGCCGGTTGGCACGTCGCGGCGAGCGATACGACGGGCACGAAATCGAATCGGACGGGGCGAGCTGGCAAGGTGCCTCAGAATGCCACCGAAGGTGTCGAGTCCTTCGAATCCAACGTGCCAGGCGATCACCACGTCCGCCTCAGGGGAACCCTCAATCAGTGCCGCAGCGCCAGCTGGCCGAACGGGGAGCAGGTGTTGCAGCCCGGCTATCCGCTGCGCGCGCTCTGGGTCGCGTTCGGCGATTTTGATTACCGCGCGCTCGCGCTTCTTCGCAGATGCGCGCGTGCCTTCCGGGAAGATGACTGCCAACTGGGTCTCAGACATACCTGCGGACAGCTTACGTACCTCGTCAAGTTCGGATTCCGAGTCGGTGGAGTTGCGATCGAGGAAGTGGTTCGGCACTCGGTTGCCAACGATGTCCAGGCACGGGTCCCCAAGCAGTTCACGCTTCAGCACGTAGCGCGGCTGCATGCCCATGCGCGTGGTACTGACCCAGGCACTTACTAACGAGTCGGCGAGGCTGGCATGTCGACAGAGCAAGATCACCGGGCCGGGGGAGAGGCAGTCGGCGTCGACCTGCGCGACTTTGATTCCGGTCGTCACGCGCAGCGCGCCCATCAGACGAGCAGCCCACCACCGCATCAAGCGGTAGTGCGCGGCTTGGTTCTTGCGTTGACCGGTAATCCAGAACAGTCCGGCTGTTGTGACACCCACTGATTCAAGCCACGCCCAGCAGAGTCCGAAGCCCAGCAACCGAACTGTCGGTAGCCGAAACCTGCCGCGGACGATGTCGGAGACTCCGGCGAGCACTACCCAGATGGGCAGCGTCGCCAACAGCAGGATCGCAGCGATGAACAGTGCAGGAACGCTGACGAGTCGACGTCGTAGGGATTCCATGGCTGCCCCGACTCAGCCGTTGAACTCGGCAACGAGTGGTGCGTAACGCTCCATGGCGGTGATCGCCGCGTCGCGATCCATCGGCGGCAACCCAAGTGCTACGAATGATGCCCCGATGTCGCGCAGGTGGGCGAGGTGCGCGGCGTCGGGCTTGGCGCCGAACACACCAAGCCGCAGCGTCGCAGGGTCGCGGCCAGCCCCAGCGGCGGCCTGCTGAAGTTCAGCCCATTTGCCGTCGACCTCGAAGCGACCCTCGATCGGCATCCACACGTCGCCGTATTCAATGATGTGGCGAAAGTGCAGGTCGGTCGGCGATGCACCAACCACGATCGGTGGATGTGGTTGCTGCACTGGCTTTGGCCAACTCCAACTGGCATCGAAGTTGACGTAATCGCCGTGGAATTCGGCCTCGTCTTTCGTCCACAACTCTTTGAGTGCCAGGACTTTCTCGCGCACCACCTTGCGCCGATGATGGATATCGACACCGTGGTGTTCCATCTCTTCGTGATTCCAGCCGTAGCCGACGCCGAGCAAGACGCGCCCGCCGGAGATGACATCGAGTGAAGCAACCTCCTTCGCTAACCACAGCACGTCTCGTTGCGCGACGAGTGTGATGCCCGTGCCCAGCTTGAGCGAGGTGGTCGTTGCGGCGATCGCAGCGAGGGCAATGAACTGATCGTGACTGCGTGAGTACTCGTCGGGCAGCGGTGGTGCACCGACCCGACCACCCCACGGCGTTCGACGACTCACGGGAATGTGCGAGTGTTCGGGCAGCCAGATGGAGCGGAAGCCGCGGGCCTCAGCCTCGCGGCCGAGCTCGACAGGTTGGATCCCTTTGTCGGTCGGGAAGATCAGTAGGCCAATTTCCATCAACGGAAACCTACTCACGCCACGACGGGGGCGGCTCAGTCGCCAACGACTCCGTCGATGCACTGGCGTAGCAGGTCGGCATGACCACAGTGGCGTGCGTATTCCTCAATCATGTGATTCAGGATCCACCGCATGTTGGGCTGGAAGCCCGCGCGCTGCGGATCGGTGGCAACGTGTTGCGCAACGTCGTCGGGTTGTGCGGCCGCGGTGATCTCGCGCGCGCGTTGAACTTCCTGCTCCCACACAGCAATCGCGTCGGCGAGCGTGTCGTCGAGACCTACGTGGATATCGCCGTCGGGGTCGTCATCGCTGTAGAAGATCGGGGAGGCGCCGTTCTCGATGAACCAACGCTGAAACCACGCGCGCTCCACTTCGGCCATGTGGCGAATGAGACCGGTGATGTTGAGGTCGCTGGGTGGTACCGCGCAAGCGCGCGCCTGCTCGTCGGTAAGACCAACGGACTTCAAGATGAGCGAGGCGCGGTAGTAATCGAGAAACGCGACCAACATGGTCGTCTCGTCTGCCTGGGCAGGTGGATCGATTCTTTCAGTCTTCATTTGCCGGCTGCCACCTTCTTGCGTACGACGTTCAGCGCCGAACCTGCGTTGAACCACTCGACTTGTTCGGGACTGAAGGTGTGGACACCCTCGAAGTCAATGGCGGTTCCGTCGCGCTTGATGATCTGGCACCGCACGTTCTTGCCCGGTACCGGCGGCAAGTCGAGCACGCTGATGCGGTCGCTCTCCTCAATGAGGTCGTAGGTGGTCGGGTCGGCAAATGTCAGCGGAACAAGGCCTTGCTTCTTGAGGTTCGTTTCATGGATGCGAGCGAAGCTGCGCGTGATGATCACAACACCGCCTCGGAAGCGTGGTTCCATCGCGGCGTGCTCGCGCGATGAACCCTCGCCGTAGTTGCGATCGCCGATCGCCACCCACCGGATGCCTGCCTCGCCGTACTTCTTGGCCAGGTTGGGAAGCGTGTCGGGGCTTCCGTCGCGAAAGTCGACACCCTCGCCAACCGGTCGATCGAAGGCGCTGACAGCCCCGAGAAAGAGGTTGCCGGAGATGTTCTCGAGATGGCCGCGGTACTTCAGCCATTTACCCGCTGCGGAAATGTGATCGGTCGTGCACTTACCCTTCGCCTTCATCAGGATCGGAAGTTCGATGTAGTCGTTCCCATCCCAAGCTGCAAACGGAGTCAGTAGTTGGAGGCGATCGCTCTTCGGTGAGACTTCCACCGATACCTGGCTGCCGTCGGCCGGGGGAGCGGTAAAGGTGTTCTCGCCAGGGTCGTAACCCCTGGATGGCAGCACTTCGCCGACGGGTGGTTCCAGCAACACCGCGCCGCCGTCAGGCGCGATGATCGTGTCGACGGTTGGGTCGAAATCAAGTTGGCCCGAAAGCGCAAGGGCTACCACCGTGTCGGGCGACGTGACGAAGCTCAGTGTGTTGGCGGAGCCGTCGTTGCGCTTGGGGAAGTTGCGGTTGAACGAGTTGACGATCGTGTTGGGCTTGTCGATCTCGCTGGCGGGTCGATCCCACTGGCCAATGCACGGGCCACACGCATTGGCGAGCACCGTCGCACCGATCGCTTCCAGATCGGCGATCAACCCGTCGCGCTCGATGGTGGCACGGATCTGTTCGCTTCCTGGAGACACCAGCAGCGGCGTGCGTACCTTCAATCCGCGAGCCGACGCTTGGCGGGCGATTGATGCGGCACGCGTGATGTCTTCGTAGCTGCTGTTGGTGCAGCTGCCGATGAGCGCTGCGGAGATGTCGAGCGGCCAACCATTGGCCCGCGCCTCGGCGCCGACCGCACTGCCGACGCGGTTGGCCCGGTCGGGGGTGTGCGGGCCGTTGATGAGCGGCTTCAACTGGGCGAGGTCGATCTCGATCATTTGGTCGTATTGCGCGCCGTCGTCGGGGCGTAGATCGGCAGCAACCTTGCTCGCCGCGTCGGCGATTGCCTCGCGGCCGGTCGCCTTCAAGTACATCGCCATGTTGTCGTCGTAGCCGAACACACTGCACGTGGCACCGATCTCGGCACCCATGTTGCAGATCGTTGCTTTACCTGTTGCCGAGATGGTGTCGGCGCCGGGGCCGTAGTACTCGACGATCGCTCCCGTGCCGCCTTCAACGGTGAGCACGCGTGCGACTTCCAAGATGACGTCCTTCGGACTGCTCCAGCCGCTGAGCGTGCCGGTGAGTTTGACGCCGATCACTTTCGGCCAGCGCACGTTGAACGGGAAGCCGGTCATCACGTCGACCGCATCAGCACCGCCGACGCCGATTGCCACCATGCCAAGCCCGCCGGCGTTCGGCGTGTGACTGTCGGTGCCGATCATCATTCCGCCGGGGAACGCGTAGTTCTCGAGCACTACCTGGTGGATGATGCCGCTGCCCGGCCCCCAGAACCCGATCCCGAATTTGGCGCTGACCGAGCGCAGAAAGTCGTAGACCTCACGGTTGGTGTCGAGCGCGACACCGAGATCGATCGTGGCACCGACCTTCGCGGAGATCAGGTGATCGCAGTGAACCGTGCTCGGCGCCGCGGTAGTCGAGAGCCCGGCGGTCATGAACTGCAGCAGTGCCATCTGGGCTGTGGCGTCCTGCATTGCCACGCGGTCGGGGTGAAAGTCGTTGTAGCTGCCGCCACGCTCGATCGCCTCCGTAGGGTCGTCAAGGTGATTAAGCAGGATCTTCTCGGTCAGGGTCAAGGGCCGGCCAAAACGTTTGCGGCCCGCGGCCACTCGGGCGGAAAGTGTGGAATACACGCCTTGAACCAGTTCGATCGGTGTTCCAGCGGTGACGGTCATGCGGTTTCCCCTTGCGTCGGAGGCAGTATGTATACAAGTATCATACAAGTGAGCGGAGCGCAAGTTTCAGGTTCAAAGACCTTGCAGCGTTCGTCGCTGCGCGCGGACTCAGTGCGAAGTGGAGCGACGAGATTCCCGGGACGACGCGCTGTCACATCGACGACCCGTTTGGCAACCGCATCGAACTGATAGACGAGGATTGAGATGCGCACGATTCGATATCAGGAGATTGCCGACACGTTGCGCGAACGAATGCACAACATCGGACCGGGACATGTGCTGCCGAGTGAAAGCGAGCTCTCCGCCGAATTCGATGTCAGCCGCGTCACCATTCGGCGCGCGCTCGAGACGCTGCGCGATGAAGGCATTGTCGACTCGCGCCAGGGCTTCGGGTGGTATGTCGCGACCGTGCCACTGCAGCAGCGCCTCAGTGGGCTCGAAACGATCGAGAGTCAACTCGCCGAGCGTGGCGTGCTGGCCGCACGTCAGATTTTGGAGTTCGCATTTGTGCCTGCGCCGACGCACGTTGCCGAGCGCTTGGGTTGCCCGCAAGTGTTGCGGGTGAAGCGACGTAACCTCGCCGACGGTGCACCGTTCGCGGTGGTGACCGTGTGGTGCCCAGCCGAATTGGGGCAACACCTCAGTCGTAGTGACGTTGAACGCAAACCGTTCTATGAGTTGCTCGGTGTTCAATTGCGCGGCGCTACGCAAACGATCGGCGCCGCGGCGGCGACAGAGTCCGATGCTGCACTACTAGAGGTGCCCGTTGGTAGTCCCGTGCTGCGTTGCGAGCGACTGACAACCACGACCGATGGAGTGCCGGTGCTGCTGTCCGAGCACATCTTCCCGGCCCATCGCACCGAGTTCGTTGTCGACCTTCCGCAAGCGGAGCCATCAATCGTGCCCAGCGGTCTACGTCTGGTCGAATAGCGCCATGGCGATGGACGACGAAGTTGATCTCACTGATTACGCGCAGATCAACATGGCCAACTGGGACAGCCGCGTTCCGTTTCACGAAGAGGGCTACGAGCTAGAGAATTTCGACGACCCGCAACACCTCTCCACCGTGGTGCGCTTCGATCTGCCGTTGCTGGGCGATATCAGCGGTCTGCGCGGTGTTCACCTGCAGTGCCATATCGGCAGCGACACTTTGTCGCTGGCGCGACTTGGAGCGCAGATGAGCGGCCTCGACTTCTCAGCTCCTGCCCTTGATGTTGCACGTCGCCTCGCAACGCGACATGGGCAGACGATCGACTACGTCGAGAGCGACCTCTACGGCGCGCTCGATGTCCTGCCGGCCGAGACGTTCGACTTCGTGTTCACGGGTATCGGAGCGCTGTGCTGGCTGCCCGATGTTGCGCGCTGGGCAGGCATCGTCGCTGAGCTTCTGAAGCCGGGCGGGTTTCTGTTCATGCGTGAAGGTCACCCGGTGATGTGGTCGTTAGCAGACACCAGACCCGATGGATTGCTAGTCGTTGAGTTTCCTTACTTCGAGAACGAAGGAACCGTCTTTACGGAAGCGACCACATACGTCGAGCACGAAGGCGAATTGACGGCACCGACGATCGTCTCGTTCAATCACGGGCTCGCCGAGATCTTCAACGCGTTGTGGCACGCCGGTATGGAGATCACCGTCTTCGAAGAACACCGCTCGGTGCCGTGGAATCCGCTCGGCGACGAGATGGAGGAATACATGCCCGGCGAGTGGCAACTCCGTCACGCTCGTGAGCGGCTACCGCTGACGTACACGCTGCGTGCCGAGAAACGATGACCTGACAGACTCGCGACATGGCCGACGATCGCGTCTCAATCTCTATCGCCGACGGCATTGCCGACGTGCGCATGACCCGCGCTGACAAGCGCAACGCCCTCGATGGTGCGATGTTTCTTGCTCTCGCTGAGGCTGGCGAGCGCCTCAAGACCGAGCCAGCGGTCCGTGTCGTCGTGCTGTCGGGGGAGGGCGCCTCGTTCTGTGCCGGGCTCGACTTCCGGGCGATGGTGGGCCTCGCCGAGCGCACCACCGACCCCGGCCACCCCGGGTT
>Ga0105047_10000688_pt1 | contig 58288 bp, 53 predicted proteins | sample MAT04_FD_78384 | JGI IMG/M metagenome (GOLD analysis project Ga0105047, IMG submission 78384) | Freshwater microbial communities from Lake Fryxell liftoff mats and glacier meltwater in Antarctica - MAT-04 (megahit assembly) | ecosystem: Environmental > Aquatic > Freshwater > Ice > Liftoff... | reverse complement strand
TCGTCGCCGCAGCTGTCGCCCTCGTCCGTGAGGCCGGTCGCGCCGCGCTCGTCGTTGCGGGTGTCGCAGTCGTCGTCGAGGCCGTTGCAGGTCTCCGGGGTGGGACCGACGCCGCCGACGCAGGTGGGCAGCGCGCCGATGCACTGCAAGCGGCCGGGGGCGCACTCGCCCGTGCTGACGCCGCAGGCACCGAGGTCGTTGAGGCCCTCATCGGTGCTGCCGTCGCAGTCGTCGTCGAGGCCGTTGCAGGTCTCGGTGCCCGCCCCGCTCATCGATCCACCAGGGCCGCTCGAGCAGCGGGTGGTGGTGTTGGTGGCGCACTCCAGGACACCGCCGCCGCAGATGCCGGGCGCGGTGCAGGCCGTGCCCAGCATGAACGTCTCGTCGACGGTGCTGTCGCAGTCGTCGTCGAGCGCGTTGCACATCTCGGCGACGCCGGTGACGATGGGCGCGTTGCAGCGCGGGGCCCCCGCGGTGCACACGGTGGCGCCGGTGCGGCGGCACGAGCCCACGCCCGTCGCGCACGCGACGCCGACGTCGGACGGTGCGTTGTCGATGGCGCCATTGCAGTCGTCGTCGACGCCGTTGCAGAGTTCGCCGGTGGTGCTGGTCATGTCCGTGCAGACCGGCGCGCCGCTCATGCACGCAGTGACGCCTTCGAGGCACATGTCCCCGTCGCCGCCGTCGCACGACACGCCGAGCCCCGGGACGGCTTCATCGATCCGGGTGTCGCAGTCCTCGTCCAAGCCGTTGCAGGCCTCGATGTCGACGTCGTTGGGATCGCCGCAGACCAGCGCGCCCGCGGTGCACGCGGTGACACCCTCGTTGCAGAGGTCCGCGTCGGTGCCGTCGCACGAGACGTTGATGCCGGTCGGCGCGTCGTCGACGGGGCCGTTGCAGTTGTCGTCGATGCCGTTGCAAGTCTCCGTCGTGGGGACGACGGTCCGGTGACAGACCAGGGTGCCGCCGGGGTTGCACTGGGTGAGGCCCGCACGGCAAGGACCCTGCTGGTTGCCCGCGTCGCAGGTCAATCCGCCGCTGCCATCGCAGGTACAAACGGCCCCGCCGGTGCCCTCGTCCGTTCGGGTGTCGCAGTCGTTGTCGCGGTTGTCGCAGACCTCGGCGGTGGGGATGCAGGGCGGGACGAGACCCGTGACCTGCATGGCCATGTCTTCGTAGTCGTTGTCGCCACCGCGAAAGAGATCCTCGTACCCGAAGTAGAAGCGGTTCGCGGTGATGCGCGACTGGTAGACCAGGTGATGAACGTAGTCGCCGTCGTTGTTGAGCGCGCGCTCGGTGAAGTACGCCCGGCCGAAGTACGAGGTGCCGCCCGCGTTGTCTCGGAAGTCGCCGCATCCGTTCCCGAACATGTTGCCTTCGGGGGTGATCAGGTAGAACGCGATGTAGCCGCCGCGGTAGCGACCCGAGCTCAGCTCCGTGGCGAAGTTGACCGTGACCGAACTCCCGGGCTCCGCGTTGATGATGTAGTTGGGGACCTCGTTGATGTGGTTCGCCGCCGTGGTGAGGCAGCCCATGATCGGACGGAGGTTGCCAAAGACGGTGGGGTCGTCGCCGACGTTGTAGTAGCCGAAGCTGTTCTCGTAGCCGGCGCCCTCGGCGATGTCGGTGAAGGTCACCACGCTGGTGGTGCTCGGCAGGAAGATCTCGGGGAGCTCGGCCGCGTCGAGCACCGCGTGGATCGCGTTCACCGCGGGCGGCGCGACGCCCTCGTAGGCGTTCAGCGCGTTCTGCAGTGCGGCACCCACGGGGATGATCTGCCCGTCGACCTGCACCACCGTGGCGCGTGCCTGATCGGCGACCATCGCGCATACGCAGAAGAGCACAGTGAGCGGAAGCAAGCGGCGAACGTTCATGGAGAGCCTCGGTGCGACGGAGAGCGAACGTCGCGAAGCCCCAGGATGCGCGGCTCGGATGCACTCGATCAAGGTTCCTGTGCCCCGCGCGATGCGATAGCAGGGACACTGTATCCGCCGGGCTTTCAATCGGCGGGCGCCGTCTCAACGGAGAGGTACGGGGCGGCTCTCCGTGTCGAGTCGGTAGCGCCCATCGCGCCAGATATAAGGGTGGGCGGAGGACGTCGGGCTCAGCTCCAGGATCCACCCGCCGGAGTGTCCCGCTTCGGTGGTGCTCCCCGCGCACAGCAGGGTGGGCGCGACACCTGGGACATTTACCGCGTACCGGCGATGGACATGCCCGTGCATCAGACAGGTGCGCGCGCTGTCACGGAGCACGAGGAGGAGCGCGTCCGCGTTCTCGAGGCCGTGCGCGCGTCCATCGGGCCGTCCATCCCAGAGGCGCGGTGCGTAGTGGGTCATCACCATCTTGAAGCAGCCCTGAAGGGCGGGGTGCGCCAGCGCGCGCGCGAGCCCTTCGAGCTGCGCGGACGGGATGCGACCCGACGAGCGCCAGGGCTGGGGGTTGGGGCGCGCGCTCTCGACCGCGATCAGCGCGACCTCGTCGTCGAGCTTCCACGCCCGCGGATAGAGGCCGTCGGTCGCGACGCCGTCGATCACCACTTCGCCCCGCCCCCCGATCATCGGCTCGAAATGACGGGCGAAGCGCTCGTTCTTCACCGCGTCGTCCAGGTACACGTCGTGGTTGCCGGGCACCGCGAAGAAGCCCCGCGGGCGGTGGGTGAGCGGCTCGATCGCCGCCGCTGCGGCGACGTGCTCGGGTTCGGTCCCCAGCACGGTGAAGTCCCCGCTGCACACCACGGCGTCGATGTTCTGCTCCTCGGCGAACACGGCGAGCGCGGCGAGCTTGGTCACCGCGTCGGCGAACCGAGGGCCGCGACGCACCAGGTAATGGAGACCGCCTATCGCTCGCTTGCTGATCCAGTCGCGCGCCGGGATCGCCCTCAGCGGCACTGGCACATGCACGTCGCTGAGGTGAAGGACGCGCATCGATCAGGGCCAGGTCGCGGGCATCGAGAGCGCCCGCCCTTCGGGGAGTCCGAAGCGCACGTTGAAGCACTGGACGGCCTGGCCCGAGGCGCCCTTCACCAGATTGTCGATAGCCCCCTGACAGAGCATCAGCCCGGTGCGGGGATCGATGGTGTACGAGACGTGCGCGCGGTTGCTGCCACGCACCCAGAGGGTGTCGGGACACGCGCCGGGTTCCAGCACGCAGACCGAGGGCGAGCCTTGGTAGAAGCGCTGCGCTTCTTCGGTGCAGCGCTGAACGTCGAGGCCCGGCTTGGGCCGCACGTAGCTGGACGAGAGGATCCCGCGGGTCATGGGGATCAGGTGCGGGGTGAAGCTCACCCGGATAGCGTCGCCCGCGAGCAGGGAGAGCTCTTGCTCGATCTCGGCGGTGTGGCGGTGGGTGCCGCCCGTCTTGTAAGCGCGGACGCCCTCCGTCGTCTCCGCGAAGTGGGTGCGCTCCCCGGGCTCGCGACCGGCGCCCGAGACGCCGCTCTTCGCGTCGATCACGTAGGGCCCCGGCTCGATGAGCTTCGCGTTCATCAGGGGCGCGAGCGCGAGAATGGACGCCGTCGGATAGCAGCCCGGGACCGCGATGAGAGAGGCTTTGCGCAGCGCCTCTCGGTGGAGCTCAGGCAAACCGTAGACGGCCTCGGGCAGGAGCTCGGGCGCATGGTGCGGCCCGTACCAGAGGGCGTGCTCCTCCGGATCCCGAACACGAAAATCCGCGCTGAGATCGAGCACCACCAAGCCCCGCGCTCTGAGCTCGACCGCCGTGCTCGCGCTCTTGCCGTGCGGCAGGCAGAGGAACGCGGCCTGACAGGTCTTGGCGATGTGATCCGGGTCGTACGTCGCGACGTTTCCCGACACCAGACCGCGCAGCGCGGGCAGCACCTCGCCCACCGCGCGGCCGGCTTTGCTGTGTCCGATGAGCGTCGTCAGCTCGACGTCCGGGTGGCTGAGAAGCAACCGAGTGAGCTCGGCCCCGGTGTAGCCGGTGGCACCGACGATGGCGACGCGGATCGGGGTCATGCGCGCGGCATGTAGCACGCGCGCCCGGAGCCTCGCAGCGCGCTCGCGCGGCTGGTGCCCGTGTCGTACATCGCTCGATGCGCTCCCTGCTCGTGCTCTCGATCGCCCTCTCGCTGCAGAGGTTCAGCTCGAGGCCGAGGCCTGCCCCGACGCGTACCGTACTTGGGCGACGTGCAGCGCGGCGCACACCTGCACCGATGAGCGAGCGACGCTGGATGCGTGTGTCGCGAGCGCCGACGTCTATCCGATCTGCATCGACGAGCTGGTCGGCGATTGCTTCTCCGAGCTCTGAAGCGCGCTCAGCGCTTCTTGGTCGCGGTCTTCTTGGTCGCGGTCTTCTTGGCCGCGGTCTTCTTCGCGGGCGCTGCGCTGCCTGCGTCCAGCTGCGCGATGAGCTTCTTCGGGGCTTGGGCGCGGTAGCTCTCTTCGAGCCACGCCTTCAGCATCTCGAGCGGCACCGGCTCATCCTCGGGGAGCTTGGCGCTCACCCAACCGCTCTTGCCTAGGCCGTACGCGGTGGGCGTGGTGAAGGGCAGCTCGAGGGCCAGCAGGTTGGCGTGCGGGAGCTTGCAGCCGACGCCCAGCGGCTCTCCTTCCAAGCTCAGGTAGGCGAACGTCTTGGCGTTCACCGCGAGATCGGCGTGGCCCGGCCACGGGCTCTTGGTGTGCGCGCCGGGATAGGAGAGCCCGAGGGTGCGCAGCGCCTTCAGCGCCTCGTCGTGGGGGTGCTTCCTCTTGGCCATATTGCGCGTCCGTGAGGTGCTCTCAGTCGGTGATGGGCAGGCAGAGGTCGCCGACCGTCTCGTCCTCGGTGCGGGTGCAGGCCAGGCCCGCGTAGCAGTCGCTCTCGACGTCGCAGCGCGCCGCACAGAAAAAACGCAGAGGTGGATCCTGATCGAGGGTCACGCACGTCGCGTCCGCCATGCCGTCGAGCGCGAGACAGTCGGCGTCCGTGGTGCAGAGCGCGCTGCAGAACGCGCCTTCTCCGCTGCTCCCGTCGGTCCGGGTGTAGCGGAGCTCGAGGCAGCTGCTGCCTGCGCAGTCGATGGCGCCGCCACACTGCGCATACGGCGGCGCGCCCGCAGCACAACCGGCGAGCAGCACGAGCACCCAGTGCGTGAATCGCGGCATCACCGACGCATGCTGGTCGCGGCGCGGGTGGTGACGAAGTAGTGGGGCGGCCAGTGCCGGTACCACTCGGTCTCGATCACCGGGCCGCCCGTGCTGTCGGTGGCTTCCGTCGCGGTGCCGTAGATCCGCACGAGCGACCCTATCTGTAGGCGGGTCGGTCCCTCGGCGAGATCCGTTGCGCGCGGGGTGATGATGGCGGTGTACGTCCCCAGCTCGCGCTCGGACACGGTGACCCGGCAGGTGTCGTCGTTCGGCCCCTCGCACAGGTGCCGCTCTTGGTGCGCGCGCAGGCTGAGCGCGAGTCGCACTCGGCCGCCTTCGTTCTCCATCGCGCGCACGACGCCGAACCAAGTGATGAAGTGCTGCTCCTCGGGCCGGGTGCGGCGCACTTCTTCGTACGACGTCTCGACCGCGCGCTCGAGGTAGGGGTTCTCTTCGCCGAGCGCCGAGTAGCTGCGCGAGTAGCCGTACTGGCCTCCACCGCCGCAGCCGGCGCAGAGAGCGAGGAGACAGACGAAGGGGATCCGGAGCAGCCGCATCGCGGCGAAGTACCACGCAGGGTCACCGTTGGAAAAGGGGTGCGCGCCTTGCTCCTTGCCGCAAGGCCTGGCGGCCGTTCACCATGCGGCGATGAAGCGGCGCAAGCTGGGCAAGACGGAGATCGAGGTCTCCGAGGTGACGTTGGGGACCTGGGGCCTGGGCGCTCGGAGCTATGGACCCGTCGACGGTGCGCAGCTGGAGTCCGTGGTGAAGGCCGCGTGGGAGGCGGGGGTCACGACCTTCGACGTCTCTCCGTCCTGGGGCGCTGGCGAAGCGGAGCGACGTGTATCGCTCGCGCTCGGCGAGCACGCCGGTGAAGCGATTCTCATCGGCCGCGCGGGCCAGGTGAACATCGATGGTCGTCTGCTCCTTCAGTTCGACACGTTCGTGGTGGTGCGTGAGGTGCAGGAGAGCCTCAAGCGCCTGGGGCGCGATCACTTGGATGTGCTGTTGCTCCACAACCCGCCTGCGAAGGTCCTCGGCTCGCACCTCTTCGAGAAGGGCCTGGCGGAGCTCAAGAGCGAAGGAAAGATCCGTGCGTGGGGCGTCTCGGTCAGCACCGTCGATGAAGCGAAGCTGGCCATCGAGCGGGGCGCCGAGGCCATCTGCTTCACCCACAACCTGCTGACGCCGGATGACCTCCTCGATCTCGCCGAGCCCTTGCAGCGCAGCGGCTGCGGCGTGCTCGCCCGATCGCCGCTCGGCTACGGGATGCTCGCCGGCACATGGGACGAGAACAAGACCTTCGAAGAGACCGATCACCGCTCCCGGCGCTGGAGCTCGGCGAGCTTCCGCGCGCGCCTTCAGCAAGTGGACGCGGTGCGCTTCTTGGTCGAAGCGCCCATCGCGGACATGGCGACCGCAGCGCTGCGCTATGTGCTCGCGACGCCGCTCGTCAGCGCAGCGCTGGTGGGCGCGCGCACCCCCGAACAGATCCGGCACGCCGTCGCCGCGCTACCCGACGAGGGACCGTATTTCCCGGATGCTCACCTCGAGCGACTCGCGACGATGGAGCTCTGACGATGCACGTCGAGTTCCTCGGCGCGGTCGGCACGGTGACCGGCTCGATGCACCTGGTGCACGTCGGGGGAAAGAAGATCTTGCTCGACTGCGGTCTGGTCCAGGGGCCCCGCAAGGACAGCGAACGAAGGAACCGTGAGCTGCCCTTCGCGCCGCCGGAGATCGACGCGGTGGTGCTCTCGCACGCCCACATCGATCACTCGGGGGCGCTGCCGGTGTTGGTGCGTCGGGGCTTCACCGGGCGCATCTATGCGACGCCCGCCACCCGCGATCTGTGCGCGGTGATGCTGGAGGACGCGGCGTTCATTCAGGCGTCGGATGCGCGCTACCTCAACCGCCGCATCGAGCGCGGTGAGCTCCCCGGGCCGCCCATCGATCCCCTCTTCGACCGAGACGACGTGCGCGCAGCGATCTCGCGGATGCTGGGCTTGCCCTACCACCAGCCGCTGGCGATAGCGGAAGGCGTCACCCTGACGTTCTTCGACGCAGGACACGTGCTGGGGAGCGCCGTCGTGTGCCTCGATCTGATCGAGGAGCAGCGCAAGGTGCGACTGGCGTTCTCGGGCGATCTGGGCCGCGATGAGATGCCGATCCTGCGCGATCCCGAGACCCCGACCGGGGTGAACGCGCTGCTGATCGAGAGCACGTATGGCGACAGGCTTCACCCCGCGCGCAGCGAGATGACCGAGGCGCTGGCGCGGGTGGTGTCGCGCACCATCGGGCGCGGGGGGAGGGTGATCATCCCCACCTTCGCGCTGGAGCGCGCCCAGGAGATCCTCCACTCGCTCGCCGAGCTGAAAGCCCGGGGGACCCTGCCCGCAGCGCTCCCGGTGATCGTCGACTCGCCGCTCGCGGTGAAGGTCACTGATGTGTTTCGGATGCACCGCGACATCTTCGATGCCTCGACCCAGTCGCAGTTCGACGAGGGGCGCTCGCCGTTCGATTTTCCCGGCCTTCGCTACGTCGTGGACCTCGAGGACTCGAAGGCCAACACCACCAGCTTCGAGCCCCAGGTCGTCCTGGCGGGCAGTGGGATGTGCGAGTCGGGTCGGGTGCTTCACTACCTGCGGACCGCCATCGGCGACAAGAACAGCACCGTGGTGATCGTGGGCTTCCAGGCGCCGCACACGTTGGGGCGGCGCTTGGTAGAGAGGCGCTCATCCGTGAAGATCTTCGGGGTCGAGCGCGAGCGGGTCTGCGACGTGGTGGTGCTCAATGGCTTCTCCGCCCACGCCGACAGGGACGGGCTGCTCGACTGGGTCACCGCGGTTCGGGCTCAGGGCGAGCTCGGGGCGGTAGCCCTGGTCCACGGCGAGCCTCCGGCCCAGCGGGCGCTTCGCGACGAGCTCCTCGGAGAGGGCCTGCCGGACGTGCGGATCCCGGTCCGGGGCGATCGCATGTACCTGTGATTGCGCGGCATTGTTGCGTGCCTGGCGGGGTGGTCCGGGGGGCCCGGAGGGGCGAAGCGAGGTGCGAGCCCATCAAGGGCTTGCCTCTTGGCCTTTTGACCGCGATGCTCCCGCCCCTCCGGATTCGGGTCGCCCGGCTCCGCGAGAGTTTTTGTTCGGGGCACAGCTCCGCTTCTCGAGGTGATAGGCACATGGCGAAGGCAACGAAGGCAGCGGCGAAGAAGAAGCCGGTGAGCAAGACCACCAAGGCGCCCGCGAAGGCGAAGGCGTCCGTGAAGCCGCCGGCGAAGGCCGCGAAGGCGGCGTCCAAGCCGGCTCCGAAGGCGGAAGCCAAGAGCGGCAAGGGCTCGGTCCCGCCCAAGGCCGCACCCAAGCTCACGGTGAAGGCCGAGACCAAGGCGCCGAAGTCGGAGGCCAAGGCCGTCCCGAAGATCGACGCGAGCCAGCTTCACGCGCACCCCGAGGCGAAGCTGACCCAGCGCGAGATCACCGCGCTCTACACCAAGCTCATCGAAGAAAAGACCCGCGTCATCAGCGGCTTCGACCGCCACGTGCAGGAGGCGCTCGCCGACGACGACGTGCTCGCCGACGAGATCGACATCGCCCAGCGCTCGACCGATCAGGCGTGGCTCTTCCGCTTCGCGGACAAGGAGCGAAAGCTCCTGATCGAGATCGACGGGGCCATCGAGAAGATGCGCAACGGCGAGTACGGCGTCTGCGAAGGCACCGACGAAGCGATCGGCTTCAAGCGTCTCGAGCTCCGCCCTTGGACCCGCTACTCGGTGGCGTACAAGGAGATGCTCGAACGCGAGAAGGCGCAGCAGGCGCGTTGAGCAGTCGAGCGAGGCCGTGCGATGTGAGCCGGTGCGAAGCGAGCCTTTGCCATGGATGATCGCATCTACGACGGCGTGCTGGACTTGGTGGGCCGCACGCCGCTCGTCCGCCTTGCGCGCCTGAGCCCCAAGGGCGGCGCGGAGGTCTGCGGCAAGCTCGAGTCCCGGAACCCCGCGGGCAGCGTGAAGGACCGCCCCGCGCTGGAGATGATCCTCGCCGCCGAGCGCGCGGGCGCGATCAAAGCTGGCGCCACCATCGTGGAGGCCACCAGCGGCAACACCGGGATCTCGCTCGCCATGATCGCGGCGGTGAAGGGCTACCGCTGCGTGCTGGTGATGCCCGAAGACATGAGTACGGCGCGTCGCCAGCTCCTCCGGAGCTACGGCGCCGAGGTGGTCCTGACCCCCGCGCCCGAAGGCATGGCGGGCGCGGTCGAGCGGGCCGAGCACATCGTGGCGGAGTCCGAGAACGGCTTCATGCCGCGGCAGTTCGAGAACGAGGCGAACCCGCTCTCGCACCAGAAGACCACCGCCGAAGAGATCTGGCGGGCCACCGGCGGCCAGCTCGACGCGTTCGTCGCGGGCGTGGGCACGGGCGGCACGATCACGGGTGTCGCCAAGGTGCTGAAAGAGCGACTGCCATCGCTGTTGATCGTAGGCGTCGAGCCCCGCGCGTCGGCGGTGCTCTCGGGCGGCAAGCCCGGCCTGCACGGCATCCAGGGCCTGGGCGCGGGCTTCATACCGACGGTCCTCGATCGCGCGCTCCTCGACGAAGTGCTGACGGTGACCGACATCGCCGCGGACAAGATGATGCGCCGCCTCGCGCGCGAAGAGGGTCTATTGGTCGGTCCGTCCGCGGGCGCCAATACCCACGCTGCCGTCGAGGTCGCCAAGCGCCTAGGACCGGAAGCGCGGGTCGTCACGATCCTCTGCGACGGCGGCGAGCGCTACCTGAGCTGAGCGCGTCGTCGAGGGTGGGTCCTGGCTTGGGTGGTCCTGGTGTGGTCGAGGCACGCAACGCCGCTCCTCTGGCGTCGAGGAGGAGCGCATGTCGTTCCAATCTCCCCAAGAGCTCCTGGTCCAGTACGGTTCTCGCGTCCGCGCAGTCGCCGAAGAGGTTCACACCCTGAGGAGCCGCGGGTTCTCTCGCGCCGAGCTCTTCGACCTCGGGGTGCAAGGGATGCTCGAGGCCGCCCGCCGCTACGATCCGGCGCTGGGGAGCAAGTTCTGGTCGTTCGCGTATCCCCGGGTTCGCGGCGCGATGATCGACGCGGTCCGACAGTGGATGCCGATGCGCCGCACCCTCTACCGGCAGCTCTCCACCGCAGAGGCGACGCTTCGCTCGAGCGTGGTGGGGTCCGGCGCTCACAGAGAGGCGGTGCGACGGATGGTGGAGGCGACGGAGTCGCTTGGTCGAGTCTCACCGGAGGTCTTGGCGATCGCTTGGGGCGAGATCCCTGGGGTCGCGGATGGGCTCGACCGCCCGTCGGTCCCCGACGCGTACGAAGTGGAGGCCGACGAGCTCGCGACCGAATCGACCGACGACGACGGATCGAGCCGGGTGATGCGGGTGCAGGCGCTCTGCGCGTATCAGGCCATCGAGACCCACCACCTGCACGCCGCGCTTCATGCAGCCATGGAGCAGCTCACGCTGCAAGAGCGGATGATCCTCCGCGGCCTCTACTTCGAAGAGCGCGGGCTGGTGAACCGCGAGCTGGGGCTCTCCAAGGCCTGGACATCACGGATCCACACGCGCGCCCTGCGCCGCCTGAGGGACATGCTCGCGCGCGAGTGGGGCGTCGAGCGCGCAGAGCGCAAGTGCATGCCGGCGGATGAAACGGCAGGGGAGCCCGAGCGCGAAGCGGCGTGACCACTGTCGAGCCGCTATCGTCCTCTGCCGAGACGCGGCGTTCGTCGTGAGAGATCGATTCCCCGCCGGGCTCGATGAGCGTGATTCCGAATGCCACCCCAGCATCGAAGCCGCCATCGCGGCATTATGGCGTTGCACCTGAGATCCGCGTGTGACTCGGATGCCGGCCGCGGCGTCGAAGTGCCCAAGTGGCCTGGCAGGTCGGCGCGACCTCGACATCTTGGGGAGTCCGTCGAGGGCGCGCCCAGCGCGTAGCGTCAGGAGCTGGTGCGGCGTGGCGTGGCGTCGCTGCCGTTCGCGGGGCTCGCATCACGCTCGCGTGTGCCGGCGCCGACGCGGAGCTGGTTGTGAATCTCGCGGACGCCGCGGACTCCGTCGGCGAGGTGCTCGGCCGCGTACTTCTGGCGGCGCATCTCGACCTGACCGGTGAGGGTGACCTCCCCGTCCTTCACGCTCACTTCGACGTCGCTCCAGTCGTCGCCATGGTGGGCCATGCGCTCGCAGATCTCTTCGCGCACCCGCTCGTCGGTGCGGACGTAGCCCCGCGGCGGCTTGCCCGTGGCGCGATGGTTGTCGCCTGCCGTCCAGCCCGCCCCGGGCACACCATAGAGCGAACTCTGGTCCGGTCGCCAGTCGCGGTCGCGCGCGTCGCCACCGCGGAAGGGCTCGTGCAAAGGCGCGGGGTGGCGCCCCGGATCCTCCAAGCCGCGCGCCTGACGCTGCCACCCGTCTTCGCGCCAGCTACCGGGACGCCAAGCATCGGAACCTCGTTGCCCATCCGCGCTGCGCTCGGCGGGGGAGCGGTACGCAGCGGACATCGGATGCTCGTCCATCACTCGGGTGGGGTGGCTATCGCCGTACGGACCCTGGTAGTCGCGGTGGTGCACGTCCCAACCCCGCCGTGCGCTCCGCTCGAACGGCTCGGCGTACCCTCCTCCCGTGCCGTCGCCGCCTTGGGGCTGCGCGCTCCACTGCGGGCGCTCCGCGTCCCGCCAACCAGGGCTTCGATCGAAGCCGCGATCCTCGACGTTGCGATCGTTGCTGTGATCGGCGCCGCGCCACGACTCGTCTTGCGTGGTGCTTCGGTCGCCTCGATTGCGCCCATCCTGGGTGTGCCGGTCCTTCATGTTCGTCTCCGTGGGTGCTCGAGAGGTCAGCTCGGCTTCGTCGGCCGAGGGCTCGAGACAGCGCAACGTCGATGCCAGGACGCGACGGGGGAGATCCACGCGCAGGAGCGCCGTTGTGGGCTCACGCCACGTGCCGAGCCGCACACATCGGGACGTGATGCGACGGCCCCGCTCCACGAAAGCGAAATCCCGGGTGGCCTCGAAGGACCACCCGGGACTCGGGTCATGCGGAAGAGAGGACTTGAACCTCCACGAGAGTTACCCCACTGGAACCTGAATCCAGCGCGTCTGCCATTCCGCCACTTCCGCGTGGGGCGCCGATTTAGCTGGCTCGTTCGAACGGGTCAAGCTCGGGAAAAGTGGGGCTCCTAAAAAACTTCCTTGCCGAGTCGTATCCCCATGATACGGAATGAGCGTTCATTCCATGGCTGTCACCGACCAAACCGAGCGCACGCCCCGCGGGGACGACAAGAGGGAGAAGATCCTCGCTGCGGCGCTCGATCTCTTCGCCGAGCGGGGCTTTCATGGGACGCCGGTCCCCGAGGTCGCGACCCGGGCCAAGGTGGGGGCGGGCACCATCTACCGCTACTTCGAGAGCAAAGAAGCGCTGGTGAACGTGCTCTACCGCCAACTCAAGAACGAGATGCTGGCCCACACGGCGAGCGACTTGGATTTCACCCTCGCCCCGCGGCAGCAGTGGCACCGGCTCTTTCGCCGGATCGTCAGCTTCGCGGAGGCCCAGCCGCTGGCCTTCGCCTTCCTCGAACTGCACCACCACGCGCCCTACTTGGATGAGGAGAGTCGGGCGATCGAGACTCGGGTGATGGGGATGGCGGTCGCCTTTTTGGAGCAGACCCGGGCGGCGGGTCTGACCCGCGCCGAAGATCCCCAAGTGCTGATAGCCCTGGTGTGGGGCGGGATCATCCGGCTCATCCGCTCCTTTCACGAGGGCCTGCTCCAAGCGGACGAGGCCACCCTCGAGCGCTTCGAAGCCCTCTGCTGGGAAGCCCTCCGGGCCTGAAATCCAAGCATCCGTACGGGCCGCCCCGTCTTCTTCCTGCATTCAGATTCAGAACGAACGTTCATTCCATTCGGATCCGGACCCAGACCCCAGCAACCTCGGAGTTCATCATGTCTCTCGTCATCCTCATCACCGCGCTACCTCGGGCATCGGCAAGTACACCGCCAAGCACCTCAAGGCGCGGGGGCACCACGTGATCGGCACCGGCCGCAACGTCAACGCGCTCGCCGAGCTGCGCGCACAAGGCATCGACGCTGTGGTCATGGACGTCACCAAGGACGCGTCGGTCGCCGCCGCCAAGATCGAGATCGACGCGCTGACCAGGCAGCACGGAGTCGATGTGCTGGTGAACAACGCGGGCTATGGCCTCTGGGGCCCGGTCGAGATGCTCACCGGGGGAGGTGAAGCAGTTCGGCATCGAGGTCTCGCTGGTGGAGCCTGGCTACATCAAGACCGAGTTCACCGCGCGCACGATGGAGCACGGGAGCAAGTACGCCGAGGACAACAGCTCGCCCTACCAGGCGACGATGCAGCGCTTCATCGCAGGCGGCGACTCCGCGCAGAAGATCGCGGTTGGACCTCACTCGGTGGCGCGCGCGATCGAAGCGGCGGCGACCTCGTGGTGGCCTCGCGCGCACTACGTCGCGCCCTCGTACAACCCGATGGGTCCGGTGATGCTCGCGCTGATTCCCACGTTCATCACCGACTGGTTCATGCGCCGCGTCGGCGGCCTCAACGGCTCGAGCCCCGCGCTGCCCCGCGCCGCGGGCGGCACCGCAGCGCTCGCGAGATGAGCCGAGGGCGCCCGGGGGGTAGGCAATCTTTTCGTAGCGGACGCACCGCCCTGCGGGGATCCTCGACGAGGTTCCCCTCGATCGCGCCTCAGATCGCTCGAATTACGACTGATTGCAGGGTGATAGCCTCGTTCGGGGGCCGGAACGAGGATTGCACAGGACGGGGGGCCCGTGCTGCGTCCCACCTGCAGAACCCGCCCAACCCTCGCCCCCAGCGGTCCGCGTGCGCGCCGTCGCCGTGCAGGTTTCACCCTGCTCGAGCTGATGACCATCGTGACGATCGTCCTGATCATGGCTGCCATCGTGGCCCCGGCGGCGGGTCGGACGATGGCTATCTACCGCGCGCAGGAGTTCGCCAGCGACGTGCTGATGATGGCGCGCGCCGCGCGGCGTGAGTCGATGGAGGGCGGCCGCGCGACCGTGGTGCGCTTCCTCGGGACCCGGGTCGAGGTGCGTCGCGGCCAGAGCAGCCTGTGTCGTGCGACCGACTGGGTGACTGCGTTCGGTGATTCCTGTGCGACGGCCGCGGACGTCGGGGTCGGCAGCTGCGTCGGCGTGGTCGAGGCGGCCGCGTACAGCACCGGCTACCACTCCGTGAGCCTCACGCCGGTGGCCGGCTCCGACTACGACGTCTGCTATCAGCCCAACGGTGAGGCCCTCGCGGCCCCCGGTGATGGCGCGGTCTTCTCGCGCCTGCCCCCGCGGGCCGGAAACTTCGCCGCCCTGCTCGACGTGAGTCGGCTCGAGGGCGGGACGTCGGTCGATCCGCTCCGGAGGTTGGTCATTCCCTTCGACTCCGCGCCTCGGAGTGGTCGGTGAGGGTGCGGGCGATGAAGGCCATGAATTCGAAAGCACAGAACCGGCGTATCGAGCGTCGTCGCCAGCGGCGCGCGGGCTACACCCTGATCGAAGTGATGACCGCGCTCGGGGTGTTGATGGTCGGCGCGACGGGCATCTTCGCGATCCAGACCGGCGCCACCGTCGCGAACATGGAAGCGCGCCGTATGGGCACCGCGAACCAGGTGGCGCAGATGGTGGTCGAGCGGGTGCGCCGCGACGCGCTGAGCTGGCGCAGCGGCGGCGCGAACATGAACCTCACGGTGCTCGCACCCACCACGTACCTGTTGAACGCGCCGAGCGCGGGCAGCCCGGTCAACACGTGGTCGAACCTGCCCGCAGGGCTCAACGCGTTCGATTACTACGGCAACAACACCACCGTCACCTCGGAGATGGCGTACTGCGCGCAGAGCCGCCTCGCGTGGGTCTTCTACGGGCAAGCTATCCGGGTCGATGTGCGGGTGTACTTCCCGCGCCGCGGCGATGGGACGAGCGCCTCCACCTCGGATGCGCGGACCGCGATTGGTTGTCCCGCGCTCCCCGGTACCTCGGCGTCGCTGATTCGCGATCTCCACTTCGTTCACGCCGCCACCGTGGTGCGCTGGACCCCGGCCGCGTTGTGATGCGCGCGATGTCATCCTCGCAAAAGAGCGAGCGACGCGCGGGCTTCACGCTGGTGGAGCTGATGGTCGCGCTCACGCTGGGCGCGCTGGTGATCGCCAGCGTCTACACCCTCGGTGCGGTGAGCGCGCGGCACTTCCAGGAGCAGCAGCGGGTCTCGCAACTCCAGCTCTCGACGCGCATCGCGCTCGAGCGGGTACGCCGCGACGCGTCGCTCGCGGGGTTTGGCGGTACGCCTGATTCGGCCGCCGAGCGATCGTGCGGCACGGGCGGCGGGGTGAGCCGCTTCTTCGGGGTCACCGTCACCGATCACGATCCGGGTGGCATGAGCGCGCTCGCGACCATGCCCGGTGCCGCCGGCTCGAACGTGCACGCCGATCGGCTGCGCATGGTCGGCAACTTCGACACCGGGGACGTGTACTTGGTGCGCGACTACAGCGGCGTGAGCATCAACCTGCAGACCAACTGGCAGGGCTTTCGGCGAAGCTTCATCGATCAGAGCGGCACCGCGGTCGACAGCAACCTCTTCGAGTCGGTCTTCGCGGACGGGCGCATCGTGCGCATCACCCACCCGACCGGCGGGACCTTCTTCGCGACCATCGGGAGCACCACCGTCGCGGGCCCTGGAAACGTGACCGTGCGCCTGACCAGCAGCCTGCCGGCGTGCGCGGATGTCTGCATGGGCTGCACGATCGCGCCGTTGTCCGGCGTCGAGTACTTTCTCGCGCCCGCCCCCCTGGAGCTCGAGTCCACCATCGCCGTGGCCGTAACCGGGCCCAACACGGTGTTGATGCGCGGCCTCTTCGATCCCGGCACCGGGCTCAGTCTCGCGGATACAGCGCGTCCGGTGCTGGAGTGGGCGGTGCACTTCGACGTCGATCCCATCGTGAACACCGCGGCGATCACGACGCTGCTGCCGGCGCTCGCGCTGCAGAACGACACCACCGTGAGCGGGCTGGGCGGGCTTCGTGCCTCGGGGATCTACAGCCTCGACATCACCCTCGCGGCGCGCACGCCCGAGCAAGATGGCAACTTCCCCTGGGTGGCCCCCGTTGCCGGTCGCCCGCTCACCCGTTTTCGGTCCAGCACCACGCTGCCGGGGGCGATGCGGGTGCGTACGGCGCACTCCGAGGTCCTCCTGCCCAACATCGCGTATCGAGGGATGTGATGAACGAGAAGTCCAAGCTCCCCAATCACGGCAAGCGCCCGGCAGAGCGACGCGAAGGCGCCGCGATGCTCGCCGTGCTGCTCTTGATTTTGATGTCGACCCTGACGGGCATGGTCGCGATTCACAGCTCCACGTTCGAGCTGCGCACCGTGGGCACCGAGCGCCGCATGATGCAGACCCACTACATCGCCGAGGGCGCGCTGGGCGCGACGCTGGCCATGGTCGACACCATGGGTCCGGTCGCGCTTCGGATAGGTCTCTCCCGCAACACGTTGGCGGCCAGCACCCGCCTGGCTCCCGAGGAGCCTGTGGTGGGTCGGGCGATGACCAACTACCGGATCACCCTCACCGACTTCCCCACCCTCGCTGGGGTCGGAGCGAATACCCTCGAGACCAATACCACGGTCGGTCCCTCGCTCGGGCCGATGCTGGGAGTAGCGCCGGACTTCGCGGTGGACATCAATGACGACTACGTCGTGGCCAGTCCCATCGCCGGGCACCGCTCCGATGGCTATGGGGTCCTTCGCTTCATGATGGCGACCTACACCGCTCGGGGGCGCACCGCGCCCAACGGCACCGCCACCGAGGTGGACGCCGGGGGCAACGCCGTCTGGCGCCGCGGCATCCACGAGACGGCGGCCAACAGCCGCGCCTACGCACTCTCCGGCCCCTTCCCGTGGGAGGACTGATCATGCAGCCAAGCAACATCCGTATCTCGTCGTTCGCCGTGCTGGCTTTCTCGCTGCTGGCGCTGCTGATGCCTCAGCGCGTCTCGGCACAGGAGCCGGATATCCGCAGCATCCGCCCCGCAGTGATGTTGCTCGTCGATAGCTCGGGATCGATGGACTACGAGCTCGGCTCGACCTCGGGGCCCAGCGGTGGATTCCCGACCTGCACCGGGAGCGCCAGCCCGAGCAACGAGACCAATCGCTGGATCACCCTCCTCGAGGCCCTGACCGGTGAGTACAGCAACTACTACTGCAGCGCGGTCGATCGCCGGGGCTACACCGGAGCTGCCGACCAGTACTACCCGCACTCGAGCTTCGAGCCCCACGGCACCCAGCTCGACAACGGCATCCTCGACACCTACCTCGACAGGGTGAAGTTCGGTCTGATGACCCTGGACTCGGTCTATGGGTTCACCTCGCCCCCCTTCTCCGCGAGCTGGACGTACCTTCCTCCTCCCTCGGATTTCGCGTCTCGGGTCGGGGATGTGATGGGCGCGTTCGGCGGCTACTCCTATGGTCCCACCCGCACCGTCAGCTTCCCCGGGTGTCCTTCGCCCTACAGCGTGAACGCGGGTGCGCGCCGGGCGTTTCAGTCGGGCGATACCTGGGACGGATACCTGGTCTCGGTCGGTAGCGACGACGTCGTCGACAGCCACCGCCTGGCCAACCAGCGAATCCAGGAAACCCTGCTCCGCACCCGGCCCTTCGGTGGCTCGGCGATGGACGCGCTCCTCGATGATTTCCGCGAGTACCTCGACAACGATCCCGACGTGGCGCCCTTCGCCGGCGGCGCGGGCGATCCGCTCGCCGCTTGCCGAGAGCGCTACGGCATCCTGATAAGCGAAGGGGAGATCGACACCCTCTACCGCTCGATGGGCTGCGACACCCCCGGGTACAGCTGCCCCTATCCGCTGCCCACCCAGACCGCGGCGTCCCTCTGTCAGTGGGACGGAACCTCCTGCACCGGTGTGCTCGATGGTCTCTTCGTCGTCGGCTACGACGTGGCCAACCCGGCGGCGGCCTCGCTCCTGAACGACATCGCGTCCGAGGGCGGCACCGGCTCGGCCTACAGCGCGGAGAACCAAGGCGCGCTCTTGGCCAGCCTCGCGGCGGCCTTGGATCGCGCGGCCGTTGGCACGACGACCCGCACCACGCCGGCCTATGCCTCGTCGTCGGCGCTCTTCACCGGCGGCGCCACCGCGCTGCAGCAGCAATACCAGGTCACCTCGGGCTTCAACGTCGGTGAGACCGACGCTTCGGGTACCCCCGTGCCCTGGTCCGGGGTGCTCGAGCGGACCCGCTACACCTGCACTGTGCCTTCGATGCCGCCGAACCGGGAGAACATCGATCCCCTGCGCGACAGCTTCCATACGATCCTGAACGCGCGCGACGTCAGCACTTCGCCCCGGACGCTCTATACGGTGGCGCCCACCAACCCGGCGGCCGCCACCGGGATGCTGATTCGCAGCGTGCCTGTCGCGGAGTCGTCCTCGGATCTCGACGGCGACACCGGGGCCGTTCCCCTCGAGGAGGGGCTGGTGCTCTCGGCGTTCGACGCGGCCAACCTCACCCTGAGCCCGGCGTCCTTCGGGATCAGCAGCGGGAGCCTCCCCGCCGACGTGGCCCGGCGCAATGCCATCATGGACTGGGTGCACGGCATTCCCGGCACACCCCGGAACGGCAACCGCTTCGGCGACATCTACCACTCGAGCCCGGTGATCGTGACCCCGCCCCGCGCCGACCTCGCCGACGAGTCGTTCAACGCGTACCGCCTTCGCCCGGAGGTCGCCCAGCGGCCCACGGTGCTCTACGTGGGCACCAACGACGGCGTGATGCACGCGTTCGCGGTGGAGGATCACGCGATCCCCAGCGTCCGCACCCTGACTGCGGGCGAGGAGATCTGGGGCTTCGTGCCGCCGGTGCTCCTGCCCAAGCTCGAGAGCGCGACGTCCGCCCACCAGTTCATGGTGGACGCCACGCCGGTGGTTCACGACGTGTTCTTCCTCCGTCGCCCCGGCGACTCGGTGACTCCCAACGCGTATCACACGGTGTTGCTCTTCGGCCTGCGCGACGGCGGCAACGCCTACACCGCGCTCGACGTGACCGATCCGTTGAACCCCTCGTTCCTCTGGCAGTTCCGCCGGACCGATATGGGCGAGTCCTTCGGTCGTCCCGCTATCGGACAGGCGTATATCGATTTTGGCGGCGACGCGCAGCAGCGCGCGATCGCCATCCTCCCCGGCGGCGCGGGCCTCCTCAACTCCGCTGCGGCCTTGGCAGCGGGCGCTGCGGGCTGCACCCCGGCGGTGGACGGACGCCCCGATGCGCCTCCGCCCGGCACCGGCGCGCGCGCCAATCGCCGCTGCTGGTCGGGCACCCTCGGTCGCTCGCTATACGTGGTCGACGTGGCGACGGGCGAGGTGATCCGCCAGTTCGATTCCACGGTGATCCCCTCGCCCATGACCGGCGGTGTGTCCCTCTTCACTGGCGACGTCGGTACCATCGCGACCCGCGCGTATACCGTGGATGCCGACGGTGTCCTCTGGCGCCTGGACTTCAGCCGCCGCGATCCCGATGAGTGGACCCTCGAGCCTATCCACGATCTCTACTGGAACGACGGGGCCATCGAGGGTGCTACGTCCACCGAGCCTCCGATCGTCTCCAGCGATTTGCAGGGCAACGTGGTGGTGATCGTGGGCACAGGCGATCTCGATGACCTGGAGTCGGCGCGCCCCTACCGGCTCGCCTCCCTCACCGACAGGGCGAGCTTCGGTGCGACGGCGACGAGCTTCGTCACCACCCTGAACTGGGATCTGCACCTTCGGGATGGCGAGCAGGTCACGGGCCCGCTCGAGCTCTTCGACTCCCGGGTCTACTTCGGTACGTTCGCAGCCAACGTCTCGGGCGCCGATGCCTGTGAGTTCGGCAGCAGCCGGATCTGGGGTGTCGAGTACGCCCGGTCGCAGGCCACGGCGGCGGCGGGCTACACCACCCCGAGTGGGACCTTCCCGGCCGCGGGTCTCGAGGGCACGGCGGGCACCAACGTGTTCGACGCACACTACGTGGACGTGGGCACCAACTCGATCGCGCTAGGCGTGGCGATCACCCGCTCTCCGACCTGCGTCACCACCGACACCATCCCCGATCCCTATCTGGGGCTGAGCCGCGAGATGATCACCGCGTCGGGGGGCGGCTCGTTCAGCCTCACCGCGCAGATCTCGGGCCCCGGCGGCACCACGGTCTCGGGCGGGACCAGCATCGGGACCTTCAGCCGCGCCCTGCCCACCCCGCCGCCCGTCACCTACGTGACCGGCTGGGCCGGCACGACGGACTACTGACCTACGGCCCAACGCGGGGAGACACCAGCGCGCGTACCCGCGGATCACCCAGGTAGAGCGGCAGCCACACCAGCACCGCGACGTAGAGCGGAAAGAGGGTGTGGCTGAAGAGCGGGTTCTCCAGGCGCACGTGCGTCGCGATCGCGCCGCCCAGGTAGCCGGTGAAGAGGACAGCGCCGATCGGTGCGGTACGCGGCACCAGGTAGAGCACCAGACACGCGAGTTCGATGAGGCCTATCCAGAGGACCGCCTGGCCCGGGAAGCCCAGCTCGGTCGTGCCCTGCACGGCGGGACCCAGCATCAGGACCTTGAGGGTGGTGTCGAAGAGCAGGAACGCGGTCGCGAGGCCCGCGCAGATGCGTGCGGTCCACAGCCGCGCGGGCGAGATGGGAGAGGCGGTGGGGAGAGGGGGAGCGAACTCGGCGGTCGACATGGGGTGTTTCCTTGGTGGAGACGGCGAACGCGCCGTCTATCGGAGCGACACCTCGAGCCGATCGAGATCGACATCGCCCGCCAACTTTCTTTCACGTGCTCGTCGCGCAGGCTCGGGCGCGTGCCAACAGCCGCTCGCGCTGCCGGGCGTTGTCGGTGAGCGAGGCCGCGAGCTCGAAGGCTCGGCGCGCCTCGGGGAGGCGCCCGAGGCGCTCGAGAAGATCGGCGCGGGCGCTCGGCAAGAGGTGATAGCGCGCGAGCGAAGGCTCGCTTGCGAGTGCGTCGAGCAGCAAGAGACCCGCTTTGGGGCTGTCTGCGCGGGAGATCGCGACCGCACGGTTGAGCGCGACCACGGGCGAGGGGCGCAGGATCTCGAGCCCGAGATAGAGCGCGGCGATCTGTGTCCAATCGGTCGCCTCGAACGTGCGCGCGCGGGCGTGGCACGCGGCGATGGCAGCCTGCAGCTCGTAGGGGCCCGGCGCGTGAGCGAGGGTTCGCGCGCGATCGAGGGTGTGCAAACCCCGCGCGATGCGCCCCTGATCCCAGCGCTGTCGCTCTTGAAAGGCGAGCAGCACCGGCTCGCCTTCGGCATCCGTGCGGGCGGGGCTGCGGCTCGCATTCAGCTCGATCAGGGCGAGCAGCCCGAGCACCTCGGGCTCGCGTGGGGCAAGCGCGGCGAGCAGGGTCGCGAGGCGCATGGCCTCGTCCACCAGCGCGGGACGGAGCACGTCGTCGCCCGCGCTCGCGTAGTAGCCCTCGTTGAAGATCAGGTAGACCACCTCGAGCACCGCGCCGAGGCGCTCGCTCAGCGCGTCGCCCGCGGGGATCTCGAAGGGGACGCGCGCCTCGCTGAGGGTGCGCTTGGCGCGAACGATCCGCTGGGCGAGAGCGGCCTCCGTGGTCAGGAACGCCCGAGCTATCGCCTCGGTGCTCAGGCCGCCTATCAAGCGCAACGTGAGCGCGACCTGGGCGTCTCGCGAGAGCACGGGGTGACACGCGGTGAAGATCAACCGCAGAACGTCGTCGGCGACGTCTTGGTCCATGCCAGCCTCCAGCGCCGCCTCGACGGCGGCGAGGGGCAGGTGCGAATCGAGCTCGTCCTCGGGTGCGCGCGCTTCGACCCGTCGATGGCGGATCGCGTTCAGTGCGCGGTGCTTGGCAGCGGTCATGAGCCACGCGCCAGGCCGTTCGGGGACGCCGCGGACGGGCCACTCGGTGAGCGCGGTGATCAGGGCGTCTTGGGTCAGCTCTTCGGCGCGGGCGACGTCGCCCAGGATGCGGGTGAGGACCCCGACGAGCTTGGGGGTCTCGGTGCGCACCAAGCTAGCGACGATCTGACGGACGGCATCGGGGGAGTCCCTGGCGAGCACCCGCCGAGCACAGCATTGGCGCGGCTACGACGCAAAGACGCACGAGCGACCGCTTCTCCACGCTCGTCGAGCGCTTCCGTGAAGCGGGCGCCGTGGTTCGGTGGGTTCAGCTGGGCGGGGGGCCGCCCTCGAAGATCTGCAGTACCTCACCGACGCCATCCCCTGCGACCGCCATGAACGCCTGCGCGAGCGAGACAGCCTCTTCCTTGCTCGCGACCTCCACCACCACGAAGCCATCGATCAGCTCTTTGGTCTCGGCGAACGGTCCGTCGGTCGCGGTGAACTTACCGCCCTCGCTCTTCACCTGGATGCCGTGCGACGGCCGCACCAGGCCGCCGGTCAGCGTCACCTTGCCTGCGGCGATCATGCGCGCGCTGTACTCGCCGATCTTCGCCATCTGTTCGCGGGTCGGAGGCGGGGCGCTGGGGAGGGACTGGTAGGTCATCAGAAACTTCATCTCGAACTCCTGGGCTGTGGCGCACGAAACGTGCGCTCGAAGTCACGACACGCGAGGGGAAGCGGGATCGACAGGCGGCCCCAACTTTTTTCGATGCTCGATCGGATGCGGGCCGAAGACCTCCACATCCACCCCCGACGCGTAGTGGGCCAACGGAGCTCCCTCTGGCGTGGGGAGGCCCGCGGCTTCGAGCAGGGTGCAGCTCACCTGGTGCACGGTCACTCGCTGGGCCGGGTAGGGCACGTGATGCACCTGACCGCGGTAGCGCGTTCCGCGCCGGTCGTTGAAGAGCAGATAGCGCTCGAGGAGGAAGTGCTCGAGGGTGCCGGGCGCCGAGGGTCCCAGCGGCTCGCCGATGCTGGCGTCGAGGGTGAGCTTCGCATTAGCGAAGCGTCGTTCGCTCTGGTAGCGGATGCGCTCACCGGTGCCAGTTGAGTCACTCACGAACGACATCTTCGCCCAGTAGTACGGAAGGCCCCAGCCGATGCGCGCTGCTTGCACGGCGAGCCACGAGCTCGCCTCGAGCGAGAAGAACAGCACGCCGGGCTCGCCGTTCACGATCACGTACGTGCGGAGGTTGGTCTCGAGGAAGTCCATCGCGAACATCTTCGGTAGCCAGCTGGGGCGCACCCCGCGCATGAGAAACGGGACGACGCCGACCATCGCGCGGCCCTCCCAGAGATCGAGCTCCATCCCCTTCGGCTCCATCCACTTCGAGAGGTGCGGCGCGATGACCTCGGGGGCATACGACCAGTGCAAGAAGAAGAGCTCGCGCCAGTTCTGCTCACCGCTGGGCATCTCGTTCGGTCGCCGGGCGGGCGCGATGCGGTCGATGGTCACGGCCGAACGTTATAGCCCCGAAGAGCCCGTATGAAGCTGTCGATCGCATCTGTCTAGAGGGCTACCCTCGGTCGTGGTCGAGCATCCGCGCATCCGATTCCCGCCGCCGTTGGGTCCCCATGCTCGGATCACCGTGACGTCGCCGAGCTCGCCTGTGCCGCCAGCGCTCGAGCCCCGGCTGGATCTGGTGGTGGACGGGCTTCGAGGGCGCGGCTGGGTGGTGCGAGAGTCGCGGGTACGCGACAGCGAGCCCACGCTCGCGGCCGAACGCCTGGACGCGTGGATGACCGCGCTGCTCGACGACGGGTGCGACGCGGTGCTGCCTCCGTGGGGCGGGGATGAGGCGATCGAGCTGCTCGAAGGGATGGACTTCGAGAGGCTGGCCACCGCCGCGCCCAAGTGGATCTTGGGCTACTCCGACATCAGCACGCTGCTCCTTCCGATGTTGCTCCGAGCGGGATGGGCCTCGGCGCATGGGCCCAACTTGATGGACTTGGTGCCGGCACAACGCGACCCGCTGAGCGTGCGCACCCTCGACTGGCTGAGCGGCGCGCAGCCCTTCACCCAGCACGCATCGAGTGACTTTCAGATAGCGTTCGTCGACTGGGCGCGGCATCCCGGAGCGCCCTTCCAGCTCGATCAGCCCACGTCGGTGGCGACGCTCGACGGGCGACCGATCCGAGCACGCGGTCGCCTGATCGGCGGTTGCATCGACACCTTGATGAGCTTGGTGGGCACACCGTTCGGTGACGTACCTGGCTTTCTGCGTGCCCATCGGGACGAAGGGGTGATCGTGTTTCTGGAGAACTGCGATCTGCACTCGCAGGCCCTGCTCCGGGCGCTGACGCATCTACGACTGGCTGGGTGGTTCGACGGAGCGAGTGCGGTGTTGGTGGGGCGCACCCAGGCCAAAGAGATGAGCGCGCAGGCCCAGGCGAGTGTGCTGCGGCGGGTGCTCGGCGCGATGGGAATCCCGGTGGCCTACGGTCTGGACATCGGGCATCAGCCGCCCCAGTGGACGCTGGTCCAGGGCGCGCTCGCGAGTGTCGAGATCGAAGATGGCGCGGCGGTCATCCACCAGGAGCTGCGCTGATCGTCCGAATGGGCCCAGCAGGACTCGAACCTGCACACGCCCCGTTATGAGCGGGGAGCTCTGACCATTGAGCTATGGGCCCGGAGCGCTCTGGCCCGGATGGCTGCGTTGTAGCGCGGGATCCGTCCGGTGGGCGAGCGTCAACGCGCGCGATTCACGCCGCGGTGCGCGGCAACCAGATGGTGAAGATGGTCCCCCCGCCTTCCCGGGCCTCGCAGCGCACGTCCCCGCCATGCGCGAGCACGATCTCTTTGGTCAACGCTAGGCCCAGGCCCGTACCCCGCTCCTTGGTCGAGTAGAACAGATCGAAGATTCGCTCCCGCTTCTCTGGATCGATCCCCTCGCCTCGATCGGCGACGCTCACCGCGATTCCGTCGCCGTCGCGCCGCGCGGTGAGATCGATGGGGCCGCCCCCAGGCATCGCTTCGCGGGCGTTGCGTAGGAGGTTCAACAGCGCTTGCCGTATCTGGCCTTCGTCGAAACTCACCACCCCTAGATCCGGCTCGATCTCCACCGTGATGCGCACGTTCGCCTGTTCCATCTCGCGCTGCACGAAGCGCGCGGTGTCGCGCACCTCGGTCTCGATGGGCTCGGCGGCCAGCATGGGGGAAGGGACCCGGGCCAGGCGCAGGTACTCCTCGGTGAACGCGGTGAGCCTGTCGACTTCGCGCTGGATGCTGGTGAGCAGCGCGTTCGCCTCCTCGCCGCTCACTTCTTCGCGCAACAGATCCGCGTTCAGACCAATGCTCGAGAGCGGATTGCGCACCTCGTGGGTCACGTGCGCGGCCATTCGGCCCATCGCGGCCAGGCGCTCGCTCTGGAGAAGCCGCGCCTTGGTCGCGAGCGACTCGCTCACGTCGTCGATGACCAGAAGCACCGGGCGCTGGCCGCCTGGGCCCGTCGCGCTGGAGCTCGCGCTCGAGGGACCGCCGCTGCCGAACGGGCTCACTCGGAGATCCACCGAGCGCCCATCGTCACCCCTCAGCGCGATGGCCTCGCGCGCCGCGGGCTCTCCGCTCGTCGCGACGTCGCTCACCATGTCGGACAGACCGGGGATCCTCTCGCAGGCGCCGTGGGCCCCGAGCGGCTCGCCGAGCTTCAACATCACCTCGCCGACGATGCGCTCGGCGGCGCGGTTGATGGCGCGCACCGTGCCATCGCTGCCCACCACGATGATGCCCGAGCGCAAGCTGGTCACGATCTCGTCCTGGGTGCGCTGCAGCTCGCGCAGCCGCTGATCGCGGGCGGCGAGCGCGGCGACCATGCGCTCGAACTCGCTCGTGAGTCTCCCGATCTCGTCGTCGCGTACCCGCTCGATGCGCTGAGAGAGATCGCCACGGGCCACTGCGAGCACCCGCGCTTCCAGCGCCGGAAGTGGTGAGAGCAGGCGCTGGGTCCACCACGTGACCGCGAGCCCAGCGAATAGCGCGATGAGCCCGAGCACGCCGAAGTTGATCACCGACTGCGCTTGGGCATCGGCGGCCGCGCGGCTGGTGTCGGCGATGCGCTGCTGGTGATCCTCGAAGGCGCGACGCAGGTCCCGCGCGATCCGGTTCTGTCGCTCGCGCAAGCTACGCAACAGACGCGCGGCCTCTTCTTCGTCGCCCGAGGACAGCGCGGTCCAGAGCGAGGCGAACTCGGGCTCCGCGGCCGCGTACTCGCCATCGACCCCGTTCAAGAGCACCCGCATCGACTCGAGCGTCGCCCGATCCTCGGACGGTGGGCTGAGGCGCTCCACCCGATCGATCGCCAAGAGCACGTCGTGCACGTTGTCGGGTCGCACCCGGCGCACCGCCGAGAGATAGGGCACCGCGGACTCAGGGTCGGCGTCCACCCGGCGCAGGACCGTGTCGAAGTTCTCCTCGGTGGCGCGGACCCGGCTCAGCGCGAGCGCCAGCGGAAGGTGTCCTTCGTGCAGCAGGCGCAAGGTCGCGGCGGCTTGCCTGTGCTGCAAGAGGCTGAGGACCGCGAAGATCCCGAAGGCCACCAGCACCAGCGCGAAGCCCGAGAAGATTCGGGAGGGGATGCTCACGCGAAGCCTCGGTTCGGGACGCTGGAGATAGGGGTCGGTCACTCCAATTCGTCCAGGACGATCAGCTCGTCCCAGGTGATCCCGGCACCTGGGACGTAGTGGCCGATGCGGGCATACGAACTGCGCACCCCGTTGCCGTTCAGGTCGCCGAACGCTTCGATGCGCACCGTGCTCAGCAAGGGATCGCTGGTGACCGCGTACGAATAGCGGACCGGGTCGATCGGGGAGAATCCAAGCGTGCTCCACTCCGCGGCCGCGTCGCTGGGCCAGGGGCGCGGGTCGGGTCCGAGCCCCGCCAGATCGGGAGTGGGCGGGAGCGAGACAGGAAGGCGGTCGAGCGCGTCCACCTCCTGCTGGAGCAAGGCGAGGTGCGCGCGCGCTTCCACCGCTTTGGCACCCAAAATGTAGCGGGTGTAGGCAGGCAGCCCCATCAGCGCGCTGGCACCGATGCAGGGCAGGCACACGGCGCCGAGCGCGACGAGACCGAGGGCGATCTTGGCAGTGCGCGAGAGGCCCGGCTTGTCGGTCATGCGCCGAACTACCACGAAGCGAGGCCGTCGTCGGCCGCGCGCCGCGCGTCAGGCCAGCTCGGCGAAGCTGATGAGCTTCAGCGCGCCGCGGGTGATGGCGTCCGCAAACGGCTCGCTCATCAACACCCGGAGCTCGTGCTCGCGCGCGGGCGAGACGTTGAAGTCGTCGATGCCTTCGCCGACGAAGCCCGGGTGGGTCATGAGCTCGACGCTCTCGCCTTCGGATTCACGAACAGCGCGCGCGAGTCTGTCGGACGCGCTCGCGAGACCCATCAGATCGAGACCGATGAAGGCCTCGGTGGACGTGATACCGGACGCGGCAAAGACGGCGCGTGAGGTGCGGCCGTCTTCGACCACCGAGCGGTAGAACGCCGCGGCTTGGAGGGAGTCGACCTCGACCTCGGACTGCTCGGGGATACGGGTCGTCCTCACTCCGTGGCGCGCGAGGACCGGAGCGAGCCACGCGGCGAGCTGGGGGATGGTGTGCACGTGCTGGTGCCCATCGACATGGCGCGGCGCCGCACCGGCGAGACGGGTGAACGCCGCGATCTGCGCTTCCGCTTCGCGCTCGACGTGCTCTTGCGTCACCGCGCCGCGGATGACCGCTTCTCTGAGACCATGCTTGCCCAGCTTGTTGCCCTCTCCATCGAGCAAGCTCGCGATGCTCGATGGCTCGGCGCTCGGAGGGGTCTCGGTGAGATCGAGGTGAAGTCCCATCGGTAGGCCGATGCGCCTCGCCGCGACCGCGCCGCTCTCCGCGCTCTTGCCGCGCACCATCAAGCTCGCTTGGGTGATGGCGCCTCGCGCGAAGCAGAGAAGGATTCCGTCGTCCCGGCGGGCATCGATACCCAGATCGTCGGCCGTGATGATCAATGCGCGCATCGGGCGATCCCACCACAGCGAGCGAGCTGGCGACAAGATCATCGTTTCTCGCGGCGTTCTGTTCGGGTTTCCCATCCTCCTGCCGCTCCGGCATGCTCTCGGCGCTCCGTGCACCGAATCGCGCTCTCGACCCTGCTTCACCACCGCGCGAAGGTCCTCGCGGCCCTCTCGGGTGTGGCGTTCGCGACCGCGCTGATGGTGATCCAGGCGGGCCTCTACGATGGGCTTCGTCTACGCGCATCGATGTTGGTGCAGCACATCGGCGGTGACGCGTGGATCATGGCGCGCGGCACCTCGATGGTGGACGACAGCGAGCTCTTGGCGAGCGGCGTCGAGGCGCGGGCCCGGGCCCATCCCTGTGTCGAGCGAGTGCGCCCGGCGATCGTCGCGTGGGTGCTCTTTCGAACGCCCTCGGGGGCGCGCCACACGTTGCAGTTGGTGGGCACCGAGCGCGGCGAGCCGCTCATGCCGTGGTCGATGGGCGAGGGCCTCCCTGCGGATCTCGAGGGCCCAGGGCGGATCGCCATCGACGAGAGCGACGTGGGACGGCTGGGCCTGACGCCGCCTCTGTTGCGGCAGCGGATCCAAGTCGGAGGCGAGTGGGTCGAGGTCCGCGCGGTGACCGCTGGACTGCGTAACGTATCGCTCATCCCGATGGTCTTCTCCGACATCGAGACCGCGCGGACGCTCTCGCATGCCGCCCCGGATGGCGCGACCTACTGGGTGTTGGACCTCGAGGATCCCGCGTGCGCTCCTTCGATCGCGCTGGAGCTCGAAGAGAACCCCGATCTCGACGTCATGACGGCCGAAGAATTTGCGCAAGTGACGGAGGAGCACGTCGTCACCGAGTCGGGCGCGGGTGTCGCGCTCGCTTTCGTGGCGCTGCTCGGCTTCATCGTCGGCGTGGTGATCGTCGGTCAGACGCTCTTCTCGCTCGTGCGAGAGCATCACCGCGAGCTGGGCATGCTGCGTGCGGTCGGTGCGTCACGGGGCGAGCTCGCAGCGTTCGTGCTCTGGCAGTCGGCCTTCGTTGCGGTGGTGGGTGGCGCGCTGGGCATAGGCCTCGCGCTCTTGGTGCAGTCGAGCCTCGCGGAGCAGAGCGTCGTCCTCACCTACGGCCCGGGCGCGATCCTCGGCGGACTCTTCGCGGTGCTGGTGATGTGCGGCTTCGCGGGCGGAGTCAGCCTGTGGAGCGTGCTGCGCCTCGATGTGGTGAAGGTGTTGGCGTGAGCCCCGTCTTCAGCGGCCCCGTCCTCAGCGGCCCCGTCTTCAGCGGCCCCGTCCTCAGCGGCCAGTCGCTCTCCTTCGCGTACGGCGTACCGCCGCTCACGACGCCAGTCTTGAAGGACCTCTCGCTCGAGATCCGTCCAGGCGAGCTCACGGTGCTCATGGGTCCGTCGGGCTCCGGCAAGACCACGCTCATCTCGATCCTCGCAGGGCTCTTGCCGCCGAGCTCGGGCAAGGTGGTGCTCGCGGGTGAGGAGCTGACCGCGATGAACGACGCGCAAGTCACCGCGGCACGCCGTCGATCACTGGGCTTCGTCTTTCAGGCGTTCCACCTCTTCCCCGCGCTCAGCGCGACGGACAATGTCGCCGAGATCCTCGCGCTGACCGGCGTGCCCATCCGCGAGGCCCGCGCCCGCGCGAACGCGCTCCTGACCCGCTTCGGTCTCGGCGAGCGGCTCGATCACCGCCCCGAAGAGCTCTCTGCTGGTCAGCGTCAGCGCGTGGCGATCGCGCGCGCGCTCGCGCCGAATCCCAAGGTGGTGATCGCCGACGAGCCCACCGTCGCGCTCGACGGACCGACCGCGCGCGAGGTGATGGTGCTCCTGCGCGAGTACGTGAGCGCCGGTACGGCCGTGGTGCTGGTGACCCACGATCTGAGGATCATCACCCCTACCGATCGGGTGGTGGAGATGGAGGACGGCCGGGTGGTGCGCGATGGGCGCGGCTTCTCTGCTGGGGGCCACGCGCGCGAGAAGATCTCGGACGACGGAGCAGAGGCGAACGAATGAGCAAGAACACCCGCTACGTGCTGACAGCGATCGTGGTCCTGGTGATCTTGGGCGTCGTGCGCTCGATCGTCGCCACAGCGAACGCCCCGAGCGCCACCGTGGAGGAGGCCGATCTCCGCCGCGCCGTGGGTGCGCGGGCCACCGTGGTCCCTCATGGCGAAGTCGCGCACGTGATGCCGACCGTCGCAGGAAGGGTCACCGCCGTGACGGTCGCGGTAGGCGATGTCGTGACCGCTCATCAGGTGCTCGCGCGTATCGAGCCCAATGACGCCGCCCCGACGTTCGATCTGCTCGGGGAGAACGAGGCCCTCTCCGCGCCGATCGCGGGCACGGTGATCGCGGTGCGGGTGAACATCGGCGATGCGTTGAGCGCGATCGTTCCGCCGCCGCTGCCGCTCTTCGAGATCGCGGACTTGAGTTCTCTCGATCTACGCATCGAGATAGCGGAGGCCGACGCAGGCCGAGTCACCGTCGGGCAGACGGTGCGCATCGATCAGGACGGTGATCACGAGACCCGCATCGAGCGGCTCTCGCCTCGGATCGAACGGCGTGAGTTCCCCCTCGACGACGTGGTGTCGCGGGCTGCCTCGCGGGTACGGGTGGCGTACGCGCCGCTGCCTGAGGGATTCTCCGCGCCCGCGTATGCCCACCTCGACGTGGTGCTCGAGGACGAGTCGGTGCACGTGGCGACTGCGCTGCCTCGGGAGGCGATCCTCGTCCGGGAGGGGAGGGCGGCGGTGCGGGTGCGCTCGGGGCTCTTCGCGAGCGAGCAGTTCGTGACGCTAGGTATCTGCGACGACGAGCACGTGGCGGTCGAAGGCTTGAGCGCGGGCACCGAGGTACTGCTGCGATGAGCGAGTCCGGCACGGCCATGGTCACGACCTCGCGCATGCCTGGCCCACCTCCGGCCAACTCGATCTTCGCCGCCTATGCCCTGATGAAGGCGGTCCGAAAGGATCTCCTGGGTCTGATCACCCAGAGCTTCGTCGATCATGGCGACGTGTTCTGCCTCGAGGTGCTGGGCCGCAAGCAGGTGCTCGCCATCGCGCCGGCGCAGATCCGCGAGCTCTTGGTGGAGCACGCCGCGTCGTTCGAGAAGGGCTTCGACTACACCGATCGCAGGAAGGGCCTCGCGAAATTCGGCGGCAGCGGCCTCATCACCAGCAATGGCGCGTTCTGGAAGCGGCAGCGCAAACTGGTCGCGCCCGCGCTGCATCACAAGCGCATCGCCTCGTACGGACAGGCCATGATCGACGCGGCGCTGCGCGTGTCCAACGGCTGGCAGGACGGCCAGATCATCGAGGTGGATCACGCGATGATGAAAGCGGCCCTCGATATCGTGGCGCGCACCATGTTCGACGCGGACCTCGCCGAGGATGCCGACCGGATAGCGGCGGCGACCCACACGCTCCACGGGATGTTCGAGGCGAACAACTCGGTCTGGACCCTCTTGCCAGGGTGGTTCCCGACGTTGCAGCGCATGCGCGAGAACGCGGCGGTGCGCACCCTCGACGAGATCGTCTACCGCCTGATCCGCGAGCGTCGCCCCGATCCCAAAGGGCCCGTGCGCGAGGGGAACGATCTCGCCTCCATGCTGCTCTCGGCCGAGACCGAGGACGGCGAGCGGATGAGTGACCGCGAAGCGCGCGACGAGATCGTCACGATGTTCATCGCCGGGCACGAGACCGCAGCCAACACGCTGAGCTGGACGTTCCTGCTCTTGGCCAAGCACCCCGAGGTCGAGGCGAAGCTGCACCAGGAGCTGGATCGGGTGTTGGGCGCATCGCACCGTGATCCGACCCCCGACGACTGCCGATCTCTTCTCTACGCCGAGGCCGTCATCAAGGAGTCGCTGCGGCTCTATCCCCCTGCGTTCACGGTGATGCGGCACTGCAACGCCGACGTCACGTTGGGCGGTCATCTGGTGAAGAAGGGGATGGACGTCTCGCTGGTGCCGTATGCGACTCACCGCGACGCGCGCTTCTTTCCGGACCCGCTGCGCTTCGATCCCGAGCGCTTTCTCGGGGAGCGCGAGAAGACGATCGACAGGTATGCATGGATCCCGTTCGGGGGCGGACCGCGGGTCTGCGTGGGCAACGCGTTCGCGATGATGGAGACGACGCTCGTGCTCGCTACCATCGCCTCACGCTTTCGTCTGACCCTGGCGGATGGCGTCGAGTTGGTCCCGGTCCCTGGCGTCACGCTGAGGCCGGAGGGTCCTGTGCGGATGGGTCTTCAGCGCCGCTGAGTCTCCGGCGCTGAGGGACATCTCCTGCACGATGGCCTGTTGCCGCTCCTGGTGGCTCAGGGCGTCGCTGGGCGAGCGTCACTGGGAGGGCGAGGCGGCAGGACCCGGCGCACCCCCATCGCGACGGCGACCCAGATCGCGAACGAGGCGATCCCTACCAGCTCGAGGCTCACCAAGTAGATGGGCCAAGGGCCGAGCGAGTCGATCAGCGTCGGCGAAGGTGGAGGTCGCCGCAGGTACATGAAGTTCTGATCGAGCACGAAGTTCACCCCGGCGACCAACAGCTCGAAGACCTGAAGGGCGATGGCCGCGCGCAGGAGCGACCACCAAGTGATGGCCGCGTCCAACGCGAGCACCGCGAACGTGCCGACCATCACCAAGAGACCGTGGGCCATGAAGTAGCGGACGTACTCGACGCTGGGGAAGCCTTCGCCCGGTGTCGGGGTGATCAGCGCGTGCAGGGTCGCCGCGAACGCCCAGAGGTACGTGACCTCCAGCGCGATCGGATGCCGGGTGTAGAGCGCGAACGCGCCGATCAAGAAGAGCGCGTTGCAGATTTCGAAGGGCAAGTTGTGGGCGAAGGGCACGCCCAGATAGGCGACGCGAACTGTCGTCTCGATCACGTAGTAGACGAGCAAGCCGACCGCGATCGCGCGTCCCATCGCGTGGGCTCGGGCCAGGCTCCCGCGTCGCGCGTAGGTGACGACGAAGACGATCGCGGTCAGCACGATGGCCACCGTCATCAGGTGCAGAAGACCGAACGGCTGAAAGCGCTCCGGCATCAGCCCTCGAGTGCGTCGTCGAGGTGCGCGAGGACGGCGTCGTGCTCCGGCCACAGCACCACCCCGCCGCGCGCCGACAGATGCGCTCCGGGCTGCGCGAGCAGGTCCACCACCGCGCGGTGAAGTGAGGTCATCATCTCGCGCGGAAGGTGAGGCAACATCGCGCGGGTGATGTCGGGACCGAAGAGCCGACGGAGGGTCTTGTCTTCGGTGAGGTTGCTCGGAAAGAGGAGACATGAGCGCCGCAGCGCGTGCAGGCCCTCATTCTTGGGCAAAAGCGTCTCCATCTGAGGATCGAGCAGCCAGGCTTCACCGCACGCCGCGACGGCCTTCATCTCGGGATGTCGCTGTGCGAAGAACGCGCGGGCGTCGCAGATCGCGTGGGCGAACTCTCGGAGGCCGAGCCGGGTGCCCGCGGGAATGTGCATGTCGAGCACGAGACTCTCGGGATCGAGTACTCGGACGTCGCCCACCTGCGCGGTGAACGGCTCGCCGGTGCGCAGACCGGTGCTCGCATCGACGAGGTCGGCGTCCCCGCGTTCTTGCCACACGACGCTGAGCTCGCTCCCTCTTCGATAGACCGCGATCGGTCCTCCGAACGGCCGCAGATCGAACTGAAGCGCGCCGAGCCGCACCAGATCGCCTCGCAGGTAGCGCTGACTCCAGTCCAGGATTCCGATCGTGAGGCCCACCATCTGGAGCTGGACCTGAAAGTGCCGCACCCATATCCCTAGGTCCGACGCGGTGGCGTAGGTGATCTCCGCTGCGATGCCGCCCACGCGGTGGCGTGCCTGCATCGCTTCGATCTGTGAGAGCGACAGCAGCAAGTACGCCTGTCGGGCCGTGTTCACACCGAAGCGACCTTCGAGATCCGCGGCTTTCACGTGCGCGATGGCGTCATCCGGCGCGCGGCTCGCGAGCGCGTCCGCGAGCTCCGCCATCGGCTCGCCCAACGTCGGCCGAAGGGCCTCTGCGATCCCAGGCAGCGCGGCGATCGCGTCCTCGGGCAGATCCGCGGTGCGGGCGCGCTCGATCAATCGCTCGAAGATCACGCCGAGCCTTCCGGCTTCTCCCAGTCGGGCATGCGCTCGAGCTCTTCCCGCAGGACGAAGCCGCCGCGCGCCGAGAGGTGGCGGGTGGGCTCCGAGAGAAAGCCCATCAGCCGCGTCTCCACGGGACTCCGCGCGTCGTGCGTCGAGAGCCCGCTGCGGCTCATCTCGGGACCGAAGATGCGCCGGAGCGTCACCTCCTCGGTGATGGTGGACGGATAGAGCGAGCAGGCACGCTGCAGATCGTGCACCCCGGGCTCGTCGGAGAAGAGCGCCAGCACCTGGGGATCGAGGCGCCAGCTCTCGCCGCAGATTCCGAGGGGCACCGTCTCGGGGGAGAGCCGCGCGAAGAGCGCGAACGCATCGCGCATTCCGTGCGCGACGTCGGTCATCGTCACCATCCGCACCGCGCCGGGGATCCGCATATCGAGCATCGGTGAGCCCGGCTCGAGCACCACCTGCCAGCGGGTGTCGAGCGGCGGCAGCGCGCCATCGGTGATCTCGCCCGTCGTCAGATCGACGGCGCGACCATCGAGGGTGCGGGCTTTGAGCGCGCGGGTCTTGTCGTGTCGATAGACCCGGATCGCCGTGGCGAAAGGCTTCAGATCGAATTGGAGCGGACCCACCCGGAACAGCTCTCCACGGAGAAAGCGCTGACACCAGCCGAGGATCTCCAGCGTCAGACCGCCTTCTGCACCATCCGGGTGACCGGCATACAGGCGCTCGAAGTGTGCGCTCCAGATCGTCAGGTCACTCAACGTCGCTTGGATGACGGGCTCGCTCACCCCTCGGGCTTGGGCTCGCGCGGTCGCGTCGGAGACCTGCATCATCGCGAGCACCAGGCGCAGCGCCCGTCGCTCACCCGAAGAGAGCGAGAGTGTCTCGAGGCGTCGGCCTACTTCCATGATCGCGACCGAGGGCGGCGCCGTCGCCAACATCCCCGCGAGCTCTTTGGTGGTCCGGGCCAGCTCGGGATCGGCGCCGATCTTGGCGACCATCTCCGAGACGGTGCCCAGCAGCGAGGGCGGCATGCCGAGCGCGCGCGCGACGTCTTTGGTGCGCCCGATCTCGTCGGTCGCAGGGCTCGGCGGCGGCAGCATGCTGGGCCGGGTGCTCGACATCTCTTCCACGATGCGGAGGTACGTCTCGCGCTCGAGCGCCGGCGAGTGCGCCGCTGCGATGCGTGCTTTCGCGGTGCGGGCGATGCGGTGACGCAAGTCGGCCGACAAGGTCAGCGCCCGCGCCCACTCCACCATCTCGCTGGGCTCGTCGTAGAGCAGGCCGGTGTGACCGTGCACGATCACGCTCTGGTTCCCCGCGTTCCGTCGCGCGACCACCGGTGTGCCGAGCAACATCGACTCGAGCACCACACCGCACATGCCCTCGCTGAGCGAGGTGTTGAGCACGACATCGGCTTCGGCGATCGCGGCCAGCATCGCGGGGCGCGGCAGGGGATCGACACAATGAACACCCGGCGTCCCGCGCAGGATCGGGAGCGCCATCTCCGCGTAGTCGGGCTCGAGGATCGCGCCGACGATGGCCAAGTGCATGCGGGGATCTTCGCGGTGCCAGGCGGAGAACGCCTCGACGAGATGAAGCGGATCTTTCACCCGACGAATGCCGGTCGGCAGCAGGAAGAGGAAGTCCTCCGGCACGAGGTTCAGCGCGTCGCGCAGCGAGTAAGCCTGCACTGCCGGCACCGCGACCGCCTGTGGCATGAGCTCGACGCGCCCGCGGCTCTGGGGCCACATCCACTCCGCGCGTGTTCGGTTCTCCGGACTGAACGCGAGTAGGCGTCCTGCACCTGCGACCGCGCGGGCCATCTGCTTCTGCTGCAGCTCGTGCATCGGCTCGTAGAGGTCCGTGCCGCCGAAGACCAAGAGATAGGGGATCTCGAGCGCGCGAAGGAACGGTCCGGACAAGAGCGCGTGCACGCCGACCGCGGCCTCGATCTGCTTTGCCGAAACCACCTCTTTCACCGAGCTGGCGGTCGCACCCACCGAGTCGAGGAGGGTGACGCGATGGGCCTTGCCCAAGAGTTCAGCGATGCGGCGCGAGGTGACGGCGTTGCCGGTCGCCTCGGTGAGCGCCGCGAGCACGAGGACGTTCATGGGCCGAGACGATCTCACCGGGCCCCATCGCTGTAAACAACCGGTTCAGTCGGTGGACAGCTGATCGATGCGGTCGGCCTCGATCGCCTTCAGCGCGGCGTGGGTCAGACCCCGCACCCCCTCGATCATCATCGCGTAGCGAGCCTCGGTGGTCTGTCCCCGCACGTAGCGGGCATAGAGCTGCTGGGCGACGACGGAGAGCTTGAAGAGCGCGAACGCAAAGTAGAACACCAGGTTCGTGACGGGGCGCTGGGTGCGCTCTTCGTAGCGTCGCACCAGCTCCATTCGGGTGAGGCTGCCGGGCAGGTAGGTGGGCCCAAAACGCATCGCCTGCATCAACGGCGGATCGTCCTGTTGCACCCAGTAGCCGAGGGTGCAGCCCAGATCCATCAGCGGATCGCCGACGGTCGCCATCTCCCAGTCGAGCACCGCGACGGCGCGCTCCAGATCCTCGGAGAGCACCACGTTGTCGTACTTCAGATCGTTGTGAATGAGCGCCGCGCCGGACTCCTTCGGGGTGTGCTCGGCGAGCCAGCGGGCCAGCGGTTCGACGGAAGGTATCTCGTCGGTCTTCGCCTTCTCGTAGCGCTCGGTCCACCCCTTCACCTGACGGGTATTGTAGCCGTCGGGCTTGCCGAGACTCGCGAGCTCGCCCTGGGTCACGTCGATGGCGTGGATCTCCGCCAGGGTGTCGAGCAGCACCTCGGACAGGTGCTTCATTCGCGGCGCATCGAGCGCCAGGGTCGAGGGCCACTTCGCTCTCAGGATCACGCCCTGCGCCCGCTCCATCACGTAGAAGGGAGCGCCCAAGATCTCGGGGTCCTCTGCGAGCGCGATGGGCTTGGGCGCCTTGTCCCAGACCGGTGAGAGCGCGCTCAAGATGCGGTGCTCCCGTTTCATGTCGTGCGCGCTCGCGATCACCACGCCGGGCGGCGGACGCCTGAGCACGATCTCGCGTTCACCCACCCGCAAGAGATACGTGAGGTTGGACCATCCCTTGGGAAACTGCAGGACCTCGACCTCGCCCGTGAGTCCCACGCTGTTCAGCCAAGGGGTGAGCCGCTCGAGCGGGAGCTCTGCGCCCTTGCGTACCGACTGCGCACCATCGAGGACCGTATCGCTCATGCGCGCAGGGTAGCGAAGCCAGGCGCTCGCGTCTTTGGTAGCGTCGCGCTCAGGCCCGACCGAGGACGGCGTCGGCGCAGAGGAGCGCCAGGCCGTAGCCGATCATCATGAACGCGATGGGCGCGTGGATGGTGAGCGCGAGCGCGCCGCTGGTGAGGAGCGTGCCGATCGTGGCGATGGGCAGGCGCTGCTCGAGGGTGCCGTGCCACGCGGGCGCGGGACCCTGCGACTCGAGCGCGCCCATGTACGCCTCGACCTCGGGGTTGCTCGGGCCAACATGGCTCGGCGGACCGTCGGTGAGCGCGATGCCGCAGCGGGGACACTCGCCCTCGATGGTGAACGTGTCGTGGCACCCGGCGCAGTTGAAGCGGTCGCGCGCGGTGGGCTCACTGTCTCGGTAGGGGCGACCGGTGAAGCCGCGGCTACGCGATGCAGGCGCGGGGCTCGCGGCGCGGGACGCACGCGGTCGGCGCGGTTTGGCCCGACCCGTCAGCGCCTCGTAGGCGTCGATGGCCTCGACCAAGCGCGCTTCGCTGGCAGCGCCCGCGCGGTCGGGGTGGACCTCGAGGACCTTGCGCCGGAAGGCCCTTCGGATCTCGTGGGGGGTAGCCGAAGGTGAGACACCGAGGACGCGGCGCGGGTCGAGGACGGCAAGGTCTGGCATGACGGTTGGGAGCAGACACGCCCGCGGGGAGAAAGTTCCCGCAGGGGGTGCCCCCCAAGTACGCGCGCCCTCGGCACAATCTTCCTGCCCGGGGTGAGCGGCAGGCGAACCGCTCAAGGGGCAGCGAAGCCCTCGGCGCGGGCAGCTGCTTCGAGCCTCGCGTCGAACACACCGAACGCAGTGAACCCGGGCGCCGCCGCCCGGAGCGTGATCGCGGCCGCGATGTGGATCGCGTCGAAGCCGCGAAGCGCGCGTCTGGCAGCGAGTTCGCCGGCGAGCCGCGCGAGCGTGTCGTCGATCTCCACCAAGACGAGCGACGAGAAGTCGCGGTCGAGGTCCCGCACGCAACGTCGATGGTGAGCGGGGGTCAACGCATGCTCGCGCGCCCTCCGGGCGAGAGCGGCTCGCGCTTCCGGGTAAGCGACGCGGGCGGTGGCGACGCGGGCCGCGTTCCTGACCCAGCGCGCGACGTCCGGTGAGCCAACCTCCGACACGTACAGCTTGATGAGCGCGCTCGTGTCGAGGTAGAGGCTCACCGCCGATCCTCGACGATCGCTGCCGCGACGGAGGCCTCGGCGCCGCCGCGCCCTCCATTCAATGGCGCCGGGCGCTTCGAGCCCGTCGGCTTGCCGCCGCCCCACGACACGCGTCCCGCGAGCGTGAGCGCGACGAGCGGGTCTGGGCCCGCGTCCGTGTGCGGTGTGATCACCGCAAACGGTTGCCCGCGGTCGGAGATGACGATCGTCTCGCCGTCACGCACGCGTCGAAGGATCTTGCTGGTCTCGTTCTTCAGCGCTCGGATTCCGACTTGCGATGCGTTCTTCGGCATGTGGGCACATCGTTCGACGATGTGGCTACATCGTCAAGCGAGCTCGCTTGCGCGCGAGAACCTGTTGGCCGCTGGCATCGACGCGCCGTAGTTCGGGGACCAAGCTCGGTGCCGCATGCTCACCACCACCGAGGCGCGATCTGGCCGTGAACCACGCAGCAAAAGACCGTAGTCGCGCCGAGCGGGACGTGATCGAGATCGCCGAGCTGCGGGTGGACTGCATCGTCGGGGTCTATCCCCACGAGCGCGAGACCCCCCAGCCGCTGGAGCTCGATGTGCGCATGTACCTGGACACCGAGGGGGCGGGCACGTCGCAGCGCCTGCGTCGCACGGTGGACTACGCGGCGGTCGCGACCCAGCTCGCGTTCCTCCTTCAGCACGCACGCTTTCATCTCCTGGAGACCGCGGCGCATGCGCTGAGCCGCTTCTTGCTCGCGCCGCCGGCACTCGGCGAAGAGCGCGCGCCGATCCAAGCGGTGAGCCTGCGCCTGACGAAGCCGCACGCGTTGGGGGGCCGCGGCGTGCCTTCGCTCGAGATCCACCGCGAGGCCGCAGACATGACGCTCGAGACGGAGACCAAGCCCTGGGGCACGGTCGATGTGCTGCACGAGATCCGGGATCACGGGATCTACCGGCTGAACGTCGCGCCTCAGAAGTCCATCCCGCTGCACGTCCACCGGGTGATGGAGGAGGCCGAGCTCACGCTCGGTGATGGCCTGCACCTGAACGGCGAGCCTGTCGCCGCATGCACTGCGTTTCGCTGGCCCCACGATCTGCCGCACACCTGGCACAACCCCACCGACGGGTGGGCCTCGATCCTCTGCGTGGACGCCCCCGCGTTCGTCGTCGATGACGAGATCGAGGTGCCCCATCGCACGCCTGGGATAGCTCGCGCCGAGCCGCCGTTCGTTCCGCTGCCCAAGTTGTGAAACTCAGATCGGGTAGGTGTCGTGGAAGCGGGTGTAGTCGAACACCCGAACGCCGTCCTCGTCGGTGGTCGCCGCCACGATGTCGACGAAGCGGTGATCCCAACGCAAGTCTTCTGGGCCCCAGGCTTTGCGCGCGTGCAGCGTCGCGCCGATGTCCTCATCCAGGCCAGTGAGCACCGCGAGGATCTCCGCGCTCTCGGCCTCGAGCTGCTCCTTGGTCATCCCGAAGAGCGGGCTCTTCTCGTCGAGCCGATGCATCGCGGTCCAGCCCACGAAGAACATCGGGTTGTGGTTCCGCACCAGGGGCAGCTCGAGGACCCTTCGGAATTGCTCGCCCTCCTTGGTGAGCACCGTGCGGGCGAGGCTCACCCCGAGGGTCGCCTCGACCATGCGGTTGCCCCGCGCGTTCGCCATGCGGAACACCAAGGTGGGGACGCCGTCGTAGGGATAGATGCAGCACACGTTCGAGATCAGGACGTTCGCGACGGGGCGGCTGAACTTCGCGAAGACCAGGCCGGTCAGGATCGCGGCCGTCAGCATCCCGAAGTAGGCCTCGATGGTCACGAGCACGTTCGCGTATGTGCTGCCCGGGCTCATCACCCCGTACCCGATGGTCATCAGGGTTTGGACGCTGAAGAAGTACGCGTCGCTGAACGAGCCTTCCTGTGCGCCGACGATCGAGCCGGGCTCGAGCAGGTAGAGCCCGGCGAAGAGGGCGTTCACCAAGAAGTACCAGAGGGTCGCGAGCAAGAAGAACCATCGCCACTTCGTAGTCAGGACCCGGTGGTAGAGGTCCCGCAGGGGTGCGCGCGGTAGCCCGATCGCTCCGATCGTGGGGCGGCCCCGGTTGTCGGTGAACCGAAACTGAAGGCGCTTGGACAACGGCGCGGACTCTACACGCGTTGGCGCCTCGGGTACGAGGTGGCTGGCAAGCTCGGCGCGCTCGACTAGGCTCGGCCGTCATGGGTCTTCGGCGTGACGCACAGCAAGCGCTCGATCGCTGCGCCTTCGCAGCCGAGCTTCTCGACGAACCGAGCGCCAAAGCGTGGGGCCGCGCCAGTCTCGCGCTGCGGCAACTCGATGGTGACGTCGCGGATCGACTCCAAGCCGGAACGCTGGGCGAGGTGCCAGGCCTGGGACCCAAGGCGATCCAGGTGATCACGGATCTCGGGGCCGGCCGCGAGCCCACCTCGCTCACCGAGCTGAAGGTGCGCTTGCCCGAGGGCCTCTTCGAGATCCGTCGAGTGCGCGGCTTGGGACCCAAGAAGGTCGCGACCCTCTGGAAGGATCTGGAGATCACGTCGCTCGCCGAGCTGGAGCAGGCCTGTCGCGAGAACCGCCTCACGGACCTGAAGGGCTTCGGCAAGAAGACCCAGACCAGCGTGCTCGAGCAGATCCCCACCCTCCGTGAGGAGCGGGGCCGCATGCGGCGCGACGAAGCAGCGAGTCGTTCGGAGAATGTCGCCGCCGAGCTGCGCGCCCGTGGCGCGAGCGAGGTCTTCATCGGGGGCGACGTTCGACTGGGCGCCGAGCTCATCGATCATCTCGCGGTCGTCGCGGTGGTCGCGCTCGTGGGCGAGGTGGATGCGAGTGGCCGGGACGATCGGGTCGAGGTGCACGTCACGACGAAGGCCGGCGCGGGGCTCGCACAGCTCATCGCGACGGGGCCCGAGACCTTCGTGGACATGCTGCGCGCGCGCGCCGCCTCGAAGGGCCTCGATCTCGCGGCGCTGCAGGCGCCCACCGAAGAAGACGTGTTCACGGCGCTGGACCTCGAGGCGGTGCCGCCCGAGCTGCGCACCGATGAGCCCGAGCGAAAGCGCCCGAGCAAGCGCCTGGTGAAGCGGAGCCATCTGCGGGGCGCCCTGCACAACCACACCAATGCTTCGGACGGATCCAACACCCTCGAGGAGATGCGCGCTGCGGCTGAGGCCTGGGGCCTGAGCTACTTCGGGATCTCCGAGCACAGCGTGAGCGCGTTCTATGCAGGTGGTCTGGACGCCGAACGGCTGAAGAAACAACTCGCGAGCATCGCGAAGCTCAACGAGAGCTCCGGCTGCGTGCTCCTCACCGGCGTCGAGAGCGACATCCTGGAGAATGGTGCGCTCGACTACCCTGATGCGCTCTTCGCCGAGCTCGCGCGCGATGGACATCCGCTCGAGGTGGTGGTGGCGTCGGTGCACAAGCGGCACGCACATGGGCGCGAGGCCGCGACCGCGCGCATGACCAGCGCGGCACGCTCACCGTGGACGACGTTGATGGGCCACCCGACCGGGCGCTTGCTCCTGGGGCGGGCGCCGATGGACTTCGATGTGGAGGCGCTGATCGATGCGTGCGCGGCGAGCGGCTGCGCCCTCGAACTGAACGCGAACCCGCAGCGCCTCGATCTGAGCGCGCGCCACGCCGCGATGGCCAAGGAGCGCGGGGTGCTCGTCTCCATCGCAGCGGATGCCCACCACGTCAGTGAGCTCGACAACCTCGAGCACGGGTTGGCGGTCGCGCGGCGCGCGGGTCTCGGTCCCGAGGACGTCCTCAACTGCATGGAGCTGCCCCAGCTGCGCGCGTGGCTGGACTTGCGACGCCAGCGTGCGCTCGCCGCGAGCTGACCCGCTCGGCACCCGTCGGGCCCTCGGTACCATCGGCACTCGAGCCGTTTCAGCCTGGTACCGCTCCGATCGGATAGAGTCACCGCGATGCGCCTCAGCCTCCTCCTCGCATGCGGTTCTCTCACTTTGCTGGCCTGTGAACCGAGCGGCCCGATCGTCGATGGCGGCGCGCTCGATGCGCCACGATCGGACGGCTCGGTGCGTGACGGCTCCGTGGAGGGCGATGCCGCGGCCCCGCGCTGCGGCGACACCATGTGTGGCGGCGGTGAGGACTGCGGCAGTTGCCCCGGCGACTGCGGCGCGTGTGGGCCGACCGTGTGTGGGGATGGTGTCTGCAGCACCGGAGAGACTTGCGACGGCTGCACGAGCGACTGTGGCCTGTGCCCCATCGACTCTGGCGCCCGACGCGTTTGCATCGGGGACGGCTCCGGCAACCTGAGCTACCCGGACGCCACGACAGCGCTCGCCCTGGTGCCCGGCGACGTGCTTTGCATCCGCGCTGGCGTCTACGACGGGATGGACCTCGGAAACCTGCATGGCACGGCTGCTGCGGGCATTACGGTGGTCAACGAAGGAAGCGTCGAGTTCACTGGCAACGTCCACTTCCACGACTTGAGCCACGTCACGATCCGGGGCGATGGCACGGACGGCGTCGCGTTCGGCTTTCACCTCCGCGACAACCCCTTCCGGGGAATGCTCATCGACGGTGCGATCCAGCACGTGACTTGGTCATTCTTCGAGTTCACCGACATCGCGGACTATGCGATCTACGTGTACTCGCCGGGCCTGGTCTGGGACGGGACCGACGGTACGGCCCTGACGGGTCTGCGCTTCTTCGACTTCCGCGCCCGTCGTACGGCGCTGGGTGTGTTTCAGATCGGGAGCTACCGCACGTGGGCGGAGCAGGTGAGCATCGTGAACGGCCTCGAGATCGCGCGCGCGGACATCGACGATGTTCAGGGGAGCTGCACGATCATCAACGCCAGCCTATCGATGAACGCCGACATCCACCACAACACGATCACCCACACGGGTGGTACCGACATGCGCCACTGCGGGGTCATCTTCCTCCAGGGCAACGGACGGATACACCACAACATCCTCCAAGACTTCTGGGGCAATGGAGCGCGGACCTCGTGTATCGGGATACCGGGACACGACACTATCGATTTCTACGACAACCTCGTCGTCGGCTCGCGCAAGTACTCGGGCTTCGAGGCCCAGTGCTACGCGGCCGATCTCACGACCGCGCCCGCCACGACCTGCCACTTCCGTGTGTACAACAACACCTTCGGCGACTTGACGGCGCTCGACTACACCGCGGCCATGGTGGACGGGTACGACCTTCAGGGAGGCACCCTCGACGTCCGGAACAACCTGGGCTTCAACATCGCGCGCGACCAGCCTTTCGATCCCGCGCGCGATTACGCGATCCACTTCGTCGGCGTGGACCGCGCGGCGGTCACCGAGAGCGCGAACCTCCACGCGCGCACCTTCGAGGAGGTGGGCCTGATCGACGGGGTCGCCTGCGAGCTGAGGGCGGACTCGCCCGCCATCGACGCCGGCGAGACCATCGACCTGGTTACGAACGATCTGTCGGGCATCGCGCGTCCTCAGGGCGCGGCGTTCGATCTCGGCGCGCGCGAGCGGCGCTAGCCCCAGCAAAACCATATTTCCTGCACCCGCGCCGTTCCTTGGGCACAATCGGGCGCCCTTGGCTCGCCTCGAACAGTCCTCGATCCTGCGCACCCGCCTCGTGGTGGCGTCGCTCTGGCTGCTCGGGGTGGTGGCCGCGGGCTCGACGGGCTTTCACACGCTCGGTGATGGCCTCTGGAGCTGGACCGACTGCATCTACTTCACGGTCATCACGCTCTCGACCGTCGGCTTCGGCGAGACCCTCCCTCACTTCGACGACGTCGAGTACACCCGCATCTGGACCGTGGTGCTCATCGTGCTCGGCTCGGGCACGCTCCTCTACTTCATCTCCACACTGACGGCGTTCATCGTCGAGGGCGACCTCGGCGGTACGCTGCGGAGAAATCGCATGCGCCAGGCGCTCAACCGACTTCGGGCTCACATCATCGTCTGCGGCGCGGGCAGCACCGGTATCCACGTGATCGAGGAGCTGGTGCACACCCACACGCCGTTCTGCGTGATCGACACGAGCGAGCAGCGCCTTCTCGAGCTGGCGGAGCGCTTCGGCGCCGACAAGTTCCTCTTCGTGGTGGGCGACGCGGCCGACGACGACATCCTGCACGCCGCCGGGATCGAGCACGCCAAGTGTGCGGTCGCCGCGCTGCACGAGGACAAGGACAACCTCTTCGTCACCGTGACCGTCGCCGCGCTCAACCCCAAGTGCCGCATCGTGGCCAAGGCAGTCGAGGTCAGCGCGCGCGCCAAGCTCCTGCGAGCGGGCGCCAAGTCGGTGATCTCTCCCACCCAGATAGGCGGCATGCGCCTGGCGTCGGAGGCCATCCGCCCGATGGTCACCGAGTTCTTGGATCTCATGCTGCGCGATCCCAAGAAGAACCTCCGCATCGAGGAGGTGTTGATCCCGCCGACGAGCACGTTGGTGGGCGCGCAGCTCAAGGACACCAACATCCGCCAGGCCACCAAGGCCATCGTCATCGCGGTGCGCGGCACCGACGGGAGCTACGAGTACAACCCCGAGCCGACGTTCCGCCTCACCCGAGACACGGTGTTGATCGTGCTCGCCGAGGTGATGGAAATGAAAAAGCTCCGCGACGGGATGGAGGACGGCAAGATCGGCAAGAACGGGCTGACGACGCGTCTCAACGGGCCTTGATCACGCCGTGTTCACGCCTCGATCACGCCGCGCGCGATCAACAGCTCGATCACCTTCGTCGCGTTCGCATGCACCGGGATCTCCTGCTCACCGATGAGCAGCTCGGGATGCTCGGGCGCCTCGTAGGGCGAGTCCAGGCCGGTGAAGTCCTTGATCTCGCCCGCCCGCGCCTTCCTCCACAAGCCCTTGGGATCGCGGGCCTCGCACACCGCGAGTGGGGTCGCGACGTGTACCTCGATGAACTGATTCGGCAGGCTCGCGCGCAGGCGATCGCGGTCAGCCCGCAAGGGCGAGATCAGCGCGCTCAGCACGATGGCGCCCGCATCGACCAACAGGCGGGCGACCTCGCCGGTGCGGCGGATGTTCTCCGCGCGGTCGGCCATCGAGAAGCCCAGATCCGCATTGAGGCCATGCCGCAGGTTGTCGCCATCGAGCACGTACGCGAGCACGCCCCGCTCGTGCAGCGCGCCTTCGACCTTGCGCGCGACGCTGCTCTTGCCCGAGCCCGAGAGTCCCGTGAGCCACACCAGCGCACTCTGGTGGCCCAAGAGCTTGCTGCGATCCTCGGGGGTGACGCTGCCCGCGTGCCACACGACGTTGTCGGTCATGGGCGCGAGCCTGACAGATCGCCAGCGTCCCGCGCCACTGGGCTGGCCATGCCATACTGCCCGCCGATGCAGTCGACCGAGGAGGCCCAGTGGATAGAGCGCGACGACGCGCTCCGAGCGCGCGCCGCGACGCTCGCCACGGAGTTCGGCCGCGATCCCGATGACCTCTACCGCGCGCTGCGCCAGCTCGAACGCACGCCCGCGCAGCGACTCGCTCTCGGACTTCGACATGGCCAGCTCCACCCTCACCGACGCCGAGCAGCGCTTCTTCGCTGAGCTCGGCCAGCGAGGTGTCCGCTACCTCGTGGTCGGGATGAGCGCTGCGCTCTTGCAGGGCGCGCGTGGATCGACCGAAGACATCGATCTGTGGTTCGAGGACACCACGGACCCGCGCATCGCCGCCGCAGTTCGTGAGGCGGGAGGAATCTGGATCTCGGGTTCGTTCGGCCTCGGTCCTCCGCGGATCGGAGGCGATGAGCTGAGTGAGCGACTCGATGTCGTCGTTCACCTGAGCGGTCTGGGTTCGTTCGCAGACGAGTACCAACGGGTGCGCCACGAGACGGTCGACGGGCTCGAGCTTCCGGTGCTTCCCCTCGCTCGGATCCTGCACAGCAAGCGAACTGCGGGTCGACCCAAGGACCTCGCCGCCATTCACGCGATCGAGGATGCGCTGTTGCTCCTCGAACGCGGCGAAGACTGAGTCTCAGCGCGGGCGGGCGCCGGAGTCGGTGCGGTGGAACTCTACGCGGCGGTTGGCAGCGCGGCCTTCAGGCGTTGCGTTGGTCTCGATCGGTACGGTCTCGCCGTAGCCGCGTGAGGTGAGGCGGCTGGCGGCGACGCCTGCGCGGGTGAGGTACTCACGGACCGAGGCCGCGCGCGCATCCGACAGACGCAGGTTGCTGCGGTCGCTGCCGCGGCTGTCGGTGTGGCCCTGGATCTCGATGCTGATGTCGGCGAAGTCGGCCATGACCCGCGCGACCGTGTCGAGGATCGCGAAGCTCTCGGATCGGATCACGGCGCGGTTGGTCTCGAAGAAGATCTGCTGGTGGATGACGATGCCGTCGCTCGTCACCTCGACGTCTTCGTAGACCCGCGGGCAGCCGTTCTCTGCCGCGATGCCCGGCTCGTTGGGGCAGGCGTCGGTCACGTCGGGGAACGTGTCGTTGTCGTTGTCCGGCTCGGGGCAGCCGTCGTCGTCCTGGAAGCCGTCGCGATCCTCTGGATCGAGGGGGCAGCGGTCGCCGCCATCGAGCACCCGATCGAGATCGTTGTCCGGCTCGGGGCAGCCGTCCTCGTCCGCGAAGCCGTCCATGTCCTCGGGCTCCAGCGGACAGCTGTCGCGGATGTCGTCGAGGCCGTCGCCGTCGGTGTCCTCGGACTCGGGGCAGCCGTCTTCGTCAGCGTTGCCGTCCATGTCCTCGGGCTCGTCGGGACACTGATCGTCCTCGTCGATGATTCCGTCGCCGTCTCGATCCCCTGGAGGAGGCGGGGGAGGCGGAGGCCCGTCGCCGAGGCAGCGCTCGGCGGGCGACATGTGCAGTGCGGCGTTGGCGGCTGCGTCGGCGAGCACGAAGTGCTCCGTGGCTCTGTCGGGATCGCCCTGCTCGAGTTCGTCGTCGGCGAAGACCAAGTTGGTCTCCGCGATCGCGACCTCGCGGGGTGCGCAGTTCTGGGCGCCGTGCTCGATGGCTTCGTCGAGCACCGCGCGGGTGCCCTCGATGCGGCCGCGGAGCAAGCCCGCGCGACCGCAGCCCGTGACGCTGCTCAGCAGCACGAAGATACTGATCCAGAAGACGGTGATGCAATGGAGCGGCGACTTGCTCATTCCCGCTCACCACCGGCAGTGCCCGCCTCGCGCGCTCGCGTGAGCGCCCGGTTGCCCAGATCATGGGCCCGCTGCGCGTAGCGAATGGCTGCGTCGTAGTGACCCTCGCCGCTCTCTTCGCGCGCCTTCTCCAGGTACGAGAGCGCGGCGTAGTACTCGTAGGGCGCGCGATCGGCCGCACCGGCGGTCTCGGCCTGGGCGACCGCCGAGCCTGCACCGATCGAGTCGACCGCGTACAGGAACGGCCCGCAGCCCGTCAGCCCGACGAGGAGGGCGCACATCGCAAGAACGCGGACAGACCGCAAGCAGCCAAGCACGGCGCGACGCTACCAGCGGGGGCGCGCAGCGGTCAACGGCTACGGCGGGCGCCGCCTTCTGGGGGCCCCTACCAGCCTCGCTCCGAGAGCATCCGCCGCGCGAGATCGCGGCGCTCGAGGATGGCGGCGGCCGCGTCGTCCGCGTCACCGCAGGACACGGCGAGCTCGTTCTCGCCTACGACGCGGATGCGCACCTCTGTGCTGCCCGATCATTCTTTCGGGCGAGAGCTCAGCGCTTCTTCTTCAGCGCCGCAGCAGGTACGTCGGGACCGCGCTTCTTGTGCGCGCTCTGTCCATCCGCCTCCATGAGCGGCGAGAAGAAGTTGTCCTTCTTGACGTACTCGTCCACTCGGAAGGCGAACTTGTAGCTCGGCGCCGCGCGCTGGTTGCAGTCGGTGCGCTCGCAGAAGCGGCACGTCGTTCCCACGGGTACCGCCATGCGCTCGGGATCCACGAAGGGCATCTCGTCCGCGTACACCAAGTGCTTGGCGTCCTCGGCGTGGGTGCCGAGCCCTATCGCGTAGATCGTCCCTCGGCTGGAGCTCCCTGCGATGGGCTCGCCCTGCACCTTCGCGAAGCAAAAGAAGCTCCGGCCATCGGGGAAGATCGAGTACTGCCGCGAGATGGTGTGCGGCGTCAGGAACGCCTGGTGCACGATCCACTTGGGGCAGCTCCCGGTGCCGTGAGGAAAACGCAGCCCCGTCGCCGCGTAGCGCTTGCTGATGTTGCCGGCGACGTCCACTCGCTGGAAATGAAAGGGCACCGCCCGCCGCGACGGATCGCTCAAGTTGCAGAGCCGATGCGCGACGGTCTCGTAGCTGGACTGCCAGATGCGCGCGAGCAGCTCCACGTCGTAGCGGGTTCGCTGGACGTCGCGAAAGAGCGGCCCGTACGGCAAGAGCAGGGCGCCCGCGAAGTAGTTCGCTAAGTGGATCTTCAAGAGGCGCGGCCCTTCGGCGTGCTGGGGCACGTGCCCACGCATCACTTGCTCGTGCAGCTTCTCCCGATCGAAGAGGCGCAGCGCGATGGTGTGCGCGAGCTGAAAGAGCCGGCGATGCTCGGCGACGTCGCGCGAGAGCGTGAGCACGCCGCCCGAAGGATCGAGACGTCGAATCACCGAGCCATCCCCCGCCTCGCCGAGGTGCACCTTCACCTCGAGCGATCGCTCGAGCGCCTGGACCAGATCCTCGAGGCGCACCAGCTCACCGAACGCGTGCTGCTCGCGGAACGCCTCGGCCCGGGCCTCGAGCTCGCCGAACCAGTTGCCTCGTGACTCGAGGAAGTCCGAGACCTCGTCGTAGGGGCTGTAGTCGAACGCGAGCTCGCCCGGCGCCTCGACGTCGATCTCGATGTGCTGACCGTGCCCGCTCACATCGCGCACCGCGCGCTCTTTGGTGGTGACCTGCGCGAGCAAATGATCGAGCTGCGAGCGGGTGTTCTTGTAGAGGTTGAAGAGCGCGGTGATCGTCGCCGCCGCCCGAGGCTCGCCGGAAATCGCGGCGAGATCATCCTCGCCCATGCCGAGGGTCCGAAAGAGCGGCTCATCGAGCAGCTTCGCGAGCCCCTCGTCGACCCGTCGCTCGCCCACCTGCTGCATGAACGCCTCGACGGAGACGCCCAGGTGCTCGAGCGCACGCAGGAGCAACGGGAGCTGCATCGGCCGCTTGCCGGTCTCGATCAACGACAGGTACGCGGGCGAGACCCCGAGCGCGTCGGCTACTTCGGTCTGGGACAGCCCCCGACTGAGGCGCTCCTCGCGCAGCCGCCTGCCCATCGCCTCGTCGCTGGGCAGGCCCTTCGGCAGAGCAGGCGCGAGCCCCTTGGCGGCGGTCGACATCGCTCCCGTGTCCCACGCCAGTCAATGACCGTCAATGGATCTTGTAAAGGTGTAAACACCACCTTGGAATTCATGAGACGCCTGCTTTTAAGGGCCTTTGAAACAACCGAGGCCCCCGCGTCTGCACGCGGAGGCCTCAGTCGGGGAGCCCAGAGTGGGCCCCTCAGCAGGTGATCAGCTCAGCGCGGAATGAGTTCGCGGCCGGCGGGGCAGGCCACTTCGACGCCCGTGGGCCCGTCGAGCGTCGTGATGATCTTGAACTCCACGCGGCGGTTGGTCTCCCAAGCCTCCGCGGTGTGGCGGGGATCCTCGGGGCAGCGCTCACCGTAGCCGGCGCTGCGCAGTCGCTCGCGGGGGACGCCTCGGGCGACGAGTGCCTCGAGCACGGCGGCGGCGCGATCGGTGGTCAGCCGGATGTTGTACTCGTCACTCGACCGTTCGTCGGCGTGTCCCTGGATCTCGATGAGCGTGATTTGGGGGTTGCCGATGAGGGTCGCCGCGACCTGATCGATGATCGGGAAGGAGCGCGACTGGATCTCGGCGCTGTCGGTCTCGAAGAAGATCTTGTCGAGGATGATGATCGAGTCGTCGGTGACGATGACCGAGCCGCGGTCGGGGCAGCCGTCTTCGTCCTCGGTACCGTTGTAGGTCTCGGGGTCGTTGGGGCAGGTGTCGTCGTTGTCCAGGATGCGGTCCGAGTCGTTGTCCGGATCCGGGCAGCCGTCCTCGTCCTGCCAGTTGTCCCGATCCTCGGGATCGTTGGGGCAGAGGTCGTCGGTGTCCAAGATGCCGTCGCGGTCGTTGTCGGGATCGGGGCAGCCGTCCTCGTCCTCGAAGCCGTCGCGATCTTCCGGATCGTCGGGGCATTGGTCGTCCGCGTCGAGGATGCCGTCGCCATCGCGGTCGCCCTCGTTGCCCTCGGGGCAGCCGTCCTCGTCGCTGTCGCCGTCGCGGTCCTCGGGGACCATCGGGCACTCGTCGTCGATGTCGAGGATGCCGTCTCGGTCGTTGTCGGGCTCCGAGCAGCCGTCCTCGTCCGCGAAGTCGTCGAAGTCCTCGGGATCGTCGGGGCACTCGTCGGTGTCGTCGCGGTAGCCGTCGCCGTCGCGGTCGCCGATCGAGGGCTCGAAGATGAAGCCGACCATGCCGCGCGCGTCGGCCTGCAAGAGACCGCCGACCGGGATGCCCGCGCCGCCCGAGAGCACGAGGTAGCTGTTGCGCTCGACGAAGATCTTCAAGCCGCCCATCGCCTCGAGCGAGGTGCCGCCCGTGGAGCCGAACGCGTCGAAGATGGTGGCGCCGAAGATCTCGGCGGTGAGCTCGATGGGTGAGTCGCCGAGGCGGAAGCCCGCGCCGAATCCGTAGGTGAGCATCGGGCCGTAGTGCACCGAGCTGCCGCCGCTGTTCACGCAGCCCGAGGCGAGCGTGCCCATCGTGGAGGTGTACGAGCCGCACGTCGCCGAGCTGGTGGGGTTGGCGGCGTCGATGTCGCTGCGGCCACCGACCGCGATGGTCGGAGTGGCGCCGAACATCAAGCGGCTGCCGACGTTGAGGCCGAAGCGGACGTAGCGATCGACGCGGTACTCGGCGAAGACCATGGGCCAGAGACCGACCGTGTTGTCACCGACGAACTCCCCGGCGCCTGGCGACTCGATCTCGAACTGCAGGCCGACGCCGAGGCCGAAGCCGCCGTTGCGCTCGGCGCGCAGGATGCGGGCCTTGGCGTGGATGACGATGCCGGCGGGGCCCTGGTAGTCCACGCCTCGTCCGCTGCTGCCGGTGCTCGGGTCGTACTCGTTGAAGATGCCGGGGACGGTGCGGTTGGCCCCGGCCGAGAAGGCCAGCGGGATCTGCAGACCGACCTCCATGATGTTGAAGAGGCCGAGGTTCGCGTGCAGCGTGCCCGTGAAGAGGTAGTCGACGGTGCGCCCGCAGAGAAAGCCGCTGCCGCAGCGCGAGCTCTCGACGTCGGCGCGCGCGACCGACTGGTCGTTCACGAACGAGTCGTAGGGGAGCAGACCGAAGCCGCCGTCGACCACGAGGCCGAAGGAGATGTCGAGGTGACCGAGCACGTCCGTGCCGTTCACCGACAGGTAGCCCTTGCTGTCCATCGCAGGCCGGAAGAGATGAAGGTCCATCCCCGACAGCGCGAGGCGACCTGGCGAGAGCTGCGCATACGCAGTGCCCGCAGAGGCGGTGAGGCCCATCAGAGTGAGGCCCATCAGAGTGAGGACGTTGGCGAGCGCGAGCCCGAGGGAGCGTAGGCGAGACATTTCTTCTCCTGAGCCAACGGGCGACGGAACGAGCGTCGACCCGCGGAAAACGCCGCGATTATCGCCGTTTCCTCCCCCCTGTCAAAGTAGATTCGAGGCGCCTACCAAAGCAGCCATCCCGAGCCCGTCCCCGCGGGCACGGCGGATGTTCGTCGAGCCCGGTACGCAGCGCGGCCGGGTCCTCGGGAGTCCCCGGAAAGTGGGTCTGCGGCGGAGCCCCAGAAGCGCCCCGACTCAGCCGCCGCTGTGGGCGACCAGGTACTGCCGGTACGCACCCGCTTGGCGACCCGTCGGGAAGCGCGCGAGGTAGGTCCGCATGTTCGCTTCCACGTCGCGGTCGTAGCCGCCCGAGGTCCTCATGGACGAGATCAAGAGCTCGAACTCGCGGGCCGTCGTCGAGTGGCCGCGCAGCTGGGTGATCACGCACGAGTTGTCACCCGTGATGGCACAGGCGCGCGCCGTGTCGTAGCGAGAGCCCTCAGCGGTAGCCGCTGCGCTGGTCGAGCCGCCGCCGGGAGGAGTACCGCTGCTGCCGCCGGTCGTCCCACCCGAGCTCGCCCCCCCACCACCACCACCGCTCGACGCGACGCTACCGCCAGTGCTCGTGGAACCGCCCGACGTGCTCGAGCCACCGCCACCGCTGGTGGGCGTGCGCACGGGGCCGGTGCCACCGCGGTGAGGACCTCCCCCACTGCTCGCGACCCGCGGGCGCGCCCGTCGGACGACGGCGTCTGCGCGAGCGCGCGCGCTCGATTCGATCACCGACATGGTCAACACCATCTGCGCCAGGCGGCTCGCCTCGGTGGGATCCTCGTCCACCAGGTTCTCAGCGGTCCGAAGGCTCTGTTCCGCAAAGTCCCGCATCGCCTGAGTGAACTCGGTGCGGTTCCGGTAGCTGCTGGCCTCGGGCAGCGACTCGAACGCGACGTACGCGCCCTGCAGATCGCCGTTGTGCAGCGCAGCCAATCCGGTCGCGAACGCGTCGGACTCGGCGCGCTGGTTGGTGACCGAGTCGCGGCAGGCGAGGGCGCCCGCGTCGCTCGGCGCCGCGCTCAGCGCGAGGTTCGCCTGGGTGAGCGCCGCCTCGAAGTCGCCCGAGTTCAGCGCGGTGCGGCAGCCCGCGACCGCGACCAGCACATCGACGGTCGGAGGCGCGATAGGCACGGCGGCGCCCGGGGGAATAGCGCTCCCCGAGACCGTGCCGCCGATCGTGACCCCGGGGCCACCGGTGGTGGGCGGGGCGGCGATGATGGTCGCGATCGGCGTGACCGTGGGCTCGGGATCGGCGGCGCCGCCGCTCATCGCGACCGCCAGACCACCGAGGAGCGCCAGGCCGATGATCCCGCCCGCGGCGTACATCGGCAGACGGTTGGGGGTCGGGCCGCCCAGATCCGAGATCGCGTCCATCTGCATGGTGCGACCCTCGTCGAAGACGAAGCCCTCGCCCGGCTCGACGAAGCGGAGCTTCACTTGCCCAATCTCGACGACATCGCCCGAAGAGAGCTGGTGGCTCTTCGTCTCGACGCCGTTGATCCGCATCCCGTTGGCGCTGCCCATGTCGAGCACGCGGTAGCGGTCGCCCTCGAGGACGAACTCGGCGTGCTCGCGCGAGATCGATCGGTGGTTGACCCAGATGTCGAGGTCTTCGGCGCGGCCGAGCTTCATGCTCTGCCGGTTGAGCGCGAACTCCTGTCCCGGTGCGGGAGGAGACAGCATCACCAAGCGCGCGGGGGTGCCTTGGCCCATGTGCGGCGCCGCGATCATCGCGGTGACCGCGTCCGAGCCCATCGAGGGCGCGTTGGTCTCCGGCATCGTCGCGCTGGTGTCGCTCGCCTCCACCTGCAGGGCGAGCTGGTAGTCGCCGATGGTGATCTGATCGCCCGCGTTGAGCTCGAGCTCGCCGCCGATCTTGCGACCGTTGACCTTCACGCCGTTGAATGACGTGAGGTCCTCGATGAGGAACGCGCCATTGGCGCGCCGGAGGCGGGCGTGTTTGCGCGACACGTTCCGCTCGGTGAGCCGGATGGTGTTGCCCTCTTTGCGCCCGATGCTGATCTCTTCGCGGACGAGGGGAACGACGGTGGTTTTGCCCTCGTCGTCCGCGATCACCAGCTTGAACATGCTTGCCACGATGGTTCGACTCGCGTGTGCCCGGCCGAAGGTGCTCCGGCGGGGGAAGTTTGTTCGCTCCGGGCCGCGCGTGTCAACGGCGCGGACGACTTGGCAGACCCGACGCCCCCGAACGACCTTGGACGCGACGTGATCTCTGTCTGCGACGCGGGGCTCTCTGGTAGCATCCGGCCCCCATGGATCCGGTGTGGATCGTCGCCGTCGTCGTGGCTCTCGGGCTGGTCGCCCTGGGCCTCTGGATTCTCGCCCGCTCCGAGCCCCGCGCTGAGGAGGCGGCCGCGTCGCGTTCCGATCGCGCGCCCGCCGATCGCGCACCCACCAGCGCGGCACCCGAGGGGGCGCGGGTTCAGTCCATCCCGCCGCCCGCGGACGCCGATGGGAATTTACTCGGCGGCAGCACCCTCGGGGACCATCTCGAGCCGGCCAAGGCGGCCGGTACCCTCCTCTCGGCTGAGCACGACCTCTCTACTACTTCTACTGATCTCGACATCGATCTCGACGAGCCCAACCCCGACGACGACGAGCCCACCGGTCCCGTGCCGCTCATCCTGGTGTCGGCCGTGGGCCGCACCGATCAAGGCCGCCGCCGCAAGCACAACGAAGACGCCTTCGCGCTCGCGGAGGATCACGGTGTCTTCGCGATCGCCGACGGCATGGGCGGCTACGCAGCGGGGGAGGTCGCGAGCAAGATGGCGATCGACACCATCACCAACGCTTACGCGAACCAGGACTTCGGGGGCACGCCGATAGCGGGGCTGCCCCGCCGGGGCGACGAGCTGGTGCGCGCCATCCAGACCGCGAACGCCGCCATCCTCAACCAGGCGCGCGCGAACGAGGCTCAGGCTGGGATGGGCACCACGGTCGTCGCCGCGCGCTTCTCCCCGAACCGTCAGCGGGTCTACATCGCGCATGTCGGCGACAGCCGGGTCTACCGGATCCGGGATCACCAGCTGAGCCAGATGACCGTCGATCACACGTTGGGCGCCGCGGGCGTCACCGGCCCCTCGGCCGCGAAGCTGAGCCGCGCGGTGGGGGTGTTCGACGAGGTCGAGGTCGATCTCAACGTCGATGAGCCTCGCGTCGGCGACTACTACCTTCTCTGCTCGGATGGCCTGTTCAAGATGGTCCCCGAGAACGACATCCAGCGGCTCATCGAGGGAGAGAAAGATCTCGACGCTACTGCGAACCGCCTGGTCGACGAGGCCAACGCGCGCGGCGGCAAGGACAACGTCAGCGTGATCGTCGTCCGCGTCGACGCCCCCTCGCTGCGTTAGTTCTCGACGCGCCCGTTGGGTCAGGGACCGGCAGGAACGAACTCGACCTCGAAGAGGTGGGGCCACTCCTTGCCGCCGACCAAGAAGCGGCGCCGCTCGGGGACGTACGCTATCCCGTTGAGCACGTCGGCATGCTCGGCGTCGCTCGGCTCGAGCATGCGTGCGCCTTCGGGGCTGCCCTCGTGCAACGCCGTGTCGATCCATGCGGTGACGCGCCCGGTCGAAGGATCGATCCGCGCGATGTAGTCGCTCTGCCAGACGTTCGCGTAGATCAGGCCATCGACGCACTCGAGCTCATTCAGCTGATCGAGCGGCTCGCCATCGAGGGTCACGCCGATGTGTCCCTCGAGCTCGAAGGTGTCTGCGTTGCGGAAGAACAGATCCGCGCTTCCATCGCTCATCACCAAGCGCGTGCCGTCGTAGCAGAGGCCCCAGCCCTCACCCTCGTAGGGGATCTCGCGGAGGACCGACAGGTCTTCGCGACGGCGCTCGAGCGCGACGCCGTTCTCCCAAGTGAGCTGAAAGAAACGGTCGCCGACCAGCGCCAGCCCCTCGCCGAAGTACTCGCGCGGCAGGTCCTCGCTCGCCAACACCTCACCACTCGCGAGATCGACGCGCCGAATGCTCGAGCGCCCATAGAGCCCGGTCGCCTCGTAGAGGGTTCCGTCTTGATACACCAGGCCTTGGGTGAACGCGCGCGGATCGTGGGGATGGGTCACCACCACATTCACCCGCAGGCGCTCGGCGCGGTTGGGATCGGGCGGCCCGTCGAGCACGGGATCGCTGGCTTCGGTGGTGTGCCGGATGGGCATGGGATCGGTCTCCAGGTCGCTGGCGCCGCCGCCTCGCTGCACCAAGTAGATCCCGCCGCCCACCACCAGTGCCAACCCCAACGCGAGCAACGTGCCGCTCGGTTTGTTGGCCTGGGCCTCGGGCGACGCGGTGCTCATCGGCGTCGCGGTGGCGCTCACGTCGGGGTTCTTGCTCGATGCCTTGGACGTCTCTCGATCGGACACGGCGCGATGCTGTCCCGAACCCGCAGCCCTCGCCAGCAGAGCGCGAGCACGAAGAGAGAGACGTATGCCGAGGAGAGCGGCGCTTGGTCACCCGCCCTGCAGGCGCACCCCGAATCGGCCGGCTCGACGCCCGCATCCCCGGGCGCATCGAGGCGCACACCCCCATCGCGCATTCCCGCATCGCGCGCGGGCGGCATGCTCGGCGCGACCCAGGCCTCCGGCAGGGGCGGGCAGTCGTCGAGCGCATCGGGGGCGCAGCGGGTGTGGAACGAGACGCTGACCGGCGCGGGCAGGTTGCGCCCGTCCATCATGCGGAGGTCGGTGTCGAGCTCCACCAGATACTCGGTGTCGTACGAGAGATCCTCGTCCCAGATCACCAGCACCGCGTTGGCGATGTTGCTCCACTGAAAGCGCGCGTGCGCTGCGACGTCGTCTCCGCCCGCCGCCGGCCGCACGTGGAAGCTCCCGGGAAACGAGTCCCCATCGATCGCGTGCCCGAAGACCAGCATCGCGCGCGACTCGGCGCGTCCTGCGGTGACCTCGACGTTCACCGCGCCCTCCTCCGGCCAGCTGGCGACGAAGCTCCGATCGATCGAGTCGGTGTGATGCAGGCGCTCCCACACCACCTCCCAATACCGGGCCACCACATACCCGATGTGGGGGATGCTCCCGCCCTCACCGCTGCCTGGGAGATAGCCGTCCGGAGAAAAGCCACTGTAGTAGTGGGTCGCGCCCCAGGGCAGCGCATACCAGGCGTCCTCGTACTCGGCGGGTGCCAGGCGGGGAATCAACGCGATGGCAGTGCGGATCAGGCCCATGCCTCGCTCGAAGTCCTCGGGACTCGAGCTCTCCCCGCTGCTTGCGAGCAAGATCGAGGGAAGCTCGGTGGAAGGCAGCACCACGGTGAGCGGCGCAATACCTGGGTCGTGCTCGACGACGAGCCACATCTCACTTCGCCTGTCGAAGTCGCCGAGCATCCCGTCGTTCTGCTCGATCTTGTGCATGAAGAGCGAGTCGAAGACCTGATCGGCCATCCCGTGTGACATCGCGCCCAATAGGAACGCCACACGCTGCCTGTCTTCGAGTTCGGTGAAGGGCGGCGGATGCTCGGTGGCGATCCACTCGAGGTACGCGTTGGTGAACGGCTCCCAGTGCGCGATCTCGCCGTACGGGTGATCGGCCGCATATCCACTGTCGGGAAACACCGAGCCGCTGTGCAGCGCCTGGAGCACCTCGGGATCCGAGAGCAGATCCCTGAGTTCGCCGGGCGGTAGCTCGCGCACTGCGAGATCCGAGATGTGCGCGTGGGTGCTCACGCCATTGGCGTGGGCCGCGGTCGGCACCATCGAGATCGCGAGGCACGAGATCCACACGGCGAAGCGGCGCATGCCCCCGAGGGTACGCCGCCTTCGCTCAATCCGGATCGCAGGCTCCGTCACAGCTGTGAATCACCTCGCCGTCGGGCCGTGCGCCAGCGAATCTCGATGCCGAGCGAGAGAGCAGGCTGCTACCTGGCTGCTGCAGGGGGCGTCGCGTACCTGGTGACCGGCAGGGCGTACTGCCAATCGAACGGGTTGTAGAGGCCCAGGCGTAGGTGAGACCAGCTCGTCCATCCACATCGGCCACCACGGCCTACTCGCTCCCGGCATTCCTGGTGAGGCTGAGTCGCCGCGGCTGCGAGGCTTGACGAGCAAGGCGTCGCGTGCCCCAAGTGGCGCCGTGGGGTGACTGCTCCACGCGGAGGTTCGGATGGGTAAATCGGGGCGCGGTCTCTCTCTCTCTCTCTCTCTCTCTCTC
>Ga0105047_10000687_pt1 | contig 58392 bp, 59 predicted proteins | sample MAT04_FD_78384 | JGI IMG/M metagenome (GOLD analysis project Ga0105047, IMG submission 78384) | Freshwater microbial communities from Lake Fryxell liftoff mats and glacier meltwater in Antarctica - MAT-04 (megahit assembly) | ecosystem: Environmental > Aquatic > Freshwater > Ice > Liftoff... | reverse complement strand
ATTTATATTATACAGATGAAGATGAACAAAACATGAACAATTTATAAATGCGAAATAAGAGTTTTGGCAGTTATTGGGGAGATCTTGGTTCACGCCAAAGCATTTAGAATTTGTTCCAGCGAAATTGGACCTTCGCGGATGATGATTGGGTGTCCCTGTGAACAATCCACCACAGTGGAAGGGATGCCTCCTGGCGTTACACCCCCGTCCAGGATAAGTGCTATCTTTCCGTCCAATTGCGCCTGTACACCGCGCGCCGTTGATGGGCTGTTATTGCCAGTGATGTTTGCAGAACTCACTGCCATTGGGCCTGTCATCCTTAAAAGCTCAATGGTTGGTAGAAAATTTGGAATGCGAACCCCCACAGTTGGCAAGGGCGTCACAGCATCTGGGATGGATGGGTGACGTGGTAGGACAATTGTCAACGGGCCTGGCCAGAATCGTTTTGCCAGTTTTTCGCAATGAGAACTCACCCCGCCGGTTACGTTCTCCAAATGGTTAATATCGCCGATCAAGATTGGGATGGCTTTTTCTACCACGCGACCTTTGATCTCAGAAATGCGACTTACAGCTTCTTCATCAAACGCCAGTGCGCCCAGACCATAAACAGTATCGGTTGGGAAGGCTACACAGCCGCCGGTGGTCAAAACTTCCAGGGCCATTGCCAGGGCTTTTGGATCATTGATTGCCATCAACATTGTTTCCATATTTATCTTTATACCCTTAAAGCGCTGCATTTACTATAGAAATTACGTTCTAATAAGCACCAGCCGGTCATTTCCTGCCAGGTCTTTTTTTGTTTCAATACCTGCCATAGGGAAGGCTTTCCGCGCAAGCATTTCAACCGGTTCTTTTTGACGATTTTCAATTTCAAGCAAAACCAGGCATTCATTCACTCTGGCGTTCGAAAGGCGTTCCAGTAAACGGCTGATCAGATCAAGACCTTCTGGACCGCCGTCAAGCGCCAGGGTTGGCTCTTTGCCGAACACATCCAGACCTTTCAAGGTTTCGGTAGGGATATAAGGCAGGTTAGCAGTGATGATGTCAAAAGCGATCGATGAAAAGTCATCCGGAAGCAAATCTGCCTTTGTGAATTCAATGCGCTTTTCAACGCCATGCCGTTCTGCGTTGGCATGCGCCACATTGAGGGCTGCCTGTGAAATGTCAGTGGCCCAAAGCCAGGCAAGCGGGACATGCGCCGCGAGAGTGATGGGGATAATCCCAGATCCGGTGCCGATATCCAAAATATTTGACCGTGGTAGTGGGTTTGCGCGAATATATGCCAGGGCTGTTTCGATCAGCAATTCGGTTTCTGGGCGGGGAATCAACACATCGGGGGTGACTAAAAAGCGCTCTCCAAAAAAATCCCAATGACCCAGCACATAAGGTAGGGGTACGCCGTTCTGTAGCTTGCGCATAGCCAGGTTGAGATTCTGTTCTTGTGTTGTAGTCAGCCGAAAATCAGGATGGCTGAGCAACCAGGCACGGTTTTGACCTGTGACATGTCCCAACAACACCTGTGCATCCAGCCAGGCCGTTTCACCAGGTAATTGTTTAGCCAAATTTTTAATCATTCGAGACTCCAAATAGCATGCGATCCAACAGGGTACGCTGTAGTAACAAAAATATTGCCACAACTGGTGCAGACATGATCAAAATTAAGGACCCCAGGTAGCTCCATGGTTGAGCGGAACCGGTAGTCATCATGGCATAGATCGACATTGAGAGCGTTACAGTGGATGCTTTTTCTACGAAAAGCCAGCCGATGGCAAATTCAGAATAAGCCATCAGAAAGGCGATCAAACCAGCCACCGCGATGGAAGGAAGTGATAAAGGCAGGCTGATATAAAGAAATGTGGTTAAATTTCCTGCCCCATCCAAAAATGCGGCTTCCTCAAGCTCTTTGGGGATGGCCTGAAAAGCGGCGCGCATGTTCCAGATGCAAAAAGGCATGGCGAACACCGCGTAGACGAGCGTCAGCCCCAATAGGGTCGTGCGAATTTTTAGAATACTCAGCACAATATACAAAGGCGTGGTAAAGGCGATTGGCGGAAGCAGGGCAGTCAGTAAAAGCAAAAAGAGTCCAGACTGGCGTCCTGGAAAACGGAAGCGCGCAAACGCATACGCCAGGCTGGCCCCCAGCAGGATGGCGATCAAACCGGCGCCAACCGAGACAACCAGGCTGTTTTTGAGCAGCACGATAAAATCGACCGATTGGTAGGGTTTGTCCAATACTTTGAAGAAGGCATCCATCGAGAAGACTTTGGGCAGCCAGCGAAATTCAGTCGGGCGCGCAATCAGCGATCCGTCAAAAGCCAGCCGGATGATGCCCCAGATGGGCAGCATGACATAGAGGCCAATCAGCGCCAGCAGAACCTGAGAAACAAATTGCCGCAGATGAGTTATTTTACGCATACGTCACACCCTCTCCGGCCTTGCTTTTGCGGTTGAACACGAAAACAAAACCGACCAGGATCAACATCGTGATGATATTAATCACAGCGGAAAGTGCGAATTGACCATTAAATCCTCCAAAGCCGCCGCTGGGATTAAAAAGATTATAGGAGTATGCCGCCAGTGACCCGGTTCTCCCAACCCGAAAAGCCTGAAAAAGATAAAATTGGTTAAAAGAAAAAATACCACGCACAATGATGGCTGGCAGCAGCAGCGGCAAGATCAACGGCCATGTGACATATCTGAAAGTTTGCCAGGAGTTGGCTCCATCAAGTTGTGCAGCGTCATACACTTCATCCGGCAGCATTTTGAGCCCGGCGCTGGCTGCCAGCATCATGAAAGGAAAACCATACCACACCGCAGCAATTAACAGTACCACCAATTGCATGTTGGGATTTTGTTCCCATCCCAGGAAGAAACCAAATGGGATGTCTTTGCCGTATGTTTGGGCGGCCAGGCTGAGCCAGCCAGTGGTCTTAGCAAAAACGTTCAACCACATCAATGCGCCGATCATCTCCGGGATGGCCCAGGGCAGGATGAATAACATTTCCCAGCCGTGGCGCAATTTGAGATCTCTCTGCCATAGCACAAGTGCCATTCCCAATCCCAGGACTGTTTGCAAAGTCACTGAGAGTACAGTCCAAATCAGGTTAAAAACCAGGATGCCGGATTCTGTGATTATTTTTAGCAGCGGCAAGTAAGAGCTGAGCCCCAAATATTGAACTTCTTTCGTGCGATAGGGAACGGAAGTCACTATGACTGGGATTTGGCTGGATATTCCACCCCATACCTCGCGCCAGATGCCGCCATTCAGACCATCTTTGATCGAGACCGAGTTGAAATCGGTCAATGACACCCCAAACTGGAATAACAGAGGGATGATGGTAAATACTAAAAAAGCCAGCATTCCAGGGATCAGCCAGGGCAGGGCCTGTCGTAATTGTCTGCGGGCAGCGAATTTATCAGGTTTGGCCGCCTTTTTTCGTTTTTCCCACCAGTTTTTAAGAGGAAAAATCAGCGCACTCAGAATGCCTTCTGCTGCTGCCAGTGAGAGCGGGGCGGTTAACAGAAGGATGTATTGCGGCCATTTGGTCGGCCAGATGAGCAAAAAGAATAAGCCTAAGCCCAGCCATAAAACAAATACGCGTGATTTATTCCATAGCCGGCTCAGTCCAAAAAAAGCGAAGAGTGTGATAAATATATCCACGTTCAGCAGGAATACGTGCCCTGGCTGCCATCCGTATGGTGATGTATTCAGCCATATCAGGGGCTGCCAGAATGGAAAATTATATTGTTTCACTTCTTCTGCGCCGCTGGAATAAGCTGCATGGTACAGAACGGATTCTTTTATGCGGTTAATTGGGTCTGGCCACAGATAAGGGTCGGCTGCCAAAAATACCGCGATTGCGATAAATCCCCATAGTAGTATGCTGCGCCAGGCGCCTGTCTGGACTTTGCCCGATTGGATATCCAGGATCCAGTCCACAAGTACCGCGATGCCTGCCACGCAATACAGATATTTGGAAGCAGCTGTCAGGCCAAGAAAAACAGCTGATGCAAACAGCCAGCCAGTGCGGTTCTTTTGTTTTTTACTTTGCAGATAAGCCAGCACCATCGCCAGGCTGGTCAGCGCGGGTAAAGCCTCCAGCATCACCTGCGAAACGTATTTAATGGTCATGCCGTGCACCGCCAGCAAAAGGCCAGCCAGCGGGTTTAATAGAGCTAAAAGTGCCACGGTCAGTGTGCCCAGGACAGCGCCAAGCGTGCGTGCATCATGTAGTTGATCGGCAGGTAGGGACTGGTCAGGATTTGCAGAGGTTGGCCGGTCTGGGATTATGGGTCTTTCGGGGGACTGGAGCAGGCTGAATCCAAAGAATATCTTGGAAAGCGGCGGGTGTTCGGGCCGGTAATTGGTTTGCATAAAACCGGCCCAATCGCCAGAACGTACCAGTCCGGCGTACTGCTGTGCAGCACGCAAGTAATCATCTTCATCATAATCAACAGGCAGCATGTTTACTGCCCGTGAACGCAGCCCCCATGCCAGACTGATTACCAGCAGGGTGGTAATCCATATTAGTGGAAGTTTGATACGTTCAAATTGTGCCATCATGCGCAATCAGGGCAGCCAACCGGCTGCCCTATTTTTTCACTCTTCGTCATCATCCATACTGCTGGCCGAAAGTTTGTCGGCTTCATCACGGTTAGAAAGTTTCTCGATAAATATTTCAATGTCGCCATCCATCACCACTGGCAGGTTATAGGATGAAACCCCAATGCGGTGATCTGTTACGCGCGATTGTGGGTAATTATAGGTGCGGATTTTTTCAGAGCGTTCGCCAGTACCCACCTGCGAGCGGCGCGAGTCTTCCAACTCAGCGCGGCGTCTTTGTTGTTCAATTTCGAACAGCCGGGCACGCAAAATGGAAAGGCCGCGCAGTTTGTTCTGTAGTTGTGAGCGCTCGTCCTGGCAGGCAACCACGATACCACTGGGCTTATGCGTGATGCGCACGGCGGTCGAGTTTTTCTGCACGTTTTGTCCGCCAGCGCCTGCCGAACGATACACATCGATCTCAATATCGCTTTCGGGAATATTGATTTCGACATCTTCCACTTCTGCCAGTACCACTACAGTGGCGGTGGATGTGTGAATTCGCCCTTGCGCTTCGGTGGTTGGCACACGCTGTACACGATGAACGCCTGATTCCCATTTCAGCTTGGAATACGCGCCTTTGCCTTTGATCTCAAAGATGACTTCTTTGTAGCCGCCAATCCCGATTTCGCTGGCCGACATCACTTCCGATTTCCAGTGCAGGCGTTCCGCGTAACGGTTATACATACGGAAGAGATCCGCAGCAAATAGCGCGGCCTCATCGCCGCCGGTTCCAGCACGGATTTCCACAAACACGTTTTTATCATCCCGCGGATCTTTGGGCACCAGCATGGCTTTCAATTCGGCTTCTAATTCTGGAATTTTTGGTTCCAATTCAGCCACTTCAAGTTCTGCAAGTTCATGCATCTCGGCATCATGTTCGCTTGAGACAAGCGCGCGGGCTTCTTCCAGCCTTTTGAGCGCTTCACGATATTGGCGTGCTTTTTCAACAATCGGTTCCAGCTCGGTGCGTTCTTTATTGATATCCCCGGCCTTCTGGTAGTCGTTGCCGACCTCCATCAATTGGCGGGTTAATTCCTGGTAGTGGTCTTCAATTCCAGCAAGTATTTCAAGCATAGGGTTTCACATTTTTCCAAAAAGGGGGTATGCCCCGGATGTGGGATGATTACGAAATAAAGCGCGGCCATGAATGCCGCGCTGAGGGGATGTAATTGAGCCAGACTTGCGGCCTGCTCATGCTTTGGTTGAGTACGCTAGAATTGAACCAGTGAGAGTGCCATGGAAAGAATTAGAATCACGGCAACCACTCCAAAAAGTATCTGGTTGCGGCGCAGTTGCTTGGAATAATAATCTGGTTTTTCAGTTTTTGCGGGTTTTGTTTTGCCAGCCATTTTTCATACCTTTTCTTTTGATCGTGACATTCTCATTGGAAGGTGATTTTTTGGAAGAGAATGCGCATATTACGACCTATATTTTACCGTGAATCTTGAAAGCTGTCTGTATTACATACCTTTCATTACATTAATCAAGGTGCGCTTTTACGCTCTCGGCAGCCGCGCGCGACATGCCGCTTACACTGGCCAGTTCATCCATGGAAGCATTTCTTATTTTATCCACCGAGCCAAAATGCCTTAAAAGTGCCTTACGCCGTGCTGGTCCAATACCAGGGATGGTGTCCAGTTGTGAGGCCATTCCCTGTTTGCTGCGCCGCGCTCGGTGAGCCGTAATGCCGTAACGGTGGGCCTCATCCCGGATGCGCTGCACCAGGTACAGTCCCTGTGAGTGTCTTGGCAGCATTAAAGGTTCTATACTGTGCGGGAAGAAGATTTCCTCTTCGCGTTTAGCAAGACCCACCACGGGCACTTTTCCATACAATCCGTATTCTTCCAGCACCTTCACCGCGCGTCCCAACTGGCCTTTACCGCCGTCGATAATGATCAGATCCGGCAAAAAAGAAAACGACTCATCTGGCTTTGCGCCGGGAGCCTGTTCACCGCCCAGGTTGGAAACCTGCCATCGTTTGAAACGCCGGGTCAGCATTTCTTCCATGCTTGCAAAATCGTCCGGTGCACCGATGGAGGTGCTGTCGATATTAAACTTGCGGTACATTTTTTTTGCGGGTACACCCTGTTCAAACACCACCATCGCGCCCACTGTCGCAACACCCTGTGTGTGAGAGACATCATAACATTCAATCCGGTTGGGCGGCTGCGGCAGCCTGAGGCCGGACTGCAGCTCTGCCAGTGCCATTTCCTGTTTGTGTGTATCGGCTTGCCATTGGGCGCGCAGTGCTTGCAGGGTTTCTGCGGCATTTTCGGCCGCCATGTGTACCAGTTCTTGCGGCTGTCCACCCTTTGGAACGAACATTTTTACTTTTTTGCCGCCATGTTTGGACCTGAGCCACTGCGAAACAATCTGTGCTTCCTCAAGTTGGTTGGGCAGCATAACCTGGTCTGGCACGCTGGCGGCTTCGGCATAAAACTGCTGGACGAACTGGGTCATTACTTCCGAGTCGCTGGTTTCTTCCGTGTTTTCCAGGATGAAGTATTCGCGCCCGATCAGCTTGCCGCCCCGGATGAAGAAGATCTGTACACATGCTTCACCATCCGTGCGCGCCATCGCCAGAACATCCGAGTCGAGATAATCTGCGGCAAAAACAACCTTCTGGCGTTCAATAATCGATTGCACTGCCCTTAACCGGTCCCGAAGGGCTGCGGCCTTTTCAAAGCGCAGCTCCTCCGCAGCGGTTGTCATCTCTTCTTGCATTCGGGTAATAATGCCTTCACTGTGCCCGGAGAGAAAATCCATCAGGTCAGAGATCATCTGGCGGTAACCGGCCTGATCAATTGCGCCCGTGCAGGGTGCCGTGCAAAGTTTAATATCGTAATAAAGGCAGGCGCGTTTATCAAGACCGGTTATCTCACGATCGCAGGTCAAATACGGGAAAATGCGCCTCAGCACATCCAGGGTCTGGTACACGGCCCAGGCCGAGGTGTATGGACCAAAATAGCGTCCGCCGTCCTCGCTCATCAACCGGGTCACCGTCACCCTTGGGTAGGGCTCGTTCCAATGGACTTTGATATACGGGTAGCGTTTATCATCCTTCAGGCGGATGTTGTACTTGGGGCGGTGACGCTTGATCAGGTTCATTTCCAGAATTAAGGCTTCCAACTCGGAACCAACGAGTATCCATTCCAGGTGAGTTATATCTCGCACCAGTCGGCGCGTTTTCCCATCATGGCCGGTTTCCGCGTGGAAATATGAGCGCACCCGATTCTTGAGGTTGATGGCCTTGCCAACGTAAATGATCACCCCGGCGGCATTTTTCATAATATAGCAGCCGGGTTTGGTTGGCAGGGTATCCAGAATGCCTTGAAGATGAGCAGAAATTTCCATTGGTTGGATTTTAACCTGCTTTTAGGACATTGACGGGGTTATACTTATTTTTTATAGTAATGCGACCTTTGTAACTTGTATCACATCAGGATTATTAAGAGGAGTTTCTTATGCAAGGTGGTGATTACACAGAACTTGACCCTGAAGAACGTACCAATAAGTTCATGGCTTTGTTTTCAATTGGGTTGGGCATTATCAGTCTTTGCGCTGCACTAATCCCGCTGTGCGGCAGTGCCAGCAGCCTGCTGGGCATAGGTCTGGGGATGTTTGGTCTTCGCTCCGAAAACCGCACAATGGCAATGGTAGGTATTGGTGTCAGTATTTTAGGGTTGTTGATTTCGATTGTATATATGGTTATATTGTTTATTCAGCGTTGACAGGTTGTATCTACAATTCCATCCGTAACACAACTACCTGATCTTCAAAAAACGCAATCTGTTTGCCATTCTGTTTCCCCAAAAAATCATTACAATTGATTCCATGAATGATGCTGAGAAACTGAAACAGGCGATTTCTGCACTTGAGGCCCAACGCACCATCCTGGGTGATGAAATTGTTGAAGTTGCCATCGCTCCCCTGCGAGAAAAGCTGATTTCTTTGCAGTCTTCCGCCTCTCGCGGTTCAGCCATTAATTCTGAAGAACATCAGCAGCGCCGGATTGTTTCCATTTTATTCGCAGATGTGAGTGGGTTTACCGCGATGTCTGAACGTCTCGATGCTGAAGATGTGCGTGATACTATGAATGCGGTGTGGGAAACACTCGATGGGGTAATCATTTCTCATGGCGGAAAAATTGACAAGCACATGGGCGATGGTGTGATGGCTATCTGGGGTGCAGATGAAGCGCGCGAAGATGACCCGGAACGTGCTATTCTGGCAGCTCTGGCGATGCAGCAGGAGTTAAACTCTTTTCGCCCTACCTTGCAATTTGTCCCCACATTAAAAATGCGCATCGGGTTAAATACCGGTCCGGTCTTGTTGGGCGCCATTGGCACCCGCGGTGAAGTTACCGCCATGGGAGATACGGTCAACCTGGCTGCGCGTCTGGAGCAAGCCTGCGCGCCTGGTGGAGTGCTCATCTCACACGATTCCTACCGCCATGTGCGCGGTGTTTTTGATGTTGAACCCCAACAGCCCCTGGATGTTAAGGGAAAATCAGAGCCTGTTCAGGCTTATCTCGTTTTGCAGGCCAAACCGCGCGCTTTTCGACTATACACACGCGGGGTTGAAGGGGTTGAAACACGAATGGTTGGCCGTGAAATTGAAATGGCGCGTTTGCAGGGCATTTTCAACGAAGCTCTGTTGGAAGGGCACCTGCATATCGTTACGGTTTTGGGGGATGCAGGCATTGGCAAAAGCCGCCTGCTTTATGAATTTAACAGTTGGGCTGAACTGCAAAGTATCAATTGGTGGTGGTTCAAGGGACGCGCCAGTCTTTCCATGCAGAACGCCCCTTATGCGTTATTGCGTGACATTTTTACATTTCGTTTCGAGATCAAGGAAAGTGATCCCCTGGCGCGGGCTCATCAAAAAATGGAAGCTGGTTTTCAACAATTTCTTCCTGATGATGAAGATGCGGTTGAAAAAGCACATATCGTGGGTCACCTGATCGGCTTGAATTTTGCTTCCAGCTCTTATTTACGTGGGCTTTTGCAGGATCCTCGCCAGCTAAAACAGCAGGCCATCTTCTACATGTTACAGTTTTTTCGCGCGGTAGCCGCCCAATGCCCAATTTTGATGATGATTGATGACCTTCAATGGGCAGACAGCGGTTCTTTGGATGCGCTCAGCTTTATCTTTGAAGAGCTTGCCCCTGAAACCCCCTTTATGGCTCTCACGGTTGCCCGTTCCATACTTTATGAGCACTATCCACGTTGGGGTCAAAATTTTATTCAGCATACCCGTCTTAATTTGAATTCGCTGACCAAGGATGACTCCCGGCATCTGGTGGATGATATTTTGCGCAAAGTTTCAGAACTGCCAACCGCTGTTCGGGAACTGGTGGTCGGTGGCGCAGAAGGTAATCCTTTCTACCTCGAAGAATTGATCAAAATGTTGATCGATGCCAAAGTCATCCGCCTGGGTGAGGAATTCTGGAGCGTTGATTCATCCCGCCTGGCAACGGTTCGTATCCCTCCCACACTAACCGAGGTTTTACAATCCCGGTTGGATAGTTTATCTGTTGTTGAGCGTACCGTCTTGCAGCGCGCTTCAGTTGTGGGACGTATTTTTTGGGATCAAGCGCTTGTAGCGCTCAGCGAAGAGCTAAACCCGCAAGCGGTTATTGAGGCGATCGGCAGCCTTAAGCGCAAAGAGCTTATTTTTGAGCGCCGCCCGCCAGCCTTTACTGCAACTCGTGAGTATACTTTTAAGCACAGCCTGTTACATGATGTAACCTACGATACGCTGCTCAAGCGCAATCGTTCCATCTATCACGGTATTGCGGCCTCCTGGTTGGATTCTGTGAGCGGCGAGCGGCGCGCGGAATACCTTGCCCAGATATCAGATCATTACGAAAAAGGTGCCAGGCACGCCCAGGCTGCCGCGGTACTTTCAGAAGCGGCCAGGCGCGCCTTGCAATTAAGCGCGCTGGCTGAAGCACGTTCCTTTTTTGAGCATGCGCTCGAATTGGTTCAGCAATTAAAGAACTATGGCAGCGACCTGATTGAACTTGAACTTGGTCTTTCGGAAACATATCAGCAACTTGGGGAATACCCTCTTTCTCAGAAGCATGCCGAAATCGCTGCGGCAAAGGCCACCGAACTGCAAAACGATGTGCTTGTTGCTGAAGCACTTGTTCAACTGGGTCACGTTGCTTTATTGGTTGGGAATTATCAGGATGCGCGCTCCTATTTTAGCGGCGCTCTGTATCTGGTTGAAAAAGAAAATGTTCCGGCAACCCTGGCACGTGCCCTGGTTGCGCTTGGCTCGGCTGAGTGGCGGTTGGGCGACCTGGATACTGCTCGCGTCCATTGTATCCGCTCCCTGCAAGTGGCAGAAAAGGTGGGTGATGTTGCCACCCGCATCCTGGCGCTCAATCGTTTGGGTGTGGTTGCCGGGTCACAGGGGCACAAGTTGGAGGCTGAGCAATACTGCCAGCAATCTCTCGAGCTTGCCTTACTGGTTGGTAACCGTGAACGCGCTTCCACTGCTTTGAATAACCTGGGCGCGCAGTCAGGTGAGCAAAAAGAATGGCAAAAGGCCTGGGATTATTACACCCGCGCTTATGCCATGGCTCAGGAGACGGGTAGTCAATATGGAATTTCCCTTTATGAAATCAATCTGGCGATGGTGGGGGTTAACCTCGGAAAAATGGACGAAGCACGCCAATTTTTAGGCGATGGCGCCAGGCTCGCGCAGCGAATTGGCGCTAACACGATCTATGTTTTTGCAATCATCTATTATGCACTTCTGGTTTACGCTGAAGGGGATGTGGAACGCGCGCTGGAATTGTTTGGTCTTGCCAAAACCAATCCGGCTTACGAAAGCGAATGTGAACGGGAAATTAACATGTATCTTGAAGAGTGGAATCTGGATTCTACTCGTGTTCGGGCTGGTTTGGAGCGCGGCTTGCAGCAGGATTTTAACCAGGTTTTGAATGAACTAACCGGCCTGAAACCTCCCGCATAACCTGATCCAGTCTTCCTACCCTGATGCTGAAGTTTTGTATTCTCATCTAATCGTTAAAATAAAAAAGACCTGCCATCCTTTTGGTAGGTCTCTTTTACGTAATTCTATCGGCTTACTCAGCGGCAATAACAACTGGTGGAGCAACTGTCTCGATGGTTTTGATCTCACGATAGGTCAATGTCCAAACACTGGACTCGTAAGTCAGCCCCCAACCACGCACCAAAAATACAGGAGAGAACGCCACGCTGACAAACAGTGGCAGACTGATCACACCTGCAAAGATCCAGGGCCAGTAATCCGGAGCGGAGAGCAAGCTGGCGATCCCAACGGTCAGCAGACCAGGGACGACTGCCACTACCAGGCCGCCAATGGCGGTGATGACGGAGACGATCAGCAGGGGGATGATCAGTAAAAAAAAGACAAGACCCCAGGCGATCTTGATTCCGATCATTACCAGCCACATCAGGCCGACACTCTTCCAGTTTCGTCTCAACATGGCAAATGCCTGTCGAATCGTTTCCATAACACCGCTACCTTCCAGGACGCTGATCCGCCAGGAAAAGTCGCGCACGACGTTCAAAACAACCATTAGAACAACCGTAACCAGGATCGAGATGAAGGCCAGTCCAATCCCGGCAATCAGGTTGGTAATAAGGCTGGTTTGTATTCCAGATAAGGCCGCTGTGACAATCCACCAACCGATCAGTCCCAGGAAAACGAACAGGACCAGTACAGGGAGATTGATTACAAAGTTGATCAGAAATAGCTGCCAGGAAACACGTGACCAGCCGTATCTCCAGCCTTGTCGGAACCCAACCTTGATACCCGATTGTTCATACTCATTCACCATGCGAATGGTCGCAGTCTCAGCGACATAGCGCAGGATGGCTCCGATGAAGCCGAAGATCAGAAGCATGACAAATACGGTGACAGCTACGGCAATGACCATGCGGAATTCAATCGGGTATTGATCGCGCAACTTTTCAATTCCGGCCCCTGCTTGCCGCAAGCCATCGGCTATTTTTTCCCTAGGAGTTTCACCCTTTAATCCCTGCCATTCGTATTGTGGGGTGGTATTGTTGTTAGTCCTGCTGGACGAACTGCTACTGTAATTACCGCTGGATGAACCTCCTGCCACGGTGAGTGCTAGGATGAAACCGAAAACCCACAACATGCGATAGTTCCACAGGATATGCCAGGAACGACTGAGAATTTTCTTGATATCTAACATGGTATACACTCCTTTTGAATGGTGCATTTTTAGAAACAGGCGCAAAGCACTTTTATTGCGCGAATGTCTGAATGTTTTCCGGTTGGGATAATTGATTTGTTTGTTTCAACCACCAGGATGCCGCCCAGCCGAAATAAATAACGGCTAGAAGCGCCTGCCAGAGGATCGATCCCAGCCAGTCTTCAATGACCAGATTGGCGTTGTTCAACACCTGCAATAGCGTTTGATCAATGAAGCCGGGTTGGCTGCCAAATAAATTTATCAGTGTGCTGAACCATTCGGCCTGTGGTGGGTTGAATTGCAGCCAGGGAAATGCGCTGCCCAAAAGGCCGGCATCCCAAACGTTCTGTGTCAACCAACTTAGCGCAAAGGTCACCTGCAAAAAGGTCCACGCGCCTAATAACACGAAGGGGATCAGCCACCAGCCGATCTCAAGTGCTTTATGCAGATGGGGTGCTTCAGAACGGCGTGGAAGATTCAGCGTTAACTTCGCGACGAAGCGCTCTGTCATCATAAAATCGCCGGTCGGGATAGCTTCGTGCAGCAGGTTGGAGAGACTTTGCAGCTGTTCCAATTCGGCCAGGCATTCGGGACATTTACCCAGGTGGTTTTCAACCTGGCGCAGGCGATTTCCGCGCAATTCACCATCGCTGTAAGCGCTCAACCATTCTTTGACATGTTCAGGCAATTTCGGCCTCCTGATTGCTGATTTTTGTTACCAATAATTCTTTTAATCGTTCTCGTGCGTAATTAAGGCGGGACATGACTGTGCCCAGTGGAATATCGAGTACGGTTGCAATTTCTTGGTAAGAAAGGCCGCTGTACTCACGCAGGATCAATATAGCCCGGCTGGTTATAGCCAGAGAGAGCAGCGCCTGCTGGACAATTAAGGCCCGTTCCTTTTGCAGGTAACGTTCTTCCGGTCCTGCCTGGGGTTCTGCGATGTTGAGCGAGTCAAGCCCGGTCGGGGGTGATTTCGGCTCACGTCGCAGGGTATCCAGCGCGGTGTTGACAGCGATCCTGTACAACCAGTTACGCAGCGAACTGCCTGGGCGAAAATCTGGCAAGTGCTTCCAGGCCCGGATGAAAGCCTCCTGCGCCGCATCTTCCGCCAGGCTTACGTCGCCGCACATACGGTAGACAACACCTACGACACCTGTATGGTGGTGGCGGACAAGTTCTCCAAAAGCGTTGCGGTCTCCCTGTTGCGCTCGAATGACCAGCGCTGTTTCGGTGTCCGTGGGGCAGGTTTCCAGGTGCATTTCCTTTCTGTCTACTCTTATAATGTTAACGCAACCTGCGTTTGTTTTATTCGGAAGTTTTGAAATATTAACATAGAACCGTTGAATATCTAGAGATTACAAAATCGAATGGCGGCCCCGCCAATAGTGTTATTTGGAGCAGGTAGTGTTCCCGGTACAGCCAAAGCTCATCTTTTTTTGGGTGTCAAACGACCCAATGTTTATGTTAAATTATGCTCGGTCTGAGCGGGGTATAATCGCCTCCAAATGGAGACGGGTATGCATGATCTTTTGGAAGCACAAGCAGGCATTTTATTGCGCGCCAGCGGGCGCAAATTGGCTACGGCTGAATCCTGCAGCGGCGGGTTGATCGGCCACCGGCTCACCAATATCCCGGGGTCATCCGATTATTACCTGGGTGGTGTCACCGCCTACGCTTATCAAACCAAGGTAGCCCTGTTGGGTGTTTCCTGGGATACCCTCAACATGTATGGCGCTGTCAGCCGCGAAGTTGTGCTGGAAATGGCGTGCGGCGCGCGCAGGATTCTCGGGGCTGATATTGCGGTCAGTGTCAGTGGTATTGCCGGGCCGGGCGGCGGGCTGCCCGGCAAACCGGTGGGCACCACCTGGATAGGACTCTGTGACAGCCAGGCTGAATGGGCTCAGGTTTTTTGTTTCTCCGCTGACCGCGAACAAAACAAATCGCTGGCTGCCGATGCAGCGCTCAGCCTTATTGTTGACTACTTGAATGGCGCGCGTTCTCTGGATGCCGACAATCGTTGATTGGATGATAAATGCAAACAGTTGTTCTGATTTCTGCCAACGCCGAGTGGCGTTCTATTAAACCCCTTTTCCCCAATTCCGAGCTTCAAATCTCAGCGCTGGGCGAATGGTTTTCCCACACTACCGCGGATCAGTCAGTAATCTATTTCCATGGCGGTTGGGGGAAAATTTCTGCGGCAGCCACAGCCCAGTATGTTTTGGACCATTTTCAACCCGATCTTCTGGTGAATCTAGGCACCTGTGGCGGTTTTGAAGGTCGTATTGAGACCGGCGCAGTTATTCTGGTGAACAAGACAATCGTCTATGACATCATCGAGCAGATGGGTGACGCGGATGATGCCATTCGCGCATATTCGTCTGATCTTGATCTTTCCTGGCTGCCTCAGCCCCTGCCGCAATCAGTACAGCCGGGTTTGCTGGTTTCTGCTGACAGGGATATCGTGGCGCAGGATATCCCGATGCTGATTAGCCGTTTTAACGCTGTGGCCGCCGATTGGGAATCGGGTGCCATTGCCTGGGTGGCAAACAAAAACCACGCCAGATGCCTTATTCTGCGCGGTGTCAGTGACGTGGTAGGCTTGGGTGGGGGAGAGGCTTACGGAAATATTGAACTGTTCAGAGAGCGTACAAACCAGATCATGGCTCGTTTGGTACAAATATTGGATGCATGGCTGCCATTCATTGACAGGTAATCATATTTCCCGCGAGTCACAGCCCATGGCATGGATGAATTCCACTGTCATGCGTGCGGTGGCACCCCACACCAATTCCCCATCGTACGGAAAATAGGTGATCACCGAGCGGTTTGTTTCCTTCCGCACGAATTCCTGCCAGTTTTGCCGGTCTGCCAGCCAGCGCAGCGGCAGAACAAACACCCGATCCACCTCGATGGTGTGCATTGTGAACGCATAAGGCCAGGGGAAGACGCCCACGATAGGCGTGATAAGGAAATTGGTAACCGTCAGCATCGTGCCCATTTTTCCCAACACACGCACATCCGGGCCGCGCAGCCCAATTTCTTCATCGGCTTCGCGTAAGGCAGTTTCCACCGGCCCGGCATCCTCAGGATCGGTGGCGCCGCCGGGAAAAGAAACCTGCCCCTTGTGATGTTCCACAATATCGGTGCGGCGCGTATAGAGCAGGTACCATTCATCATCAACGATGGTAAGCGGCAGAAGAACTGCTGCCGCGCGCGGAGCGCGTTCAGCGAACTGTGGAAAGGGTTTTTCGTGGAAGGATTGGTGTTCGGCGGTATCTAGCCGTGCAGCAATCTCAGCTTCAGATAAGTGGGAATACATACTGTGATTGTGTTAATCGGCCCGTATCGGGCTGCCGCAGTACGGACATTCTGCATTGAAAGGGTCGATCCAATCCGCTTCATCGCTACGCAGAGGTCCTCCACAGGCTGGGCAATGGCTGGGCAGTTTCGCAACCGCGTCTGGTCGATGCCGGGTGGGGCTTTCTACACTTGCCGGTCCCTGCCCCCCGAACATTTTGGAAATTTCCAGGGCTTCGTTTTCCAGACCGCGCATTTTCAATTCTTGCACTACCCGGTTCCCGGCACGGTAAAACTGGGGAAAACGCCCACTGTTTGCCAGTAGTTCCAATCCATGGCGGATATGCGCCGTGCCTTTTTCGTTTTCATTCAACTGGATCAGCGCTCGCCCGGCTTGAATGAACAAAAATGGCGCGCGAGGACCCATCCTGTTTTCTGCAGCAATCGCCAATTGTTCAAAGATCTGCGCAGCCTGGGCATAATTACCGAGTTCCATCAGTTCAAAAGCTTGTTTCAATGCGGGGGGCATGTTTGGATTGGTCTGACGGCCAAAAGCAAATCCACGTCGTCGCATTATTCCTCCTCTGTCTCAATTTCCGGTTCAGCGTTTGCGTTTTCCGCATCTCTGCGGCCTAACTTTGTAATCATACCTACTTCGGTCAGTAGTTCAATGGCACGCGGGTCCTCACTGGCTTCAATGCGCCGTCCAAAAACCAGGAAACCCGTATGCGCCACCATCCGATCAGTGGGACGCAACCGGCTGGGTTCAACCTTGTAATAGCGCAGCAGAACCTCGCACATTTCCAGGAAAGCGAACTTATTTCTCTGCAAGGCCAGTAGCAGCTTTTCAACCTGGTTAAAGGTTGGGATCAATGAGCAGAAAAACCCGCCGGGTTTGAGCGCGCCGCGTACCTGTTCAATATAATCATAAGGGTTCGGCACATCCAGAAAGAACGCGTCTGCGTTGGTATCATCCATGCCTTCGGCAATATCTTTAAGTTTAAATTCAACACGGTGATCCAATCCCAGGCGGGTCAGGTTTTTACGCGCGAGTGCCTGGAATTCAGGCCGCCGCTCATACGAGATAACTTTTCCACCATCTCCCACGGCATGCGCCAGCGCAATGGTCATCGATCCTGAACCTGTGCCCGCTTCTATCACGCGCTGCCCCGGGCCAATCCCCATGTTGACCATGATGAAGCCGATTTCCTTTGGGTAAAGGATTTGTGTGTTACGCGGCAGGTTGGTCAGGATATCCCCAAGCATGGGTTGCAGTAGGAAAAAGGGACTTCCCAGGTGGCTGAAGATTTGTGTTCCCCAGGGTAGTCCAATCAGGTCATCGTGTTTGACAATCCCACGATGCGTGTGCATTTCTCCACCTGCGGTAAGGGTAAAGATGAAGTGTTTGTGCCGCAGTCCGACGAGCTGAATAATGTCGCCTGCTTGTGCTTGGGTTGAGGTTAAATTCCAGGGCATAAATTCTTTCGTGTGAAATGTGTTCTTTAGATTAAGGGTTGAGCCGCTTCGCAAAAAAATCGGTGATTGCGTTATAGCAGGTGATGCGATTTTCATGTTTCAACACATCGTGGCCTTCATTTTCGAAGATCAACAGTTCAATATCCTTGCCTTTTTCGCGCAATTCGTCGACCAGGTCTTCAGACTCTGCCGCTGCAACGCGCGGATCGTTGCGCCCCTGGATCACCAGCATCGGGCACGTCATCTGGTGCAGGTACGATTTTGGCGAGCGTTCCATTAAAAAATGGTGCTCTTCTGGAATTTCGGGATTTCCAAGTGCAATCTTGAAATAAGGCTTCCAGGTCTCAGGAATGCGCTCGCTGAAAGTCAGCAAGTCGTAAGGCCCGAACATATCGCAAGCCGCTTTCCACAGGTTGCTGTGCATTCCTGCCTGGATCAGCGTCATATAACCGCCGTATGACCGGCCAACCACCGCCGCCCGGTTGACATCCAGCCGCGTGTCTTTGGGTAACACTTCTTGCATGGCGTGCACGTGATCGAGGCGGTCTTGTCCGCCCCAGTCCCGATCAACCCGCTTGGTGTAAGAAAGCCCATAACCAGTGGAGCCGCGCACGTTGGGCACGAACACAGCAAACCCGCGCAGCGTCAAAAACTGGATCAACGGCATGGAGAACCATGCGAAGTTGGGACGTTCCTGTCCTTGCGGCCCGCCATGGATGTAATACACAAGCGGGCGTGGGCCCTTGAATCCCAGTGATTCAGCGGGCAAATATAAGCGTGCTGAGATTCGCAGCCCATCAAAGGATGTAAACGAAGCATCCTCGCCTTTTGAAAGCTTCTCTTCCGGGATGCCAAGCACCTTTTCATTGGTATGCATCACAATAAAATCGCGTTTTTTGCGTTCAATGCTGTAAAGCTGGGAAGGCGATGTGGCCGTGGAGAAAGATGCCGTGAAAATATCCATTTCCTTGTTGTAATCCAGGTGCTCCAACTCACCGTTGTCCAGCGGCATTTCACCGACCACCATGTGCTTGAGCTTCATGCTCAGTTTGTCTTCATCAAACTTACCTTCATACACCATGGAACAGCCGTCAATATTGTAGCTGATCGAATATTGTTCATCGTGTAAATGTTCAACCCCGGTCATTTCCCCCGCGCCTGTGTGAAGAATGCCTTTAACCTTCACCGGCTGAATCTCGCCAGGTTTGTCGAGTGCTATGTAGCCCAGTGAATAAGTGTCTTCGAACACTGAACAGGTAACCAAAATTCCTTTTTCGCTCTGGGTAAATACGGTGGATCCCAATCCATTTAATGGGACGTTTTCACCGGCTTTGCGTTTTTCGAGCGGCTTCCCGTATAGAATAGTTTTCTTCTCACCTTCCAGCAGGGTCAAAACGCTGTCGCCTGTGATGTAACTATCACCCAATAATATTTTGGCGTGGGCAGCGTTATGTGCCATCGGGTAAGCGCCCCATTCTGATTCGGCGAGTTTGTTTAACTTGTTTTTAACCAGATCGCCTCGATATGCTTCGCTGATGGGCTTGTCCCTACGTTCGGCAGAGAAGTAAACCACATCCTGTTCAATATCGCATTGGGTTAGATGAACACGGTGATTGGCGAAGAAATTCTCGAAAGCTGGCTCCGGAAAACCCCCGTCGATTGGAATAAACATGGGCTGGTAATTTTCGTCACCGTTGTTGTCAATCATTACCAGTATTTTGCCAATGTTGGGAAATACGTAGAAGGAATACCCGCCAATTAATTCCGGATTCTGCAGTGCGATTTGCGAAGGCAGCAGTGGTTCGGGCACACTACCGCCGTAATTCATGGCGTAAAGGCTGAGCTGACCGGCAAGGTTGCTCAGAAAATAGATTCGATCACCAACAAGCTGCGGGAAGATAAATAACCGCGCTGAAAGTAGAGATTCAATCCGAGGCAGCATATTTAATCCTTTTTGATAGGTTTGATAGATATTCTATCTTACCACGAAGCGCATTAAACAAATCTTGACATACTTTTAACCATTTGATAAACTTAAATTGTATGTGGCCCGTGTTCTTTCTCTACCGTTTTAATGAAGCCGGGCGTGTCTTGCCTGGCTTTTTGCGTTTAGTCTGAATACCGTTGCCAATCTCATCCGTTTTCATAAGCAACAAGGAGCAAAGGTAACATGAGCGAACGTGTAATTGGCACGGTGAAGTGGTTTAACAGCAGCAAGGGCTTTGGTTTCATCCAGCGCGATGGCGGCCCGGATGTTTTCGTCCACTTTTCCGCCATCCAGACGGGTGGCTACAAGGGTCTTATCGAGGGCCAGAAGGTGGAATTTTCCATCGAAAAAGGCCCCAAGGGCCTGCAGGCCGCTGACGTCCGGCCGCTATAATATTTTACAGCATAGTCAAATCCCCAGTGAATGCGGGGGATTTTTTGTATTTTTCGAGTCTTATATTGTGTGCCGGGGATAGGGCACGTTCATTTTTTCTCTGTTTTCAAATTCCCGCGTAGGATTCTTATCAGGTCGCCAATGATCATAAAAACGAAACTAAAAACCGTGCCTGTCCCGGCGTTTAAATTTCCAATCCCAAAGAAGTACCAGTCAAGGTTCCAGGCCAGTGCATCCCCTAGCCAGAACCCGATCCAGGCCAGCAGGATGAAAACCAGCATCATTTTTGTACTGCCGCCGCGCAATAGATGGTAGATCGCCCCGTAAAGGGTGGAGAGTAAAACTCCGAAAACTATGGTTGGTATGGGCATACGAGTCTCTCCTATCTGGAATTGGTGATCAATCCACCGCCGAGCACTACATCATCATTATAAAATACTGCGGCCTGTCCCGGGGTAATGTCGCGTTGCGCTGCTTCAAATTGTACAATTGCCCTGGTTCCATTTTCCATTGGGGTTACTTGTGCAGGGGCGGGTGCCGCGGTGTAGCGCGTTTTAACCTGCGCACGAAAGCTTTCATGTGGAGTGGTCCCGCAGGTCCAATTAATATTAACCGCCAGTAATTCCAGGCTTCCCAATTGTTCTGCGGGACCGACCAGCAGTGTATTACTGGAAGTCTCTTTTGAAATCACGTAGAGAGGCTCTGCTGATGTCAGCCCCAGACCTTTGCGTTGACCAATCGTGTAATTGGGCAGCCCCTGGTGCTGGCCCAATACCTTGCCTGAGCGGTCAACGATATCGCCCGGGTTCAGAATTTCGTTTGCATGTCGCTCAAGATAGCCGCGATAATCCTCGCCCGCCAGAAAGCATAGATCCTGGCTGTCAGGTCTTTTCGCCACGGACAGGCCAAAGTCCTCTGCAATTTTGCGAATTTCTGGTTTGGGGTAATCCCCAACCGGGAACAGTGCCCGGGCCAGTTTTTCCTGGGTGAGCACATGCAAAACGTAGGATTGGTCTTTGACCGGGTCAACGCCCTTCAGCAGCAGCTGGCGGCCGTCTGCTGTTGTTTGCTTGCGCACATAATGCCCGGTGGACATAAAATCTGCGCCCAGCGCCAGGGCATGCTCCAGCAAGAACTCCCACCGGATGTGCCGGTTGCAGGCCAGGCACGGGTTTGGGGTTTCGCCCCTTGCGTACCCATTCAGAAAATACGTAACGACTGTATTGCGGAAAATTTCTTTTGCATCAACTACATAAAAAGGAATGTCCAACCTGGCTGCCACGCGCCGCGCCTGGCTCATTGCATCAGGTGTGCAGCAGCGATTCGAATCTTCCTTGCCTGGTTCGCTCCATAGGCGCAGCATCATACCGGTGACATCATAACCCTGCTGTTTTAGCAGGGCCGCAGCCACTGAACTATCCACTCCGCCAGACATTGCTACGACAACTTTGGTCATGTTTTTTTACTTTGCATGCAGTGCGCGCGCCTTTTGTACCAAAGTTGGCAGCGCACTTAAAAAAGCCTCCACCTGGGCGGGAGTTGTATCATGCCCCAGGGTAATGCGCAGCGAGCCCAGGCTCCAGTCTCGAGAGAAACCCAGCTCAGTAATCACTTCACTCGGTTCAGGGTTGCCCGTCTTGCAGGCCGATCCGGATGAACACGCAAAGCCGGCGTTATCCAGCAGGGTCAGCAGCAGGTTGCCGTCCACATCCTTAAACACGAAACTGGCGTGCTGCGGCAGGCGCTCGGTTGGGTGTCCGCTTAACTGTGTATCTGGGATTTCTTCCAAAATGCTCCCGATCAGTCGGTCGCGCAGCGGGCGCACCTTTAAAGTGCGCATTTCACGTTCTTCAGCCGCCAGCCGCAGCGCCTCGGCAAACCCTACGATATAAGGTACATTTTGGGTGCCTGCTCTCAGACCGAATTCCTGCCCGCCGCCAGTCTGGCCCGGGATTAGATTTGTGCCTTGGCGCACATAAAGCGCACCCACACCTTTCGGCCCATAAAATTTATGCCCGCCTAAAGAGAGCAGGTCAACATCCAGTTCATGCACATCCAGCGGCAAATACGCCGCTGCCTGCACAGCATCCGTGTGGAAAAGCACGCCGTGTTTATGGCAAACCCTGGCGATTTCTTTGATGGGGTTGAGCGTCCCAATTTCATTGTTAGCGGTCATTACCGAGACAATCGCGGTTTCGCTGCAGATGGCTTTCTCCACTGCTTCAGGCGTAACCGTCCCGTGTTCATCCACATCCATCCACTCCACCTGAAAATCGTAATACTTTTCAAGTTGTTCGGCGGTCTTACTGACCGCATGGTGCTCTGTTTTGGATGTAATAATCCACTTTGCCCCATTCTTGTGGCGCATAGCCATTGCCGCGCCGCGCAAGGCCAGGTTGTCCGATTCAGAACCACAGGATGTGAACACCACCTCGCGCGGCTGGCAGTTTAAAACTGTGGCTACTGTTTCTCGGGCAGTATCAATCGCTGCCTCGGCTTGCTGTCCATAGCGGTGTACGGAGGATGGATTGCCAAAGGCATCGCTAAAATAAGGCAGCATTACATCCAGTACACGCTTATCGAGGGGAGTCGTGGCGGCATAGTCCAGATAAATCTTATCCATATTTCACCTTTCGCATGATTATACCTGTGCTTTCAACTACCCAAGGGGTGCTTCGCTTATAATACCCTTATATGGATACTTTTTTCGTTGTCGCCACGCCCGGTCTTGAACAGCTTTGCGCTCAGGAAATGCGCCTGCTTGAATTATCTCCACAGGTTGAGCCAGGCGGGCTGATTTTCAAAGCCGAATTGCCTGCGCTTTACCGCGCCAACTTGCATTTACGTATCGCCAGCCGCATTCTTGCACGGGTCGGACAGTTTTTTTATGCCACCACCTTTGCTGAACTGCGCGAAAAAGCCGGTAGGCTGCCCTGGGAGCGATTTATCAGGCCCGGACAGCCGGTTGCAATTCGTGTAACCTGCCATAAGTCAAAGCTAATCCACACGGATGCGGTTGCCGAGAGACTGGCTGGAGCCATCTATGACCGCCTGGGTAAAGAGTCGCCTCTGCGCAAACCGGGCGGTGAGGAAGCGCCCGCTGCAGCGCAGTTGATTGTGGCGCGTGTGGATAATGACAGGGTGACAGTCAGCATGGATACATCCGGTGAACTGCTGCACAGGCGCGGTTACCGCCAGGCGGTGGCGAAGGCGCCATTGCGCGAAACCCTGGCCGCCGCCATGCTGCTGGCTTCCGGTTGGGATGGAAAATCCCCGCTCGTCGATCCATTTTGCGGATCGGGCACCATTCCCATTGAGGCAGCCATGCTTGCGTTGGGCATCCCGCCCGGCCTCAAGCGCCGCTTCGCCTTTATGGATTGGCCGGGTTATGATGAAACCACATGGAAAGCAATGTTAAACGAAGTCCAGCCGCTTCCCGGTACGCAAATGTCAATTTTCGCTTCCGATCGGGATGCCGGTGCGGTCAAAATGGCGCGCGAAAATGCTGCGCGCGCCGGCGTGGAAGCCTTTATCCATTTTGATTGTCAGGCCGTTTCCGCCATCAATTTACCTGAACAGGTGGGGTGGGTTGTAACCAATCCGCCATACGGCGTGCGCGTCAGTGAAGGCAAGGATTTGCGCAACCTGTACGCGCAGTTTGGCAATGTCATGCGCGCCCATGCATCCGGTTGGAATGTGGCGATTTTATCCAGCGACCTGATGCTGCTTGGCCAAACTGGTCTTAAAATGGATACATCTTTCTCGACCATCAACGGCGGTTTGGGCGTGCATTTGGGGCGCGGCACCGTTGTTTAATTGATTGGCTTGGTAGTAACTTTACACCAAAAAACCTGAAAATTGAGAAGTTGTGCTTCGTTGATTTTTGACATTAATGGTAGGATTATTAAAATTGCTGAAATTCCGGTCAATCTGACCCAATAAATAGACACCAATTGGGGCGACTTCTGCCACCCCTTGAATTGAACATGGAGGCAACGCTATGAAACTTGGCATGATTGGATTAGGACGCATGGGTGCGAATATGACCGTGCGTCTTTTGCGTTCCGGGCAGTCCTGCGTGATATACGACCGCAATACCCAGGCTGTGACCGATTTGGAAAAGCAAGGTGCGACAGGCGCCATTTCTCTGGCCGATTTTGTTTCAAAACTGGATGCTCCGCGCGCCATCTGGCTGATGCTGCCCGCCGCCGTCGTGGATTCGCTTCTGGTTGACCTCATTCCGCTTTTGCAACCCGGAGACATCATAATTGATGGCGGCAACTCCTATTATCATGATGACATCCGCCGGGCTGGTGAACTGGAAAAATCCGGCATCCATTATGTGGATGTGGGTGTTAGCGGCGGCGTGTGGGGACTTGAACGCGGCTACAGCCAGATGATTGGTGGGGATACTGAAATCGTAAAGCAGCTTGAACCCATTTTTGCTGCGCTGGCTCCTGGTGTTCAGTCTCAGCCGCGCTCCCCAGGCCGTGACGGGGATATTACAACTGCTGAGCGGGGCTACCTGTATTGCGGCCCGCACGGCGCGGGGCATTTCGTCAAAATGGTGCATAACGGTATCGAGTACGGCATGATGGCCTCTCTGGCGGAAGGCTTAAACATCCTGCATCATGCCAATCAAGGCCAACAGGACCGTACAAAAGATGCCGAAACAACGCCTCTGCGTCATCCGGAACATTATCAGTACGATTTTGATCTCAAAGAAGTTACTGAAGTCTGGCGGCGCGGCAGTGTCATTGGCTCGTGGCTGCTCGACCTGACTGCGACTGCCCTGGCAAAAGACCCGCAGCTGGCAAATTTTGGAGGCCGGGTATCCGATTCCGGCGAAGGGCGCTGGACAGTGCAGGCTGCGGTGGATGAATCCGTCCCGGTGCCAGTCATCAGTGCTGCCCTGTTCTCCCGCTTCAGTTCGCGCGGAGAAAACGAATTTGCAGATAAGTTGCTCTCAGCCATGCGCTATGAGTTTGGCGGGCATCACGAAAAATAATTTCACCGTTTGCGAACCCTTTTCCAGCGATTCTATTTTTTGCGGTGAGAAGGGTTTACAAACCTGATCATTCAGGAAAATCTCATGCCAAACGAACCAAAGCTTCCCCCGGTTTCTGTGGTCATCTTTGGCGCCACCGGCGACCTCGCCTGGCGCAAACTTGTCCCCGCGCTGTTTAACCTTCACTTAGACAACCAGCTCCCCGAAAAATTTGCCATCTTTGGCATGAACCGCAAAACCATATCGCTTGACGAGTGGAGCACTCACATGCGCGATGGCATCGACCAGTTTTCCAGGCGTGGCAAAGCTGATCCTGCTCAGTGGGATGCCTTCACCCCCCACTTGTTTTTATGTGTGCCCGGTGCCTACAATGATCCTGCCACCTACAAAAAAATGGCAAAGGCTCTCGACGAACAGGAAAAAGCCTGGGATGAGCCTGCCATCCGCATCTTTTATCTCTCCACCCCACCAGACATTGTTGAAACCATCGTTGACAACCTGGGTATCGCCCATCTCACCGATGATCGTTTACGTACCCGGCTTGTGGTGGAAAAACCTTTTGGACGCGATTACGACTCAGCCTGCGCCCTCAACAAATCACTTCTAAAAACCCTCGACGAGTGCCAGATTTACCGCATCGATCACTACCTCGGAAAAGAAACTGTCCAGAACATCCTGGCCTTCCGATTTGCCAACGCCCTCTTTGAGCCTGTGTGGAACCGCCGCTACATCGATCATATCCAGGTCACGGTGGCTGAGCAGGTTGGGGTGGAGCATCGCGGCGGTTACTACGAACAGTCTGGTGCGCTGCGCGATATGCTTCAAAATCACTTGCTGCAAATCCTCTCGCTAATTGCCATGGAGCCGCCCATTGCCTTCAATGCCGATGAAATCCGCGCCCGTAAAGTGGACGTTCTGCGCGCCATCCGTCCTATTCCAGTGGATGTTTTGACCCATTACGCGGTGCGTGGTCAGTACGCTTCCGGTTGGCTTGAAGGCGAACATCTCCCAGGTTACCGCAGCGAACCGGATGTTAGGCCAGATTCCGCTACTGAAACATTTGCCGCTTTCAAACTTTTCGTTGATAACTGGCGCTGGCAGGGTGTCCCCTTTTACCTGCGCACCGGCAAACGCCTGCCGAAGAAGATCTCTCAGGCCATTATACAATTCCGACCGGTGCCGCACCTATCTTTCCCGCCCTCTACCAGTTTTGATTGGCAGCCCAATCGCCTTGAGATAGATATTCATCCTGATGAAGGCATTGTTCTGCGTTTTCAGGCCAAACTGCCTGGTGTGACAATGCGGCTTAGCTCGCAAGAAATGCACTTCCGCTATTCAGAGGCCTTCCAGATCACGCCGCCCGAAGCCTACGAAACCCTGCTTCTGGACGCTATGCGCGGCGACGCCACCCTCTTCATGCGTGCCGACCAGGTGGAAAATGCCTGGAAAGTGGTTGACCCGGTACTTGAAAGCTGGAGCCAGACTCCGCTTTCTGCTTCAACTTTCTACCCGAGTGGGAGTTGGGGACCTGAAAGTGCAGAAATGCTCATCGCCCAGGACGGACGCAGTTGGCTCCAACCTGTTGATATTGAGTTGTCTCCAAAGGAAAAATAACATGATCCGCGTCTTCAGTGATTTGGAAGGGATCAGTCAGGCTGCCGCGGAGATTTTTGTGGATTTAGCGGTTCAGGCCATCGCTATGCGCGGGCGTTTTAGTGTGGCACTTTCTGGCGGGAACACCCCGCGCCGGTTGCATGAGATTTTGGCGGAACAAACTAAAATCAACTGGCAGGCCATTCACATTTTTTGGGGTGACGAGCGCTGCGTTCCGGCGGACGACTCGCGCAGCAACTTCCGCATGGCGCGCGAAACCTTGTTTAGCCACGTTCCATTGCCTGCTGAAAATATTCACACCATGCGCGGTGACCTGTCTCCGGCCGATGCCGCATCCCAATATGAATTAGATCTGCGGGCTTTTTTTGGCGATGCACCGCCAATTCTTGACCTGGTCTTTCTCGGCCTGGGGGATAACGCCCATACAGCATCGCTCTTCCCGCGCACGCCGGTTCTGGCAGAAAAAGAGCGCTGGGTCTCCGAGGTTTATGTGGCTGAACTCGATATGCACCGCATCACACTGACCGCTCCGCTTATTAACCAGGCTGACCAGGTGGTCTTCCTCGTCAGTGGTGCGGATAAAGCCGCTGCCTTGCAAAAAGTATTGGAAGGCGCGCCCCAACCTCTGCAATATCCGGCTCAACTCATCCATCCCGCCAGTGGGCATCCAATCTGGTTGGTGGATAAAGCCGCAGGTCAAAAACTGGCAACACCATTAAAAACTGAAGATGAATATTAGAAATTTTCAGGGAATCAGGGCGTCAATTTGGACGAAATTTTATTGCCGCAAAAAACCGCACTATACAGTCACCGCTGAACCGGTGCAAGGAGATATGATGAGCAAAGTAATCGTAATTACCGGTGCTAGCCAGGGGATTGGGGCTGTTTTGGCCCGCCAGCTTGCCGCGCGCGGCGATCATTTGTTGCTGGCGGCCCGCAGTGCGAAAGAATTGGGTCAATTTGCGCGCCAGTTGGGGCGCGACACGTTTGCTTTCACCACGGATGTCACCCGCCGTCAGGATGTGAATCGCCTGCGTGATGAAGCACTGCGCACCTTTGATCATGTGGATGTTTGGATTAATAATGCCGGGCGAGGCATCACCCGCAACGTGCTCGACCTGACGGATGCCGATTTGGACGAAATGATCGCGGTCAATGTCAAATCTGCGTTGTACGGCATGCAGGCGATTGTGCCTCATTTCATGGAGCGCGGACAGGGTCACCTGATTAACGTATCATCCATGCTCTCGCGCATTCCCTTCGCCACATTCCGCTCGGCATATAACGCTTCCAAGAGCGCGCTCAATGCCCTGACCGCCAACCTGCGCATGGATTTGTGCGCCGAATATCCCAATATTCATGTTTCCCTGGTTTTACCGGGTGCAGTTTCAACCTCTTTCGCAGCCAATTCATTGCATGCTCCGGAAGGAGCTGGCCCCATCCCAGGTGCACAAACCCCTGAAGAGGTTGTCGCAGCTATGATAGACCTGATCGACAACCCGCGCGCTGAGGTATACACCAATCCTGACGTGCAAATCGAACAGGTCAGGCGTTATTACAACGACGTTGGCGCTTTTGAAGAAAGCATGCGCAGATAGGGAAGCGATAAAATCAAAGACAGCGCACCAGTTGGATGGATGCGCTGTCTTTATTAAGGAGGAATATAGCAAATTAATTGGGGTAAACGATGCTCAGTCCAGCCTCTGATAGAGCTTCAATCAGTACACCGCTGTGATTGAGTACCAGCTTATCGCCAGCCTCGAGCATATAATCTTTGGTATCTTCGGCCTGGGTCAGCCACAGCAAGCCTTTTTCGCAAACAACGGTTGTGCCTGGTTCAATATTTAATGCACGGTGGAAACTCTGGCGGTGCAGTTCAAGAGTTGTATTGGCAGGGTGTTTGAAGGTCAGGTTCATTGGTTTCTCCTTGTGCAAAACGTTCTTTTCAATGTCTTTATTATCTTCGGAATCAGGAATAGATACAGATGCAATATTCACTTATTGTAACCATAACAGTTGCCGATATGATAAACTGTACTGGTCCGAAACACGCCCAACTGTATCCCTGCTATTTTCAGAAGATGCCATGATTAATTCTAAAACTTCCCCAACTAATGAAAACTTTCTCTATGAACAGATCGCCAACGATGTCATTAAGCTGATCAAGCAGGGCACGTTTCGCACCGGCGAGCGCATCCCATCTGTGCGGCAGATGAGCAAACAGCATGGCGCCAGTGTTAGTTCGGTGCTGCAGGCTTATATGCAGTTGGAGAATCGTGGCCTTATCGAGGCCCGTCCGCAATCTGGTTATTATGTACGCGCCATCAGCACCGATGAATTGCTTGAGCCGGAAATTTCATCCCCTGGGCTGGACCCCAATCACGTCAATTTGCATGATCTGATGATGATGGTCATGCGCGATTCCACCAATTCCGAGCTGGTGCAGCTTGGCGCTGCCATGCCAAATCTCGAACTGTTGCCCACCGAGCGAATCAACCGCATCCTGGCCAGCCTGGCGCGCACCGCCAGCAAGAGTACACACAACTACGAATTGCCCCCCGGTCTTGAATCGCTGCGCGTTCAGATTGCCAAACGGGCAGTCTTGAGCGGCTGCCAACTTTCACCGAATGATATTGTTATCACATCCGGGGGTGTGGATGGAATTGGCCTGTGCCTGCATGCAGTTTGTAATCCTGGAGATATTGTTGCCATTGAGTCGCCCATGTACTTTGGAACGCTTCAGCTCTTGGAAGTGCACGGCTTGCGCGCACTCGGAATTCCCACCAACCCGCGCGATGGCATCAGCCTGGATGCGCTGCAGTTTGCCATTGAGCACAACCCCATCAAGGCTGTGCTGACAATTTCAAACTTCAACAACCCCTTGGGCAGCTGTGTTCCGGACGAAAAAAAGAAGGAATTGGTTGAACTGCTGGCGCGCCATGAAATCCCCCTGATCGATAACGATGTATCCGGTGAAATTTATTTTACCGAGCGGCGCCCCTCGGTCACTAAGGCGTTTGATACCAGGGGCCAGGTGATGTTATGCTCCTCGTTTTCCAAGGACATCAGTCCCTCCCTGCGCGTGGGCTGGGTGGTGCCTGGCCGGTTTAAGAGCAGTATCGAATGGCTCAAATTCACCACCAGCGCTGCTACCGCCACCTTGCCGCAGATGGCTATCGCCCAGTTCCTGGAAAGCGGCGGCTACGATCACCAGCTTCGCCGCATCCGGCGCGAATATGCCAGCAACGTAGCCCAGCTATCGCAGGCTGTCACCCACTCCTTTCCGCCTGGCACGCGCGTCACGCGCCCCTCTGGCGGGTTTGTACTCTGGGTGCAGCTTCCCGAAAGTGTAGATTCTCTTGAGCTTTATGCGCTGGCATTGAAAAGTAATATCACCATCACACCTGGCTACCTATTTTCCCCCACCAACCAGTTTTCCAATTTTATCCGTTTGAACGCCGCTGCCTGGACCTATCCCATCGAACGCGCCGTGAGCAGGTTGGGCGAAATGGTCTACGAACTAGCCCGATAAAGTTTCATTTCACTGACCAGCCATTGCATGGGCATGTCATGCGCATCATGCGGAATGTGTTCGAGCAGCAATTCTTCAAACGTAACCCCCAGGCTTACTCCGGTGAACTCTTTTAGAAACCGGTCAAAATAACCACCACCATACCCCAGCCGCCAACCGTTGCGGTCAAAAGCCAGTCCCGGCACGAGCGCCAGCTGAATCTTCCCAGGCGCAACCAGCGGCGAACTCGAAGCCGGCTCAGCCATGCCAAAGGGGTGTATGATCAACTGCTGCGGGTCATACGCGTGAAAGAGCATACGGTGGTTTTCTTCAGGCAGGATGCGCGGAAGCACCCAGGATTTTCCAGGGCGTTTCTCAATCAAAGACCGCAGATCCACTTCTGATTTTACTGGCATGTACGTTAAGATCACCTGCGTCTGTTGAAAAACGGGCCAGTTCTCAATCTGAACGCAAATCGCCTGGCTGGCCTGTTTGCGGAAATCTGATTCAAGTGCCTGCCTATCTTTGCGGCATTCTTTGCGGATGAGAGTTTTTTGTTCAGAAATGATGTTGGGCATGGGCAATCTTGCGTTTTCCACTCAGATATTCAAAGCTTGCGGTACCATATTATGTTTGTTCTGGGTATAATTTCAAAGTCATCATACAACTTGGGAGAAAACCATGGCTTCTAAAATTAAATTTGGCACGGACGGTTGGCGCGGGGTAATTGCTGAAGATTATACCTTTGATAATGTTCGCAGGGCCGCACAGGGCTTTGCTTCCTACATGCTTTCCCAGGGATTTTCCGGTTATTGGGTAATTGTTGGGTATGATAAACGTTTTGCCTCAGAGAATTTTGCCGCTGCCGCTGCAGAAGTACTGGCTGGTAATGGCTTGAAGGTTTATTTAACCGATGGTGCTACTCCCACGCCGGTGATTGCTTTTTCAGCCGTCAATAAAAAAGCCTGCGGCGCCATCAACATCACAGCCAGCCATAACCCGCCCAGCGATAACGGATTTAAGGTGCGTAATGCCACGGGCGGTGCAATTGATCCGGAAGGTTTGGAACAGATTGAAGCAGGGATACCTGAAACTGGAGAAGAAGTAAAGCGCATGTCTTTTGCAGCCGCCGAAAAAGAGGGTCGTATTGTGAAATTTGACCCCGCTCCTGCTTATATTGAACACATTCAAAAGTTGATTAATCTCCAGCCCATTAAAGATGCCGGTCTGACGGTCATGGTCGATACCATGTGGGGCAATGGCGCCGGCTGGTTTCCCCGTTTTCTGGAAGGCGGAAAGACGCGTGTCATCGAAATCCACAATGAGCGCAATCCTTCTTATCCAGAGATGAAGCGCCCCGAGCCGATCCCACCCAACATCAATGTCGGTCTCAAAGCAACAGTGGACAACCATGCCGATATCTTGTTGATCACTGATGGCGATGCTGACCGCCTGGGCGTCGGGGATGAGCACGGTCAATTTGTTAACCAACTGCGCGTGTTTGGTCTGCTGGCATATTATTTACTCGAACTGCGCGGGTTGCGCGGCGATATTGTCAAAACCCTCTCAACCACCGGTATGCTCAATATCCTGGGGAAAATTTACAACGTCCCTGTTCATGAAACCGGTGTGGGTTTTAAGTACGTGGCTCCCAAAATGACAGAAACAGATGCCCTGATCGGCGGCGAGGAAAGCGGTGGTTATGCCTTCCGCGGCAATGTTCCTGAGCGTGACGGCATCCTGGCAGGTCTCTATATGCTCGATTTCATGGTGCGCACGGGCAGGAAACCCACCGAGTTGCTCCAGTTGCTTTTCGAGAAAGTCGGCGGAGAATTTTTCTACGACCGGATCGACAGCGCCTTTAGCGGTGATCGGCAGGATCGTGAAAAAACGATTCTCAACGCCAACCCCGCCACAATTGGCGGCCTTAAAGTCACCGAACTGGTCACTATTGATGGTTTCCAGTTCCGTCTGGAAGATGGCGGCTGGCTCCTGATCCGTTTCAGCGGCACCGAACCGATATTGCGTGTGTACTGCGAAACCCGTCATGGTGACAAAGTACAGCAAATTTTGCAGGATGGTCTCAAAGTAGCGGGTATAAAGTAGCCGTGCCAGTTTGCTCCAAGTTCTTTGATCAAAAACAGGTCGCTCTTCTTGGAGGCGGTCTGTTTAATTTCTTTCTTAATTAGGGTGATTTTCTCTTGAACTTAACTGATACACATTGTCATCTCGATCTGGATAAATTTGATGCTGACCGCGCCGAAACACAGCAGCGTGCCTGGCAGGCAGGATTGACCCGTATCCTTATTCCCGGGCTCGATCTCCGCACCAGCCGTCGCGCTGTTGATTTGGCAGCCTCGCATAAAAATATATTTGCAGCCATTGGCATCCACCCGTCCGAGACGATGGCCTTCCAGCCCGGGATGATGAACGAACTGCGCGATCTGGCTGTCCGGGATAAAAAAATCTCCAAAATCGTAGCGATTGGCGAAATTGGTCTCGATTATTATTGGGATGACGCGCCTCACGATTGGCAGCAGGATGTGTTAAGCCAGCAATTAAGCCTGGCTATCGAATTGAACTTTCCGGTGGTACTGCACATGCGCGAAGCCAATGATGCCCCCGATGGAGATTGTGCCCGGGATATGCTCAGCATATTGGAGAAGTGGTCGGATCGCTTGCGAGCAGCTCACCATCCGCTGGCAAAGTCCCCGGGTGTGTTACACTCTTTTAGTGGCAGCCTGGCTACCGCGCTCAGGGCAATTGAATTAAATTTTTACATCGGGATAACCGGCCCGGTAACATTCAAAAACGCAGAAGCAAAGCGTGAAGTGGTAAAATCACTCCCGCTTGAGCGTTTATTGATTGAAACCGATGCTCCTTATCTTGCTCCCGTTCCACAACGAGGGCGGCGTAACGAACCTGCTTTCGTGCGTCATATTGCTGATAAAATTGCAGAAATCCACAACAAAACCCCAGAAGAGGTTGCGGCGCAAACGAGCGCAAATGCTGCCCAACTTTTTTCTTGGTGAGGCTGATTTTTGAGCATTCCGTTTTTCACACCGGTACAAGATGGCATCAGAGAAGTTGAAATTTTGATGCGTTCGCAGGCGGGAATTGAGCATCATCCCGACCTCCGTGCAGCGTTGGAACATTTACTTGGTGCTGGCGGCAAGCGTGTGCGCCCGACCATCGTTTTTTTGGTGGGTAATATGTTTGGCGCTCAGCACGATAAGCTGGTTACCTTGGGAGCTTCGGTTGAAATGCTCCATACTGCCACGCTTGTACATGACGATCTGATTGATGGCTCCCTGTTGCGGCGCGGCATTCCTACGTTAAATGCGCGCTGGTCACCTGCTGCGACGGTTCTCACTGGTGACTTTCTGTTTGGGCGCGCCGCAAAGCTGGCTGCCGAAACAGATTATCTGCCCCTGATGAAACTATTTGCCGAGACCCTGACGATCATTGTCAATGGCGAATTGACGCAGATGTTCGAAGCCAAGGGGCTCATCGAACGAAAGAATTATTACAACCGCATTTATGCCAAGACCGCCTCGCTGTTTGAAATGAGCGCCCTGGCTGCAGCCATGATAGCCACTGAAGACGAGAGCATCCGGCTTTCGATGAAAACCTACGGATATGAAGTTGGCGTGGCTTTTCAGATTATGGATGATGTTTTGGATTTTAATGGCGACCAGGCTGCTGTTGGCAAACCCATCGGGTCGGATCTCCTGAATGGGCTGGTGACTCTGCCAGCCATTTACTATGCTGAGAGCCATCCCGATAACGCCGAGGTAAAATTGCTTGCAGAAGGCGGTTGGGGCAATACGGAAAAAATGGAAAAACTGGTCAAGTCCATTCAAACCAGCAACTCTATCCGTTACGCTATGGATGAGGCCACTGAGCATGTTGAAAAAGCCCTGGAAGCGATCAAACCCTTCCAAAACTTTGCTGAACACGAAGCGCTGACAGGTTTGGCGCGTTACATCGTCGACCGTACTTTTTAAGCTGGCAAACACATTCCCGTGTTCGTGCGGGAGAAAAAAATAAAAGTTAGGCCATGTCGTTAGTAATTAATGACATGGCCTTTGATTAAAGACCTGCAATTGCGTTTTTTTTGCGGTGGCAACCTATGCTTCAAGAAGCCAATTACTGGTTAACCACTCTCGAACAACCGGTCTATCAAACTTTGCCCCTGCCAGAGAAGGTGGACGTAGCGGTGATTGGCGGTGGGTTCAGCGGTTTATCTGCTGGGCTCAGGCTGGCGAAAGCCGGATGCTCTGTTGCCGTGCTTGAAACGCACAATATGGGCTGGGGTGCTTCCAGCCGCAATGGCGGCATGGTCTTGACCGGGATGAAACTGGGGGTGGACACGCTTATCAAGAGTTTTGGATTGCAAAGCGCTAAGCGCATGTTCGCGCTCTCCCTGGCTGCGATAGATACCGTTGAGCGTATTGTTCGCGAGGAAAAAATTGATTGCGCTTTTTCGCGCTGCGGGCATTTGGAAGCCGCTTGGAAGCCAGCGCATTTTGCCGGGTATTCCCGCGCTGCAGAATTGTTTGAAAAGGAATTTGGACACACGGTGCATGTTCTTACGCGCTCTGAATTACACACCGAAATTGGCTCTGACCTGTATCAGGGTGGGTTCCTTGATGAACTCAGCGCAGGCATCAATCCCGCGCAGTTTGCCGCCGGGCTGGCTGTCGCCGCCTCGCGCGCCGGGGCTGCCTTGCACGAGAAAACCGAACTACTTAATGTTGAGCGTCAATCCTCCGGCTTTTTATTGCACACGAATCGAGGCCAGCTCCATGCTGATAAAGTGTTTGTGGGCACCGGTGGCTATGCCGGCGCGGCAATTCCCGCCCCTCAAAAAAGACTTATCCCTATTGGCTCCTGCATTGTTGTCACCGCGCCCCTTCCAGAAGCCCTGGCCTGCGGCATCAATCCGCATAAGAGAATGATCTTTGATTCAAAACACTTTCTCCTTTATTTCCGTCTGACGCCTGATAACCGCCTTTTGATGGGTGGGCGCGCTGCTTTTTTACCAGAAACCCCAACCTCGGTGCGTGAAAGTGCCCCCATTTTGCAACAGGCTATTTTAAGCATATATCCGCTAAAAGATATCCCGGTTGAATATGTGTGGGGGGGCGGTCTGGATTTTGCGTTTGACACCATGCCGCATGCCGGTTTACTGGGTGATCTGTATTATGCTTCAAGATATGCCGGGCACGGCGTGGCTTTTGCCACTCACCTGGGCGGGTTGGTTGCCGCTCAGATGCTCAGCGAAAAGGTGAAAAACCCGCTCATCGGCTTTTCCTTCCCGCAAATGCCGCTGTATAACGGTGTACCTTGGTTCTTACCACTGGTGGGGATGTATTATAAATTTCTGGATATTGTTTCGTGACAGGCGCTGTGAAACAGAAATGTAAAACAAACCGTTAATTATGCGAAAAACTAATTGACTTGACGATTCGCTCGTGCTAAAATGTAGTTGATTTAATAGAACACAAAATCCATTACAAAAAAGTGAATAAGGTGACTAATCCTCGCAAACCTTTTCGGCTGAATGTCGGTTTTATCATAAATGCACCGATCGGGGTCAGCCGTGATTTTGATTTTTATTTTCCCGAATTTGTTGACGATGATCTTCTTATAACCGGGATGGAAGGTGTCGTCAAAATTGGGCGCACTCCTCAAGGCCTGATTGTTCAGGGGAAATTTCACGGTCAAACCACACTGGAATGTGTACGCTGCCTGACAGACTACCAACAAGAACTTAGCTGGGAGTTTGCTGAGTTATACGCGTTTACACTAGAAAATGTGACCGAATCAAATTTACTCGTTCCAGATGAAGCGCAGATCGATGTGCAGCCCCTTATCCGTGAATTTGCCCTCCTTGAGTTTCCCATCAAACCTCTCTGTCGCCCGGACTGTCAGGGCCTTTGCATGGAATGTGGGCAAAATCTAAATGAAAAAGATTGCGGCCATTCAGATCAAGAAGATTCGCCTTTTTTGGCATTGAAAGATTTATTGGATAATCGTGCGGGCGAAGACGAACCCTAGCTTATAGCCTTTTAGATACATCAATGCAGGAGGGCCGGCGTGGTATTTTCAGGGCGCAAACACCGTAACGAAGTCCTCAACATCTTGCTCGAGAAAGCGGGCGTGCAAGGTTTTTTAACCACGGATGACTTGATGGAAGCCGTTCCGGATTTCGATTCGGAACATATCTCTGTCATCCTGACAGTTCTGCGGCGCCGCGGAGTGGATATTCTTGATCCGGAAGGGGAGTATGACAACCCGGTTGATGAAACTGATTCTCCTGAATTTGAATTAGAAACCTGGGCCAATCCATCAAATCAAATAATGGTCGAAGATTCGGTGGGCTTGTATCTTAAGGACATGGCTCGCGTTCCTCTGTTGAGTCATGAAGAAGAGCTGGAAATTGCGAAACGTATCGAGGCTGGCAAAAAGGCCGCCCGCGATTTGCTCCAACCCGTCCGTGTTTCTGCCAGCCATCGCAGAGAAATGGAACTGGCTGTTGCCGAAGGGCAGGCCGCCCGTGAGCATCTAATCAAGGCCAACACCCGTCTGGTGGTCAGTATTGCCAAGCGTTATATGGGGCGCGGTATTGCTTTTTTGGATCTTATCCAGGAAGGTAATCTTGGGCTGATGAAGGGTGTGGAAAAATACGATTACAAGCGTGGCTTCAGGTTTTCAACTTATGCCACCTGGTGGATTCGCCAGACCATCTCGCGTTCGATAGCCGATCAAGCGCGCACCATTCGTGTGCCGGTACACATGATCGACCGCATCCGGCATATTTACAAATCCAATCATGAACTTGAGCAAAAGCTGGGCCGCACCCCCAGCGTTGAAGAGCTTGCCGATGAATTGCACTTAAGTGTAAAAAAGGTTCAGTGGATATTAAAAGTCTCCTGGCTGCCGCTTTCCCTCGAGAGTCCGGTTGGCGATGATGACGAGTCTGAGCTGGGGATGTTTATTGAGGATGAGTTCAGTCCCACTCCGCTTCAGAGTGCTTATCAAACCATGTTGAAAGAAAAACTTTCGGAAGTATTGTCCACGCTAACGCCGCGGGAAGCGCGTATTTTGGAAATGCGTTTTGGCCTGGGGGATGGAAATGCTTATACATTGGAGGAAGTCGGTCAGAAATTCGGGCTGACTCGTGAGCGCATCCGCCAGATCGAAGGCAAAGCCCTGCGCCGCTTGCGACACCCGCGGCGGGCCAGGCAGTTGAGGGAATACCTGTAACCCATCTAGCATGTCCCTTCAAATCGTTGGAAAAACCATTTACCTTGTAGTAAAATAACAGCATGTTTACCTTATCCATGTCGATGCGCGTTTCAGGTCTGCACTTGCAGTTCTATGCCAGATGAACTGCGGGACGGTTCACGCCGCCTTGAACATGCTGGCAGCCGCCAGCATTTTTTGTTAAATATTGTCTAAATTATTCCGCTTTTTACCGGCTGCAGTTCCTGACATATTGTCAGCGCCAGCAGCCTACCACCGGAGGTTCCCATGCCCGAAAACATCCTGATCGCCGTTGCCTGGCCCTATGCCAATGCGGAAATTCACGTAGGCAATCTCACCGGTTCGCATTTGCCTGGTGATATTGTCGCTCGTTACCACCGTATGAAAGGCAACAATGTGCTGATGATCACCGGTACAGATTCGCATGGAACTCCCGTCACCATTGCAGCCGATAAAGAAGGTGTATCGGTTGAAACCGTAGTGAAAAAATATCACGAAGGTTTTATTTCTTTGTTCCAGCAGTTGGGCATTTCCTACGACTTGTACACGTCCACACATACCCAGAACCACTTCAAGGTATCTCAAAGTATATTTCTGGCGCTCAAGCAAAACGGTTTTCTTTTCACAAAGGTTGAAGAGCAATGGTATTCACCGGCGGCTGGAAAGTTCCTGCCCGATCGTTATGTAGAAGGTACTTGCTACATTTGTGGTTACGAGGGTGCGCGCTCTGATCAGTGTGATAAATGTGGCAATGTTCTTGAACCCGCTAAACTAATCACTCCGCGTTCCAAGGTGGATGGTTCCACGCCTGAACTGCGAGAAACAGAACATTTTTACATCGATCTATCCAAACTCGAACCGGATGTTAAAGAATTTCTCCGTGAGCGTTCTGCTCATATGCGCGATACAGTCCTGGGCGAGAGCCTCGGCAAGATCGAAGCAGAAGGGCTTAAACCTCGCCCGATCACCCGCGATCTGGACTGGGGTATTCCTGTACCGGTCGATGGCTGGGAAGGTAAATGCCTCTATGTCTGGTTTGAGGCTGTTATTGGCTATCTATCTGCGCCAATTGAGTGGAGTGCACTGACAGGTGATAAAGAAGCCTGGAAAAATTGGTGGGCCAATCCGGCAGCCAAACAATTCCATTTCATTGGCAAAGACAATATCTTCTTCCACACTTCGTTGTGGCCGGCCGAACTGATGGGTGTGGGTGAAAAATTCGCGGAAATTTTTAGCGGTGAACATGGTGTTAAATTGACCCTGCCCTATGACGTTCCCGCCAATCAGTTTATGAACCTGGAAGGCGATAAAATCAGCGGCTCACGCAACTGGGCAGTTTGGGGCCGTGATTTTCTTTCCCGATACGATCCTGATGCGCTGCGTTATTACCTGACCGTCAATATGCCTGAGAACAAGGATAGCGATTGGGATTGGGGTGAGTTTGTTACACTCAATAACAACCAGTTAGTGGCTACCTGGGGCAACCTGGCCAACCGTATGCTTTCGTTTTGTTATAAAAACTGGGAAGGATGTGTTCCCCCGGTTGACCCGGCCGACCTGCGCGAGACGGATCGGGCACTGCTTACCGCAATTGAAAATGGTTTTACATCTGTAGGACAGGAGTTGGATGCTGTCCACTTGCGTGCCGCGTTGAGCGAAGCCATGCGCCTTTCCACCGAAGTGAACCGCTACATCGACGCCAATGCCCCCTGGACAAGTATCAAAACGGATCGCCAGGCTGCGGCATTGACCGTCTACACCGCGCTCAAGGCCATCGATTCGCTAAAGATGCTATTTGCGCCAGTTCTTCCGTTCACCTGCGAAAAACTGCATACCATATTCGGTTACTCTACTCCGATCTTTGGCGAGCAATACTTACAAACCGTACAGGATGCGCTTGGCGAGCATACCGTGCTGCGCTACAAGGCTCCCACAGGTGTTTCACTTGCCTGGAAACCCAGCGATCTTCAACCCGGTCAGCCGCTCAATCCACCCGCTCCACTCTTCAAAAAACTGGAAGAATCCGTTGCCGACCAGGAACGCGCCCGTATGGGTTGATCAGACTATATAAATATTCTTTTCCCACTGGTTTGATTGAATATATTAAAATCAAACTGATGACATAAAAAATGTATATTTGCCCCGCGCATGGGGTGTTATGTTCTTATTTAAGCAGCTGAGTCAGATGGCAATTCGAGAAAATGGGACAACCACTGCATGATGACATTATGATCCTGGGCAGGATCAGGGGGAACGGGAGGCACGTTATACAATAATTGCGCCAATTCGTCATAACCGGCGGCTGTCAGTTTCCCGGCTGGGTTTTGTGCGGTGGGGAGATGCTCACCCCGGGTAATTTTTTCGTTGGCCACTCCAAAGTGATAGTAGATATATTCATCCAACAGGTCGCTGCCGAATTGCCCATCCAGCCATGGTTCGACAGTCAGGCCTGGTTCGAAGGGTGCGTAACCAGGATACAGGGCCTCGCCCGGCTGTGGGAGCGTAAAACCCGGGCAGATGGATGTGATTGCATAATCAGTAACGAAATTCTGGGCGATATCGGACCAGGAGTTTTCCATCACCAGCGGAAATAAGCGGCAGTCGAGTGGGCGAACGGGGTGTATGGCGCACAGCGCCTGGAATGCGCCGCGTTCAGCCGGCAGGCGGATGAACTGGCATACTTGGGGCACTAAAAAGTTATATTTCAGTATCGGGATGCCCTTGGGGTGGGTGCGGTCGAGTTCCAGGCAATCGTCAATATCAAACTGTCTTTTAAGGTCAGGGTTGCGATCGAGATACCAACGGATGCGTGCATATTCAGGTGGGGAAACATAGATCGGGGTGATAATATTTCCGCAGCATAATTCGCCGCAGCCCTTGCATGCGAATGGAAAAAGGCTGCTGGCTTGAATAGGTCCAACTTGTGGCAATTTGTCTGGCATGGCTAACCCCGCCTTGTGCTGACGATTACCAGTAAGAAATTTCGTTTGCTCATCGGGTTCCCTTTTTATATTCTTCCAAGTTTATGTGGCCTTCTTGCCTGTAGTATAACAATCCCCGGGATTTTCTATAATAAAATTACTATAAAAACCACTTTCCTGACCATTAAACATGCAGTGAATAATTACCTTACAAAATACTGTCTCACGCAAGCCGGGGCTGTATTTGTGTTTAACACAGTTTCATCCCGTGGTTGCCATCTTCTTGCTTCTCTTATCCGGTTTTAAAAACAGCGCAAACCCGATCAGCCGCAACCCGGCGCTCAACCACAGCGCGCCTCCCAACCCGATGTAATCTGCCAGGAAGGTGCCAGCCATCGGGGCAATGATCGTGGATAGATATTGCATCGACTGTGCCAGAGACACAAAGGTCGCGCTGTATTCCGGTGGAACGGTCTTCATCAGTTCATCAAAAAACACCAGGTCGAGGCCCGCTTGGAACAGCCCGGCCACCGCCGCAAAGAGATAGATCCATTGCACCACGGGAAACATGGCTGTCAGCGCCGGGTAAAATACCATCCCCAGTGAAGTTGCCAGCAGCACAGTGCGCCCGCCCCTTTTTCTCGAAACCCACGGCCAGAAGAAATAACCAACCAGCATCACCGAGGTCATGGTCATGTTGATCGTACCGATCTGGCTGTCTGTCGCGCCCACACTGCGTACGAAAAACAACGGCATGATCGGCGTGCTAAGTGCCAGCGCGGAAAGATACACAAAACGCTTGGAAGAAAACGAGACAAAAGCCGGGGCGCCGCGCATCATTTGCCCATAATTCTTCAACGTCCCCATCAGTGATTCGCCTTTTACAAGGGGTGGTGCGGGCTGGTTTGGAAGCGAGATACGGCTTGAAAAATAATAGCTGATCAGCCCGCCCAGCGAAAGTCCCAGGAACATCAACCCATAATTCATTGGAAAACTTACCAGGTCGATGACGCGTGTCACCATGAAAGTAAATATCACGCTGGTCAATCCAAAGATTGCCCAGCGCCGACTCAGCAAGGCGTAACGGCCCTCCGGCCCGGCGACGGCGTTCATCACCACTGAAAATGCCACCGCCAACGCCGTGGATGGCAGCGTGGCAAAGGCCCAGATCGCCAGCGTGGCGATCACTGTGTTTTCTTTGGGTAGGGTTAGCGTGATTAACCCGGTCAGTGCATAGCACGAGATCACCATCAGGCGCGAAATGCCGTACCAGTGCACAATATTTCGGCGCGTTTGCAAAAAGCGCCCCACCAGGATTGCCAGGACCAACCCGGTCATGCCGGGCATGGAGGAAAGTAATCCCACCTGAAAATTGCTGGCCCCCAGGCGGGTTAGAAAGACCGGCAAAAACGGCGCCGCTACATTCGAGATGCTGACACCGATGGCGTCAATCTGCACGTAACGAAAATTGCGCTTCTGGGTTTCGGCGGTATTGGGTGTAGATTTTAGCGGCGAAGAAGTTTCAATGTCCATACCCTGTCATTATAATGCCGCCTTTGAGGTAAAATGCCTGCATGATAACGATTGTCCCCATACAGCCTCACCATATGTGGCCGCCAAACAGGTGATTGCCGCCGTTGCACAACGCATTGTTCGTTCCCATACCATCGAATATCTCGGACCGGCCTTTGCAGGCGATGAGATTGAAGTTCGCACCTGGGTGGAGAACTTGCGCCGCGTGCGTTCCCTGCGCCGTTATAAAATTTTTCCGCAAAGCGGATGGCAAACTCCTGGTCAAAGGTGAAAGCGAGTGGGTCTTTGTGGATGCCAAAACAGGTTTCCCCATCGCCATCCCCAAAAATATCGCCTCCCTTTTTCCTTTGCTGCCAGATGAAAAATAATCCCTCTTTTCAACATTCTCACTGGATCCCTTAGCCTAAATGACAGAAACATCCCGCGCTGCCCGCATTTATTTGATCCGTCATGCCACGCCAGACTGGTCCCGCATCGATATTCCCTACGATGTTCCGCCTGGACCTTCTCTCATCGATAAGGGAGAAAAGGAGGCCGCCCAGCTGGGAGAGTTTCTCCATCAGGCGGGCGTCAAAAAGCTGGTTCACAGCCCCCTCGAGCGTGCTAAAGCTACCGCCCGAATTAGCGCGCAGATTGCCGGTATTCTCCACCTTGAAGAAGATGACTCTCTCGCCGAGTGGCGTCACGGGGAAAGCGAACAACAGGTTTCCACACGTTTTCAGCCAGTCTGGAACAGGCTGGTCAGCGAGAGTAAAGAATTGGGTCCGCTAGGGCTGGTATCGCACGGCGGCCCACTCGGCCTGCTGCTTACCCAACTCGGCCTGCCCGCGGCGGACCTGGCTGCCCAACGAAAAATATATGATCACGGCAACCCGCTGCCGCCGGCGGGCGTCTGGCTGGCTGAAAGGGCCAGGCCAACTGATCAATGGATTTTGACTCTGGTCTTCAGCCCGCAAGTGAGTATCTAGCCTTGCCTTACCCCTGTTCCTTCACCGGTTGCCGGATGATTGTCTTTAACTTCTCCGGTGCGGACTTGCGCGGGTCCGAAAGGTAGATTTCATGGTGCTTCTGCCGTTGCCCATCAGCGAAGCTGTGGCCCTGCTCATGGATGAAGGTATGCAGGCGTTGAATATTTTCTGCTTCGGTGGAGTACGGCCCAATATGCATGAGCTGGGCCGCCAGTCCTTCGTAGTACACTTCAAAGCGTACCTTCGGCAGCGCGGGCAGTGCCTTCTTGCGGCCGGCCTCACCCTGCGCAGTTTCAGCCAGCTCTGCTGTGATGATATCCGGCAGGGAAATCATCATGGTCCACAACCAGTCATCTTTTCGCTCCGCGCTGAACTGGTTCATGTCTTCTGTCCACCACAACCCCTCCAGCGCCATCACCGGGTAGTCAATCCCTTGCCCTTTTTTGATCTTGAACTTTAGCGTATATGCCACTGCATATAGTGCCTGGACGGCCTCCACATATTCCGCAGAAGTATTCGGGTTGCCGCGGCCATCCACCATCAGGAAATTCATGGCAGGTACATGGAGGAAAGCAGGCGCAGGTTTTGCGCCATAATACGGTTTCAGGATTGTCTTGAGATCGAGTTTTTGCATAAGGACCTCCAGAAATATTTTACAACTTTTTTTATGCGTAGAGTTATGGAAAATTAACAATGTTTTTCCACAACAAATTTGTCAGGTGATCTTGTCAAAACAAAAAAGGCGGCCCAACAAGGCCGCCTTTCCATCTTCGAACCAACCAGCTTACTTCTCTTCTTCTTCTTTCTTGCCCTTTTCGATCACTTCGGGCTCCGCAACTTCGGCTGCCACTGCTTCGGCATCTTCGTGTGTGGCTGTCGCGACAGCAACCATAATATCTACATCGCTCAGCAGAGTCACACCGGCCGGGATGACCAGGTCGCGTACGTGGATGGCATCGCCGATCTTTGCCAGTACGCTCAGATCCACTTCAATGCGCTCGGGCAGGTCGCTAGGCAGGGCTTCTACTTCGATGGAATCCAGGTTGTTGACGATGGCGGCACTGTATTCTTTGATCGCAGGGGCCAGACCGTGGAAGTGCAGGCTGACTTCGGCGCGAATGGCTTCGGTCAACGAAATAGCCTGGAAATCAATATGCGTGTAGGTTCCTTTTATGTAATTCTTCTGCTTCTCGCGCACGAGCGCAGGGATCGAGGTGCCTTCCAGATCGATAGTGACGATGCTGGAGGAAGTCAGGCGCGGGATGATCCGACCGGCGCTGTGCGCATCCATTGTGATGGGGGTTGGGGTTAAATTGTGACCGTAGATCACGCCCGGAAGTTGACCGGCACGGCGCAGTTGACCCACCTGCTTACCGATCACGGTGCGTTTGGTTGCTGTTAAGACTACTTTTTCCATTTTCTAATTCTCCTCGAGCGCCTCTCACCCAGTGCCTTTCGCGGCTGTCTGGATTACCTTCGCTCTATAAAATTTTATGGCGGAAGGATCACCGCTCATATTGACTATTTTTTGCGGCCGAACAACAATTTTCCAGCCAGCAGGATCAGACCGGTAACTGCTCCGCCTGCCAGCCCGGCCAGCAGCGCGCTGCGTCCGTCTACCGTGGTGGTCACGCTACCGTGCACCTCGCGGCTGATCAGAATACCGGTGCGGATGGTATCGGCGTGCAGTTCGCGGCTTACTGTGGCGATGGAATGTACTTCTTTTGCTTCCAGGCTATTTGCCACTGCCAGGGCTGCCACACCGTTGAAACTGAGTGTTTCGGCCCGGATGCCGCCCACAATACTGTCCTGTACGCTGGCATGTTCAGCTGCCACCCCGCCCAGTGCGGAATCACGCGCATGCATATCCCTGGTTTGCACACCGCCCGCCGCAGACATCTGCAATTCCACTTCATCCGCGTTCAACTGCTGGATGGTGGTCTGGCTGGCACGTACAAGATCGGCCCGCACGCTCTCCACAGTAACCTGGGAAAGATTAACGACTTGCGGAGCTTCATTTTCGTCGGGCAATTTGGGGTCCATGCGTTTCCTCCGAAAACACCTTCCCGCTGACCACAGTCAGCCGGAATGGCGAAGGTGAATTTTAGCCCCTCGCCGTTGAAACGTCAAGCAATTAAAGATTGTTAAAGATTGTCCACCGGGCGCTCCCGAGAATGATTGATCGCCTTCAAAATTTATAGTGCCAAAACCCTTACTGCGGAGAACATCTTCGCTTTGGTAGCTCTGAGAACTTCATTCATAATCGGCTGGCAGGGGGCAGGTATAATCGGGTGGCAGAAACCCATCCTGCTAGCACGCATACATATGAGTCTCCCCATGGACGAGGAACCTCGCTTTTCGATAAAAAATGTTTTGTTTATGCCAGTGGCAATCTTGCTGCAATTGCCGCCATTGTTTGCGTTTATCCTGCTGGTTCTGAGTCTTTCGCTTTGCGGTTTTTTGTACTATTCCTTAAATTCCGATTTCTTTGGCCTGGCTGCTCCACCATTTGCCGAACTGAGTTTCTCTGCTGATTTCAGCAGTGTACGTGACACAAAGGATCAGCGCTCCTGGAAAATCACCTATGAGGAAAAGCCATTTACCAGTTTTCACGGCGTTGTGCGGCATGTCTCTAATTGGCGCGATGAGCCGATCCCCTTTGCCACACACGATATCCTGATTACCAGCGGTGAATATGCATCCGCCGGGCTTGTATCAACCAGTGTTTATAACCATGCTGTTTATTATCGCTGGAAAAGCGATTCCAGGCCAAACGGCCATATCAACCTGCTGCATATTGTTCCTAAGAATCGCGAGATTTATAGCCAGCTTCTCCTGGTGCGAGATTGGAACATGGTCACGATCAGCGGGCGTGAGATCTACCGCATTGATGTTTTTGATCCTGCGGGCAAGTATATTTATTTTTGGCAGGATGAAGGCTGCAACTCTATCCTTGTCACTTCTGTGAAAATCGAAGCGCCAGGCACACCGGTCCCCTGACCATTTCCCCTTATAATAGCACCCATGCAACGTTATCTCTACTTCACCGTTTTTATTTCCGGCATGACCGCTCTCGCCGCCGAATTTGGCGCCTCGCGCCTGCTGCAGACCACCTATGGTTCCAGCAATCTGGTCTGGGCCGGGATTATTGGCCTGATCATGGTCTACTTTGCCGTTGGCTACAGTCTGGGCGGCCGCTGGGCCGATCGCTCACCACACCCGCGCACCTTGTTCACCATTTTGATCTGGGGCGCTGCTGCGCTTGGATTGGTTCCGTTCGTGGCTGGCCCGGTTCTGCGTGCAGCGGCTGCGGCCTTTGACGTACTCAGCCTGGGTGTGGTTCTGGGTTCTTTTGTCGTCACCCTTATCCTCTTCAGCATACCCGTCACCTTACTGGCGATGGCTTCCCCATTTGCGGTGCGGCTTTTGATGAACAATAAATCGAATGCTGGGCTTATCTCCGGGCAGGTATCGTCCATCTCAACCATGGGCTCGGTACTTGGGGCGTTTTTACCCACTCTGGTCCTGTTTTCGCTGATTGGTACCACCCTGACCTTCTTGCTTTTTGCCGGTATCCTGCTGGTCGTGGCGCTGATCGGTCTCTGGCTTTCATCAGGCTGGCGCAGCGTTCTGCCTTTCCTGCTCATGCCGGTTGCCCTGGCGGGTGCCGCGCTGATTTATGATTACCGTATCAAATCCACCCCGGGTCAGGTTTTTGAAACCGAATCAGCCTACAACTATATCGAAGTGGTCGAAAGAGATGGCAGCATGCTGCTGCGCCTTAACGAAGGCCAGGGTGTGCATTCCGAATACAACCCGAACAAATTATTCTACGGCGGCCCCTGGGAGGAATTTTTGGTAGCACCCATGTTCAACCCCCAATTTTCCTTGGCCAGTGTTCAGCGCATTGCCATTATTGGGCTGGCTGCTGGTACTACCGCCCGCCAGGCAACCGCCATCTACGGTGCAGTCCCCATAGATGGCTATGAGATCGACCCAAAGATTGTCCAGGTGGGGCAGAAGTATTTCGGGATGACCATGCCCAACCTGAACGTGTTTGTCGTTGATGGCCGTTGGGGTCTCGAACACAGCCCGCATAAATATGACCTGATCGTGGTGGATGCATATCGCCCGCCCTACATTCCTCCGCACCTTACCACCCGTGAATTTTTCCAGATTTGCGCCGATCACCTCACCGAAAACGGCGTGCTGGCCATCAACATAGGCCGCGCTCCTAAAGACCGGCGCCTGATCAATGACCTTTCCGCCACAATCCTTACCGTGCTGCCTTCCACGCACGTCATGGATATTCCCTACACCTTCAATTCCATCCTCTATGCTACCCGGCAGCCAGGCACGGCAGATACCCTTGGTGTTAACCTCAGCCTGCTCATGTCTGACCCGCAGGCTCCGCCCTTGCTGGTACAGGCCGCCCGGGTGGCGCTCACCAGCCTGCAGCCCGACCCCACTGGCGGCGAAGTCTACACCGACGACCGATCCCCTGTCGAATGGGTCACTAACAGCCTGGTCATCAACTTCATCCTCGGCGGCGGCGTGGAGACGTTTCAATAGATTTTGAAAAACTTTCACGATAGAAAATCTTCATATAGGGCTTAAATATGATCCTTGAAGTCGCGCCTCTAAAAATCCGCCCCGGTCAATATGCTGCATTTGAAGCAGCCTTCTTTACCGCCCAATCCATCATCTCCTCAATGCCCGGATACATATCACACGAACTCCACCGTTGCGTTGAAAGGCAGGATGAATATATTCTAATGGTTCGCTGGCAAAGCCTTGCTGACCATGAAATTGGTTTCCGCCGATCTCCACAATACCTGGAGTGGAAAGCGCTGCTGCACCACTTTTACGATCCGTTCCCTACCGTTCTTCACTATGAAGCAGTGGAAGGAGCGGAAGGTTCTTTTTTGCCATTGAATAAATCGACCAAAGATGATAATAATTGATTGGTATCGCCAACAGGAGAGAACTCATGAATATCAATTTCTACGCCACACTGCGCCTGATCACAGGCAAAAAGACCGTCGAGGTTGATCTTCCCGATGGGATGACAGTGCGCGAAATGCTTGAGAAAGTCTTTGAAGCCTACCCCCCTTTGCGCAAAGAACTAATGACCGCCGAAAACGACCTGCACGGTCATGTACACGTCTTCGTCAATGGTCGCGATGTGCCCTATCTGGCTGAAGTACTCGAAACCCGCATTTCAAGTGCAGACAAGCTGGATATATTTCCTGCGGTGGGCGGTGGTTAAATGCAGAAAATTTCGCGCGAAATGCGCGGTATTCCCTATTTTCTGCTCAAAGAATACCTGGTGGAACTGGGCGGTACCCTGTTGGATGAGCATACCGTTGCTGGCGCAGGCTGGCAGGTGCGCCTGACAAAATTGGAACCCTATAAAGTTTTCTCCCTCCAGGTCGGCCAAACCTTGCTGGAAATGGAACTGGAAGAAGCCGTTGCCGAAGACTTTCTGCAGCGCTTCGCCATGAAAACCCTGCGTGCCGGGGCTTAATTAAAAAATACCCGGTACAACGAATTGCTTCAAAAGTTACCAGACTTTCGATAAATAAAAATCGGCGCGCCTTTTGAGGCGCGCCGATCCTTGTCTTCGTTCACTTCAGTTTAAGCCAGATCAAGTTCCATGAGCTTGGCTTCCGTCACAACGCCGTTCTTCCAGCCGCGGGCTTCGTAGTAATCCGCCAGCATTTTATCCAGTTCGCTCACATGACCCAGCGAGCCGGGCATGGTCGAAGGTTCGGTCGTGAATCGCTTGGGCAGGTAATCGCTGCCTTCGCCTAGGCCGGCCTGGTTATTGTACAGCCGCTCCAGGTTGTAAATGCGTTCACCGGTCTTGAGCACATCAGCTGATGTGAACGGCACGCCCACCATCGCAGAATACTGCTGGGCATATTCATCCGTACCCATCGCGAAAGCGCTGAATTTGCAAAGATCCATGCTGTCTGAGAATGCATGGATGTCCTGGAAGATCTTCACCAGGCCGCCCTTACCTTCCCAGGCCAACGGGTCAGTCTTCAGCGTTCCAAAGGGCATCACGCCCAGCTCGGAGGCCGGGGTGTAGGCGCGCAGGTGACAGGCGCCGCGGTTGCTGGTGGCATATCCCAGTCCAATACCCTTGATGCCGCGCGGGTCATAAGCGGGGATACCCTGGCCCTTGACGGTCATAGCCAGTTCGGGGTGTCCAAAATGAGCGGCGGTCGGGTTAGCGCCTTCGCCCATGATCTCTCCCAGGCCTTCGCGTTTGCCGATCTTTTCAGCCAGGGCTACCATGGCGTCATTATCGCCCCAGGCAAGTTTGCCGTCTGTGGCACTGGTGTAACCCTTCTCGCTGGCTTCCATGAATACCGAGATGGGATGACCGATTTCGATGGCGTCCATTCCGTAATCGTTGCACAGGTCAATCATCTTGACCACAACGCGGGCGTCATTGTTGCCCACATTTGCGCCAACCGACCAGGCTGGTTCATATTCCACCGATTCCATACGTAGGCCGGCATACGGGCCGTCCTTTACTTCCACTTCCTTCTTGCAGGCCACCGGGCAGGCGTGACAGGTGGGGTCATTTACAAGCAGGTTTTCCTTGATGTATTCGCCGCTGATTTTTTCGGCGTTTTCACCAAACGCAGTTACCATGCTGTTCATGGTCGGCAGACCACCGATGCTGTTGGTGATGTTCATCAAGACATTGGTGCCGTATACCGAGAGGCCGCCCTTGCGTGGGCTGGTGATATTCTCTTCAGCCATGATGACCTTCAGAGCTCTATCATGAGCAGCTTTCCAGGCTTCGCGGTTTTCGGCCTTGGTGATCTTCTTTTCAACCTTGATCACGATGGCTTTCAGGTTCTTGGAGCCGCCCACGCAGCCTGTGCCGCCGCGTCCGCTGGCGCGGTCATTCTCGTTCATCCAGCATGCGAACTTGACCAATTTTTCACCAGCCGGACCAATTGTAATGACGCTCAGGTCCTTCTCGCCGTATTTGGCTTTGAAGTGTTTGACGGTGTCATGCACGCCCATGCCCCATACTTCGGCCGCATCTAGAATTTCCAACTGGTCATCATGGATGTAAACATAAACTGGTTTGGCAGCTTTGCCTTTGAAGATTAGACCGTCATAGCCAGACCAACGCAAGCGTGCTGCAGACCAACCGCCGTGATGGCTGTCAGTGATCGTGCCAGTCAGAGGAGACTTGGTCACAACGGCCATGCGACCGCTCATATTGGCTTCCGAACCGGTCAGAGGGCCGTTCATAAAGCACAAAATGTTTTCCGGGGAAAGAGCGTCCACCTTCGGGCCGTTATCAAAAACATATTTCACGCCCAGGCCGCGTCCGCCGATATACTTAATTTTGAAGTCTTCGGGGATTGGTTTGTATTCAACTTTGCCCTGGGTTAAATCAACGTGAGCGATTTTATTTGCATAACCACCAAGTGTCATATATTCCTCCATGCTGAAATGTTGGACTGCTAAGCTGCGAAAGGGTTTCGAAACTGCTGGCTGCTTTTAGCTGATAAAGGGAAAAGCAAGCAATAAGCAAACAAAGTTGGACACGGAATCCAACTCTTGGTACTATTAGCATATCAATTCACATACACTAAATCAAGATATTAAGGAATTCCTTAACGGCTCTTGTGAGTTTTATCACTTTATGGAGGTGACATAATGTCTAAAACAATCGCGGCAATTTTTTCCTGGTTCGTAACCATCCTGGTTCCCCTGGCTATTATCATGCTGGCTGTCAGGTTGTTGTTGACGCCAGTCTTCCTGGAAATCGAATATCGTTTGCCCGGTTTCCCGCTGGATACTTATGGTTTTACGCAGCAGGATCGCCTGCAATGGTCAAAACCATCCGTGGAATATCTGGTCAATTCAGCCGGGATTGATTATTTGGCTGGTTTGCAGTTTGATAACGGGCAGCCTATCTACAATGAACGCGAGCTTTCGCACATGAATGATGTTAAAGCTGTGGTCCAAATGCTTTTGCAAGTCTGGTACCTTGATCTGGCAATCCTGCTATTTTTAGGGATATGGGCCTGGCGGGAAGGCTGGTTTTCACAATATGCCAAAGGTTGGCAGCGCGGCGGTTTCTTAACGGCTGGTCTGCTGCTGGCCATGGCGGGCTTTGCTGCAATTTCCTTCTGGCAATTTTTTACCTGGTTCCATTCCCTGTTTTTTTCCGGTGATTCCTGGTTATTTGAGTTTTCAGATACGCTGATCCGCTTGTTCCCGATTCGCTTCTGGCAGGATGCCGTCGCTTTTATTGGTGCGTTTTCCATTCTTATTGGGTTGCTGTTGGGTTTTCGCCTGAAACCTAATACTCACAAAGGGGGTTAAATCTTGCGATGATAAACGGCCTCACCCAGGGCTTGCGTAGGGTATAATTTCTTTATGACAGGAGTAGAGCGATGAGCGATTTTTTATCTCTTAAAGATCGTGTGGCAGTGGTTACTGGTGGTTCGCGTGGTATTGGACGCTCCATTGCCCTCGAACTGGCTTTAAGAGGCGCCAGTGTGGTGGTGAATTACCATAAATCGCCCGATGCGGCGGATGAAGTTGTCAAAGCAATCCAGACAGCCGGTGGTAAAGCCTCCGCTTTTCAGGCAGATGTATCAGATCCCGCCGCAGCTCAAAGCCTAATCAAGTTTGCCGTCGAAACCTTTGGCGATTTACACATACTGGTTAATAATGCTGGTATAACCCGTGACGGGCTGATTATGATGATGTCAGAAGCGGATTGGGATTCTGTTCAGAATGGAAACCTTAAGTCCACCTTCAATTGTTCCAAGGCTGCTGTCAAACATATGATGCGCAAACGTTATGGGCGCATTATCAGCATTTCTTCTGTTTCAGGTCAGATGGGCAATGCCGGTCAGACAAATTACTCTGCTTCCAAAGCCGGGCAAATTGGCTTCACAAAGGCTCTTGCGCGTGAAGTGGCCTCACGCAATATTACTGTAAATGCGGTAGCCCCTGGCTTTGTAGATACAGAAATTTTGGCAGATATGTCGTCTGAAATTCTGGCAGCTGCAATCAAAATGGTGCCGTTGGCACGTAAGGCTCAACCCGCAGAGATAGCTTATGCCGTGGCTTTCCTTGCCAGCGATCAGGCTGCTTTTATTACTGGCCAGGTTCTGGGGGTGGATGGCGGCATGGCGATGATGTAGGAGATCAATATGAAAGACGAAGTTCGTTCCTCGGGAAAAACAACCCTCGCCCCCGAAGTATTACTGACCATTGCCCGCATGTCTGCGCTCAGCATGGATGGCGTCAGTCACCTTGCACCTGTACCGGGCGGTTTTGATCGCCTGTTTCGCCAGGGATCCGACAGTGGTGTCCAAATGTCCGTTGAAGATGGTATTGTTTACATCGAATTGTATGTTGTGCTCAAAAAAGATTTTAATGTGCGCGAAGTGAGCCGCAACTTGCAAACCCAGGTGGCGCGTGCCATCTCCGAAATGGTTGGCATGGAAGTTGGGCATGTCAATATCCATATAGAAGATATAGACTACAAAGACGAATAATCCTTTATGAAATCTCGCACCAGAGCGCGGTCTCTCGCTCTGCAAGTACTTTACGAAGTTGATATGAGCGGCCATCCCCCTGGTGTTGTTTTAGAACAACGCCTGGAAGAAGCAAACGCTGATGGTCAGCTTGAACTAAGCCCGGAAATGGTGGAATTTACACGCCAGATTGTTTCCGGCATTATTCCAGTTGCTGAACGCCTGGATGACATCATAGCAATGTATGCTCCCGAATGGCCTTTCGATCAGATTGCGGCCATCGACCGGAATATACTGCGAATTGCTACCTGGGAATTTGCGGTTTCTGCAAACACCCCTTTAAAGGTGGCCATTAACGAAGCGGTGGAGCTGGCCAAAGAGTTTGGGTCTGATACTGCTCCACGTTTTATTAACGGTGTGCTTGGAAGCCTGGCGGATCATGAGCGCGAAATCAGCCAGCAGTTTAAGAAAGGCGCTGTGTAGATGGAAATTCTTGGCGTAGGTGTTCCCGAACTGGCGTTTATCGTTTTGATTGCGCTTATTTTGCTAGGCCCGAAAGATATGATTGCTGCTGGTCGAACCATGGGCGGATTCTTGCGCAAATTTCTGACATCCCCCACATGGCAGGCTATGCGCCGCACTGGCGAGGAATTACAGCAATTGCCCACCAAACTGGTTCGTGAAGCTGGTCTGGAAGACTTGCAAAAAGAAGTCCAGGGCGTTACCCAGCAGTTGAAACCGCCAAATATGAGTAAATTATTTGATGAACGGCAAATTTTTAATCCACTTAGCCAGACCACTACTCCTTCGAATCCCATTACAACTCCTCCTGCACCTGCTCAGGAACCCGCAGCTCCTCAGACTCCACCTTCCCCCGAATCTTAATCATCATGGATAAACTTCGCCGCGCTTTAAAGTGGATTCTGCTCTTGCCCTTCAGGCTGATCTGGTGGTTGATCAGCCTTCCTTTTCGCTTTCTTGGCTGGTTGCTCCACCCGGTCGTTAAAAGATTTAAGTCCAATCCAGTCTATCAATTTTTAACTGAAGTTCCTGATGATCGTCCTGCGCTTGATGCAGTTGCGGATGCTTTCCAGAATCCAATGGAAATTTTCGAACAATTGGATGATGTTCGCAAGCACCTGCTGCGTTCCTTGCTGGCCTTGATTATTACCGTTGGAATTTCTTTCTGGTTTACTCAGGATTTGATCAATCTGTTGGCGATTCCAGTTGGAGGACTTCAAAACCTGCAGGCCATTGAGGTGACTGAATCTGTCAGTGTATATATGAAAGTGGCCCTAATCTCCGGTATCGCGCTTGCAACCCCCTACCTGGCCTTCGAACTCTGGCTTTTCTTTGCGCCGGGCATTATGCCCCGTTCCAGGCAATTGGGGCTGATGTCGATCCCGCTGGCGCTGGTGTTTTTTACCGGCGGCATTGCCTTTGCCTATTATGTCATGTTGCCCACTGCGCTGCCTTTCCTGCTCGATTTTCTGGGTATTTCCACAAGGCTTCGCCCGGCTTCCTATTATGACTTTATCACCAATCTGATGTTTTGGATTGGTGTGGCTTTTGAATTTCCACTGGTTATTTTCGGTATTTCTGCCATGGGTTTTATCAAGCCTAAAACATTGCTCAAGCAGTGGCGCCTGGCAGTCGTTTTGATTTCAGTTTTGTCGGCAGTCATCACACCCACTGTTGATCCGGTGAACATGTCGCTGGTCATGGGCCCGATGATTGGTTTGTACTTTTTGAGCATTTTCTTTAGTTGGCTGGCGCAGATCACCAGCCGCGATCCTGGCCAATCAGATAAAAATAACCCGTCCAAAGAAACACCGGCCTAGGTCTGCGAACTGTTCTTTCAAAACGCAAAGACTCAAGGACCTTCTTTGTGGCTTTGCGTTTTTATTTAAGACTTTGCTCGCAATATTTGGCATGAATCAGCATAAAATAGGGTAGTACTTGCTTTGGTGACACTGGATGAAAATTTATTCGCTTTTTACCGAATTGGAATGGCTTCAGCCGGTAATGAATGAATCTTATGGGTCTCGCGATGATAAAAGCAAGACAGGGTTTCAACATTGATAGGCCGGATTCTTAAGCTCACAGGTGGCCTGTTTGGAGGACAAGCAATGAAATTTTCACATCATTCACATTGGAAACGTCTGATCCCCGTGCTCATGCTGGCTCTCACCAGCCTATCTTGTACCATGTCGTTGGTCGATTTAGGCAATTTCTTTCCTGCCACCCCGGTTCCAGGAGATACCACTAGTAGCGGACCTACCGCCACCCCGGTGGCGCTGGCTGAAGTCACTTTTAATGTTTTCATCCCCATGCCTCTGAATGCAGGTGAAAGCATAACAATTGGCCTGTTAGACGAGGTGACTGGCCTGGGGTTAAACCCCGTTCTTTACCCCATGCAGGTATTGGATGCTCAGCATTTTACAGCCAAATTGCCTCTCGGTTTAAATTCAGTCGTAAAGTATCGCTATTACCGTCAAGGCGTTGTACCAGCCATCGAAGATACTGCATTAGGGAAATCTGTGCGTTACCGCTTATATTCAGTCACCAACCCTGGCAGTGTGGATGACACGGTCGCATCCTGGTCTGATGTGCCTTTTACTAGCCAGGTTGGAGAGATAACCGGTGTAGTGCTCGACCCGGCCAATGGGCGCCCCGTTCCGAATATTATGGTGACTGCTGGCGGTGTATCCACCTTGAGCGATTCCCTCGGCCAATATATTCTGGATGGCTTGCCCGAAGGAACGCATTTGATGGTTGCCTACGCCCTGGATGGAGCTTATTTACCTTTCCAGCAAGGCGCTGCTGTGGCCGCCGGGCTTGTAACAACATCGCAAATTAGCCTGAAACTCCAACCTACCGTGCAGGTAACTTTTGTCGCCAGTCTGCCTACGGATACTGCAGGCGGCGCGCCGGTTCGCCTGGCTGGAAACCTGATCCAGTTGGGCAACACCTTCTCCGATCTAAGCGGTGGGATTAGCACAGTCGCCTCACGATCGCCCATCCTGACCAGCATGCCCGATGGCCGTCAGGGGGTTACCATGCGCCTGCCTGTTGGCGCAGATATCCGTTACAAATATACACTTGGCGATGGTTTTTGGAATGCCGAACATGCCAGTGATGAAAGTTTTGTATTAAGGCAGTTGATTGTTCCGCCTACGGATGTTATTGTGCAGGATCGGGTGGCGACCTGGCAGGCTGGCAGCAAATCTGCCCCGATTTTATTTGAAGTAACCGTTCCACCCAACACACCGGTCGGTGAAACAATCTCCATCCAATTCAACCCTTTTGGGTGGACCGAACCTCTACCCATGTGGCCCCTCGGCAACAACCGCTGGTCCTATAAATTATACGGTCCGCTCAATATGCTGACTTCATTTCGTTATCGCTACTGCCGTAATGAACAGTGCGGCTCTGCAGATGACACACAGACTGCTGGTTCTCAGACTCAGGGACGCCCGATCAGCACCAGTTTGCTTGGAGAAAATATTCAGGATACAGTCAATTCCTGGGCCTGGTGGGTCGAGCCGGATCCCGGTACGTTGATGGCAGTACAGGTTAATCAGCGTCCAGCCGCTTTTTGGGCAGGTATGGAGTTTTCCCCCTATTACTCTCCCAACTTGCAGGCGTTTCTCCCGGCTGCCGTGCAAAATGTAAAAGGCCTGGGTGCCAGTTACGTGGTATTGACGCCCACCTGGACAGTCAGCTCGGTCAGCCCTCTGACTTTTGCTCCCACACCGGGTACAGACCCTCTCTGGGCCGACACCGTGCAGGCTGTGCAGATTGCTCGTGCGCAAAATCTGAATGTTGCTCTGTATGCTGTCCCGCGTTTACTGTCATCAACTACCGATTTCTGGCTGCAAGCGCCACGTACACCAGAATGGTGGAATGCCTGGTTCGATCGTTACCGTGCTTTCGTACTCTATCATGCGGATCTGGCAGCCCAGTCGGGCGCTCAGGCTCTTATCCTGGGCGGCGAGATGGTAATGCCGTCTTTGCCAGGCATTTTGCTGGCGGATGGCAGTCCCTCAAACCCGCCGGCGGATGCAGACGCGCGTTGGCGCGATATTTTGGGCGATGCCCACAAACGTTTCTCGGGTCAGATCCTGTGGGCGCATCCCTATAAAGGTGCTCCAATGCTTGCAGCCCCATCTTTTATGGATCAGTTCTATGCTTTTTACCTGCTCTGGTCTGCGCCGTTGACTGCTGATTCTACAGCCACAATCGAATCTATGTCGAATGATGTTCTGGCAAAATTGGATAATGATATTGCCCCCTTCCTGCTTTCAGCCCAAAAAGGTGCAGTCATCGCGGTCGATTATCCTTCTGCGCAGGGAGCAGCGCAAGGCTGTGTCCCCTCGGGTGCTGAAGGCTGCCTGGATTGGGCTGCCCTTTCGCAGCCATATCCAGATGCTCCCTCGGCTATTCTTGATCTGCATGCGCAGGCCGATATTTACCAGGCCATGTTGCAAGCCGTAAACCAGCGCGATTGGGTCGGCGGGTTTGTCAGCCGTGGTTACTACCCGTCTCTGTCATTAATGGACAAATCATCATCTACTCATGGAAAAATAGCTGCCGACCAGCTCTGGTACTGGTTCCCGCGTATGATGGGTGTTACGCGCTGATGACCGCCAGGGTATAAGTGAATTTATGAAAACAAGAACCTTAATGGTATCCAGTAGCGCAGTCCTGGCGATCGCCGGGCTGTTTGCTTTGTTCGTTCCCGATGAACTGCTCGGGAATATCACTGCGGGTCAGGCATCCAGCCTGGCGGTCATCCTGCAATTGACGGGCTCCTTGTATTTTGCCTTGGCATTTGTGAATTGGACGGCCCGGGACAGTCGCATCGGAGGGATTTATTTACGCCCGGTTTCGCTGGGGAACTTTGCGCACTTCTTCGTTGGGGCGCTGGTGCTTGGCAAGTACGCTCTTGAGAATAGTCAAAACTTTACAATTATTGCGGCCTTGAGTGTCTACGCTTTTTTTGCATACTTTTTCTGGTGGCTGGTTTTCCGCTCAACAGGTCTGGTGGAAAAAACTGAAGAAATTGATTCAGATGATCTGGTGGAAAAATAATGCGTATAGCATTATTTTATACTGGCAATTGCTGCCTCTGCTTTGGTATAAAAATCTAAATCAGCGATTCATTTTGATGAAAGGACTCCCATGATTATTCGATTGGCCGAAGGCAACCTGCAAACGCGGTTCGGCACATTTAATGAAATTCTCTACTACAATGGACAAAAAGAAATCCTTGCCATTGTGATGGGTGACGTTGCCGGAAAAGAGAATGTTCTGGTTCTCTGGGAATCTCCGTGGTGACCCCCAAATATGGGGGCGGATTGAGATGGTAGAATATCGGAAAATCTTGCTGCAACGAGTAGACCTATGTCGAAAAAAGCTCAAGTCACCATTCCTCTCGATATTCCTGACGTTCGGGTAATTCACTCCGGGATTAATGAACAGGGGGAACTAATTATTACGATCGAGAGTACGAAGGAAGAAACCAATTGTCGCCAGTGTGGGCGCAAAATCGAGAAATTTCATGGGCATGATGAGTGGGTCACTATTCGTTATTTGCCAGTCTTCGGGCATACGACGTATCTACGCTATCGTCCAAAACGTTACCAATGCAGATGGTGCGAAGATCGGCCTACGACAACGCAACGAGTAGAGTGGCAAGATCCAAATAGTCCCAACACATCTGTCCATTCGCTGAAATGGTTTTGACTTTCATGAATTTTCGGCCAATTGAGTATAAATGGCCGCTGACAAACCGAGTAACTCTAATATACGGATTTGCAAATCCGACATTGGCGTAATATGGCGAACAATGCCTCCAGGCAAATGGATAATCGTGAGCGTAATCCGATTAAAAGTCTTGAGCAAGCGTTCAGTGGTTGGATTGTCGATACCTTTCTTGGGATTATTTTCAATCAAGCCCACCAGTTTTTCCTGGTTTTGAATAAGTCGCTGTCGGACTACAAACTCGATCAAGGTCAATATTCGTACGGCGATGCTCAGTAGATTAGTCAAACCT
>Ga0105047_10000686_pt1 | contig 58444 bp, 51 predicted proteins | sample MAT04_FD_78384 | JGI IMG/M metagenome (GOLD analysis project Ga0105047, IMG submission 78384) | Freshwater microbial communities from Lake Fryxell liftoff mats and glacier meltwater in Antarctica - MAT-04 (megahit assembly) | ecosystem: Environmental > Aquatic > Freshwater > Ice > Liftoff... | reverse complement strand
CTCCGCCACGTTCCCCTGCTCCGCCACGTTCCCCTGCTCCGTCGCCGCCCTATGCGGAGCTCTCTCCCACACCGTCCAAAACCCACGCCGATGTCGTACGGCACCGACACCACGGCCATGCCGTCCCCCGCTGAGTGTCGCACGACACCCCGCATGCAGGCTTTTGCCACCGTGCACGGGCGGAGGAGACGAAGAGCGGCGCGCTCGCGCGGGTATTGTTCCCTCGCGCACGTGAGATTACCGCCGCGCGAGCGAACAGCATGCGCGCGAGCGAACAGTATGCGCTCGAGTGGACGAACTCCGTGGGCATCGACGCCTGGGCCCGCAGGGGCTACACCGAGGTGTCGAAGTTCTTCTTCAGGAAGTCCGCGGTCGACCGGTAGTCGAGGCCCTCGTAGAACGCGGCGCCGCGCCGGCTGGCCACGGTGAGCTGCCGCACGCCCCGCGCCCTGCACTCCCGCTCGACCGCGCTCACGAGGAACGTGCCGACGCGCTGTCCCCGGAACCGCTCGTCCACCACGAGCTCCTGCAGGTGGGCCGCCATGCCGTTCGTATGGAACAGCCGCGCCAGCGTAGTGAAGGCGTAGCCGACCACCCGTTCGCTCGGCGCCGCGGCCACCAGGAGCACGTGGTCGTCCGTGTCGCGGACGGCGGCGCCGAAGGCCGCGTCGAATGCGGCACGCTCCGGCGCGTCGCCCTTGTCGAGCTGCCTCAGGAGCCCGAAGATCGCGTCGGCGTCATCGCGTGTCGCCGAACGAATCCCCCCGGGTCTACCGACCGAAATTTCCGCGGTAGTACTCATACATCCACCCTACGAGACTGATCCCCGTGACGGCGGCGCCGATCGCCGCAATCCAGACGCCGACGGCGAGGCCGAGGAAAAGGAGCGCCGCTCCGAAGGCGAGCATGATGGGCCACCAGCTCCACGGGCTGAAGAACCCCTGCTCGGCGTCGCCGTCGTCGATATTCGCGTTCAGGCGGTCCTCCGGCAACTCACCGCCCTGCGCGGCGTGCGTGCGACCGAGGTAGAACGCGATCAGCGCGGAGAGGATCGCCACAAGCGCGAGGGTGAGCGTACCGGCCCATTCGATCGCGGAGGCACGGCGAATGGCCTCGGGGGTTCCGTTGAAGTCGATAACCGACCACACCGTGTAGACGGCGGCGAGGAACGCGAAGAAGACAGTGAGGATCCAGAACAGTCTGGTGTTGGCTATCACTTCGAGCTACTTCACTTTCTCGTCGGACATGTCGTACACGGGCGCGTCGGGCGCGTCCTTGAGCGGGCCGACCCCGATCGCGATCCCGGCCTCGGGGTGAGCGAGGTCGAACGCCGGCGACTCCGAGCGGATTCGCGGGATCGAGGTGAAATTGTGTCGCGGGGGCGGGCACGAGGTCGCCCACTCAAGCGAGCGGCCGTAGCCCCACGGATCGTTGACGGTCACCTTCGGCGCTCGGCGCGCAGTGATCCACACGTTGTAGAGGAATGGCAGCATCGAGACGCCGAGCAGCATCGCGCCGACCGTCGACAGCTGGTTCATCGCCGTAAAGCCGTCCTCCGGCTGGTAGGTCGCGTACCGCCGCGGCATGCCCATCACGCCGAGCCAGTGCTGGATCAGGAACGTCATGTGGAAACCAACGAACAGCAGCCAGAAGTGGATCTTGCCCAGGCGCTCATCGAGCATCTTGCCGGTGAACTTCGGCCACCAGAAGTAGAACCCGCTGAACATCGCGAACACCACCGTGCCGAACACCACATAGTGGAAGTGCGCGACGACGAAATAGGTGTCCGACACGTGGAAGTCGAGCGGCGGCGACGCGAGGATCACGCCGGTGAGGCCACCGAAGGTGAAGGTGATCAGGAACCCGATCGCCCAGATCATGGGCGTCTCAAAGGTCACGGAGCCACGCCACATCGTGCCGATCCAGTTGAAGATCTTTACCCCGGTCGGTACGGCGATCAACATCGTCATGAGGGCGAAGAACGGGAGCAGCACGGAGCCGGTCACGTACATGTGGTGCGCCCACACTGTCATCGACAGGGCAGCGATCGAGATGGTCGCATAGATCAGGGTCTTGTACCCGAAGATCGGCTTGCGGCTGAAGACCGGGAACACCTCGGAGACGATGCCGAAGAATGGCAAAGCGATGATGTAGACCTCTGGATGCCCGAAGAACCAGAACAGGTGCTGCCAGAGGATCGCACCGCCGGCCTCGGGATTGTAGATGTGGGCGCCGAGCACACGGTCGGCGGCGAGGCCGAACATCGCGGCAGCGAGCACGGGGAAGGCCATGATCACGAGGATCGAGGTCACGAGGGTGTTCCAGGTGAAGATCGGCATGCGGAACATCGTCATGCCGGGGGCGCGCATCGTGATGATCGTCGTGATGAAGTTGACGCCACCGAGGATCGTGCCGAAGCCGCTCATCGCGAGCCCGAACACCCAGAGGTTACCGCCGATGCCAGGCGAGAACGTCGTCGTCGACAGCGGGGTATAGGCGAACCATCCGAACGACGCCGCTCCCTGCGGGGTCAGGAACCCCGCGACGGCGATGAGCGAGCCGAAGCTGAACAGCCAGTAGGCGAACGCGTTGAGCCGTGGGAACGCCACATCGGGAGCGCCGATCTGCAGCGGCATGAGCACGTTGGCGAAGCCGGCGAACAGCGGCGTCGCGAACATCAGCAGCATGATCGTGCCGTGCATCGTGAACAGCTGGTTGTACTGCTCCTTGGTCGCCACGACGTCGAGGCCCGGCGCGAACAGCTGCGCACGGATGACGAGCGCCATCACCCCGCCGAGGCAGAAGTAGAGGAAGGAGGTAATCAGATAGAGGTACCCGATCTTCTTGTGGTCGGTCGACGTGATCCAGTCGACGATGATGTTTCCCTTGGTGCCGACGCGGGACTCGCCGGTGTTCGACGAGGGCGCGGTCGTGCCGACCTTGGGTGCAGTCGCTGTGCTCATTCTGAGTGACCTTCGCGCTCTGGGGCTTCGGTGCCAGGCTGGTTCGTGTTCGTGTTGTAGTCCTCACCGATAGTGCCGGTCTGTCCCAGCGCGGCGAGGCTCTCGATGTGGGCGTCGTACTCGACCTGTTCGACGACCTTGACCTGGAAGAGCATGAGCGAGTGGTACTCGCCGCACAGCTCCGCGCACTTTCCGATGTAGGTGCCGGTCTTGAGGGGCGTGAAGTACATGTGGTTCGTTTTGCCGGGAATCATGTCCTTCTTGTAGAGGAAGTCGACAACGAAGAAGGAGTGGATGACATCGCGCGACTCGATGTCAATCTGGACCGACTGGTTCACCGGCAGGTACAGCACGGGCAGCTGGTCGTAGTCGACCGTCGCGGGCGCATCGAGCTCGACGGCCTGGACGCCCGCGGAGTAGACACCCTCGCCCCCTGGGCCCTCGTTGAGGTAGTTGAAGTCCCACGCCCAGCGCTTGCCGTAGACCTCGATCGTGACGTCGGGGTCCTCGATCGGCGCCTCGATGGCGGCCTGGTCGCGGGCGGTGAAGGCGAAGAAGCCGAGCACGAGAAGAAGCGGGATGACCGTGTAGAGGATCTCGATCGGCATGTTGTAGCGAAGCTGCGCCGGAAGCCCGGTCTGTCCCTTGCGGCGGCGATAGACGACCGCGGCCCAGATGATGAGGCCCCACGTGACGATGCCGATGATGAGGAGCACGATCCAGGAGGTGACCCAGAGCCCCGTCACCCGGTCGGTGTGATTCGTGATTCCCGGCTCCCCCGGGAGGTAGCCACGCAGCTGGGTTTGAGTACAACCAGCCAAGACAACGACCAGCATCGCGGAGATCGGGATCGTTGCCCATCGTAGACGGCGGTTAGAGCGCACCAGGGACCTTTCAGATGACACGGACTTCGACAGAACTCACATTCTGTTTGACTTGTCCAGCCTACTGCGAGCGACACCCGGCACGAGACCGGGCCGGGCGCATTTCGAAACCAAAAAAGGGAACTGCCGGTCGGCAATTCCCTTTCTGGATGTCCGCTCAGTGAATGTCGCTCACGGGCTGGACGAGCGCGGAGAGCGCGGAGAGCCCGGCGTCAGTGGAACGAGTCGCCGCACGCGCAGCTGCCGCCCGCGTTCGGGTTGTCGATCGTGAATCCCTGCTTCTGGATCGTGTCCTCGAAATCGATGCTCGCCCCGTCGAGGTAGGGCACGCTCATCTTGTCGACGACGACCTCGACCCCCTCGAAGTCGACCGTCGTGTCCCCCTCGAGCAGCCGCTCGTCGAAGTAGAGCTGGTAGATGAGGCCGGAGCATCCGCCCGGCTGCACTGCGACACGCAGGCGCAGGTCGTCGCGCGCCTCCTGCTCGTAGAGGGCGCGCACCTTCGCGGCGGCGGTGTCGGTGAGCCCGACGCCATGCGCGGGCTTCGCGCCGTCGGTGACTGTCGTGTCGGTAACCGTTGTTTCGGTCACTGTCGTGTCGGTCATGACCACTCCTTTGCCTTGATGGAAAGCTTCATCCAGTGTAAGCACCGCCCACCCGATTTTCTTCCCCGGGTGCTTCGGCTATTCGGTGCGGTCGTTCAGCCGGGCGAGCAGCACGGCCTCGGTCAGCACCGCGCGACGGAACACCCCGAGGTGCAGCGACTCGTTCGGGCTGTGTGCGCGGGAGTCGGGATCCTCGACACCGGTGACGAGGATCTGGGCGTCGGGGAACACCGCGACGAGATCGGCGATGAACGGGATCGACCCGCCGACGCCGGTCTCGACGGCGGGGACTCCCCAGGCGTCGGCCATCGACTGCTTCGCCTCAGCGACGGCCCAGCCGCTCGTGTCCACGAGGAAGGCGTTGCCGGTGTCGACGTCGGAGATCTCGAGGTGCGCACCGAACGGGACGTGCGCGCGAAGGTGCGCCTCGAGTGCAGCATAGGCCTCCTCCGCGGCCTGGCCGGGAGCGATTCGTGCGCTGATGCGCACCGAAGTCGAGGGAGAGAGCGTATTGGAGGCGTTGTCGACGCTCGGCGCGTCGATCCCCGTGATCGTGATCGCCGGCTTTGACCAGATCCGGTCGAGGATGCGGCCGGAGCCGATCGGTCGCACGCCGGAGAGCAGGCCGGTCTCGTGGCGCAGCTGCGCCTCGTCGTAGTCGGGCGTGTCGGTATCACGGCCGGTGAGCCCGGCCACCGCGACTGACCCGTCGGGGGTGTAGAGGCTCGCAAGCAGCCGCACCGTGGCCATCATCGCGTCGGGGACAGCTCCCCCGAACATCCCCGAGTGGGACGCGTGCGCCAGGGTGGAGACGTCGAGCCGGAAGGTGACGTTGCCGCGCAGCCCGACCGTGAGGGCCGGGGTGTCGACGTTCCAGTTGTCGGAGTCGGCGACGACGATGACGTCGGCGGCGAGCTGGGCCTCGTGCTGGGCGAGGAAGTTGGCGAACGACCTCGATCCGAACTCCTCCTCCCCCTCGATGAAGAGCGCGAGCCCGAGGTCGAAGTCGGGGCCGGCCGTCTCGACCAGCGCTCGGATCGCGGCGATGTGGGCCATGACGCCGGCCTTGTCGTCGGCGGCTCCGCGCCCGTATAGGCGGTCGCCTCGCACCGTCGGTTCGAACGGCGGGGAGTCCCAGTCCGCGTCGTCGCCGGGGGGCTGGACGTCGTGGTGGGCGTACAGCAGAATCGTCGGCCGGCCACCCCGCGCCGCGCGGGTCGCGAGCACGGCCGGCTGTCCGAGCGTCTCGGAGCCGCCCTGCCTGGCGCGGGAGATCTGCACCGTCTCGAAGACGTCGAGGCTCTCGACGAGCGTGGCGACGGCATCCGCGCTGTCCTGCACGTTCTGCGGGTCAAAGGCGCCCCACGACACCGAGGGGATGCGCACGAGCGAGCACAGCTCGGCGATTGCCGACGGCAGGCCGGCCTGCACGGCGCTGTCGAGGGCGGCGAGAAGTTCTGGCCGTGTGGCCGGTGCGGAGGTCATGCGAGTAATCTTAAGGCGACTTCAACGGCAAGGATTCCCTCATGGCCCAGATACGCAACGACAAGAGCGCGGCGTCCGACAACGGCGACAGCGCCGTTTCGAGCGACACCACTCCCGGCGGAAAGGGGCACCCCACCCCGACGAGGCGCGAGCGCGAGGCCGCGAACATGCGCCCGCTCGTCTCGAACGACCGCAAGGCGGCGAACAAGGCGGCACGGGCGAAGATGTCCCAGGCCCGCGAGAAGGCACGCCTCGGGATGGCAAACGGCGAGGAGCGGTACCTCCCCCAGCGCGACCGCGGCGTGCAGCGCAAGTTCGTTCGCGACTACGTCGACGCGCGGTTCAGCGCGGGCGAGGCGCTGATCCCGCTCATGTTCCTCGTGATCCTCACCACGTTCGTGCCCGCGTTCGCGGCGTACTCGTATCTCGCGCTGTGGGCGTTCTTCATGATCGCGCTGGTCGACAGCATCGTTCTCGGCTTCGTGCTCAAGAAGAAGATCGAGGCGAAGTTCGGCGAGGGGAGCGAGCAGCGGGGCACCCGCTGGTATGCCGCGATGCGCGCGCTCCAGCTGCGCCCGATGCGCCTGCCGAAGCCTCAGGTCAAGCGGTGGAAGTACCCGAGCTGACAGCGTGCGGCCTCCGCGCCGCGAGCCCTCTGTTGATCTGGCGCGCCCAGAGCGGACCGCGATAGAGGAACGCGGTGTAGCCCTGCACGAGCGTCGCTCCGGCGGCGAGGCGCTCGGCAACGTCGGAGGCGGTGTCGACCCCGCCGACGGAGATCACGCACGTGCTGGCCGGCACGTGACGGCGGATGAGGCGCAGCACCGCGAGCGAGCGCGCGGCGAGCGGCACGCCGGACAGCCCGCCGGCCCCCGCGGCCTCGACGAGGGTATTCGCAGATTCGAGGCCGTCGCGGGAGAGGGTCGTGTTGGTGGCGATGATGCCGTCGAGCCCCAGCTCGGTGACGAGCCCGGCGATGCGCACCACCTCGTCGTCGCTGAGGTCCGGCGAGATCTTCACGAGCACCGGGGTGCGGAGTGCCGCTCCCTTGACCGCGATGAGCAGCGGTGACAGGCGCTCGAGTTCCTGGAGGCCGCGCAGGCCGGGCGTGTTCGGGGAGCTTACGTTGACGGCGAGGTAGTCCGCGATCGGCGCTAGCAGCCGGGTGCTGACGAGGTAGTCCGCGATCGCGTCGTCGAGGCCGACCGCTCGCGACTTGCCGATGTTGACCCCAATGATCGGGCGAGTGGTTCGTGCCCGCTCCCGGCGCAGTCGCGGAGCGGCGGCGGCGGCACCATGATTGTTGAACCCCATGCGGTTGATGACGGCGTGATCGGCGATGAGCCGGAACAGGCGCGGTCGCGGGTTGCCTGGCTGCGCGAGTGCGGTGAGTGTGCCGACCTCGATGTGCCCGAAGCCGAGCTGCCAGAGGCCGCGCACCGCCTCGCCGTCCTTGTCGAATCCGGCCGCGACTCCGAATGGCGACTCGAACTCCAGGCCCAGGGCCGTCGTGGCGAGGGTCGGGTGCGGCTTCGTCGCCCGCCGAATGAGCGCGCCGACGCCGAGGCGCGGAAGGCGGCGGATGACGGTGAAGGCGAGGTGGTGGGCCCGTTCCGGATCGAGCCGACGGAGAACGAGCGAGAAGATGACCGGATACACCACTAGTCGCCCGGCAGCGCCGACTGGTGCTCGACCCGGAGCACCGCGATCGCCGACTCGAAGTCCTCGAGCGAATCAAAGCCCTGGTAGACGCTCGCGAACCGCAGGTAGGCGACCTCGTCGAGGTCGCGGAGGGGGGGCAGGATCGCGAGCCCGATGTCGTTCGCCGCGATCTGCGAGGCGCCGGTCGCGCGGATGGCCTCCTCGACCTTCTGGGCAAGCAGGGCGAGATCGGTGTCGGTCACCGGCCGGCCCTGGCAGGCCTTGCGCACGCCGAGCACGATCTTCTCGCGGCTGAACGGCTCGACGACCCCATTGCGCTTGACCACGTTGAGGCTCGCCGTCTCGGTCGTCGTGAACCGACGACCACACTCGGGGCACTGGCGGCGGCGGCGGATCGACAGGCCGTCGTCACTCGTGCGCGAATCGACGACTCGGGAATCCGGGTGGCGGCAGAAGGGGCAGAACATGGTGCTTACAGAATAGACCCGGATGGCACCGGCGCGGTGGAGGTCACCGCGTCGTGAAGCGCGCGGTGACGGCGTCGCCGTGCGCGGGGAGATCCTCGGCCCTCGCGAGCGCGACGACCTTGTCGCGGACGGCCGACAGGGCTGCGCGGTCGTAGGTGACGACCTGCTGCGGGCGGAGGAACGTGTAAGCCCCGAGCCCGGGCGAGAATCGCGCCTGTCCCCCGGTCGGCAGCACGTGGTTGGAGCCGGCGAGGTAGTCGCCGAGGCTCACCGGGGAATTCTCGCCGAGGAAGATCGCGCCGGCGTTCTGGATCGCGCCGAGCAGCGCCTGCGGTTCGGCGGTCTGGATCTCGAGGTGCTCGGGCCCGTAGGCGTTGCTGAACGCCGCGGCGGCGTCCAGGTCGTCGACGAGCACGACAGCCGACTGCACTCCGGTCAGCGAGATGCGAACTCGCTCGGTGTGGTGGGTGGCCGGCGCGAGCCGCGCGAGCTCGAGCTGCACCCGCTCGGCGAGGTCGGCCGAGTCGGTGACGAGCACGCCGGCCGCGAGTTCGTCGTGCTCGGCCTGGCTGATGAGGTCGCTCGCGACCAGTCGGGCATCGGCGGAGCCGTCGGCGATCACGAGGATCTCGGTCGGGCCCGCCTCGGAGTCGATCCCGGCGTGACCGCGCACGAGGCGCTTCGCCGCGGCGACGTACACGTTGCCCGGCCCGGTGATGACCTGAACGGGGTCGAGCAGGCCCTCGACCCCGTACGCGAACGCACCGATGGCCCCGGCGCCGCCCATCGCGTAGATCTCGTCGATCCCCAGGAGCCCGGCCGCACCGAGGATGGTCGGGTGGATGGCGCCGTCGAAGGCCGCCTGGGGAGGGGAGGCGAGGGCGACGGAGGCCACCCCGGCGACCTGCGCCGGCACCACGTTCATCACAACGCTCGACGGGTAGACGGCCTTGCCCCCGGGAACGTAGAGGCCGACGCGGGCCACGGGACTCCACCGCTGCACGACCTCGGCGCCGTCGCCGAGCATCGTCACGCTCGACTGCGGCACCTGCGCCGCCGATCCCGCCCTGACCCGCCCGATCGCCTCCTCGAGCGCGTCGCGCACGTCCGGCGCGAGCCGCGCGACCGCCTCGGCGATCTCGCCCGTCGCCACGCGCACCCGGGGCGGCCGCACCGCATCGAATCGCTCGGCCTGGTCGAGCAGGGCCAGCTCCCCCCGGGCGCGCACGTCCGCGATGAGGGCGGATGCCGCCTCGGTCGCCACCGAGATGTCGGTGTGCGACCGGGGGATGATCGAGAGGTATTCGGCCGTGCTGAGGCGGCGGCCGCGGAGGTCAATGGTCTGAATCATGGCAAGGCAGAGTTTACGCGGTGCCCGCTGCACGCCGGCCCCGCACTCACTGCAGGCAGTTCGGTCCGAGCAGCGACTTGAGCTCGCCGTAGAGGTCGGCGCTCACGGTGACGGGGTAGGGGAGCTCGAACAGCCTGGCGGTGTCGCCCTTGATGAGCTTGAGCCGCACCTCGGTGTCGCCGGCGTGCCGGATGAGCGCATCGCCCAGCCCCGTGACGACGTCGGTCGTTGCCCGGTGCTCCGGCATGCTGATGACGAGGGGGCCCGATCCGAGGCTCTGCCCGAGGTCGGGGCTGAACATGCTGACGGCGTGCAGGTTCATTCCGTCGTCGCGCAGGCTCACCCGTCCGCGAATGACGACGACCTGGTCGTTCGAGAGGGCGGGCGAGAACTCCTGGTACGTCTTGCCGAGGAACATCACCGTGATCTCCCCACCGAAGTCCTCCACCTGCACGAGGCCGTACTGGTTGCCGGAGTTGCGCGCCGTGCGGTGCTGCACGCTCGTCACGAGCCCGGCCACCGTCACCGTCTCGCCGTCGGTCGACGCGTCGCTCGCGAGCAGGTCGGCGATGCTCGAACTCGCGTGCTTCGCGAGCTGCAGCTCGAGTCCGGCCAGCGGATGGTCCGACACGTAGAGCCCGAGCATCTCGCGTTCGAACGCGAGCTTGTCGCGCTTGGACCATTCGGGACGCTCCGGCACCGAAACGCGCTGCGCCGGTTCGTCCCATAGGCTGTCGAAGTCGAATCCGACCTGCCCATGCGCCTCATTGCGTTTGACCGTGACGGCCGATTCGACGGCGTCCTCGTGGATCTCCAGCAGCGCGCGCCTGGTGGACCCGAGCGAGTCGAACGCGCCGGCCTTGATCAGAGACTCGACGGTGCGCTTGTTGGCCGCTCCGAGCGGCACCTTGGCGAGGAAGTCGTGGAATGAGGTGAAGCGTCCCTTCTCCTCGCGCGCGCCGCGGATCAGGTCGACGACAGCGAATCCGACGTTGCGCACCGCGCCGAGCCCGAAGCGGATGTCCTCGCCGACGGCCGCGAAGTATCCGATCGACTCGTTGACGTCGGGGGCGAGCACCTTGATGCCCATGCGGCGGCACTCGTTGAGGTAGATCGCGAGCTTGTCCTTCGAATCTCCGACGCTCGTGAGCAGCGCGGCCATGTACTCGGCCGGGTAGTGGGCCTTGAGGTACGCGGTCCAGTACGACAGCACGCCGTACGCGGCGGAGTGTGCCTTGTTGAACGCGTAGTCGGAGAACGGCAGCAGGATGTCCCAGAGGGTCTTCACGGCGGCCATCGAGTAGCCGTTGGACTGCATGCCCGCCGAGAACCCCTCGAACTGCTTGTCGAGTTCCGACTTCTTCTTCTTGCCCATCGCGCGGCGCAGCAGGTCGGCCTGGCCGAGCGAGTACCCGGCGAGCACCTGGGCGATCGACATGACCTGCTCCTGGTAGACGATGAGGCCGTAGGTGGTGCCGAGTACGTCCGTGAGCGCCTCGGAGAGCTCGGGGTGGATGTAGTCGACGACCTGCTGGCCGTTCTTGCGGTACGCGTAGTTGGTGTGCGAGTTCGCGCCCATCGGGCCCGGCCGGTAGAGGGCGCCGACGGCCGAGATGTCCTCGAAGTTGTCGGGGCGCATCAGACGCAGGAGCGAGCGCATCGGCCCGCCATCGAACTGGAACACGCCGAGGGTGTCGCCGCGCGCGAGCAGCTTGTAGGTCATCGGGTCGTCGAGCTCGAGCTCCTCGAGAACGGGGGTCTCGCCGCGGTTGGCCTTGATGTTGTCGAGCGCATCGTCGATGATCGTGAGGTTGCGCAGGCCGAGGAAGTCCATCTTGATCAGGCCGAGGGACTCGCACGCGGGGTAGTCGAACTGGGTGACTATCTGGCCGTCCTGCTCGCGCTTCATGATCGGGATGATGTCGAGCAGCGGCTTGGACGACATGATGACGCCGGCCGCGTGAACGCCCCACTGCCGCTTGAGGTTCTCGAGCCCGAGCGCCGTGTCGAACACCGTGCGCGCGTCGGGGTCGGAATCGAGCACGGCGCGCACGTCCGCCGCCTCCTTCCACCGCGGGTCGTCCTTGTTCGTGATCCCCGCGAGGGAGATGTCCTTGCCCATGATGGTCGGCGGCATCGCCTTGGTCAGCTTCTCGCCCATGCCGTACGGGAACCCGAGAACGCGCGAGGAGTCCTTGAGCGCCTGCTTGGCTTTGATGGTGCCGTAGGTCACGATCTGGGCTACGTGGTCGCTGCCGTACTTCTCCGTGACGTAACGGATCACCTCGCCCCGGCGACGCTCGTCGAAGTCGACGTCGAAGTCGGGCATCGAGACGCGGTCGGGGTTGAGGAACCGCTCGAAGAGCAGCCCGTGCTGCAGCGGGTCGAGGTCGGTGATCCCCATCGCATAGGCCACCATGGACCCGGCACCGGATCCACGGCCGGGGCCGACCCTGATGCCGTTGCGGCGCGCCCAGCTGATAAAGTCCGCGACGACGAGGAAGTAGCCCGGGAATCCCATCTGGGAGATGACTCCCGTCTCGTACATGGCCCGGTCCCTGGACGCCTGCGGGATGTCGCCGCGGTAGCGGTTGTTGAGCCCCGCCTCGATCTCCTTCGCGAACCAGGACTGCTCCGTCTCCCCCTCCGGAACGGGGAAGACGGGCATGTAGTTGGCATCCTCGTCGAACTTGACGTCGCACCGCTCGGCGATCAGGAGCGTGTTGTCGCACGCCTCGGGGTGGTCGCGGAACAGGTGACGCATCTGCTCGGCCGACTTGAGGTAGAACTCGTCGGCATCGAACTTGAACCTGTTCGGGTCGTCGAGGGTGGTTCCGGACTGCACGCAGAGCAGCGCCGCGTGCGACGTCGCGTCGTGCGCATGCGTGTAGTGCAGGTCGTTCGTGGCGACGAGGGGAAGGTCGAGGTCCTTCGCGAGGCGGAGCAGATCGCTCATCACCCGGCGTTCGATACCGAGGCCGTGGTCCATGATCTCGCAGTAGTAGTTCTCTTTGCCGAAGATGTCGCGGAAATCGGATGCCGCCTTCTTCGCTTCTTCGTACTGGCCGAGCCTCAGCCGAGTCTGCACCTCGCTGCTCGGGCAGCCGGTCGTCGCGATGAGCCCCTTGGAGTAGGTGTTGAGCAGGTCGCGGTCCATGCGGGGCTTGAAGTAATAGCCCTCGAGGCTCGCCAGCGACGACATCCGGAACAGGTTGTGCATGCCCTCCGTGGTCGAGGAGAGCATCGTGAGGTGGGTGTAGGCGCCGGAGCCCGAGACGTCGTCCTGGCCGCCGTTGCCCCAACGAATCCGCGTGCGGTCGCCCCGCGCGGTGCCGGGCGTGAGGTACGCCTCCGTGCCGATGATCGGCTTGATGCCGGCCTTCACCGCGGTGCGCCAGAAGTCGTACGCTCCGAACACGTTGCCGTGGTCGGTCATTGCGATCGCGGGCATCTCCTGCTCCACCGCCGCCTGGATGAGCGGGCCGACGCGTGCCGCTCCGTCGAGCATCGAGTACTCGCTGTGGACGTGCAGGTGGACGAACGAACTGGCGCGTTCTGGCAAGTGGTACTCCGAAGGCCGAGGGGGGAGGCTCAGACAAGCCTAGGGCGGTGGTCAGTCTTTTCGGAGCACATCCAACGCGTGCTGCAGATCCGCCGGGTAGCTCGTGCGATAGACGGCGCGATCGCCGGTCGACGGGTGGGTGAAGCTCAGCTGCAGCGCGTGGAGCCACTGCCGGGAGAGGCCGAGCTTCGCGGAGATGGTGGGGTCGGCACCGTACATCGCGTCGCCGACGCAGGGGTGGCGCTGCGCGGCCATGTGCACCCTGATCTGGTGGGTGCGACCCGTCTCGAGGTTGACCTCGAGCAGCGACGCGCTCGGGAACGCCTCGAGCGTCTCGTAGTGGGTGACCGAGTCCTTTCCGCCTGAGACGACGGCGAACTTCCAGCTCGAGCCGGGGTGGCGTCCGATGGGCGCGTCGATCGTGCCGGCGAGCGGGTCGGGGTGGCCCTGCACGACAGCGTGGTAAACCTTGTCGACCTGCCGGTCGTGGAAGGCCCGCTTGAGCTCCGTGTAGGCGCGCTCCGATTTCGCGACGACCATGAGGCCGCTGGTGCCCGCGTCAAGGCGGTGCACGATTCCCGCCCTCTCTGGCGCACCGGATGTCGAGATGCGGAATCCGGCCCCCGCGAGGGCGCCAAGCACGGTCGGGCCGGTCCAGCCGATCGACGGATGCGCGGCGACCCCGACGGGCTTGTCGATCACGACGATGTCGTCATCGTCGTGCACGATCGTCAGGTCGGGCACGACCACCGCGACAATGGCGGGCGACTGCCTCGACCGCCAGTTCACCTCGAGCCAGGTGCCGGCGTGGAGCCGGTCGGACTTGCCGAGCCCGATTCCATCGGCGGTCACTCCGCCCGACTCGGCCACCTCCGCCGCGAACGTGCGGGAGAAGCCGAGGAGCTTCGCGAGTCCCGCATCGACGCGTTCGCCCTCGAGCCCCTCCGGGACGGGCATGCTGCGCGTGTCCACGTGCTACCTCTCCACGGTTTCGTCGTCGGAGGCCGACCCCGCCGCGCGCGGCCCCTGGCCGGAACCGGCCTTCTCCACCCGTTCGCCGTCGAGCCCGACGCCGCGGAGGGTGAGGATGATGAACAGGCCCATGCTCGCCACGATGAACGAGTCGGCAATGTTGAAGATCGCCGGGAATCCGGCGACTCGGATGAAGTCGATGACGTGACCGAGTCCGAAGCTCGGCTCGCGCAAAAGCCGATCGGTGAGGTTGCCGAGAGTTCCCCCGAGCAGCATCCCGAACATGATCGCCCAGCCCATCGACCGGATGCGTCGCGCGAAGAAGATGATGAAGATCGTCACGCCGGAGGCGGCGATCGAGAAGATCCACGTGGCGCCGCTCGCGAACGAGAACGCCGCACCCGGATTCCGCACGAAAAGAAACTGCAGGAGGGTGCCGATCACCTCGACGCTCTCACCCGGCGGAAGGTTCTCGACGACGAGGTACTTGGTGCCCTGGTCGAACAGGTACACGACGACGGCCACCGCCACGAGCGTCACGATCGCCCGGATGCTGACCCCCGCCGTGCGTGCCGACGCCGTCGGCTCAGTTGCCACCGAGGCCCTGGCTGACGGTCGTAGAGCCGGCCTTCGCCCCGCGCGCGTCGTCCGTGCCACTCGAGGGGCCGGTGGCGTCGAGTTCGGCGAGCTGGCTCTCGATGTACCCCTTGAGCTTCTGGCGGTACTCGCTTTCGAAGATGCGGAGCTCATCGATCGTCGCCTGCACACCGGCTCGTTCTCGCTCGAGCCTCGCGAGCTCGTCCCGTGATTTCGCCTCGGCGTCGTCAATAAGGCGCGCTGCCTCGACCTGGCCCTCCGCGATCAGTGCCTCGCGCTTCTCGACGCCTTCCTTGACGTGCTCCTCGTGCAGGCGGCGGGCGAGCTGCAGCAGATTGTTTGTGGAGTCCACCTCCGAGACCGGGGCGGTGTAGGCCGGTGAGGGCACGGGAACGACGGCATCCGGTGCGGACAGGTAGGCGGACGCGGTCCCCTGTGCCTCCGACGCCTCCGGCTTCTCGGCCGGCTTCTCCTCGTCGGTCGACTCGGCGGCCACTGGCACCGCCTCAGCCGATTCGTCGACCGCCGAGTCAGCGTCGGCCGACTCGACACGGGGGGCTTCTCCCACGCGGGAGTCGCTGCCGACGAGCCGCTGGCGCAGTTCCTCGTTCTCCTGGTTCAGGCGTCGCAACTCGATGACGACCTCGTCAAGGAAGTCGTCGACCTCGTCCTGGTCGTATCCCTCGCGGAACTTGGTGGGCTGGAAGCGCTTGTTGACGACGTCTTCGGGGCTCAGGGCCATGGGTCACCTCGGAATTCAATTGGGGCTTGCACACTCGTGCAGGGATGGGCATACGGCGTTCGTGCTGGAGACTCTGGGGCGATCCCCGGGCGGCACCCACCCCAGGGGCGCTGCACCCCAGCGTACAACCTCGGGATCGATTAGATCGCGACTCTGGTCAGCGACGATGCGAGGGACATGAGAATCAGAACCGCGATCAGCACGATGCTCCAGGCGAAGTCGAGGGCGATGCCGCCGAGCCGGATCGGCGGAATGACGCGGCGCACGGTCCGGATCGGCGGGTCGGTGATCGTGAAGACGATCTCTGCGATGACGATGAGGAACCCCTTGGGCCGCCAACCTCGCGCGAAATTACGGGCGAGATCGAGGATGAATCGGGCCCACAGTGCTATGAGGTACAGGAACAGCGCGTAGTACGCGATGGTCGCGATAACGGAAACGATCACAACGCCTTACGCTAGCTCATCAATTCGGGGGTCAGTTCTGCGCGAAGAAGGAAGCGTCGACTTCCGGCTCGGCCTCGGCCTGATCGCCGCTGACGACGATGTGAGATGGCGACAGCAGGAATACCTGCTTCGTGACGCGTTCAATCTTGCCGTAGAGGCCCTGGGAGAGCCCGCTCGCGAAGTCGATCAGGCGCTTGGCCTCTGGTTCGCTCATCTGCGAGAGATTGATGATGACGGGGATTCCGTCACGAAAGCTCTCGGCGATGACCTGGGCGTCGCGATATTCGCGCGGGTGGACGGTGAGGATCTCGTTCATGTCGACGGGTGCCGCATTCCTTGTTGTCGTGGTGGTGGGGGTGGGACGTCGTAGAGGGGTGACGGGCGCGCGCCCCGTTGCGCCCGCGGCCGACTGGCCTGCCGGGGCGGCTTGCGCGACGGGGGCGGCGGACTGTGCCGGCTTCTGCTCCTCGTACTCGAACTCCTCGTCCGCGAGCCCGAGATAAACCATGGTCTTGCGCAGCGGGTTAGCCATTTGGTGCCTCCTGTGTGGATCTTCTGATTTGAGATTAACCGCGGGTCGGACGGTTTCCGGTGATTGCCGAGCCGATCCGGAGGTGTGTCGCGCCCTCGAGGATCGCCTCGGGGTAGTCCCCCGACATTCCTGCCGAGATGAAATGCGCTCCCGGGTCGATCGCGCGCACCCGCTCGGATGCCGCCCGCAAGCGGGCGAACGCTGCGCGCGGTTCGCCCTCGAGCGGGGCGACCGCCATGACCCCGAGCAGCCGGATTCCCGCCGTGGCGACGACGTGCTCGACGAGGCGTTCGAGGTCGCCCTCCTCCACTCCACCGCGGGCGGTGTCGGGGGTGAGGTTGAGTTGCACGAAGGCGTCGACTTCTCGTTCGTCCGAGGCGAGAGCATCGATCACCGACTCCCTGTCAAGGGAGTGGATCACGCGGCCGTACTCCGCCACCTGCCGTGCCTTCTTGCTCTGCAGCTGCCCCACGAAGTGCCACGTGAGGCCGAGGCCCGCGAGCTCCTCGCTCTTAACCTTCGCATCCTGGTGGCGGTTCTCGCCGAAGTCCGACACCCCGAGCGCGTGAAGCTCTCGCACGAGCGACACGGGATGAAACTTCGTGATGACGATGATGGTGATGCCCCGGGGGTCGCGCCCGGCCAGGGCCGCCGCGTCGGCGACCCCGGCCCGGACGGCCTCGAGGCGCTCGGCGACGCCCTGGTCAGTCACGGCTTAGCGCAGGAAATCCGGCACGTCCAGGTCGTCATCGTCGTCCTTGTCGAACACGGGGTCGGGTGCGGACGGCAGCTTAGGTGCGCCGCCCCAGGCGGACTGCTTCTCGGCGGTCTGCGTCAGCGTCGAGCCGAAGCGCGAGGTTGACCCGTTCGAGCCGGCCGAGGCCGCGACGGCCGCGGCCGGGGCGGAGACGGCCATCGGCTTCGGCGCCTCGACGAAATTCGAGCGGCGGTCGGCCTTCTTGACCTCCGGCTCCCCTCCGTCGAACCCGGCCGCAATGACGGTGACGCGCACTTCGTCGCCGAGGGTGTCGTCGATAACGGCTCCGAAGATGATGTTCGCCTCCGGGTGCACGGCCTCCTGCACCAGCCGAGCGGCATCGTTGATCTCGAAGATTCCGAGGTTCGACCCTCCCTGGATCGAGAGCAGCACGCCGTGGGCTCCATCGATGCTCGCCTCGAGCAGCGGCGATGCGACGGCGAGTTCGGCCGCCTTGATCGCACGGTCGGCACCGCGCGACGATCCAATTCCCATCAGCGCGGATCCGGCACCCTGCATGACCGACTTCACGTCGGCGAAGTCAAGGTTGATAAGGCCGGGGGTAGTGATGAGGTCGGTGATGCCCTGCACGCCGGCGAGCAGCACCTGGTCGGCCGTGGCGAAGGCTTCGAGGAAGCTGATCCCGCGGTCGCTGATCTCAAGGAGGCGGTCGTTGGGCACGACGATGAGCGTGTCGACCTCGCTCTTCAGCGCGGTCACGCCGATCTCGGCCTGCGCGGCGCGGCGCTTGCCCTCGAAACCGAACGGGCGGGTGACAACACCGATGGTCAGCGCGCCGATCGACTTGGCGATGCGCGCGACGACCGGGGCGCCACCCGTTCCGGTTCCGCCGCCCTCGCCGGCAGTCACGAAGACCATGTCGGCGCCCGCGAGGGCCTCCTCAATCTCCTCCGCGTGGTCTTCTGCTGCGCGGCGGCCGACCTCCGGGTCGGCGCCGGCGCCGAGCCCACGGGTGAGTTCGCGTCCGACGTCGAGCTTGACGTCGGCGTCGCTCATCAGCAGCGCTCGCGCATCTGTGTTGATCGCGATGAACTCGACGCCGCGAAGGCCGAGTTCGATCATTCGGTTTACGGCATTGACGCCACCGCCGCCGATTCCGACGACCTTGATGACGGCCAGGTAATTTTGGTTTGAGCTCACGTCGGGCCTCCGCTGGGGACTTTCAACCTCTACTAGAGGCTTAAAGTTATACTTGGTATAGCTATTTCTTGTTCCGAGGCTAAGTGGCGCGAGCGCTGCGGCACGACACGACACGCGCGTATCGCGAAGTCGGCAAGGTTAATTTCTGCGGTGCCCGGTGGGAGACCGTGGCGAATGCGCCCCTTCGGAGCAATCGCGCCCGGCCGGCCGGGCGCGGACGTTACAAACAGGCGCCGTGGCGACTCCGCGGCCGCGGACGCGCGGTAGCGGTGGCCACTCGGCGGTCGTAGCCCCGTGCGGCTAGCGGTAGGTGAGCTGCCCCGGAGCGGAGACGTTGTACTCCGACACACCGGGATAGTCCTGCGCGAGTGCGGCCGCGAGGGTGCGCGCCTTGATCTCGGAGTCGTCCGCGCTGCCCCAGACGATCGCGGCTCCCCCGCCGGCGAGGGTGAGGCGCACGTCGTCGCGCGTCCTGGCCGACACGATATCGAGCTGCGCGAGGACGGAATCGGGAAGTGCGACGAGCACCTCGACCGCCGCATCGAAGGCGGCACTGTCGGAGTCGCCGCCGGAGGTGTCGATGAGCGGTACCCCGGCTGCGCGCTCGGTTGAGCTCTCGATCACCACCCCGGCCGGGTCGACGAGGTCGAACCCGCTCCCGTCGGCCAGCCACCCGACCGGCTCGCGCTCGACCACGTGGATCACGAGGGTGTCGGGAGGGATCGTTTCGGTGACATAGCTCCGGATCAGAGGGAATGCCTCGAGTTCCCCGGTGATTCGATCGAAGTCGAGCAGTGCAAGGGGCGTGTCGAGCTGCCCTTCGACCGCGGCGTGCAGGGCTTCGGGGTCGAGTCGCGACGTTCCGTCGATCTCGATCGTCTCGAGCGCGAGGAGCGGCGAGTACACGCCGACGGCGACGAGTGTGCCCATTGTGACAACCGTTCCGGCGGCGGCGAAACAGGCGGCCTTGCGCCGACGGCTGCGCCTCGTGAACCGGCGCACCTCGCTCTTCTCGAAGCGACGGCGTTCCCGGGCAGCGCGCCGCGCGTGACGGTGGGCGGCGCGGTCCTGCGGCACCGCCTCCTCCTGCTGCGGTGCGCCCGCGGCCGACGCCCCGGCCGCCTGCGGCGCCGCGGCCTGGGGCGTGGCGGCCTCGGGCGTGCGGGCTCGGGCCGTCGCGGCCTGGGGGGTCGTTCGCCGCGTGGGCGCCGGTGGCGCCTCGTCGAGGTTCGCCGGACCGCTCGTCGGCGCGGGAGCCGCGCGCCGGCGCGGGGACGGCCAGCGTCGGGCGGCTTTCGGGTCGTCGTTGCCGGCCGAGGGCCGGTCGAACCCCTCAGGGCGTTTCATGCATCCGGGGGCCGGTCGATGCGTCAGCGAGGGCAGACAGCAGCTGCGGGATGATGAGGTAAATGTCGCCGCCACCCATCGGGATCACGAAGTCGCCCGGCCGGGCAATTCGCACGGCCATCTCCACTGCGCCAGCCCAGTCCGCGAAGTACTCGCCACTGTCGCCGGCGAAGCGCTCGGTGATGAGGGCACCGGTCACGCCGGGTTCCGGATCCTGCCGCGCGCCGTACACGGGCACGACGAGGGTGTGGTCGGCGAGCTCCTCGAACACGTCGGCGAAGTCCTGCGCGAGCATCCTCGTCCTGCTGTAGAGGTGCGGTTGGAAGATCGGGATCAGGCGGCCGTCGCCGACCGCGCCGCGCGCCGCGGAGAGCGCCGCGCGGATCTCGGTCGGGTGGTGGGCGAAGTCGTCGTACACCGCCACCCCGCCGACCTCGCCGCGCAACTCGAAGCGCCGCTCCGTGCCGCCGAAGGTCGCGATGCCGTCGAGGCTCGCTCGCGGGTCAAAGCCCAGGCCGGTGAGCACCGCGAAGGCGCCGGCCGCATTGAGGGCGTTGTGCAGCCCCGGCACTCGCAGGGTGACGGGGTAGTCCTCGCCGAGGTAGCGGATCGAGAACGACACCGCCTTCGCCGTGTCGAGCGAGTGCACGCGAACGTCGGCCGATGCGGCCTGGCCGAAGGTGACCACGCGGGATCCACCCAGCCTCGGCGTGATGCTCACCGCGCCGGGATCGTCGCTCGAGATGGCGACGAACTCGGCCGCTCGCCCGGCGAAGGTGACGAACGCGTCCTCGAAGGCCTCGAGAGAGCCGTAGTGGTCGAGGTGGTCGGGGTCGACGTTGGTGATCAGCGCGACGGAGGTGTCGTAGAGCAGGAACGAGCCGTCGGACTCGTCCGCCTCGACGACGAAGAGGTCGTCGGTGCCCGGTGCGGCGCTGACGCCGAGTGAGCGGATCACGCCGCCGTTCACGAAGCTTGGGCTGGCCCCGAGGGCAAGCATGCCCTCGATGAGCATGCCGGTCGACGTCGTCTTGCCGTGGGCGCCCGCGACGGCGACGAGGCGACGATCGCTCGTGAGCCAGGCCAGCGCGACGGCGCGGTGCACGAGGGGAATCCCCCGCTCGCGCGCCGCGAGGTACTCGGGGTTGTCCTCCGCGATCGCGCCCGACACGACGAGCGTGTCGGCGTCGCCGATGTTGGCGGCGGCGTGGCCGATGCCGACCTCGACACCGGCGGTCCGGAGCGCCTCGACCGTGTCGGTGGCCCGGATGTCCGAGCCGCTGACTTCGAAGCCGGCGGCGACGAAGAGGTGCGCGATGCCGCTCATTCCGGCGCCGCCGATGCCGACAAAGTGCACGAGGCGGGGCGAATCGGGCATGGCCTGGGAGAAATCGGACTTGATCACGACCGCAACGCTACCCGTCCGCCGACGGCCTCATCGATGAGGGCGACCATGCGGGCCGTCCCGTCGCGCACCCCGACCGCGGTGGCGCTGGCCGCCATCGAGGCGAGCATCGTGCGATCCTGCAGCAGTGCAAGCAGGCTGTCGGCGACCCACTCCGGGGTGAAGTCGTCGTTGTCCACGACGAGCGCTGCCCCCGCGTCGACCGCATCGCGGGCATTGAGTGCCTGCTCCCCGTTGCCGACGGCGAGAGGTACGTAGACGGCGGGGATCGCGAGTGCGGTGAGTTCGCTGACCGTCGACGACCCGGCGCGCGCGAGCACGAGGTCGGCTGCCGCGAGGGCGAGGTCCATCCGGTCGCAGTACTTCAGCACGTGGTAGTCGGAAAGTTCGGGATAGTCGATCTCGGATCTCTCCCCCGTGATGTGCAGCACCTGCCAGGCCGCGCCGAGCACGAGTGGCGCCGAGGAGGCGATCGTCTCGTTGATGCGCCGCGCACCGAGCGACCCGCCGGTCACCACAAGGGTGAGCTTTCGCGGCTCGAGGCCGAGAGCGGCGCAGGCCGCTGGCCGCGCGGAGTGGCGGTCGAGCCTCTCGATCTCGCCGCGGAGCGGCATTCCGACGAACCTAGAGCCACGCAGCGGGGTGGCGCGGAACGCGACCCCGACGAACCGGGTGAACCGTGCGCCGAGCCGGTTCGCGAGGCCGGGCCTGGCGTTCGCCTCGTGCACGACAATCGGAACCCGCTCGCGTCGCGCGGCGAGATAGGCGGGGGCCGAGACGTAGCCGCCGAAGCCGACGACGACGTCGATCTCATGCTCGATAATGAGCGCGCGGATTCCGGACACGAGTTCGCTGAACCGTCCGGGAAAGCGCACGGCGGCGATGCCTGGTCGCCGTGGGAATGGGAGTCGGCGAACGACGAGCAGCTCGTACCCCCTGGCAGGGACGAGCCTCGCCTCGAGTCCCTCGGCGGTGCCGAGCACGCGGATGACCGCATCCGCATCCCTCTCGCGCAGGCGGTCGGCGACGGCGAGCAGCGGGTTGACGTGGCCGGCGGTGCCACCGCCGCAGAGCAGGTAGCGAGTCACCTGGCGTGCCCCTGGTCCGTCGGGACGGCGGCATTGCGCGCGAACGACAGCACGATGCCGATCGCGAACAGGGTTGTCACGAGGGCGGAACCCCCCGAGGAGATGAGCGGGAGGGGGACGCCGAGCACGGGAAGGATCCCGAGCACGACGGCGATGTTCACGAAGGCCTGGCCGATGATCCACACCATGACCGCACTGATCGCGATGCGCGCGAACGGGTCGGGGTTACCTCGGATGATACGCACGAACGCGACGGCGAGCACGATGAACAGCGCGAGGACCGTGATTGCGCCAAGCAGGCCGAGCTCCTCGCCGATGATCGCAAAGATGAAGTCGTTGTCCGCCTCCGGCAGCCAGGACCACTTCGCCTTCGAGTTGCCGAGGCCGACACCGAAGACCCCTCCGGCGGCCAGTGCCCACCAGCCGTGCACGGTCTGCCAGCAGAACGTCGCGTAGTCGCTCGACGAGCTGCACCCGTCGAGCCAGACCTGGATCCGGTCACTTCGCGAGTTGCTCGAGAACGCGAAGATCGGGCCGAGGATGGCCATCAGCACGATGGGCATCGCGAGGAACCGCAACCGCACCCCGGCGAAGAACATCGCGCCAAGGACGATCGAGATCAGGATGATGGCCGTTCCGAGGTCGCCACCAACCAGCACGAGCGCAATCGACAGGCCCGCGATGGGCGCGATGGGCAGGATCAGTTCGCGGAGGTCATGCAGTCGGTCGAGCTTCGATGACAGCACGTACGCGAGCCAAATCGCGAGGGCGACCTTAGTGATCTCCGACGGCTGCAGGGTGAACGCGCCGAGGCTCAGCCAGTTCCGGTTGCCGTTCACCTCGACGCCGAGCGGGGTGGCGACGACGAGCAGTTGCAGCCCGACACCCACGGCCATGGCCATTCCCGCCCACCTCTTCCAGAACGTCGACGGCATCCGGGAGGCGAGCAGCATGATCGGCACGCCGATGAGCGCGAACAGGCCCTGACGCAGGAACCCGGTGAAGAAGTCGTCGGATTCGGTGAAGGAGGTCACGGCCGAGGACGAGAGCACCATCACGAGCCCGAACACGACGAGGAACAGCGTCGTGCCGAGCAGCAGGAAGAAGTTGCCGGTCTCCGCGGCGAAGAGCCGCTTGACGGCTACGATCGCCGCGGGGCCGGACAGGTCCCGCGTCGGAGCCTCGCCATTGCGCGGCGCCACCCGGCTATCCACCTGACGCGGTCGGCGAGGGATGCTGGTCGTCATCCGGCCGGTCTCCCAACATGTCGTGCACTGCTTCGGTGAATCGCCGACCCCGGTCGGCATAATCCTTGAACTGGTCCATTGACGCGGCGGCCGGTGCCAGGACGACGGCATCGCCGGGCCGTGCGGCGGCTGCCGCGAGCCTCACGGCGATCGGCATGACCTCCTCAGTGTCAGTCGTCTCGACCTCGAACAGCGGGAGTTGGGGGGCGTGTCGCTCGAATGCGGCGAGCACCTCGGCGCGTTCGACGCCGATCACGACGGCCGCGCGCAGCCGTTTCGAGTTCCGCGCGACGATGTCGTCGATCCCGACGCCCTTGAGCAGTCCGCCCAGAACCCATACCACGGAGTCGAACGAGGCAACCGCGGCGTCGGCGGCGTGAGGGTTGGTGGCCTTCGAATCGTCGACGAAGCGCACCCCGTCGCGCGTGGCGATGAGCTCGGTGCGGTGGTGGTCGACGTGGAAGGCGTCGATGGCGCCGGCGATGGCGGCCGCGGGGACGCCCAACGAGCGCGCCAGGGCACTCGCCGCCAGTACATTCGCCACCATGTGCGGCGCGCCGAGACCTGCTGCGTTGAGACGCCCCAGTGTCGCGAGCTCGAGGGCGTTGGTGTGCCGGTCGTCGAGGAACGCCCGGTCGCAGACGATGTCCTCGACGATGCCGATATCACTCGGGCCGGGAAGACCGAGCCCGAATCCGATCGCGCGGCATCCCTCGACGACGTCGGCGTTCTCGACCATCGCGCGGGTGGTGATGTCATCGCGGTTGAACACGCAGGCGACACGCGTGCGCTCGTAGATCTTGGCCTTCGCGGCGGAGTAGGCCTCGGCGGAGCCGTGCCAGTCGAGATGGTCCGCCGCGACGTTCAGGCACACGCTCGAATGCGGCGACAGGGAGCTGGCGTAGTTCAACTGGAAGCTCGACAGTTCGACGACGAGCGCGTCGTAGCCCTCCGGGTCACGAATCGCGTCGAGGACGGGCAGGCCCACATTGCCGCAGGCGACGGCCCGCGAGCCCGCCGCGAGCAGCATCGCGGTCGTGAGCTGCACCGTAGTCGTCTTTCCGTTCGTGCCCGTAACGGTGAGCCACTCGGCGGCGGGGGTGACCTTGTCGCGCACGCGCCAGGCGAGTTCGACGTCGCCCCAGACGGGCAGCCCGGCGGCCACGAGGCCGGCCACAAGCGGATGCGAGGGCGCGAATCCGGGCGACACGATGACCAGTTCGGGGTTGAAGGCGGCCGCATCGCCCGCGTCGGGGGCGCTGAGGTCCGCGACCCTGAGCTCGGCGCCGAGGACGGCGAGCAGGTCGGCGCGGGTGTCGTCGGCCCGGTCGGCGAGCACGAGCACCTTCGCGCCGAGCTCGACGAGGGTGTCGGCGACCGAGAATCCCGTCACTCCGAGCCCGAGCACGATGACGCGCAACGATCGCCAGTCGTGGTGCCAGCTTCGGAGCGCGTCGACCTGGACGGCCGACCTCACCGGTAGAGCCACTCGGCGTAGAACAGCCCGACGCCGCTGGCGACGAAGAGGCCGGAGATGATCCAGAACCTGACCACGATCGTCACCTCGGCCCACCCCACCATCTCGAAGTGGTGGTGCAGCGGACTCGCCCGCCAGATGCGGCGGCCGCGCGTGGCCTTGAAGTAGATGCGCTGGATGATGACCTGCCCGGTCGTCACGAGGAACAGTCCGCCAATGAAGACGAGCAGCAGCTCGGTGCGGGAGAGGATCGCGAGGGCGGCGAGGGCCCCGCCGATCCCGAACGATCCGGTGTCGCCCATCATGATCTGCGCGGGGGAAGTGTTCCACCAGAGGAACCCGATGAGCGCTCCGACGATCGCGGCGGCGATCGTCGCGAGGTCGAGCGGGTACGACACCTCGTAGCACTTGTAGAAGTTGGGCGACCGCACGACCAGGTCGGCCAGTTCGACGCACGACTGGTTGAACTGCCAGAACCCGATGACGATATACGAGCCGATCGCGAGTACCGCCGAGCCGGCCGCGAGGCCGTCGAGGCCGTCGGTGAGGTTGACGGCGTTCGAGACGCTCGCCGTGATCAGCACGATCCAGAGCACGAACACGACTACGCCGAGGCCCGCACCGAAGATGACGACGAAGTCGATCGGCAGATCGCGCACGAACGAGATCGCGGTCGACGCGGGGGTGATCCCCTGCGGGTCCACATAGTTGAGGGAGATGATGGCGAACACGACTGCGACGATGACGCTGCCGAGGATCTTGAACGGGGCACTGAGTCCCGTGCTGTTCTTGCGCCTGACCTTGAGGAAGTCGTCGAGGAATCCGATGAACCCGAGGCCGACCATCATCAGGATGACGAGCAGCCCCGCCCCCGACGGAACCTGGCGGCCCGCGAGCTGGCCGACGAAGTACCCGACGATCGAGGCCGTGATGAACACGATCCCGCCCATCGACGGGGTGCCGCGCTTGAGCACGTGGGCGACCGGAGTGTCGGCACGCACGAACTGCCCGAGGTTGAGCCGGCGGAACGCCCTGGCGAACAGTGGGGTCAGCAGCAGAGTGAAGATCATCGAGACGCCGGCGGCGGTGAGGAGCGCGATCACGGGGCGACACCCCCGAGGCGGTCGCCGAGAAAGCGCAGGCCGGCCGACTTGGAGCTCTTGACCAGCACGACGTCGCCGTCGCGCAACTGGCCGTCGAGCAGGTCGTAGGCCTCGTCCGCCGTGGCGACGAGCACGGATTCGCCATCCCAGGAGCCCTCGAGGCCCGCGGCGTTGTGGATGTGCCTGGCGTCATGACCGACGACGATGAGCTGCGCGACGTTCAGACGCACGACGAGCCGCCCGATGCGGTCGTGCTCCTCGTTGGAGTAGTCGCCCAGTTCCGCCATCTCGCCAAGCACCGCGATCGAGCGGCCGCGGCCGCGGGTGAGCTGGGCGAGGGTCTTCAGTGCCGCCGCCGTCGAGTCGGGGCTCGCGTTGTAGGCGTCGTTGATGACGATGACTCCCTTGGCGGGTTCGAGCACCTCCATGCGCCAGCGTTCGGCGCGCGGGACTGCCTCGATTGCAGCGATCGCCGCAGCGAGGTCGAGCCCGAGTTCGGTGGCGACCGCGAGGGCGGCGAGGACGTTCATGACGTGGTGTTCGCCGAGGATGCGCAGTCGCACGGGGAGGGCCAGCCCACCCGTGTGCACGGTGAAGGTCGTGCCCGTCCGCGTCGCCTCGATGTCGTCGGCGCGGACGTCGGCGTCGTCGTCGAGGCCGAACCAGCACACGCGCGCAGCCGTCTGGGCGGCCATCGCCCGCACGCGGTCGTCGTCGGCGTTCAACACCGCGACCGCGTCTCCGGGCAGCGACGTGACGATCTCGGCCTTGGCCCGCTGGGTGGCGTCGATTCCGCCGAACTCGCCGGCGTGGGCTAGCCCGACCTTGAGGACGACCGAGATGTCGGGGGTGGCGATCGCCACAAGCCGCGCGATCTCGCCCTCGCCTGAGGCGCCCATCTCGACGAGGAGGTAGCGGGTGTCGCGGTCGACGCCGAGCATCGAGAGGGGGGCGCCGACGTGGTTGTTGAACGACCCCTCTGGCGCGACCGTCGGGCCCACCCCGCCGAGCACGGCGCGCAGGAGATTCTTGGTCGTCGTCTTGCCATTGGACCCGGTGATGCCGACGACGGTGAGGTTGCCCTCGGCGCGCACGCGGGCCACGACCTCGCCCGCGAGCGCAGCCAGGGCGCGCACGCCATCGGCCACGACGATCTGGCTGACCGGCAGGTCGAGCGGGTGTTCGACGATCAGCAGAGCGGCGCCGCCGCTCACGGCGGCGTCGGCGAACAGGTGGCCGTCGGTCATCTCCCCGCGCAGGGCGAAGAAGATCGACCCGTCGGTGACGAGCCGGGAGTCGGTCTGAACGCTTCCCGACACGATGGTGTCGGGAGCGGCGCCCCGCGACGCGGCGAGGTGTCCATCGCAGGCGGAGGCGATCTCGGCGAGAGTCAGTGCGAGCACTTAGAGCCAACCCGATTCGCTCAGGGCGGCCCGCGCCTCGGCACGTGCGGAATAGGGGGTTCGCACGCCGCGGATGTCGCGGTAGTCCTGGTGGCCGGGTCCGGCCCAGAGGATCGAGTCCCCCTCCTCCGCGATCGCGACGGCCCGCCTGATCGCCTTCTCCGGGGGGCTCACCTCGGAGATCTCCGCCGGGTGCTCCGCCAGGCGCGCACCCTCGATGAGGGTCGCGCGGATCGAACCGGGATCTTCGAACCGGGGGTGGTGGTCGGTGACGACCAGGATGTCCGACCCCTCGGATGCGACCCGGCCCATCTCGTGGCGCTTGGTCGCGTCGCGGTCCCCGTCGGCACCGAAGACCATGATGACCCGGCCGGGCGTGAACTTGCGCACCGCCTGCAGGGTGTTGAGGAAGGCGTCGGGGCTGTGTCCGAAGTCGACGTAGACGGACGGTCCCGTCTCGCCTGAGACGCGCTCGGTGCGTCCGGGGAGGTAGGCGACGATCCCGTTCTCGCCGAGAGCGTGGCCGATCGCCTCGAGCTCGAATCCGGCCTCGACGAGCATGACGATCGCGAGCCCGGCGTTGGCGGCCATGTGCCAGCCGATGAGCGGAACGCGAGTGGTGAGCGAGCGACCGTCCGGCCCTGTCAGCGCGAACTGCGTGTACGCGGCCCGCTCGTCGAGGATCTCGAGGTTCCAGTCGCCCGTGACTCCCGGCATCGCCGAGATCGTGGTGACCGGGATGCGAGAAAGGCCGACGACCCGCTCGCCGTATGGCGAATCGAGCGACACGACACCGCGCCGACCCCGCTCCGGCTCGAAGAACGCCGCCTTGGCGGCGAGGTACTCCTCCATGCCGGCGTAGTCGTCGAGGTGGTCATGGCTGAGGTTGGTGAACGCGACGACGTCGAAGACGATCCCGTCGACCCGGTTCGCGCTGAGTGCCTGGGCGCTCACCTCGAGGACGACGGCGCGCACCTCGCTCTCGGACATCCTCGCCAGGAGGGCGTGCATCTCGCTCGCCTCCGGGGTGGTGAGCCGGCTCACCACGTTGAGGTCGCCGATGTGGCGCTCCGCCGTCGAGCTCAGTCCGGTCACGAGCCCGAGCTGGCGGAGGATTCCCTCGAGAATGTACGCGGTCGAGGTCTTGCCGTTGGTGCCGGTGATCCCGAGCAGCAGCGGAGGGTGCTCGGTGGTGCGGTACACCCACGCCGACACGTCGCCGAGCGCGGCGCGCGGCGAGTCGACGAGCACGACCGGCAGCCCCGAGCCGGCGGCGAGCTCTGCTCCGGCCGCATCGGTGAGCAGCGCGACCGCGCCGGCCTCCCTCGCCTGTGCCGCGTACGCGGCACCGTGGCTGTGGGCGCCCGGCATGCCGACGTAGAGGTCTCCCGGCTGCACCTCGGTCGTGCGCAACGTCACTCCGGTGACGTAGACGGAGTCGGTCGACCCGCGCGTCTCGAGCCCGAATTCGGTCGCCAAACCTTTAAGGGAACGGGCCGATGGATGCTCTGGCCTCAGAACCGGGGGAATCCTGGCGTTCACGGCGTCCTCATTTCTTACCAGGTCGTCGGCAGGTCAGGTGGGGGTGTCGACGACGGCGTGACTCGGTACGTCTTGAGCACCTGCGTCATGATCTTTTTGAAGGTCGGCGCTGCGGCGGCCGACGTCTTTATGGTACTTGGCTTCACGAACGTCACGACCACGGCGTACTTGGGGTCCTCGGCCGGAGCGAGCCCGGCGACCGACACGACGCGTTCGCTCGTGTACACGCCACCCTCGGCGATCTCGGCCGTGCCACTCTTCGCGGCGACCCGGTATCCGGGGATCTGGAGCTCGGCGGCGAGACCTCCTCCGGTCACGACTCCCTCCATCATCTCCACGACCTTGTCGGCCGCCGCCTCGGACACGACACGGCGCTCCGCCGTCGGGGCGGCGTCGGTGATCGTGCCGTCGGGCTGCTTGCAGCCGGTGACGATTGTGAGCGGAAGCCGGACGCCCCCGTTGCCGAGTGTCTGGTAGATGCTCGCCATCTGGGCGCCGGTGGTCGAGATACCCTGGCCGAACGAGACGTTGTACTTGGTCTGGTCGTCCCAGCTGCTCGACAGCAGCCCGGCCGACTCGCCCTGGAAATCGACCTCGGTGCGCTCGCCGACACCGAACGCGCGCAGGTAGTCGTAGCGCATCTCGTTCGGCAGTCGCACGGCGAGCTGCGCGATCCCCACGTTCGACGACTGCTGGATGACGCCGGCGAGGGTCAACCTCAGGTCGGGGTGGGCGCCGGCGTCGCGGCTGACGCTGCCCGCCGGAGAGACCCAGCGGAACGGCACGTTGACCTGGCTCGAGGCGTCGGCGACGCCCTGGTCGAGCAGCATCGCCGCAGTCATCGGCTTGAACGTGGATCCCGGCTCGTACGGGGTGCTGAAGGCCAGCGAGCCGAGGTTGCCCGCTGCGGTGCCCGACACATTGTTGGGGTCGACGGCCGGGTAGTCCGCCAGGGCGAGCAGCTTTCCCGTCGCCACCTCGACGACGCTCGCCGTGCCCGACTCCGCGCCGATCGCGACCGCCTGCTCCGCGACCATCTGCTGCACCGACCACTGAAGGTCGTGGTCGATGGTGGTCATGACGGTTCCCCCGTCGACCGCCTCCTGCGCGGTCACCGTGCTGCCTGGGAGCCGGATGCCGTCGGCGCCGCGCTCGTAGGTCGACGACCCGTTGGTGCTCGCGAGGCACGCGTCCTCGGTGATCTCGAAGCCGTTCTGCGGACCGTCGGTGCCGACGAACCCGACGAGGTTGCCGGCGACGGCACCGTCGGGGTAGATGCGCGCCGGGCGCTGGCGCGGATAGATTCCCGGGATTCCCAGGTCGCGCACCGCGCGCATCTGCTCGGTCGAGACCTTCTGCGCGATGTACTCGAAGTCGGAGTCGGGGTTCTGTGTGAACACGTTCATGACGTCTCTCGGCTTCTGCCCGGTGATCTCCGCGATCTCCGCCGCGGCGTCGGCGAGTGAGACCGTCACCTCCTCATCGCCGCTCCCCCGCTTGAAGGTCGTGGGAATCGTCTTCGGCGACACCGTGATGTCATACCGCATGACGCTGCCGGCGAGAACGACACCGTCCTTGTCGACGATGTCGCCGCGGGCGGCATAGGTCGTGAGGGCGACCGCGCGCTTGTTCATCGACTGCGTATTGAGGTCCGCTGCACGTACGAGTTGGATGTCGACGAGCCGAACGACGAACAGCCCGAAGATCATGAAGATCGAGACGAGGGCGATGGCGAGGCGCCGTCGCGTCATTCGGGGTACATTCACGAGTCGTGTCCCCCTCGGAGGTGATCGGGCGGAACCAACCGTCTGTCGGTCAGTGCGTGTTCGGCGCGGGGATGACCGCGGCCTCTGTCGAGGCTACCGACCCGTCGGCGGCGGGCACGGCAGGCGCGCCAGCGGCGCCGGCCTCCGCGGCGCTGGCGGCGGACTCCGGCGCATCAGACGGCGCGGCGGCGACCGAGGCCGCAGGGGCCGCGCTCGAGAGGGGAACGCCCTCGAGCAGGCGGTTCGGGATGAGGGGGCTCCCGTCCGGCGCGGTCACGAGTGCCGAGCTCGCGCTCGCGGCGGCGGGCACGCCGAGCACGACGGCGTCGGAGAGCCGGAGGTAGGCGGTGCTGCCGCTCGCGACCATTCCCATCTGCTGCGCCTCGGCCGCGAGGTGCTGGGGCGCCCCGAGCACCTGGAGCCGTTCGACCAGCACCTGCTGGTCGCGGGCGAGTTCGCTCTGCTGGCCCTGGAGGGACGAGATCTCGTAGGCCCCCTCCGACGTGGCGATGGTCAGGAGCAGTTGGGCAGCAAGGATCGCGAAGAGCCCGCCGATCGTCACAAGGGCGGAGATGAGCCGGGGCCGCGCCCGCCGCTGGCTGCGCGAAGCGACGACCTCGATCGGCCGGCGATGCTCGGCAGCGTCACGGGCTCTACGGGGCGAGGGCGCGGGAAGCGCCATGGGGATCGCGCTCACGCGGCCGCCCTCCTGATTCGTGTGGCCGCACGCAGCCGGACTGGTGTTGCTCGAGGGTTCATGGCCTTCTCTTCGTCGCTTGCGAGTTCCGCGCCACGCACCAGGAGAGTGAACTCTGGCTTGTGTTCCGGGAGTTCGACGGGCAGACCTACGGGGGCGGATGAGGTCGACCGCGCCGCAAGGGCACGCTTGACGATCCGATCCTCGAGCGACTGGTACGCGAGCACCACGACCCGCCCGTCGACGGCGAGCTTATCGAGCGCCGCGGGGATTGCCCGTTCCAGCACGGCGAGTTCCTGATTGACCTCGATACGCAGCGCCTGGAAGACGCGTTTGGCCGGATGCCCCTTGCGCTGGATGGCGACGGGGGTCGCCGCGGTGATGATGTCAACCAGATCGGCCGACCGCACGATGGGGCGCACCGAGCGTCGTTCGACGATCCTCTGGGCGTAGCGCGGCGCCAGCCTCTCCTCGCCGTAGTCGCGGAAGATGCGGCGCAGGTCGGCTTCGCCATATTCGGCGAGGACGCGCTCCGCCGTGAGGGGTGACGTCGAGTCCATCCGCATGTCCAGTGGGGCGTCCTTCGAATAAGAGAATCCGCGCTCGACGCGGTCCAGTTGAAGGGACGATACGCCGAGATCGAACAGAATCCCGTGCACCTCGCCGATGCCGAGCGAATGAAGCGCCTCGGCCACGTCGTCGTAGACCGTGTGCACGAGGTGCACGCGGTCGCCGAACCGGGCAAGGCGCCGCCCCGCGATCTCGATGGCGTCGGGGTCGCGGTCGAGCCCGACGAAGGTCAGCTCCGGGAAGTGGGCGAGGAATGCCTCGGCGTGTCCCGCCATGCCGAGCGTCGCATCGAGGAGGACGGCCCCCGGCGTCTCGAGCGCGGGGGCGAGCAGCTCGACCGTGCGGTCGAGCATCACTGGGGTGTGGATCTGGCTGTCTGTCATGGCGAAGGGACCGGCTCCGAGATCCTGATTCCCATCCGGGCAAACCTGCCACCGGGGAAGTGTGGCAGGGCCGCATCGGCTGGGAGTCGGGATCCCGGTGCTAGAAGAGTCCGGGGATCACCTCCTCCGCAGTATCGGCGAAGGCAGATTCCTGCTCGCCGTAGTAGCTCTCCCACGCGGCGGTGTCCCAAATCTCGGCGCGGTTGCCCGCGCCGATGACGGTGACGTCGCGGTCCAGGCCCGCGTACGCGCGGAGCCCGGCGGGGATTGTCACGCGATGCTGCTTGTCGGGCACTTCGGCATTCGCCCCGGAGAGGAAGACGCGCAGGTAGTCGCGCGCCTGCTTGCTCGTGACCGGCGCCTGGCGGATGCGCTCGTGCATCTGCTCGAAGTCCTTCGTCGCGAAGACGTAGAGGCACCTCTCCTGGCCGCGGGTCACGACGATGCCCGATTCGAGTTCGTCGCGAAACTTCGCGGGAAGGATGAGGCGGCCCTTTTCGTCGAGGCGCGGTGCGTAGGTACCAAGAAACATACGCATTCACCCCATTCGTCGCCGGCCGTGCCCGAGTTCCTCCACTTTACTCCACATTCATCCACTCAGCTACGAAAAGCACCCGGACTGGGGTCATAGTTCGCTGGGAACTCCCGAAATCACGGGCTCGGCTTCGGTGGAGGAGAATCCCACGGATCGCGGCGCGACATGCCGGCAGCGGGCATAAAAAAAGAGTCGGCCCGAGGGCCGACTCTTTGCTTGATTTCTGCGGGAGGGACTACTCCCGGTCTCCCCTACCGTCCTGTCGCTTGTCCCAGCGTTCATTGATGCGGTCCATAAATCCGCCACGAGCCTGGCCGCCGCGCGACTGGCCAGCGGAGGCGCTCGCACGCTCTGCGGCGCTCGGCTCCTCCGGCGGGCCTGATCGACGCGGCGAGGACAGGGCGAGGAGCGCGCCAGCAAACATCACGGCGAAGCCGGCGATGCCGACGAGCGGCTGGCGAATGACGACCCCGGTCACGATGATGCCGATGCCGAGAACGGCCATCAGGATCCCGACGACGATCAGGGTGTAATTCGGCTTGCCCCTGCGGGTTCCGACCGTGGCAACGAAGTCTGCGTCGTTTTGATAGAGATTTCTCTCCATCTCCTCGAGCATTCGTTGTTCGTGCTCTGACAGCGGCATCGTTTCTCCCCTCACGCTCGAGATCGACGCGATTAGATTCCAAGTGTATGTGCACACAGATGGGTAGGCTAGGCGCGTGGCTGAGAGTACGCGGTTAGTTGACCTTGTCCAGGCTGACATCGATCGCTTTCTCGACGAACGCGAGCCGATGCTCACGGGAATCTCCCCCGACCTGGCGCCGTTCATGGACTTCTCCCGCGAGTTCCTTCGCGGCGGCAAGCGGTTCAGGGCACTGTTCTGCTACTGGGGGTGGCAAGCCGCGAGCGGACACGGGTCTTCCGGCGACGGCGACGGGAACGACGACCTCGACTCGGTGGTGCTCGCCGCGAGTGCGCTCGAGATCTTCCATGCTGCCGCTCTGGTACACGACGACATCATGGACAACTCAGACACGCGGCGGGGTCTCCCCGCCGCCCACAAGCGCTTCGAGTCGATGCACGCCGGCGGGCACTGGATCGGCAGCGGTGCGACGTTCGGGCACTCCGCCGCGCTCCTGCTCGGCGATCTTCTGCTCAGCTGGAGCGACGAGCTGTTCGAGGCGGGCACGAGCGGCCTCGGGTCGCGCGACGCGGGGGGCGCCGCGCGGGCGGAATTCAACCGCATGCGCACCGAGGTCACCGTCGGCCAATACCTCGACATTCTTGACGAGCGGGCGTGGAAGAGCTTCCCCGAACCCGAGCTCCTCGAGCGCGCGCACCGGGTCATCGTCTACAAGTCGGCCAAGTACTCGATCGAGGCCCCCCTCGCGATCGGCGCCGCCCTCGCGGGTGCGAGCGCCGCGCAACTCACCGCGCTGCGCCGCTTCGGCCTGCCCCTCGGCATCGCCTACCAACTGCGGGATGACCTGCTCGGGGTCTTCGGCGACCCGGCCATCACTGGGAAGCCAGCCGGGGACGACCTGCGCGAGGGCAAGCGGACGGTGCTCATCGCGCTCGCGCGCGCGGCACTCCCGGTGGCCTCGCGCAACCTTCTCGACGAGCTGCTCGGCGACGACACCCTGAACGAACAGCAGGTGCGCATGCTCCAGGCCTCGATCAAGGACAGTGGCGCGGTCGAAAAGGTCGAGCGGATCATCGCCCACAACGTGGGGCTTGCTCTCGCGGCCATCGCGCACGCCCCGATCACGGGGACCGCGAGGGACCAGCTCGAGCGCCTGGCCGACTCGGCCACCCGCCGGATCGCCTGAGCTGGCCAGCTCTGCGCGTTAGAAGGCGAGCGCCTGCGCGACGCGTCGCACCTCGGCCTTGCGGCCCGCGCGGAGTGCCTCGATCGGTGAGGTTCCGAGGCTCTCCTCGGCATTGAGCAGCCATCCCATGGCCTCGTCATCGTTGAATCCGCTGTCGGCAAGCAGAACGAGGGTGCCCTTGAGCTCGCCGAGCGGCTCGCCGTCCCGAAGAAACGACGCCGGAACCTTCAGCACCCCGTCACGACGGACGGCGAGGAGGGCGCGGTCTTCGATGAGCCGACGAACGCGACTCACCCCGACCCCGAGCAGCTCCACGAGGTCGGGTACGGTCAGCCAGGTGGTGGGAGGAAGAGTAGTCACGCGTCAAGCCTGCCAGAGTGCGCGGATGCCGCGGTACCCGACCGCCGCGAGCACGACACGGGACACTACCGCACCGCGGCATCCACCCCCCTGATTGACACGCACGGGCATCTATGCCAACTTGGGAAGGTCGTTTGCCGCTAGCGCGGACCAAGAAATGGCATTTCGAGGAGCGTCGTACCGACGCTCGGGGGCCGAAACACAACGGGGATATTTTTATGACGTACACGCCGGGAACTCAACCACGCCGTTTTCCGTTCAAACAACGAGCATCATTCAAAAAAAGTCTGCTGAACACGATCCCAATCGTGCTCGCCGGCTCGATGGCGATGAGCCTCAACCTCACCGGCCCCGTCCAGTCCGCGCAGGCCGACCGCGAGAAACGCGACGTCGCGACCCCCAGCGAGTTGGGCAAGAACATCCGCGAGGAGCTGGCCCTCGCCCACGCGGCCTCCCTCGCGGAGGCGACGAGCGCGGGAGCGGTCACGACTGCCGCTGCGCCGGCAAGCTACACCGTGGCAGCCGGCGACTCGGTGAGCGGCATCGCGGGACGCTTCGGCGTCGCGACCGCCTCGGTGCTCGCCTTGAACGGCCTCGGCTGGAAGTCGGTGATCTTCCCCGGCCAGGTCCTGAAACTCACGAGTTCGACTGCCGCTGCCATCTCCTCCGCCCCCGCCCCCGCCGCGAGCCCCGGTCGCTACAAGGTCGTCTCCGGTGACACGATCGGCAGGATTGCCGCGAAGTTCGGGGTGACCACCCAGGCCGTGCTGACGGCCAATGGCCTCGGCTGGTCCAGCCTCATTTACGCCGGGAGCACGCTCGCGATCCCCGGGGCGACCGCTCCGGCCTCCGCCGGGAGCTCGGCAATCACCTCGACCCCGGCCGTGAAGATCATCGCGAGCGCGCCGACGAGCGCGCCGACCGGCGGGTACGTCGTCAAGTCGGGTGAGACCATCGCGGGCATCGCCAAGAAGCACTCCGTGACCGTGCAGGCGATCCTCGACGCCAATGGCCTCGGCTGGACGAGCATCATCTACAGCGGGCGCAGCCTCACGATTCCCGGCACCGCGGCGGCTGCCCCGGCAGGGAAGGGCGTGACCCCCCTCACCTCCACGATGGCGCAGAACGCGCGAACCATCATCAGCGTCGGTCGCTCCGTCGGGGTCGGCGACTACGGCCTCGTGATCGCCCTCGCCACCGCAATGCAGGAGTCGAGCCTGGTCAACGTGGCCCACGGCGACCGCGACTCCCTCGGCCTGTTCCAGCAGCGACCGAGCACGGGATGGGGCACCGTCGCGCAGGTCACCGACCCGGTCCACGCCTCGCGCCTGTTCTTCGGCGGCTCGACCGCCCCGAACCGCGGCATCACCCGCGGGCTCCTCGATATCCCGGGCTGGCAGTCGAAGACCGTCGCCCAGGCAGCGCAGTCAGTGCAGCGGTCCGGGCACCCGGAGGCGTATGCCAAGTGGGAGAGCTCGGCCTGGGCCTGGCTCGACCAGGTCGGCTGAGACGCGACTCGACGGCGGATTAGCGGCGACCCGCGGCCGCCCTTGCCTAGAATCGAGCGGTGAGCACCAATAGCACCGACCCGATGATCGGCCGTCTGATCGACGGCCGGTACCAGGTGCGGTCGCGCATTGCCCGGGGAGGCATGGCGACGGTCTACCTCGCCACCGACCTCCGACTCGAGCGACGCGTGGCAATCAAGGTCATGCACGGCCACCTCGCCGACGACAGCCAATACCGCGCGCGCTTCATCCAGGAGGCACGGTCGGCGGCCCGCCTCGCGCATCCCAACGTCGTCAACGTGTACGACCAGGGCCAGGATGCCGACACGGCATACCTCGTCATGGAATACCTGCCCGGCATCACGCTGCGCGACCTCCTCGACGAACACAAGACACTGACCACCGACCAGGCCTTCGACATCATGGAGGCCGTTCTCTCCGGGCTGGCCGCCGCGCACAAGAGCGGCATCGTGCACCGCGACCTCAAGCCGGAGAATGTGCTGCTCGCCGACGACGGCCGGATCAAGATCGGCGACTTCGGCCTCGCCCGCGCCGCGAGCGCCAACACCGCCACCGGCAACGCGCTGCTCGGCACGATCGCGTACCTCTCCCCCGAACTCGTGACCCGCGGGATCGCCGACACGCGCAGCGACATCTACGCCGTTGGGATCATGCTCTACGAGATGCTCGCGGGCGAGCAGCCCTTCAAGGGCGAGCAGCCGTTCCAGATCGCCCACCAGCACGCAAACGACACGGTGCCCACCCCGAGCTCGCTGAACCCGGACGTGCCGTCGGAGCTCGACGAGCTCGTGCTCTGGGCCACCGCCCGCGACCCCGACCAGCGTCCACGCGACGCGCGCACCATGCTCGACCAGCTGCTCGAGACTCAGGCAGCGCTCGCGGCGGGGTCGGAGCAGGGCGGCATCTCCGCGCATCCCATCTCCGCGCAGCGCACCTCCGTGCAGCGCACGATGGTTCTGCCCACCGCGCTCGCCACCGACCGCTCCCGCGACAAGACCCAGGTGATCACCCCGCAGGCCAGGCACCGCACAGGGCCGGTGACGACCGACAATTCGTCACGGCTCCAGGCGAAGGCCGCGCGCCGCAAGGGGCGCGGATTCTGGCTGTTCGCGCTCGTGCTTCTTCTCGCCGCCCTCGCCGGTGGAACCGGCTGGTACTTCAACCAGGGGCCAGGGGCCCAGGTTTCGATTCCGGACGTCGCCGGGCAGGATCTCGAGACCGCCGCGGCGACGCTCGCCGCCGCCGGTCTCGGCGCGGCGGAGACACCCAGCGAGGTCTTCGATCCGGTCGCCGAAGTCGGCTCCGTGGTGGGAACCGATCCGGCCGTGGGGCAGCAGGTGCCCCCCGATTCCACGGTGATCATCCTCACCTCGATGGGCCCGAGGCCCCTTCCGTTCCCGGCGTTGGCCGGCGTATCGGAGGCGGAGTCCATCGGTCTCATCGAAGCGGGTGGCTTCAGCCGGGGCGAGGTGGCGTACGAGTTCACCGCGGATCTGGCCGATGGGCTCGTGCTGCGCGCGATCGGCGCGGATGGGTCAGACATCACCGGGGCGGGCGAGTACGGCGAGCTCCAACCGGTGTCGCTCGTCGTCTCCCGCGGCCCGGTCCCCGAGGTCGCGGGGCTCACCGTCGCCGACGCGACTTCCACACTCGAGGGCGTCGGACTGGCGGTCGGCGCGGTCGACTCCGCGTACAACGACGACGTTCCACTGGACATCATCATCTCCGGCACCCCCGGCACCGATCCCGTCGTGCCAGGGACCGCCGTCGAACTTCTCGTCTCCCGCGGACCCGACGTCGTCGCGATCCCGGATGTCGCGGGGCAGCGCATGCGCGATGCGGTCGCCACGCTCGAGGCCGAGGGGTTCGCGGTCTCATTCGCGAATCAGGACAACCCCCTCGCATTCCTCATCCTCGGCACGTACAACACGACCGGCACGACGCCCGGCGCCGGCGAACTTGTCAAGCGCGGGGCCACCGTCGAGCTGCTCTACGACCTCTGACCTGCGGGGCATGCTGCGCCGGCGCAGCGCGCCCGCGCCGGCGAAGCGCTACTTCGGCGCGCCGAGCTCCTCGGCCACCAGGAACGCCAGCTCGAGCGACTGCATGTGGTTGAGACGCGGGTCGCAGAGCGACTCGTAGCGCGTGGCGAGGGTCGCCTCGTCGATCTGCTCCGAGCCGCCGAGGCACTCGGTGACGTCGTCACCGGTGAGCTCGATGTGGATGCCGCCCGGGTGCGTCCCGGCGGCGCGGTGTGATTCGAAGAACCCCTTGACCTCGTCGACGACGTCATCGAAACGACGTGTCTTGTAGCCGGTCGGCGTCGTGAGACCGTTGCCGTGCATCGGGTCGGATACCCAGAGCGGGGTCGCGTCGAAGCTCTTGATGGCCTCGAGCAGGGGCGGAAGCGCGTCGCGCACCTTGCCCGCGCCCATGCGCGAAATGAACGTGAGACGGCCGGGCTCGCGGTCGGGGTCGAGCTTGTCGATCAGGCGCTCCATGTCGTGGGCACTCGTCGACGGCCCGAGCTTCACGCCGATCGGATTGCGGACCCGCGAGAAGTAGTCGACGTGCGCGCCGTCAAGGTCGCGTGTGCGCTCTCCGATCCAGAGGAAGTGCGCCGACGTGTTCACCGGGGTTCCCGTGCGGGAGTCGATGCGCGTCATGGGACGCTCGTAGTCCATCAGGAGGCCCTCGTGGGCGGTGAAGAACTCGACGCGGCGAAGCTCGTCGAAGTCGGCTCCCGCCGCCTCCATGAACTTGATGGCCCGGTCGATGTCGCGCGCCATCAGCTCGTAGCGCGCGTTCGCGGGGTTGCGCGCGAAGCCCTGGTTCCAGCTGTGCACCTGACGCAGGTCGGCGAAGCCGCCCTGCGTGAACGCGCGCACCAGGTTGAGCGTCGACGCGGCCGTGTGGTACCCCTGCACGAGCCGGCGCGGATCCGCCTGCCGCGACTCGGGGGTGAAGTCGTATCCGTTGACGATGTCGCCGCGGTAGGCGGGAAGCGTCACGTTACCGCGGGTCTCGTTATCGCTCGACCGGGGTTTCGCGAACTGGCCGGCCATGCGTCCCATCTTGATGACGGGGGTGGATGCTCCGTAGGTCAGCACGACGGCCATCTGCAGGATCGTCTTGACCCGGTTGCGGATCTGCTCGGCGGTGGCGCCGGCGAAGGTCTCCGCGCAGTCGCCCCCCTGGAGCACGAACGCCTTGCCCGACGCGGCGCTCGCGAGGCGCTGGCGCAGGATGTCGACCTCACCGGCAAAGACGAGAGGTGGCAACGCGGCGATCTCCGCCGAGGCGGCGCCGACGGCGTCGGCGTCCGACCACTGCGGCTGCTGCTTGATCGAGAGTGTCCGCCAGTGGTCGAGACCGGCGACCACTGACGGGTCGGGGGTGACGACGGTGTCTTCGGTCGGATCAACCACGTGAATTCCTCATTGCTGCTTCTCTCTGCGCGGCCGAGTGCCGGCGGGATGCCGAAGCACCCCGTCTACCTTATTGGCTCAACGCGGGAGCGACGCGCGCTTCTCTTTGACGGAGGTCGCGTAGACGTCGGAATACTCCTGGCCGCTCAGTCGGCTGAGCTCGTACATGATCTCGTCGGTGATCGAGCGCAGGATGAACCGGTCCCCCTCCATGCCGTGGAAGCGGGAGAAGTCGAGGGGCTCGCCGATGGCCATGCCGATGCGGCGCACCTTGGGGAGCCTCTTTCCGATCGGCATCACCTTCTCGGTGTCGATCATCGCGACGGGAATCACCGGAACATTGCCCTCGAGGATCATCCTGGCGACTCCGGTGCGGCCGCGATAGAGCTTGGCGTCGGGGCTTCTCGTGCCCTCCGGGTAGATCCCGAGCACCTCGCCGCGGTCGAGCACGCCCAGCCCGGTCTTCAGCGACGCCTCGGACGCCTTGCCGCCCGACCTGTCGATGGGCAGCATCCCGGCCGCCTTGAGGAAGGTGCGGGTGAACCAGCCCTTGAAGCCCTTGCCCGTGTAATAGTCGCTCTTCGCGAGGAAGCTCACCTGGCGGTCTATGAGCAACGGCAGGAACACCGAGTCGATGAAGGACAGGTGGTTGCTGGCGAGGATCACGCCGCCGGTCTTCGGGATGTTCTCGTGCCCCGTGACCCAGGGCCGAAAAACGGTACGCAGGATCGGACCGACGATCAGGTTCTTCATGAACCAGTAGAACATTCGACTTGTCCTTCCGGGGATCGTGCCAGCATAACCGCCGACGCGGTCTGCCGCCGCCCGCCGCGAACGACGGCGCGCCGAACGGGCACCAACACCGGGCGCCAGGCCACGGCACCGGTTAGTTTGCCTGCTGGTGCACCCTCGCCAGGTCGGCGGCTCCGACGACGCCGGCGTCGTTGACGAGTTCGGCGACGACGAAGTCGGGCTCGGGATGGTACCCGCGCGCCGGCAGATGCGACACATACGCCTCCCGGATCGGATCCAGCAGCAGGTCTCCGGCGATCGACACTCCCCCGCCGAAGACGAACAGCTGCGGGTCGAGCACGGCGCTGAGCGACGCGCACGCCTGCCCGAGCCAGTGCCCGAGCTCCCTCAGCGCGGCGATCGCCCCCGGGTCCCCCGCGGCGATGAGCCCGCCGAGATCATGACCGGTCAGAGTGCCTTTCTCCTCACGAACCCGCGCGAGCGCCTGCCCGATGCCCCCGACATCCGCGATCGCATTGGACATGCGCAGCAGCGCGCGGCCGGAGCCGTACTGCTCTATGCAGCCGCGCGCGCCGCACCCGCACGGAAGCCCGTCGGGCACGACGCGCAGGTGGCCGAGCTCCGCGCCGGCGCCGAAGCCGCCGCGGAACAGGCGGTCCTGCGTGACGATGGCCCCTCCGACCCCGGTACCGATCGTCAGCATCGTCATGTCGCTGACGAGGCGGCCGGCGCCGAACCGGAACTCAGCCCAACCCGCCGCGTTGGCATCGTTGTCGATGGTGATGTCGAGGTCGAGACGCTCGGACAGCCTCTCGCGCAGCGGCTCGCCGCGCCACGGGATGTTGGGGGTGTAGTACACGGTCGACTGCGCCGCGTCGATGAAACCGGGCGCCGCGACCCCGGCGGCCCGGATATCGCGGCCGGAGGCGAGGCTCTCGATCATCGCGACAACCGCGTCGACGATCGCCCCCGAGTCGCCCGCCTGCGTCGCGACGCGCTCCTCGGCGATGATCTCCCCGAGGTCGTTCACCACCGCCCCGGCGATCTTCGTTCCGCCGATGTCAATTCCGATCGCGTCCACGCGTGTCGCCTCCCCTGAGCCGTCCGACTCGTCCGTGCACGTGTCCCCGATGAGCCGGGGGCACCCCTCGAGTTTAGGGAGAGGCCGCACCGTCCGGTTACGACCGCCAGAACTCCCGACCCGGTAGACTTATTGTCACTTGCCCCGTCGGTGCCAAAGGAGTTGCCGTGAAGATCCATGACGTACCCGCACTCGTCCCCGCAGACCCGGCCGCCAACGCGACCGACCTGCTCGTGAACCGGGTGAGGGAGACGCCCGACCTCGCGCTGTTCTCCCTCCCGGGAGCCGGCGGCACGTGGAGCGACGTGACCGCGTCGGAGTTCCTGGCACAGGTCGTCGCCCTCGCGAAGGGGCTCGTCGCCGCCGGCGTCGAGCCGGGGGACAAGATCGGCCTCATGTGCAAGACGCGCTTCGAGTGGACCCTGATCGACTTCGCCACCTGGTTCGCCGGAGCCCTGCTCGTGCCCGTCTACGAGACATCCGCCCCGAGTCAGCTGCTCTGGTACCTGAGCGACTCCGGCGCCGTCGGCATGATCACCGAGACACCAGACCACTTCGCGCGCTTCGACGAGATCCGCGCCGACCTGCCCCTCGTCTCCCGGGTGTGGCAGATCGACCTCGGCGACCTCGACAAGCTCGCCGCCAAGGGCGTCGGCGTGCCCGATGAGGAGATCGAGCGCCGCCGCAACCTCGCCACCGGATCCGACACCGCGACACTCATCTACACGTCAGGCACCACTGGCCGCCCGAAGGGCTGCATCCTGACCCACTCCAACTTCGTGGAGTTGTCCCGCAACGCACAGAAGGCCGTTCCCGAGGTCGTGCACCCCGGGTCGACGACGTTGCTGTTCATCACGACGGCGCACATCTTTGCCCGCTTCATCTCCGTGCTCTGCGTGCACGGCGGCGTGAAGGTGGGGCACCAGCCCGACACGAAGCAGCTGCTCCCGTCGATGGGGAGCTTCAAACCGACATTCCTGCTGGCCGTGCCACGGGTGTTCGAGAAGGTCTACAACTCGTCGGAGCAGAAGGCGGAGGCCGGCGGCAAGGGCAAGATCTTCCGTGCCGCGGCCGAGGTCGCCATCGAGCACTCCAAAGCCGTCGATGCCGGTAGCGTGCCGTTCGGCCTCAAGGTCAAGTTCGCGCTCTTCGATCGGCTCGTCTACGGCAAGATCCGCGCGGCGATGGGTGGCAACGTGAAATACGCCGTCTCGGGCTCCGCGCCCCTCGGGCTGCGGCTCGGGCACTTCTACCGCAGCCTCGGAATTACCATCCTCGAGGGCTACGGGCTGACCGAGACGACCGCCCCGGTGTCGATCAATCGGGTCGCCGGCTTCAAGATCGGCAAGGTCGGTCCCCCGCTGCCGGGGGTTTCGGTGCGCATCACCGATGAGGGCGAGATCCAGGTCAAGGGGGTGAACATCTTCGACGGCTACTGGAAGAACGACGAAGCGACGGTCGACGTGTTCGACGACGGCTGGTTCAAGACGGGCGACATCGGCGAGGTCGACACAGACGGCTACCTCCAGATCACGGGGCGCAAGAAGGAGATCATCGTCACCGCCGGCGGCAAGAATGTCGCCCCGGCGGCGCTCGAGGACCCCATCCGGGCCAACCCGATCATCAGCCAGGTCATCGTCGTCGGCGAGCAGAAGCCGTTCATCGCCGCGCTCATCACCCTCGACGAGGAGATGCTCCCGGTGTGGCTCGGCAACAACGGCGAGGACGCCGGCCAGAGTGTCGCCGCGGCGGCGAGCAACCCGAAGGTGCGCGCGGAGATCCAGCGCGCGGTCGACGCCGCGAATGCGAACGTCTCTCGGGCCGAATCGATCCGCAAGTTCGTCGTGCTGGAGCACGACCTCACCGAGGCGAGCGGCTATCTGACCCCCAAGCTCAGCATCAAGCGAGACCTGATCGTGAAGGACTTCACCCCGGTGATCGAGAGCATGTACTCCGGCGCGCCGGCGACCGAGGGCACCTCGCTGGTCGGCTGACAGCTCGCGGCGAGGGAGGGACACCCGCACCGGGCGTTCCTCCCCTGCCACAGTCCAGACCCGCCGGGATCAGAACCAGTCGGATTCGCGGATCTGGCGCATGGCGTCACGCCGGGTCTGCTTGTCGAGGCCGTCGATGTAGAGCTTCCCGTCGAGGTGATCGGTCTCGTGCTGGAGCGCCTGCGCCATGAGCCCCTCGCCGCGGAGCTCGACGGGCTCGCCGTCGAGGTCGATGCCCTGGACACGGGCGAAGGGGTAGCGCAGCCGGGGGAAGTAGAACCCGGGTACCGAGAGGCAGCCCTCATCGACGAGTTCGGGTTCGCCGCCGAGCTCGACGAGCGCCGGGTTGATGATGTAGCCGATTTCGCCGTCGACGTTGTAGCTGAAGGCCCTCAGGTTGACGCCAATTTGGCAGGCCGCGACTCCAGCACGCCCGGGCACCTTCACGCTGTCAAGGAGGTCGTCGATGAGCGCCTTTGCCACCGGGTCTCCCGGCCGGATGGGCTCGGACACGGTCTTGAGCACCGGATCACCGAAGATCCGGATCTGACGTTCCGTCACTTCCGGGGTGCCCCGTCGCTCGATCGATACCCAAACCCGCGCGCGCGTGTGACGTTCACGACACCTGTCCCTTTCGAAGAATCCGAGTACGGAGTCTACCCGCAGCCCGCGGGACCGACCGCGGGCTGCGTGCCTCAGGACGGGACGATTTCCAGCAGCAGGTCACCAGCGTCGACCTGCTGGGTCGGGGGGATGGCGAGCCGCACGACAGTGCCGGCGACCGACGCGGTGATGGCTGCCTCCATTTTCATCGCCTCGATCGAGGCGACGCCCTGGCCGGCCGCCACCGTGTCGCCCTCGGCGACCTGCAGCGTCACCACACCCGAGAACGGGGCGCCGACGTGGCCGGGCTTGCTCGCGTCCGCCTTCTCCGCGGCCTTCGACTCGACCCGGATGCCGCGGTCGCGCACGAACACCGGTCGCAGTTGCCCGTTGAGCGTGGTCATGACGGTGCGCATGCCCTTGTCGTCGGCGTCGCCGATGGCCTCGAGCCCGACGAACAGGCTGACCCCCCTGCTGATCTCGACGATGTGCTCCTGACCCTGGCGCAGGCCGTACAGGTAGTCGGTGGTGTCCACGACCGACAGGTCGCCGTGCTGCTCGCGAACCTCTTCGAATGCCTTGGCCGGCGCGGGGAACAGCAGCCGGTTGAGGGTCGCGCGCCTGCCGAGCCGCTCCCCGCCGAGCGCCTCGCGGTCCTCGTCGCTGATGTCGGTGACACCGATCTTGACCGACCGGCCCTCGAGCACCTTCGAGCGGAACGGCTCGGGCCAGCCGCCTGGCAGGTCCCCGAGCTCCCCCGCCATGAATCCAATCACCGAGTCCGGGATGTCGTACTTCTGCGGGTTCTGCTCGAAGTCATCCGGGTCGGCCTTCGCCGCAGCGAGGGCGAGGGCGAGGTCGCCGACGACCTTCGACGACGGCGTCACCTTGGGCGGGCGCCCGAGCATCCGGTTCGCCGCCGCGTAGAGGTCTTCGACCTTCTCGAACTGGTCGCCCAGGCCGACGGCGATGGCCTGCTGGCGCAGGTTCGACAGCTGTCCACCGGGAATCTCGTGCTGGTAGACCCGCCCGGTCGGGCCGGCGAGCCCCGATTCGAACGGCTTGTAGGCGTGGCGCACCGCCTCCCAGTACGGTTCGAGGTCCGAGACGGCCTGGAGCGAGATCCCGGTGTCCCTCTCGGTGTTCGCGAGGGCGGCGACGAGCGCCGACGCGGACGGCTGGCTCGTCGTACCGGCCATCGGCGCGCTGGCAACGTCGACGGCGTCGGCACCCGCGCGGCTCGCGGCGAGCAGTGTCGCCAGCTGCCCACCCGCCGTGTCGTGGGTGTGCACGTGCACCGGAAGGTCGAACCTCGACCGCAAGGCCGTCACGAGTTTCTCCGCCGCTCCCGCGCGCAGGAGTCCGGCCATGTCCTTGATCGCAATCACGTGGGCGCCCGCCTCGACGATTTGCTCGGCGAGGGAGAGGTAGTAGTCGAGCGTGTAGAGCTTCTCGGCCGGGTCGAGGAGGTTGCCGGTGTAGCACACCCCGACCTCCGCGACAGCGTGGCCGGTCTCGAGCACCGACTCGATCGCCGGGCGCATCTGCGACACGTCGTTGAGTGCGTCGAAGATGCGGAAGATATCGACTCCCGTCGCGGCCGCCTCCCTCACGAAGGCGTCGGTCACCTCGGTCGGGTACGGCGTGTACCCGACCGTGTTGCGGCCGCGCAGGAGCATCTGAATGGCGATGTTGGGCAGGGCCTCCCGCATCGTGCCGAGCCGCTCCCACGGGTCCTCGCCGAGGAACCGCAGCGCGACATCGTAGGTCGCGCCTCCCCACGCTTCGATCGAGAGTAGCTCAGGGGTGAGCCTGGCGACGTGCGGGATCACGGCGACGAGGTCGCGCGTGCGCACCCGAGTGGCGAGCAGCGACTGGTGCGCGTCGCGGAAGGTGGTGTCGGTCACCGCGAGCGCCGTCTGCGCGCGCAGGGCGGCCGCGAATCCGACCGGGCCAAGCTCGAGCAGCCGCTGGCGTGATCCGGCGGGCGGCGGAACCGAGAGGTCGACCCTCGGCAGCTTGATCGCGGGGTTGATGATCCCGGCCCCGTCGCCGTTCGGCTGGTTGACCGTGACGTCGGCGAGCCAGCTGAGGATCTTGGTGCCGCGGTCCTTCGATTGGTTCAGGTTGACCAGATGCGGCCGCTCGTCGATGAACGAGGTGCTGAGGTCGCCGGCATTGAACTCCGGGTCGTCGAGCACGGCCTGCATGAACGGGATGTTCGTCGCGACGCCGCGGATGCGGAACTCGGCGAGACCTCGCCTGGCGCGGGCGATCGCGGCGGGGAAGTCGCGGCCGCGGCAGGTCATTTTGACGAGCATCGAGTCGAAGTGCGGGCTGATCTGCGTGCCCGGATTGATCGTGCCACCATCGAGGCGGATGCCGCCGCCGCCCGGTGAGCGGTAGGTCGTGATCTTGCCGGTGTCGGGGCGGAACCCCGCGGCCGGGTCCTCGGTCGTGATGCGGCACTGGAGGGCGGCACCGTGCAGCCGCAGCGAGTCCTGGGTGAGACCGAGCTCGCGCAGCGACTGGCCGAAGGCGAGCCGCATCTGCGTCTGCACGAGGTCGACGTCGGTGACCTCCTCCGTCACGGTGTGCTCGACCTGGATGCGCGGGTTCATCTCGATGAAGACGTGCTGACCCTTTCGCTCCCCTGCGGTGTCGAGCAGGAACTCGACCGTGCCGGCGTTCACGTAGCCGATCGACTTCGCGAACGCGATGGCGTCGCGGTACATCGCCTGCCTGATCGACTCGGGGAGGTTCGGTGCCGGCGCGATCTCGACAACCTTCTGGTGCCGGCGCTGCACCGAGCAGTCCCGCTCGAACAGGTGCACCGTCTCACCCGTCGAGTCGGCGAGGACCTGCACCTCAATGTGGCGTGGTCGGACAACGGCCTGCTCCAAAAACATCGTGGGGTCGCCGAAAGCGCTGTCGGCTTCACGCATCGCCTCGACAAGCGCGGCCTTCAGCTCGCCCTTCGACTCGACCCGGCGCATTCCGCGCCCTCCGCCGCCGGCAACCGCCTTGGCGAAGATCGGGAAGCCGATGGCGTCGGCCCCGGCGAGCAGCTCGTCGAGGTCGCGCGAGGCCGGGGTCGACGCGAGGACCGGAACGCCCGCGGCGATCGCATGCTCCTTCGCGGTCACCTTGTTGCCCGCCATCTCGAGCACGCTCTGGCCCGGCCCGATGAACGTGATGCCGGCGGAGGCCGCGGCCTCGGCCAGCTCCGGGTTCTCGGACAGGAACCCGTAGCCGGGGTAGATCGCGTCGGCCCCGCACTCCACCGCGACCCTGACAATCTCCGCGACGTCGAGGTAGGCGCGAACCGGATGGCCGCGCTCGCCGATCTCGTACGCTTCATCCGCCTTCAACCGGTGCAGGGAATTGCGGTCCTCATAGGGGAACACGGCCACCGTGCTCGCCCCGAGCTCGAATGCGGCGCGGAAAGCACGGATCGCGATCTCGCCGCGGTTCGCCACAAGGATCTTCTTGAACATCAGGCCCCTTCGGGTTCGTCGACGGATAGCCGACGTTTAGGTGCTTTCAGACTAGTGAAGGTATCGTTTCGTGTTGTGCATGTACTCAGCGTCAGTTCCCTCAAAGGTGGAGTGGGTAAGACCACGGTGACGCTCGGGCTGGCCTCGGCGGCATTCGCCAGGGGCCTGCGCACGCTGGTCGTCGACCTGGACCCGCAGTCGGACGTCTCGACCGGCATGGACATCGACGTCTCGGGCCACCTCAACGTCGCCGACGTACTGCAGTCGCCGAAGGAGAAGACAGTGCGCTCCGCGATCGCGCCGAGCGGATGGGCGAGGGGCCGGCCCGGCACCGTCGACGTCATGGTTGGGAGCCCGTCGTCGATCAACTACGACGGACCGCACCCGAGCATCCGAGAGATCTGGAAGCTCGAGGAGGCCCTCGCGATGGTCGAGGCCGACTACGACCTCGTGCTCATCGACTGCCCCCCGTCACTGAACGCGCTCACCCGCACCGCGTGGGCGGCGAGCGACCGGGTCGCCGTGGTCACCGAGCCCGGCCTGTTCTCGGTCTCCGCGGCCGACCGCGCGCTGCGCGCGGTCGAGGAGATCCGACGCGGGCTCTCCCCGCGTCTCCAGCCGCTCGGAATCATCGTCAACCGTGTTCGCACGCAGTCGGCGGAGCACCAGTTCCGCATCACGGAGCTGCGGGACATGTTCGGTCCGCTGGTGCTCAGCCCCCAGCTTCCGGAACGCACCTCGCTGCAGCAGGCACAGGGCGCCGCCAAGCCGCTGCACATGTGGCCGGGCGACGGCGCGGAGGAGATGGCGGGCAACTTCGACGAGTTGCTCACGCTGGTCGTTCGCACCGCGAAGATGGAAGACCCCCAGCAGGCCGACGCCAGCATCAACTGACCGCCATAGTGTGATCGGCATTGCCGAGGCGGGACGGCCGCCGCGTGCTGGCATCGCGCCGATGCGAGACGGCCACCGCCTGTTCTGAATCGCGTCATGGACACTGCCCCGAACGCGGCCACCGCCGGGGCCACCCCGGCTCGCCTGGTGACCCGTTTCGCGTGTCAGCTCGCGCGGTGCGCGCGGCGCAGGGCGAGCTCGTCGGTGGCGTCCGGCTGCTGCGCATCGAGGTCGACGAGGCTCGACTCGACCTCGCGCAGCACCTTGCCGACGGCGATGCCGAAGACCCCTTGGCCGCGGCTGACGAGGTCGATGACCTCGTCGTCGGAGGTGCACAGGTAGACGCTCGCGCCGTCGCTCATCAGGGTCGTCTGGGCGAGGTCCTTGACGCCGGCCTCGCGAAGCTGGTTCACCGCGGTGCGAATCTGCTGGAGCGAGATCCCGGTGTCGAGGAGCCGCTTCACGAGCTTGAGCACGAGGATGTCGCGAAAGCCGTAGAGACGCTGCGATCCGGATCCGGCCGCGCCGCGGACTGTCGGCTCGACGAGCTCGGTGCGCGCCCAGTAGTCGAGCTGGCGATAGCTGATGCCGGCCGCTCGGGCGGCAACGGCCCCGCGGTATCCGGAGCTGTCGTCGAGGTCGGGGAGGCCGTCCGTGAACAGGAGCCCCAGATCGTAGCGACTGGATTCGCTCCGGCTGCTGACTTCACTCATGCGATTGCCTTCTGCCCCTCGGCACGGTTGTGACTCACGTGGTTGGCTCGTTCACCAACCGATTACACGCTATCGAGCGCGGCCCCCTCGGGCAACGACATTCGATCAAAACCCCCGGCGTGTCGAAATGGGGTGCGCCCAGTCTAGCGATCGAGGCGTCCGAGCGCCGAGCGGATGAGGCTCGAGCGCACGATCTCGAGCTGGCCGGCGATTTCTCGCGCAAGCTCGACCGCCTTCGCCCTGCTCGAGGCGTCCTTGCGACGCGTCACCGGCATGAGCGCGTTCTCGATGAGCCCGAGCTCGCGCTCCGTGGCGGCACGGAAGGTGCGCAGGTGCCGTGGCTCGATCCCCGACTTCTGCAGCTCCACGAGGGAACGCAGAACGGCGAGCACGTCGTCGCCGTAGAACTCGGAAGGCACGATGAGCGATGAGGACACCGCGTCGTTGAGCAGCTGCGGAGTCGCGCCAGCCGCGCGGATGAGGTCGTCGCGCTTCAGGCGTCGTTCCGTCGAGAGCATCGAGGGGGCCGTCACGGCGCCCCCCGGCAATTCCGGCTCGCGCCCGGCGTCGAGGTCGTCGAGGTACCCCTTGATGACCTTGAGCGGCAGATAGTGCTCGCGCTGCATGGTGAGCACGAAACGCAGCCGGTCGAGATCTGACGGTGAGAACTTACGGTAGCCAGACTCGGTCCTGGCCGGGCAGATGAGCTTGCGCTCCTCGAGGAAGCGGAGCTTGGAGGGCGTGAGGTCGGGGAAGTCGACGGTCAGGCGGGCGAGTACCTGTCCAATGCTCAGCAGCGTAGTCGGGCCAGGCGTTCGCGCCTGGCTCGCTGGTGCCGCCACTACCTGCTCGCCAGATGGGCGAGATCGACGCGGGACGCGTAGAAGGTGAGCCGGAACTTGCCGATCTGCACCTCCGCTCCGTCATTGAGCAGCGCGGAGTCGATGCGCTTTCCGTCGAAGTAAGTGCCGTTGAGCGAACCGAGGTCCTTGATCTCGAACGCAGTGCCGTGGCGCAGGAACTCCGTGTGGCGTCGCGACACCGTCACGTCGTCGAGGAAGATGTCGGCGTTGCTGTGCCGACCGACCGTCGTGACATCCGCGTCGAGGAGGAAGCGCGCGCCCACGTTCGGACCGCGACGCACGACGAGCAGCGCGGACCCGGAGGGCAGCGCGGCGATCGCCTCCTGTTCCTCCGCCGAGACCTCGCCGCCCAGCGCGGCGAGTTGGGCCGCGAACTCGTTGGTGAAGTGGATCGTCGTGTCTGTCTCGCGAGGCGCGTTCTCGTCGGCCTCATCTTTGTGCTCCGAATGGGCCATCGTGAACCTCCCTATGGTCACAGCGTATCGGATTGAGGGCGGCTCGCTGGCATCGGAATCCGGGTCACCCGCACCGTCTCGCGCAGATAGATCGCGCCAGCCCACCAATAGAGGAATGCCCCCCAGATCGCGAAGGCCCAGCCGATCGGATCGGTGACAGAGGCGACGGCCGGGAAGGCCTGGCCCACCATGATGATCGGCAGGGCGTAGAACAGGCAGAACGTGGCGACCTTGCCGAGGTGGTGCACCGGGAGCGGGCCATACCCGTTGCTCGCGAGCACAACCCCGAGCACCACCAGCACCACGTCGCGGCCGAGGATCGCGAGCACCAGCCACCATGGCACGATGTCCCGCACGGCCAGGCCGATCAGCGTGGCGAAGATGAACAGCCGGTCCGCCGCGGGATCGAGCAGCTGGCCCAATCGGGTGATCTGGTTGAACCTCCTCGCGATGAGGCCGTCGAGGAAATCGGTGGCGCTGGAGACGACGAGGGTGAGCAGCGCAAGCACGTACTCGCCGTCGATGAGCAGCACGAGAAACACGGGCACGAGGGCGAGCCGCACGAAACTGAGGCAGTTCGGGATCGTGAAGATCCGCGAACTGACCTCGACCCGACCGGTTTGATCCACGATTTCTACTCTAGCGACCGTCGCAGCGGTGCCGACGGTCGGGCGATCCGCGCCGTGACAACCCCCGTGGCTGCGACGGGCCGTCGCCCTACGATGAACAGCGAAGCGAACCGGAGGTGCACCTGTGCTGTTTCTCGATCGCGCGGATGCCGGGCGCAGGCTCGCCGCCGCCCTCACGCACCTGAAGGGGCCCGACACGATCGTGCTCGGCCTCCCCCGTGGCGGCGTCCCCGTCGCCAGGGAGGTCGCTGCGGCCCTCGGCGCCCCGCTCGACGTCGTCGTCGTGCGCAAGCTCGGGTCACCGTGCAATCCCGAGTATGCGCTTGGAGCGATCGGCGCCAACGGCGTCCGCGTGCTCGACCCGGGCGCGATGCGGGCGCTCGGCGTCACCGAGCCGGAGCTCGAGGTCATCGAGGGTCGAGAGCGCGAAGAGCTCGAACGCCGCACGCGCCGCTTCCGGGGCGATCGCACGCCACTCTCGCTCTTGGGCGCGACGGCGATCATCGTCGACGACGGGATCGCGACGGGGTCGACCGCGAAGGCGGCGTGCCTGATCGTGCGTGCCCTCGGGGCGGAACGGATCGTGCTCGCGGTGCCCGTCGCCCCGCGCGACTGGACGGCGCGCATCGGTGACGTCGCCGACGAATTCGTCTGCGTCGCGACTCCGGCCCACTTCTTCGCGGTCGGGCAGTGGTATGGCGACTTCACCCAGACCGGCGACGACGAGGTCATCGAGGCGCTCGCCCAACGCCCCGCCCCGTGACGCCGCCCCGGCGAGGGCCCGTGGACCACCGCGACGCGCGTACCGTTGAGGCATGTCCTGCATCCGGTTCAGCACCCCAGCCCAGATGCGCCAGTTGCGCGACGTCGCGCCAAGCATGCTCACGCGGGAGCAGGCCTCGGCGCTGCACCCCGCCCCGGCCGTCACCGAGAGCAAGATCCGGCGCCTGCGGCAGCTGGCCGGACACGCCAACCCGAAGATCAGGGAGAGCGTCGCGTCGAGCCCGCACGCGCCGGCCGACCTGCTGTCCGCACTCGCACACGACGTCGAGGCGAGCGTGCGCGGTTGCCTCGCCCGCAATGAACACGCCCCGGTTGGCATTCTGCGCGCACTCAGCACCGATCGGTCGGAGACCGTGCGCGGCTGGATCGCGGTCAACCCGCGAACGCCGTGCGACGCGCTCGACCTGATGGGCGCCGATCGCAGCAACATCGTGCACGGCCTGCTTCGCTGGCGAGAGCGGCACTCGCAGGCCTGATTGCACCCAAGGCGCACCCCCCGGAAGGGGGGCATACTGAAACGCCCTCATGCCATATAGTGAAGCCACTTGATACAGGATTACCCGCCTGGACGCAAGCTACCCCGCGACGCTGGACTGGTCGCGTATTTTACAGCAACGTAGTAGTACTCGGCCCCCCTGCCGAGTTGACACCCGAATTTCCGAAAAAGTTCTTCGAAATGTGCAGGCTCCTCGCAGGCCACGAAGCCAAGCGGTCCCACCCGGTCCGCCGACAGTCGTAGTTTCCGACCTTCCGGCACATTTCGCGGTCGCAACCTGTTACCCGAATGGCAGGCTTCCTTGAATAACGCACCGGCGTCCCCCCGCGCCTCCGCCCCACCCGCCGCGCCCGCGCATCCCCCGACGCGCCCCCGCCCCGAATCGTCACGCTCGTGACCGAGATCGGGCGCCCCCCGTCGCGCGGAGCCCGTGCCGCCCAGCGGGGCACCAACCTCCGCATCGTCGACCCTGCGCCGGCGCGGGCGGCCACCGGGCCAGCGACAGCCCCCGTGAGTGCCGCTGCGCCGACGTGGGCGCGCGAATATCGCCTTCGGCTCGTCGTGACCGACACGGTCATCCTTATCGCGGCTGTGCTGGTGGCCTTCGTGGGAAGGTTCTGGTGGGGCGAGACGGCCGCGAGCCTGCTCGCCATCAGCGACGACAATTGGATGATTGCCGCTGCGCTCATCGGAACCTGGATCGCCAGCCTCGCCGCCTACCGATCCCGCGATGCGCGGATCACCGGAACCGGCCTCGAAGAGTACCGCCGGGTTGCGAGCGCGAGCGTTGCCACGTTCGGCCTCCTTGCGATCCTCTTCCTTGTCCTCAAGATCGACATCGCCCGCGGATTCTTTGTGCTCGCCCTCCCCCTCGGCCTCCTCGGCCTCTCACTGAACCGCATGCTGTGGCGCAAATGGCTCCTCCGCCAGCGACGCGACGGCAACTTCCTGTACCGGGCGATCGTCGTCGGTGACGCGGCCGACGTGGACTACGTCATTCGTCAAATCGACAAGCGTGGAGTGGCGCTGTACCACGTCATCGGCGCGGCCGTGACCGGTGAGCACTCGGGCTCGATCGCTGTCGGCAGACAGCAATTCGTCATCGTCTCCGACATCTCCGATGTCGCCGACGCCGCTGCGAACCTGGGCGTGGATGCGGTCATCGTCGCTGGCCACCCCAGCGTCGGTGAAAACTTCGTCCGCGACCTGGGCTGGGACCTGGAAGGGACTGCCGCCGATCTCGTCGTCGCGTCACAACTAACAAACGTGGCCGGCCCGCGCATCCATTTTCGCCCCGTCGAGGGGCTCCCCCTCATGCACGTGGAGCTGCCGCATTACGGCGGAGGCAAACACGTGCTCAAGCGGGGGGTCGACGTGGTTGCGTCCGGCGCGGCGCTTCTACTGCTCCTGCCCCTGCTGCTCATCATCGGCTTCCTCGTGCATCGCGACAGCGCCGGACCGATGCTGTTCCGACAGGAGCGGATTGGCCGCGGTGGCAAGCCATTCTCGATGCTTAAGTTTCGCTCGATGGTCGCCACAGCCGAGGACGACCTCGCTGGCCTTCTTGACCGCAACCAAGGGGCCGGGGTGCTCTTCAAGATGAAGAACGACCCGCGAGTCACTCGTGTCGGCCAATTTCTGCGCAAGTACTCGCTCGATGAAATACCCCAGCTGTGGAACATCCTCGCCGGCGACATGAGTCTCGTCGGTCCTCGCCCCCCGCTCGATCATGAGGTGGCAAAATACGAGAGTCACGTACACCGCCGGCTGTACATCAAGCCCGGACTCACCGGGATGTGGCAGGTGAACGGCCGCTCCAACCTGGACTGGGAGGAGAGTGTTCGGCTTGACCTCTACTACGTAGAAAACTGGTCGCTTGCCGGCGACATGGTCATCATGTGGCGCACCCTCAAGGTGATCCGCGGCGCGGTCGGGGCCTACTAGTGTCCAAGGCCAGCGTCAAACGGATCGCCGTGATCGGCGGCGGCATCATCGGTGTCGCCGTCGCACGAGAACTCACGCGGGTCATGCCGGACTCCGCTGTCACCGTGCACTTGGTCGCCCAATCGGTAACCACAATCGACGTCAGGACCCGCTCATGATCACATTGCGCACCCGGATCATCATGGCGGGCGTCACGATCGCGACGCTCGTCGGGTCGACACTCGTCGTGTCCGGCGCCTCGCCGGCGCAGGCAGCAGACCCGTGCACCGACGGCTCCTCCAAGGTCGCGTGTGAAAACAGTAAGCCGGGCTCGGCGCCGAGCGAGTGGGACATCACCGGCGCAGGTGATTCGTCTATCCAGGGCTTCGCCACGGACATCAGCGTGAATGCTGGTAACCGCATCAACTTCAAGGTCGACACGCCGGCTTCGAACTACACGGTGCGGATCTACCGCACCGGCTGGTACCAGGGACTCGGGGCGCGGTTAATCACGAACGTCACGCCCTCCGCGGCTCTCCCCCAGCGTCAGCCGGGATGCATCACCGAGGCGTCAACTGCCCTCTACGACTGCGGCAATTGGGGGGTGTCTGCATCCTGGAACGTACCGGCCGACGCGGTCTCCGGGGTGTATGTCGCCCTGTTGCGTCGTGCCGACACAGGGGGCCGGAGTCACATCACCTTCATCGTGCGTGACGACTCAAGCACGGCCGACATTCTCTTCCAGACCTCAGACCCGACGTGGCACGCTTACAACACCTACGGTGGCGCCAGTTTCTACGGCGGAGGTGCGGCCGGCCGTGCCTACAAGCTCAGCTACAACCGCCCATTCAACACCCGCAACGGCGATACCTCCCGTGACTTCTATTTCTCCAGCGAGTACGCGCAGGTGCGCTTTCTCGAGAGGAACGGGTACGACGTCACCTACGCTAGCGGTGTCGACACCGACCGGAACGGCGCGAATCTCCTCAACCACAAGGTCTTTCTCTCCGTCGGACACGACGAGTACTGGTCGGGCGCGCAGCGTGCCAACATCGAGGCCGCTCGCGATGCGGGCGTCAATCTCCAGTTCCTCACCGGAAACGAGGGCTATTGGCGCACGCGGTACGAGCCGGCGGCATCAAGTGACGCGACGAGCTACCGAACCCTCGTCTCCTACAAGGAGACGTGGAGCAACGCCAAGATAGACCCAACGAGCCAGTGGACAGGGACTTGGCGCGATCCGCGATTCGCCCCCCAGTCGGCGGGCGGCGGCCTGCCCGAGAACGCCCTCACCGGCACGATGTACATGGTGAACTCCGTCGACCTCCCCGTCACGGTCTCCGCGGCCGAAGGCAAGAACAGACTGTGGCGAAATACCTCCCTCACCTCGCTCGCCTCCGGCACTCGCGCCCAGCTTGCCCCTCACACCGTGGGCTACGAATCGAACGAGGACCTCGACAACGGCTTCCGGCCAGCCGGGCTGATCCGGCTGTCCACTACGTCCGGCAACGTACCCGAGTACCTTCAGGACTTCGGCACTGTTGTGCGCTCGGGGACCACGACCCACCACACCACGCTTTACCGCGCGCCGAGCGGTGCGCTCGTGTTCTCGTCCGGCAGCATCCAGTGGGCATGGGGACTCGACCAGACCCACGACGGCAACGGTGCTCCCGCGGACAGCCGGATGCAGCAGGCCCAGGTCAACCTACTCGCCGATATGGGGGCCCAGCCCAACACTCTCATGAGTGGGCTCGTCGCTACGCAGGCCAGCTCGGACCGCACCCCTCCCACGGCGTCCATCAGCTTGCCGGCCCAGAACTCCACGATCGCGAATGGATCGCTCGTCACTGTCTCGGGCACCGCGGCTGACGTGGGCGGCGTAGTGGCCGGAGTCGAGGTCTCCACCGATGGCGGTGCACGCTGGCATCCGGCCCAGGGCACCACGAACTGGAGCTACAGCTACAGTCAGCGGGGCAGCGGGGCACAGTCGATCCGCGTGCGCGCAATCGACGACAGCGCCAACTATCCATCGACACCAGCATCCGTCGGCCTGTCGGTGCCTGGCCCTTACAGCGCATTCGGAAACGACGTGCCCAAGGTGGTGGACTCCGGCGACGGAACCGCCGTCGAGCTGGGCCTTCGGTTCAGCCCCGAGGCAGCCGGATTCGTGACCGGAGTGCGGTTCTACAAGAGCGCCGCGAACCTCGGCGTGCATACCGGGTCCCTGTGGAGTTCAACGGGAACGCGCCTCGCCACCGTGACCTTCTCTGGAGAAACCGCAGCCGGCTGGCAGACCGCGAAGTTCTCGTCGGCAGTCGCCGTGGCTGCTGGCCAGACGTACGTCGTCTCGTACACCGCGCCCCGAGGACGCTATTCCCTCGAGACGTACTACTGGCCTTACTCGGCAACCACGACGTCCCCGCTTTCCGTCACGAAACCGTTCGGGCAGCCTATGCCTGGGGTGTATGGAACGCCGGGACAGTTCCCCAGCGAATCGTTTGACAACTCGAACTACTTCGTCGATGTGCTCTTTGACACCGTCGACACCACTCCGCTCGCAGCCATCAACCAGTGGCCGCAACCGGGTATGAAAGACGTGCCGGTGAGCACCAACGTGAGCGCCGCATTCTCCAACCCTGTCGTCGCCAACTCGGTCACCGCGAGGGTTGCCAACCCGGCGGGAACCAATGTGGCCGGCACCGTCAGCTACAACGCCACGACGCGCACCGTGCAGTTCACCCCGAGTACTGCGTTGGCGGGGAACACGACCTACACCGTGACTCTCGACGCCGTGGCTTCGACAGGCGGCGCGCTTGTCACGGGCCGGACCTGGTCGTTCACTACGGTCGACACCAGAGCGGCGGGCGACTGCCCCTGCAGCCTGTTCCCCGGAGCCGTTCCGGCGGTGCTCGAAACCGCGGACCCCGGACCGGTGACGCTCGGCGTGCGATTTACCGCTCTGTCCACCGGCACCATCACAGGGATGAAGTTCTACAAGGGGCTGGGCAACACCGATACCCACACGGGAACCCTGTGGACGGCATCCGGGCAGTCACTGGGAACAGCCAACTTCTCGAACGAGTCAGCGTCGGGGTGGCAGTTCGTCAACTTCGCCCAGCCGATCGCGGTTCAGGCCGGCAGCGACTATGTCGCCTCCTATCGCGCCAACGTTGGTGCGTACTCCTCGACAGTCGGCGCCTTCGCCGGCGCCGGGTTCGAGCGCGGACCACTTGCGGTCGGAACTTCGGCAGGTCTTTTCACCTATAGCAACGGCTTCCCCACTTCAACGTCGACAACGAACTACTTCGTCGATGTGGTCTTCGCCTCCTCGGGCACGCCGACTCCATTGAGCGTGGTCTCGAGCAGTCCGACCGCGGGACAGACCGGCGTCCCGCAGTCGGCTGCCATCTCAGCCGTTCTGTCCGCGGCGCCATCCGAACCACCGACGCTTACCGTCTCGTCGTCGGCCGGGCCAGTGATCGGCACGGTGGGCTGGAACGCCACAACACGCACGGTCACCTTCACCCCGAGCTCTCCCCTCGCCGCCTCAACGCCATATACGGCACAGGTTTCGGTCGCTGGGACGCCCGTGACGGGCGGCAGCTTCTCGTTCACGACGACGGCCACCACGCCGACGACCGGTCAATTCACCCTGCTCGGAGACCAGGCGCCAACGACGGCCGCCTCGACCGATCCCGACGCAGTCGAGTTGGGCATGGCGTTCACCGTCTCGCAGCCCGGGACGGTCACCGGCATCCGCTTCTACAAGGGCACCGGCAACTCGGGCACCCACCGCGGCACTCTCTGGTCGTCGACCGGCCAGAACCTCGCTTCGGTGACCTTCACCAATGAGACGGCCACGGGT
>Ga0105047_10000684_pt1 | contig 58493 bp, 37 predicted proteins | sample MAT04_FD_78384 | JGI IMG/M metagenome (GOLD analysis project Ga0105047, IMG submission 78384) | Freshwater microbial communities from Lake Fryxell liftoff mats and glacier meltwater in Antarctica - MAT-04 (megahit assembly) | ecosystem: Environmental > Aquatic > Freshwater > Ice > Liftoff... | reverse complement strand
CGGCTGTCATCAGCAAGCGAAACCATGACGACCGTCAAACCGATGCAAAGCCGCTGAGAGAAAACGAACACGCATAATCAACGCGACCGACTCCCTTCCCGCGAGCGGAGCGGCGTAAGCCGTCCGAGTCAGATGCGTGAAACTCGGTGGGCTGACACCCACCGCTCGCCAAACATTCCACTCAGTGCATTCACTAAGAACCGCTCGATGAATAAGAGTCCTGTTCACTCCCCCCTCCCGGACTTTTCTTCGCTCGTCCGACCTCCCCCCAAAGCTGCGCTTGGGAGAGGTGAATTTCAGCAGATCGCGTCACAAAATCGACAGTTGTTTCCAGAACGATCCTAAAGCGATTATTTAATTCCGGTACGAGTCATCCGTACGATTCAGTCGTCGCAACAGCCCTGGCCAGTTGAGAGTTCCGGCACTCATACCCGCAGTCGCTTTCTTTGCCGCCTCCTTTGCTCCTTCACTAATTCGTGGATGGACGGAAATCAGTTCCTCGCCACACGATTGCGCCAGCACCTGAATTCGGCAGACGGATTCGAATAGATACATATTCACAAAGGCATCTGCGATCGTATGTCCAACCGTCAGCAAACCATGATTGCGCAGCATCAGAAACATGTTGTCACCCAGATCACGTACCAGTCGCGGCTTCTCGTCATCGCGCACCGCGACACCTTCGTAGTCGTGATACCCAAGTGACGAAAGCACGAATGCAGACTGCTGCGAAATTGGAAGCACTCCACATTTCTGTGCGGAGACGGCAATGGCATGTGCGGTATGCGTATGCAACACGCATTTGGCGTTTTCACGTGCAGCATGGATCGCACTATGGATCACGAAACCTGCCGGGGAGATCGGGTAGGGCGATTCCATCATGATGTTGCCGTCCAAATCGATCTTCACCAGACTCGATGCCGTGATTTCATCAAACAGCATTCCAAACGGATTGATCAGAAAATGATCGTCCGGTCCGGGCACGCGGGCTGAGATGTGAGTAAACACCAGGTCATCCCAGCCAAAGAGCGCTACCAGCCGATAAGCCGCTGCAAGATCCACTCGCGTCTTCCACTCTTCTTCGCTGACTTGATCGCGAACGGAATTGACATTTCTGGTGGCACTCATATTTGTCTTTCCTCACATTCGCACGAAGATCTTGCTCTTTTCAAAGAACCGAAGGAAGAACCACATCAGGAAAAAATACATCCCGAAGTTTGCCCATGCATACCAGCCAGGCGGATCACCGGGCAGAAACGACTGAGTGAGTCCGCCAATCAGTCCTTGCAGAATGTATCCCAGAAGTGCGTTTACACCGAAGGTTCTGAACACAAAGAAACTGTAACCCCATTTGTCACAGACGACATAAAAGAGGAGATACACCAGGATCGAAAACCCAGCGGCAAACATCGGATATGACACCGTTCCACCGCGCTGACTCATCATCCAGTAGTTCCACTGGCGGTAATACCAGTCGTCCGGATAGTCCTTTTTTTCTCGTCGAGTCTTAAGATCGTCCGTGCCCAGCACTGATGCCAATGCCTTGTCACGTTCCGGGTTCGGCGGTCGACTGAACAGCGGCGGTTCTGCCAGCATGTTCATCAGGCCTTTTCCGGTCCAGCGTTCTTTCACTGGCCAGACGGGATCCTTTGGGAACTTGTTTGAATTCAGCAGTCTCGCTCTTTCGCCAAGTTCAGCCGCTTTTTCTTTTTTCACTTCAGCATCCGGTACTTTTTCGTTTGCTGCTGACTCTTCCCTGATTGCTGCGCGTTCCGCGATCCACGCTTGAGTCGTCTCGACGGGAACATCGTACAACCGAGTTCCGCAGGACAGGATGTATGCGATCCCCATCAGGAGGACCGACCATAACAGCAGCTTGCCAAGTTTCGGCTGGCCAGAACCTTCAATGATCACATCGCAGGTGAGTGTCCCCATGATTACGCAGATCGTCCAGGTCAGAAATCCGAAAGGACCGCCATCGATCCCTGCCGGACTTTCGTTGACCCACAGGAATGCGCCCATCTGGCTGAGCGTTTCAAAGTAGCCGTCAAAAATGTGAGCATTACCGGAGATGAAGACATGTGCCGCAATTGACAACAGCATCCAGAGGATTCGGACTAGAGCACCCGCGCGGATGACTGGTAAAACCCATATGGATGTCACCGCAATGTGCCCGAGAGTCTGCATCCATTCTCGTTTAAAAAGTGGATGCAAAATGAACCAGAGATTCTTTCCGAATCCCAGGTCAGGGTTGTACAGTTTTTCCCATGTTTCAAATCGGTCTGCGCCGTACACAACCATAGCTACCAGCATCAGGCCGAGGAACCGTCGAAACATTCTTGAATACGCCGCCCCCAACCCCTGATCGTGCGCTCGGCGTCCAAAAGTCAGTCGAAACGCAAAACCCACCGCAAACAAGAAATGCGGCATGATCGAATCGGAATAGCTGCAATAGTTGTTATGGTGTTTCAAAATGCTGGGAAACGTGTCCGTACCACCCATGTAATTGACGAGAAACATCCCTGCCATCGTGTATCCGCGAAACTGGTCCAGGGAATCAATTCGGGGACGGAATGTTGGAACCGGCGTCTTTTCTGGAGCACTGGACATCGCGCGACTTTCTGGACCAACAAGGAGGCTGAATACACATTGATCGGGCTGGGAAACTAACGCAATTGGACGAACGCCGCAAGCAATCGCCTCAAATTCTGCGGCTCCTGAACTTCCGTGAGACATAGGGGGAACTCACTTCCCCCGCTCGCCGGAACAGGCATCAAGATCACTCTTTCATGAATTCGATTGAACAGCATACTCCCACATTAGTAAACTACGGATCCCCGCCTCACTGCACCACAGCGTTTCGTTTACAAATCGAATTCGCTCACAACCGAATCTCCCAGCCATGTCGAATCCTTTTGTTGACAACCTCGAAAGCGTCACGCGGCGTCAGATGTTTGGTACTGCGTCGAGCGGCATTGGGATCGCGGCACTCGCGGCGATGGCACAGTCGTCAACTGCAGCGGCTGTGGATCGGGGTTTGTTTGGGATGCCCCATATTCCTGCTCGAGCGAAACGTGTGGTTGTGTTGTGGCAGGGCGGTGGTCCTTCGCATGTCGATCTGTTCGACGACAAACCCGTGATCCGAAGAATGACGGGGCAGGACATCCCGGACTCCGTCCGCGGCACGACGCGACTCTCGACAATGTCCAGCGGCTACGGCAAGTGGCCGTGTCAGCCAGCCATCAAGCCGTTTCGGCGATACGGGCAAGCTGGCATTTCGCTTAGCGAGATGTTGCCGGAAATCGGTTCCATTGTGGACGATCTGTGCATCGTTCGCAGTATGCATACAGAGGCCGTCAATCATGCGCCAGGAGTCACTCTGTTTATGACAGGATCGCAGATTCCCGGTCGACCCAGTATGGGAGCCTGGTTGTCGTACGGTCTTGGAAATGACACCGACAATCTGCCGACATTCGTCGTGATGACTTCCAGCGATAAAGCGAAAACCTGTGGTCAGTTATTTTTCGACTACTACTGGGGAAACGGTTTTCTGCCAAGTCGTTTTCAGGGTGTCCGTTTTCGCAATACCGGAGACCTTGTGCCGTATCTGACGAATCCTGCTGGTGTTAGTGCAGAGTCGCGACGAGTCATGCTGGATGATCTGGCCGCCATGAATGCGGCTCACCTGGCCGACTATGGAGATCCGGAAATTGATACGCGGATTGCACAGTACGAAATGGCGTTTCGGATGCAGTCGAGCGTTCCGGATCTGGTGGATTTCTCCGGCGAAACGAAATCCACTCTTGATCGCTACGGTGCCGACGTTCGGGAAAAAGGAACTTACGCCAACAACTGTCTGATCGCCCGTCGATTGCTGGAACGTGGTGTGCGTTTCGTTCAGTTAATGCATGCAGGCTGGGATCAGCACAGCAATCTGTTTACTCAACTGGAACAGCAATGCCTTGATACGGACGGCCCATCTGCGGCACTGGTGCAGGATTTGAAGGAGCGAGGCATGCTGGACGATACGCTGGTAGTCTGGGGTGGAGAATTCGGACGAACTCCGTTTGGTCAGGGCGATCCCGTAAAGCCCAAAGGTCGCGATCACTTTGGAAAGGCGTACAGTTGGTGGATGGCCGGTGGTGGCGTTCGGCCCGGTACCGTCTACGGGGAAACAGATGATTTCGCGTGGAATATCACTTCGAACCCCGTACACGTCCACGATATGCAGGCCACGATGCTGCATTTGTGTGGCATTGATCACACTCGACTGACATACCGCTATCAAGGCCGACAATATCGGCTGACCGACGTCCACGGTGAGATCGTCCAGGGAATTCTGGGATAAGCCTACTGCAGAAATGTCCGAAGCTGTTCCAGTTCGTCAGTGCCGATCAGATCAACTCCGGCAGTCTTCAGTTCCTGCCAGAGCAAAGGACTTTCCGCCGTCGCCCAGAATCGGATTCGGCGACCTTTGGCATGAGCTTTGGCGACAAAATCGTGAAGTTTTTGCCGCTCCGTTTCCGGCATCGGGCCGACGCCACGGTATTGAAAATGGATTGTCCAGTTATCACTGATCAGCGGCAGCAAGGTGGCGGGTTGATCACTGTCAAGATCCTTCAATCTCCCATCGATCCCAGCTCGACGCGGTTTGGACTTTTCAATCTCCTGAAACGGTCGATCGCCACTGATGATGACAGTGACGGCTTTTTCCGTGAACCCATTGTCGGTCTCTACAGAAATCAATGAATCGTATTTTGCCAGCAGTTCGTGCAGCGCGGCGTACGCTGCTTTACCGTTCGATTTGATATCCACGAGCAGTGTGACGGTTGGTCCCTGTTTGTAGATTTGCCCGCCATTCTTATCCGCGAGGTTCTGCAGCGGCCGGAGGTACAGATCTTCCAGTGTTCGTTCGCTTGAGACATCGGCAAAGTTGTGAGCCACCAGCAACTGTCCGTCCACCAGATACACGTCTGCCTCGATGCTCGTAAAACCGTTGTCCAACGCATCCAGTAGGGGCCTCGGGTGTTCATAGTCGTTGTGAGCATGAGCATTTGGAAGCGGCACGACAGAATCGGAAACTGCGTTCAGGGGCTGAACATTGGGCGCGGACACGAACAGCGTCAGGACAGCCAGGGAGCCTGCAAGCCACAGAGTTCTCATCATCAATCGCTTCTCCACGTCATCGCATCGGAATCTGACAAAAGGCAATTTACAATATCCGAGGACTCCGGTAAAACCAGCGTTGACGAGGTCATGTTTGCGAGTTTTCCTGTGAGTTTACCTATATGCCAGAACCTACCAACGATCAGTCACGCCCGGCATACGTCATAAAAGCGTGGGAAGAATTCGTCGAGGAGCAGGTATATCCGGTCCCGAACGCGAAAGCAAAGAGCGACTACCGGAACTATGAAAAACCGGCACGTGACACTGTTCGGGAATTCTATCGACAGAACCACCGGCATCAGACTTATGAATTCGTCCAGCGAAAACGTGACGAGTTTTTGCGGCTTGATCGCCAGCAGATGAGCATCTTCGAAGCACTCGATTTTCTGAACACGCTGGTCGATGATTCAGACCCGGATATTGACCTGGATCAGCTTCAGCATCTTCTGCAGACCGCAGAATCGATTCGCAAAGACGGACATGAAGACTGGTTCGTGCTGACCGGACTCATCCATGATCTCGGCAAGGTTCTGTGTCTGTACGGTGAACCACAATGGGCTGTCGTGGGCGATACGTTTCCGGTCGGTTGTCATTTCAGTGACCGCATTGTGTACAGTGAGTTTTTTGCGGACAACCCGGATCACGCAGATCCAAAGTTGAGCCAGCAACTGGGTGTTTATGAACCGAACTGCGGTCTGCGTAAGGTCCTGATGTCATGGGGCCACGACGAGTATTTGTATCACGTGCTAAAGGATCATCTGCCTGAACCGGCGCTGTACATGATCCGCTATCATTCATTTTACGCATGGCATCGTGAAAGCGAATACGACTGGCTGTGCGACGACCACGACCGTGCGATGCTGCCGTGGGTCAAAAAATTCAATCCGTACGATCTGTATTCAAAATCACCCGAACCACCCGACTGGAATAAACTGCGACCTTACTATGCCGAACTGCTGGCGAAGTATCTTCCTGCAAAGCTCGCGTTTTGAATATCGTAGCCGTCACTCGGTGGGCTGGCGCGGCTTAGGACCGCTCGAATAATAACTGTCGGATTTGCTGCCAGATATTCGCAATCAACCTCCCCTACGCAGAGCGTCTGGGGGAGGTCTGACGAGCGAAGCAAAGTCCGGGAGGGGGCTTACACCGTGGTTTGAACACAATTCCAGAATTCACAACTCGCGGCGGCCCTCCCCCCGGACCATCGCTTCGCTCGGGCCGACCGCTCCCTGCCTTCGAGATCGTGCAGCTTTGAAGCAGCGCGTAGAAAAAACTTGTGGATCGGCAGAAAGTGGATCGGCAGAAAGTAGGGTGGGACCAGCGAGCGAATGCGAGCGCCGGCCCACCAATTGAAGCCCTCCCAAATGGTGGGCCGGCGCGGCTTAGCTGCCGCTTGTCCCACCCTACAGGAAAATCATTCCACAACGCCTCGTAAATTCCCAAATTGAAATCCGGACGATCTTCAGCGATTCAACGCATGATCGGCCAATCGTCGGCAGTAATCGTAGTCGCCAACACTTTCGATCTGTGTCTTCGTGATCTCTATCAATGGTGGCCCGAATTCATCGATTTCCAGGATTGCTGCATGTCTTACAAATTGGCTTTCGTCTCCGAGTAAATCACCGAGAATTGCAGCAGCCGAAGCCAGGTCTCCTGCCCGCGCCAGACCACCTGCGGCTGCGATCCGAATGGCTGGTTCGTCGGATTTTGCTTCCTGTTCCAGCAGGTCACGGAAGTCTGCCACATTGGAAGAATGGCTGCAGGCCATGACTTGCCACCAGCGAACGGCCCGATCGGGATCAAGAGTTGGCCGTGCGATATCCACTTGAGCTGCAACACTCTGTGCCGTGAATTTCGCCGCTGCAAGTAGTTTTCCAGTCCGCAGTAATCCGTTCGCACCATGCAGAATCTGCCAGCGACTGCCGAATTGTTTCTCACCGGCGTCGAGCATAATTTCCGGCAGCAAATGCGCGTCACGAGATTCCAACTGCCAACGATCACATTCTGCTGCAAGAGCTTCCAACGTCCCCGCATACGCAGGATCGCTCGCGAGATTCACCAATTCCCAGGGATCAGTATTCAGGTCGTACAATTCTTCAAAGGGACGCACGGCAGCAAACCATTGGGCCGATTGTGGAGCAAGGTCACCGTCAGCAAGCAACTTTCGCATTTCGCGCATGATGGCGTTTTGTTCGCCGTATACGATGTGCTGTAGCGCCGGTCGCCAGGGCATCAAATTGCGGCAGTAGCGAAAGTCGCGAGACCGCACTGTGCGGACCATGTCGAATCGTTCATCAATGCGATCACGTGCTCCGTAGATGAATTCGCGATCCGGACCTTGTTCCTTGCCAAGGAACGGCCTTCCGCTGATTCCATCAGGAATCGCAACACCGGCGAGTGACAACGTCGTCGGGCCGAGATCAATCAGGTTGATGAGCCGATTGTCGGTCGATCCTGGTGTTGCATCGGTTGCGACGCTTTTGAATTTCTCCGGAACATACACGATCATTGGGACATGTGTCCCGGAATCGTAGGTCCAGCGCTTTGCCCGTGGCAGTCCGTCACCATGATCTGACCAGAAGACTACGATCGTGTCTTCCGCGATATCTGCATCATCAACTTCTTTCAGTATCTCACCGACTCGGCGATCCATCACTGTGATGATATCGGCCAGTCGAGCCAGATCCTCTCTAACGGCCAGAGTATCCGGATACAACGGTGGCACGATCATCGCTTCCGGCAGATGGCGATCTGATTCTTTAAGGTCTGACGCAACGTCTTTCCAGCCCTGTGACCAGACTTTGCTTTCGTGCGTCATCGTCAGATTGAAGACAGCAAAGAACGGCTGGTCGTTCCGCCCGCGATTCTTCCAGTGCGCCTTGGCGGAGTTTTCGTCCCATGTGGCTTTCTGATTCCAGTCAAAGTTGTAGTCGGTTTTGCTGTTGTTTGTGCAATAGTAACCGGCTTCGCGAAGATACTTTGGAAACGGTCGGACATGCGGCGGCAGCTTCGCCTTTGACCTCATATGATTGGCCCCGAGAGAAATTGGGTAGCTGGCGGTGATAATTCCCGTACGACTTGGCGCACAAACACCGTGACATGTGAATGCGTGAGTGTAGCGAACTCCTTCAGCAGCCAGTTGATCCAGATTCGGTGTGGTCGCCGTTGAGTCGCCATAACATCCCAGATGCGGACTGATATCTTCGCAACTGATCCAGAGAATGTTGGGCCGATCAGCAGCAGTTACCGCAATGGAACTCAACAACAATAAAACCAGCGATAGCAGCGGAGTTTTCATGCGTGACCTGTCATTTGAATACGAGCTGGTGTGACAAGCGTAGCGAAGCCACACCGTTCATTGCTGCGTTCCCGGAAGTTATTTCAGGACTGACCCCTCGATTTGTTGTATCCGGGAGTCAACGCGATGATCGAGTAGGATCACTGAATTCCAGGTCCATGAACGATAGTTCGCCCGGTTCCAGACAAAGCAACAGAGAGATCTGCGAAAATACATCCTCTGGCAAGTCCCGAAGAAAACTCATTGCGTAATCATGTCGTTCCATCTTGTCGCGTCCTGCGAAGACCGAACCCACAATCCTGATCCGTATCGCCGAAGAATTGTAGCGGTAGACGATACAGTCTGCGCGCGGATGTCACTCCTCAAATCATTCGAGCGCCTTTGCGATTCGACGAACGTCACCATCCGGAGTTTTAAGGATTCTTGACATGATCATCCTACCATATGCGATTGTCTGCCCAGTTGACAATAATCCTTACTTCATTCAAGAATCGCGGTGCGTCTCTGGGTTCACCAGTTCCCGGCGTGTACCGCAACGATGTTTCCCACGACGAGACAAGAATCAGCGAGTCGTTAATATTCAGGTTTGACCAAGCGCTAGATCCTGCGTTCACTTTTTGATTTGCCTTCAAACCACACTAAAATCCCGCGCCAAACTCCACAAACTTGCCGCACCGGTGCTGTCGATGGCTCGAACCCAGGCGCGGTAGGAACCGGACGAAAGTGGAGTGAGAGTATTGAATGACGTCGGTGTGACATTGGCGTTGTAAATCACTTTCGACGCACCACCCACTTTATCGACCCAAAGTTCGTAGCGGACGGCGTTCGGGATGGCTGTCCAGGCGAACGTCGGAGTGCTGTTCGTTGTCGCTCCGGGTGACGTCAGAGTCGGTCGAGCAATCGCGGCGACAGAGAACGCTGACACCGTTGACCAGGTCCCCGATGTTGTGGCTCCAATCGGTTTTACCCAAACGCGGTAATCGCCGTTCGCAAACAACTTCGACGGCGTATACGTTGTTCCCGCGACATTCTGGTCGCGAACGTACAAGTTACCGGATTTATCGACAACCCAAACGTCGTAGCGCCGCGCGCCAGGAACAGACTTCCAGGTGATCGTCGGCGTTGTGTTGTTGGTCGTCCCGGTCGGGCCGGTGATTTTCCCTGCTGTCTCTACTTTGAAATCGGCTGAGCTGCTCCATGAGGTTTGTTTTCCCTGCGAATCGAAGGCACGCACCCAGTAGCGGTAGTTGCCCAATTCGAGGCTCGCCGGAACTGGCATCGAAGTCGCGTTTGTTTTCTCGACGCCCGAAATCCGCGTAGCGCCGCTGCTCTTAGACAGATCCGTAAGCCAGACCTCATACGTGGTGGCTCCCGCCACAGCATTCCAGTGCAGCGTGGGAGTTGCGGTGGTGGTGGCTGTGACGGACTTCAGAGTCGGAATAGAAAGGATTGTGTAATCGTAGCCGTCGGACCACTGACCTGGTGTCGCTCCCGTGTTAGCACGCACGAAGTATCGGTATCTGCCCGGTGGCAGCGTTGACAGCCCGGAGTACTGTGAGGTCGGGAGGTTGCTCACATTGGCGAGAACCACGCCAGTCGCCACGTTGATCAATCTCATATCGTACGAAGTTGCGTTCGGGATATCTGCCCAGTGGAGTGTCGTTCGTGCATTCAGGCTCGCCCCCAACACAACCAGCGCATTTGCCTGAGTGGCGACGTTGAACGCCAGCGGCTGACTCCACGGGCCAGCGACGCCCGACGAATTGACAGAACGCACCCAGACACGATGAGCGCCCAGTGCGAGGTCTGTGGGAAGAGTGATCGATGTGCCAGACACGTTTTCATTGCGATAGACGAGTCCCTTGTTGCCTGCGATCTGACTCACCCAGACATCGTAGCGAGATGCCGAAGTGATGGGAGTCCATGAAATCGTCGGGCGCAATCCCACGTTGCTGGTCGTCGGCGTCAGCAAAGCAGGAAATGTCGCAGTCGTCGTGCCTGTAGCCGTCGGTAGTTCCAGAAAATTGTAGCCTGCGCCGACACCGCCGGCAGGAAGTGCGATCGCTGAAAAAATGTCATCCAGCACCATATCGGGCAAAATGGTTCCCGGTTGTTCCGGGCCATCCGTCCTGCCGTTCGGCTGCGTTTCCAGAATGCTGTACTGACCGGCAGGCAGATTCACGAACGAGTACCTGCCCAGCGAATCGGTGGACTGATGAATCAGTACCGGATTTCCGGATGCATCGTTTCCAGCCAATGACACTACGACACTGGGGATTCCGATGTCTCCGCTGTCCAGAATTCCGTTGCGGTTGGAATCTGTGGCCGCGATGCCGCTCAAGCTCCCCGTACCAGTAACCGGCAGCGATATGATTAATGTTTGTCCGACGTTCTGACTGGACGCGAGAAATGGCCGCTTCGACAGGTCTTCCGCGCCTTCTGTGAAGTTGAACGCCGTCGCGTTGACTCCGGGATTGAGTGTCAGATTCTGGAATGCATCATTTGCCAATGTTCCCGTGGCTCCGACGCCAAGATAGTCCGCACCGTCATTGAAGAAGTTCGGCTGAATTTCGTATACCGTGTAGCGTCCAGGAACAAGATTTGTGAATGAATACGCGCCGTTGGAGCCAGTTGCCACACGGCGGTTCACCATCAAGCCATACACGTCGGTTCCGAACAACACAATCTGAACACCGGACAACAGCCGCTCATTGGATTCACGAGTTCCGTTTTGATTCAGATCCTGAAACACAAGGCCGCTGAGTGTTGCAGGTGCCAACTGCGCCTGTGTCTGGATGGAACTGATATTGTCGTTTGGATGCAGATCCGTCTGATCAGACGTGGCCGAAGCTGTGTTCACGAGCGTCCCGGCCAGAGCCACGTTTACGCTGGTCACCAGAGTGAGCGTCACGGACGCTCCGCTTCTGATCGTACCAATTGTGGCGGTTACGATTCCATTGGAATGTGCCACGGTTCCCTGTGTCGAAGTGCCCGACGAATAAGTCATGCCAGGGCCGAGATTGTCGGTCAGAACCACGCCGGTCGCTGTTCCTTTTCCATTGTTCGTGACACGAACTGTGTACGTCAGCAGCCCAGGCGAGAGCACCGGATTTGGTGTGCCGGTCTTGACGACTACAAGATCGGCTGCACCGATGACTGCCGTAGAAACAGTCTGACGATTGTTCAGCAGATTGGTTTCGATTTCATTGACACTCACGACTGCGGCAGTGTTCGAGATGATCAATCCGTCCGTTGCGGCCACACCGACTGTCAATGTGATGGTCAAAGTCCGCGAGGCACCAGCAGCAAGACTTCCGATGTTCCAGATGCCAGTCGTGGAATTGAACGTTGAACCAGTACTTCCAGCCGCAGCGACAAAGAAAACATTCGCTGGCAAATTCGCGGCCAGGACTCCGAAGTCCGAAACTGTCACGTTAGTGGCATCCGAAGCGCCGGCATTCCTTGCAGTCACCGTGTAGACAAGATTTCCATCGCCGTTTCCGGCTGTGACAGACGCAGCGTTCGCCGTCTTTGTCACGACGATATCCACGCGGCGATCAACGTTGGTTGTCACAGTCTGACTGTTGTTCGTGGAGACGGTATCCGTTTCGTTGACCGTTGCCAGCGTCGCGGTATTGCTGATCACCAGAGAATCAGATGCTGATGCACCAACGGTCAATGTTACGGTCAATATCACCGACGCGCCAGAGGCAAGACTGCCGACCGTCCAGATGCCAGTGGCAGGATTGTAAATGGTCCCACTGCCGCTTGCCGACACAAAATTGACACCTGCCGGAAGGTTGGCCGCCAGTATATTCGGGTCACTGATCGTCACTCCAGATGCGTTGGACGGTCCGTTGTTGCGCGCGGTCACGGTGTAAACGAGACTTCCGACACCACTGCCGGCAATCACAGGGTTATTGGTTGTCGTCTTTGTGATCGCGATATCAACGCGGCGATCAACGTTCGTTGTCACACTCTGACTATTGTTCGCGGGCACCGTATCCGTTTCGCTCACAACAGCCAGTGCAGCGGTATTACTAATCACCAGAGTATCAGACGCCGATGCACCGACGGTCAGTGTCACGAACAATGTTACAGACGCGCCAGTCGCCAGATTGCCGACCGTCCAGATTCCGGTCGCTGAGTTGTAGCTGGTACCGCCACTGCCGACCGCAGAAACAAAGCTGACTCCGGCAGGAAGATTTGCCGGCTGAATATCCGTATCGCTGATCGTCACGCCGGAAGAATTTGAAAAGCCTGCGTTGCGTGCGGTGACGGTGTAGACCAGATTTCCCACACCGCTGCCTGCGATGACAGAAGGCGGTGCGGCAGTTTTCGTCACTTGAATGTCGACCTCTCGCGTGACATTCGTGACCGTAGACTGACTGTTGTTCGTCAGATCCAGCTCGTTCTCATTCAGTGTCGACAGTGAGGCAGTATTGTTGATCACCAGACCATGCGCGGCGGACGCACCGACTGTCAGCGTCACGGTGAGTGTCTCGGTGATTCCTGATGCCAGGTTGCCGATCGTCCAGACTCCGGTTGTCGAATTGAATGTACTGCCACTGGAACCAACGGCCGACACGAATGTCACACCGGCGGGAAGATTGGCCCCAAGAACTCCGGTATCCAGCAGAGCAAGTCCCGAAGCATTCGATGGTCCGACATTGCGCGCTGTCACAATGTAAATCAGATTCCCCGCAGAGCTCCCCGCCACGATGGAACTCACATTAGCGGACTTTCGGACGACAATATCCACACTGCGATCGACGTTGGTCGTCACGGTCTGGCTGTTATTGGTCGAAACGGTATCCGTTTCGTTCACAGTCGCCAGAGTTGCTGTATTGCTGATCACCAGAGAATCAGATGCTGATGCACCCACGGTCAGCGTAACAGTCAATGTCACCGACGCACCGATCGCAAGATTGCCGACCGTCCAGACACCAGTCGTCGCATTGTAGGTGCTGCCGCCGCTGCCCACGACTGAGACAAAGCTGACTCCAGCAGGCAGATTGGCCGCTTGAATGTTTGTGTCGCTGATCGTCACTCCGGAAGAATCCGAAGTGCCCGCATTTCGCGCCGTGACCACGTAAACCAGATTCCCAATCCCGCTACCAGCAATGACGATCGACGGTGCAGCAGTTTTTGTAACTTGAATATCCACTTCCCGAATCACGGTCGCGACCGTGGACTGACTGTTATTCGTCTGATCCCGGTCCGTCTCGTTCAGAGTCGATAAGGAGGCGGTGTTGTTAATCACCTGCCCATTTGCAGCGGCACCGACCGTGAGTGTTACCGTGAGGGTCTCGGTCACGCCGTTGGCCAGGTTGCCAATCGTCCAGATGCCGGACGTAGTATTGAACGTACTGCCGCTGCTGCCGACCGCCGAGACGAATGTGACACCAGCCGGAAGATTGGCTGCAAGCACACCTGTATCCAGCAGACTAAGCCCGGAAGCGTTTGAAGGCCCGGCATTGCGCGCGGTGACTGTGTAGACCAGATTGCCCGCGCCACTGTTGGCCACAATCGTATTTGCGTTCGCGATCTTCGTCACAGCGATATCGACACTGCGATCAACGTTGGTTGTCACTGTCTGCGAATTGTTCGTTGAGACCGTATCGGTTTCGTTGACCACAGCCAGCGAAGCCGTGTTGCTGATCACAAGCGTATCAGAAGCCGACGCACCCACGGTCAAAGTAATCGTCAATGTTTGAGACGCGCCAGTAGTCAGATTTCCGATCGTCCAGATTCCGGTTGCCGGATTGTAGCTGCTGCCGCCACTGCCAACCGCTGAAACAAAGCTGACTCCGGCAGGAAGATTTGCGGCCTGAATATCGGTGTCACTGATCGTTAATCCAGAAGCATTGGATGGCCCATTGTTGAGTGCCGTCACGGTAAAAACCAGATTTCCCGCACCACTACCGGCAATCACGGGATTATTGGTTGTCGTTTTCGTAACCGCGATATCGACACGTCGATCAACGTCAGTTGTGATTGTCTGACTGTTATTGTCCGGTTCCGTATCGGTTTCGTTCACGAAAGCCAACGCGGCGGTATTACTGATCACGAGAGTATCGGACGCCGACGCGCCTACGGTCAGCGTCACTGTCAACGTTTGCGATGCGCCCGGTGCGAGACTGCCGACCGTCCAGATTCCGGTCGCAGGATTGTAGTTGGTGCCGCCACTGCCGACCGCAGAAACAAAGCTGACTCCAGCAGGCAGATTGGCCGCCTGAATATCGGTATCGCTGATCGTGACTCCAGAAGAATTCGAAACCCCCACGTTCATCGCAGTCACGGTGTAGACCAGATTCCCCACGCCGCTGCCTGCAATGACCGTGATTGGTAACCCTGATTTCGTCACCTGAATATCAACTTCCCTCGTTACGTTGGTAATCGTTGACTGACTGTTATTCGTCGAAAGCGTATCGGTTTCGTTCACTGCAGCCAACGCAGCGGTATTGCTGATTACCAACCCCTGCGCAGCGGACGCACCAACCGTGAGTGTCACGGTCAGAGTCTCGGTCGCTCCTGACGCAAGATTGCCGATCGTCCAGACGCCGGATGTGGTATTGAACGTACTGCCGCCGGTGCCGAGCGCTGAGACGAATGTGACACCAGCCGGAAGATTGGCTGCCAGAACTCCGGAATCCTGCAGGCTAAGCCCTGATGCATTCGATGGCCCGGCATTGTTGGCGGTGATCAGATAGACCAGATTGCCCGGTCCGCTGCCAGCAACAATGGTATTCGAGTTGGCTGCCTTCGCGACGACAATATCGACCCTGCGATCGACGTTGGTTGTTTCGGTGGCCGTGTCGTTTCCTAAAACAGTATCGACTTCAATTTCATTGACCGTGCCCAATGATGCCGTGTTCGAGATGACCAGGGTGTCTGAAGCAGTTGCGTCAACCGTCAAAGTCACGACGAGCGTTTGCAGAATGTTCGGTGCCAGTGTGCCAATCGTCCAGACACCCGTCGTCGAATTGAATGTGCTGCCGCCGGATCCGACTGCCGAAACGAACGAAACGCCTGCCGGGAGGTTCACCGGGATGACTCCGGTATCATTGATCGTCAATCCCGTGGCTGTGGACAATCCGGAATTCAAAGCGGTCACCGTATAGATCAGATTGCCAGGTCCACTGCCCGCAATTACGGGATCCACATTGTCCGTTTTTGTTACGACGATATCAACCACCGGTGCGAACCCGAAATCCAGATTCAGGTTTGTATTCGGATCCGTGTCACCGTCGTCAACAGGTTCAAGTCCATTGCTGAGCGTGATGGCCAATGACACAACAGCATTCCCAAGCGGATCACCATTATCATCGTTGTTGAGAGGGAATGTGTCTTCATCCGGTGCAACTCCGTTTCCTGTACTGGACACACGCTTCTCCAGTGCGTTGCCCGGCAGGAAATTACTGGAGTCGACTCGAACGATGTAGTTTCCGGGGAAGAGATTGGTGAAAGTATACAGGCCTCCACCTGCCGTCGTCGTGGTTGCAATCTGCAGATCAAAGCCGCTGTCAAATGTGTTGTTGCCGTTGGTATCCTCAAACAGAGTCATGTTGACCCCGTTGATTCCCGATTCCGTGCCAGAGTCGAACAAACCATTATTGTTAGTGTCGCCGAAGACCAGATTGCCGAGCGTCATCGGAATGAAGTTGGCAAAATTCGCCGTGAATGGTGTCGCCACCTGAGTCCGCACCACGTCGATCACGGTTGTCGTTGTGGCAACAGGAGCATTGATCAGGAGTTCAATAGCGCCGACATTAGAAAAGTCGGCACCCGTCCCGGTTGTGGTCACGAAAGATGTAAACGGCACATACAGAGTATCCAGCGAGCTTACTGGCACGTTGAACGTCGCAGTCGATGAATTCGCAGGACCGCTGTGGACAATCAGATTCAGTGTCACTGGTTGGCTGGTTCCAACTGCAAACTCAAATCCCGTGTCTCCCAGGGATCTCAGGTTCTCACCACCAAGTCCCGACGGGCTAAGATTTGTCGCATTGTTATCCGCACCGTCCCAGACGATTTTCGCGTTTCCGGTTGCTCCGAAATTCGCGTTGTAGTTCAGATTCCCTGGAAAAGCGGTTCCATTGGCTTCAAATTGGACACTCCCCAAAGTGGCGGTCACGACCATGTCACGTTCGACGCCGATAGCTGTTACCGTTGACGCAAACGAACTAACCGTGGCTGGCCCCCCCGAGTTTGCCAGCAGCGCCTGCCCGGCACCGACCGGCGAAATAAAATCGTCAATGACTCGACCAGGAGTGCCGAGCGCGTCAGTGGGGGAAATCGTGACTGTGACCACATTTTCTCCAGCCCGTTGCATGTATCCCGCAACGGCCATTTGCCTCACGTAGTAACGCCCCGCTGTCAAATTCTCGAACGAATATGTTCCGGACAAACCGGTTATCATCGAATCGACCAGGGTGTCATCAGCACCGCCGTTATCGAACGTCAGGTTGCCGCCGTCGCGGTACAACTGGACCGTTGCGATATTGATTCCCGGATCGCCCCCGGTCAAACCGTCGGCTGTCACATCGTTATACACCGTGCCCCGAATCAAACCCAGTGTGTCGGCCGCGAGAAGAACCTTAGTTTCGAGTAACTCAGCAGTCTCAACAGGACGAGTACGTTTTGGTCGCCGTCGCTGACGTTGTTTGGTGAACAAGTTGGTAATTCCATCGCGCCAGCGTTGCATGGTCATAGATGTCTGCCCTCGTATTCGCGTAGTGATATTTTATAATTGCGGCCCAGAGTCGGTGCAGATTGTACGCAGCCCCTGCGCACCGATCACTCTGTTTTTGCGAAGCACATATTGCGTCTGCCACGTAGACGGATCTGTCCCGGATCGGGAACCAGAACCTGTTCGCTGTGGAAAACCAGTATTTCCGCCTGTGGCCCAAGGTCAACCCGCAGCTCGCGGACGATTCCGGGACGCATAGTACAAAACTTCTGGGCGTACTTTCATTCCACGACCACGCGGCGTTTGGAATTCCTGGTTTACCAGCGTTTTTCCAACCCAATGGTGATGCCATGCGCCAGATAATCTGTCTGATGGAACCGGGCTTCTGGACGCAGATCGCCAGTGAGTGGAATCTGTTCCGGCGGCAACAGGCCGGGATTCACAACTGGATCGATTTGTTCCACCGCTCGCACAACGTTGCCCCAATAAAGCAGGCTGTAGCCAACGGACGCCGTCCAGGTATCCGTCATCTGGTATCCCAGTGCGATGTCAAACTGGGGAATCAGCGTAAAACGATTGCGATCAAAGCTGCCAGAATTTGTCCGCTGAGCGAGAAAGCCGCCAGGATTTGTTGTGGTCACACCGGCCTGTGTCACTGCCGTCTGTCCATACACATCCAGTTCCTGCTTTGTGCCTCCGATTGCCAGCCTTACCGCGCCATCCAGACTCCAGCGACGGCGCTGACGAGAACCAAACAGTCCCAGTTCACAGCCCCAGAACTGATTTCTTGTGCTGAACGAATCGTAAAGATTGTACTGAGCCTGTGTTTGAGGATTCGCCAAATGTTCGTTAACACTGAACGAATCACGCAATGTCACGAAACGCGGGCCGATCTGAAAACCCATCGTAAAGCTGCGTGGTCCGCTGCGACGGCAATTTCGGGCACATCCGTTACCGGGATCACATTCTTTCCAGAACACTTCGCGAAAATGCAACGCACCGGAGTAAAGATTCGACTTTCCATTGATGTCGATAGAACCGCCGGCCAAACCGGGGAATGCGACAAGTTGTCCGTCGTCCAGGCCTGTTGCTGCGTTCAGGAACGGACGCGCCAATATCGGGTTCCCTGTGGAATCCCCATGATAGTTGAACTGCTGCGTGCCAAGCATGAAGTATTCCAAATCGATGCCGGTCACGCCACACGGATCAAAGTAGTGCCCTCCACGCAGTCGAAATCCGCCCTGCGTCCCGCCTAACACATCGTTGCCGCCATACAGTGTCTGTGTCGTCGGTCGACCCAGAATGCCGGCATCCAGTTGCTGCGTTCCAGGGTCGCTTGTTGTCACCATGACTGGCAAATTCACAGAACTTGTATTCCAGATCAAAGCTTCCGCTCCAAACCAGAATGGAGCCACGCTGCCACAAGGACAGTTCACCTGACAGCCGCCGCCGCAACTATTGCACTGATCGCACGTCGAAGGAACACCGAAAGGAACACCATAAGGTGTGCCTCTGCCACATGGCCCCGACATGCCGCAAGTGCCTGATGTCCCACACGGACCAGACATTCCGCAAGCATCCGCCATACCACAGGGATTCGGCCCATAGCTGCCATTGTCCCAGCCAGACTGCTGCATCGCATAGGGAGATCCATACGGCATTGGCATTCCCGGATCTCCATACGGGACTTGTGCCATCGACGACATGTCATCGCATCCGCACTGACTTTCGAACAGATCCGAATCATAAGATCCGTTCGCACCGTCGTACCATTCTGGTTCACCGAAAGATTGCTGGCACGATGCGCAGGAACCAGACATCGACGTCTGGTCGAAGCCACTCGGGCCGTACATAGGCATTTGCGCAACAGCGGTCAACGGCCAAAGCAGCAACAAAAACGCGACCGCCAACGGTCCTGAATCATGCACAACAGTACGCATTGCGCAACTTCCTTTTTGAGACAAAGCGAATCTAAGCTGTTCTGAACAGCGATTGCGCTGCTTCAATCGCACCGCGAATTTCCGCGAGCAGGGTCGGCAGACAACCGGAATCATTCTGAAGGGTGGTTGGTATCCCTTGCCGGGCAAGAACGTCAACGCCCAAAGCGACGAAAAAAAAAGCACTGGCAGAATCTGCTCGTGCAAAGCTTCGTAATCCGCAAACGTTCGAAAAAGGTTCGGCAGGATGCAACCACTTCGCCCGCCTCAGGCAGTTTCTGCATCACATCAAAATGGTCAACTTTCAAAATCCGTGAATACGTCGTACCAGACGAATGATGAAACAATCCCGCAGCCGAGGGCTTGAGCACAGAATCCGCCGCAGGACAAGCTGTGTGCGGCATACCAGGTCAACAGAATAGAATTTGCGACGATTCGTACTACGAATTGGTCATTTTCTGTTCGTCCAGATCCGGCTGCATTCTTCTAAGACCTTCATTGACCGACACCAGTGGCTCATACCCGAAATCGCGTTGCGCGGCGGCGATGCTGTAGCTGTGTGAACCCGATAACTGCGCTGCAACAAACCGCGTCATCGGCGGATCGTGGGTGCGTCCGAGAAGTGTCCAGGCGGTTTCCAGAATGGATCCGATATGCCACGCCAGTCCTGCGGAAATTCGTCGTGTGACCGGTGGCACGCCAGCACGTTCCAGAATCAAATTGATCCAGTCCCACAGATTGACGGCCTCGGGCTCATTGATAAAGTAGGCCCGCCCTGCTGCTGCTGCAGAGTTTCGCAGCGATGCTTCGGCCTGCAGATGCGCGGCGGCTGCGTTTTCTACGTACGACACGGAGACAATATTCTCACCACCTCCAACTTGCCGCAGTTGGCCAGAGCGGGCTTTCTGAATCAGACGTGGAATCAGATGATTGTCACGTGGTCCCCAGATCAGATGAGGTCGCAGGGATACGGTGCGAAGTCGATTCACATCATTCGCCGCCAGCACGGCCTGTTCTGCCAGAGCTTTGGAATGCGGATAATGGCATAACCATTTGTTTGGATACGGCAGAGATTCGTCGGCGTTAATATGGTCGGAACCATCAAACACGACACTGGGAGAACTGGTGTAGACCAAGCGCTGGACTCGTGCCTTGCGGCAACCGGAAATCACATTCAGCGTCCCGACCGTATTGATTCCGTGATACGTTTTCCACGGACCCCAGACGCCCGGCACTGCCGCGACATGAAAGACTGCGTCGATTCCGCGGCAGGCGTTTTCGACGGCTGCGAGATCCTGCAGATCACCTTGTTGGGATTCGACATTCAGAGCTGTCAAAGCCGGATAGTGGCTTCGACTGAAAACGCGGACCTCGTGTCCGGCGGCGCGGAGCTGTTCAACAATGTACAGCCCGAGAAATCCTCCACCGCCAGTGACTAATGCCTTCATCGTTTGCGATCGATCCTTATTCGCGATCCGCTTTGCTCTGTTCCCATTCTTCCATCGTACAGACGACTTCACGGGCCTGAGCCCCATTATAGTCACCGACGATACCGTCTTCGGCCATGTAGTCAATCATTCGCGCTGCTCGGCCATAGCCAATTCCCAGAGCTCGCTGCAGCAGGGAAACGCTGCCACGGCCTTCACGGATGACGACGCCGCAGGCGTCTTCATACAGATCATCATGATGCCGAGGTCCGGAATCTCCACCGGAACTCGCGCCACCGCTGCCGGCATTTGCCACGAGCTTGACAAGCTCCGCACTATATTCTGGTTTCATGTCGTTGAAGAAGTCAATCACGGCCGAAATTTCTTCGTCACTGACATAGGTCCCCTGAGCACGTGTCAGATGGCCGGTTGATGGTGCCAGATACAGCATGTCACCGCTGCCCAGCAGCCGTTCAGCTCCGCCTTCATCCAGCACGACGCGGCTGTCCATCTTGCTGGCCACCTGAAACGAAATGCGTGCGGGCAGATTCGACTTGATGAGTCCGGTGATGACATCCACGGTTGGTTTCTGCGTCGCCAGAACCAGGTGAATACCGACGGCTCGGGATTTCTGAGCAAGGCGAATGATATACGCTTCGACGTCCTTGCCGGACGTCATCATCAGGTCGGCCATTTCGTCGGCAACGATCACGATGAACGGCATACGTTCCGGAATTGCGGCGGCATCCGGATCTGTTGATTCCATGCCAAGTCGTTCAAGAACTTCCGTTTTGCCGAGCTTGTTATAATTGTCCAGATGGCGAACACCGACACGAGCCAGCAGGTCGTAGCGTTCTTCCATTTTGTCCACAGCCCATGCCAGAACGGCCTCCGCCTTTTTCATGTCCGTGATCACGGGGTGCATGAGGTGCGGAATGTTTTTGTATGGGCTGAGTTCAACCATTTTCGGGTCGATCATCAGCATCCGCACTTCGTCAGGTGTGCGCGTCATCAGCAGCGACAGAATAAGCGTATTGAGACACACGCTCTTACCGGTACCGGTTCGTCCGGCGATCAGCAGATGCGGCATTTTGGCCATATCCACGGTCAGCGGTCGTCCGCTCACGTCCTTGCCAAGGAAAATCGGCAGGTGCATTTCATCGGCCGAGATACGTGATGTCTGCAGCAGTTCCCGCATCCGGACAACCACCTGCTTCTCGTTCGGCACTTCGACGCCGACGGTATTCTTGCCAGGGATCGGGGCCACGACGCGAACGGAAGGAACTCGCAATGCGATCGCGAGGTCATCTTCCAGAGCCGTGACCTTGTTCAGGCGCAGACCGCGTTCCAGTTCGAGTTCAAACTGTGTCACCACCGGGCCGGTGTCGATTTCGGCAACTTTGACATTGAGTCCAAATTCATCGAAGGCATTTTCCAGCGTCGATGCGAGCACGCGGGCTTTTTTGGCGAGCTGTTCGTAAGGAAACTCTTCCGATTCCAGCAGCAGGTTAATATCAGGCAATGAGAAACCACGGCGTTCGGCGACGGCAAGTCCATCAGGATTGTGCAATGCCAGTGAAGCCGGTGGATTAATACGAATTGACCGACCATCGACTTCTGCGATGCCGGCTACTGGCTCGGTGACCGGTGCTTTGAATGGAATCGTTGGCGCGATGTCTTCGGTTACTGTGTGTTTTGCAGATTCAGTGCGGGGTTTCGCCGGTGTCGGAATGCGTTTGAGCCAACCGCCAGTTGCACGAATTGCACTCACGGGAATCGCGGCAGCGACAAGTGCAGGTTGTAATGCATCGGAGAGTGGTGTGAGCAAAATACCAGCGGCCAGCAGGCTGCCGGCAAAAATGATAACTCCTGCGGTAGAAAACTTTTGTTCCAGCAGAATCCCGGACCATGCTCCGATCTGACCACCACTGCCGTACGCAGAACCGGACGAAATTCCCGGAACCAGCAGATGTAAGAGCGCACAGGATGAAGTTGCAAGCAGCAGCAGACCGATCAGTGTCGTGACAGTTCTGCGAGAAGGTTCCCGTGCAAAAAGTTTCAGATCCCACGTGACCAGAGCTGCGAGGACGATCCACATTCCGAATCCCATCCACTGGCGTGTGTAGTACGCCACCGATGCGCCGAATTCGCCGCAGATGTTTGTCGGTACCTGGCGTTGTGGAAAGACCAGACTGGATGGAGGATCAGCCGGGTCGTAGCTGAGAAAGCTCAAACCGACGAACACGACCAGGGCGAGCAACCCCAGCGCGAGTAGGTCGGTTTTAAGTCGTTCTTTGTCCAGCATCTGATTGGCCTGATCTGTCCGAAGCGCGCAACGCGAACGGAAAACACGAGTGAGTGTTTTTTGAAGGAATTGTTGATTGTCGTTCTTTCGGACTCCTGTCGTCCTGGCTGCCGGATGATGATGTCATGCAGCAGTTCGAAATGCGGTTCAGGAAGCCCTGTCTCCGGCAACACTACCACCTTGACTTTGGTTCGCTGTCGTAAAATGTCGTTAGAGGTTGCGAAAAGTCATCACGCAGGCGCAATCTGTCACTCGTAACAATCAGCGAGAAACGACCGAATATCCGCTTGCGTCGACCTGTGACTTTGAACGGTCGTAACGGCAGTGGAATGCTGCGAAGTCGAAAAAAGTCAGAATTCCGTCCTTGACGCTGAAGACGTTCACGGGTTTTTGAAAGTCAAACCGGAATCGTAATGTTCATGGTCGAGCCCAGTGCCGGGACTGCTTGCTGGCTGACAGCCCAGTGAAAACGGCTGGGAGGATAATGTGCGTTGTGCTGCCTCCGTAGCCCGACCTGTCCTCAGGTCGGGAACCAAGCATTGAGGAAACCAGATGACACGCCTTTGCTGATCGATTAGACTCCATCACTGTTCGCCGAGTGAAAATGAACGATGAGGGACAATGATGGCGCAAAATGCTGTTTCCAGACGCACGATGTTGGTGGCTTCTGCAACCGGTTTGGCAGCATTGCCGGGCGTTGGAGTGTCGGGGGCCGCTGCTTCAGGCGACGTACGAGCCGGTACCGCGAAATCGACGATCCTGTTCTTTTTGTGCGGGGGTGCGTCGCACATGGATACGTGGGACATGAAGCCCGGCGCGCCGTTGGAGTATCGTGGGCCGTTTTCGCCAATTGCCACAACAGCACCCGGCATAATCCTGTCCGAGCACTTGCCGATGCTGGCTCAGCAGGCCCATCATCTGGCGGTCATCAATTCCGTGGGTGGCTCGGTCAACACGAATGATCATCACGCTGGGTATTATTACAATCTAACGGGGCATGTTCCGGATGCCACATTCCTGACGTTGGCTAATAATCGAACTCCGATGCCCGATGACTGGCCGTTTATTGGTTCCGTCGTGGCGTCGAACCGACCGCGTAAAGGCGATTTGCCGAATGCAATCTCGTTGCCTCACAAACCCAGCAAAGCCCCGTACACGCGACCAGGCCAATTCGCCGCACGAATTGGCATTGAACATGACCCGCTGTATCTGCAGGGAAGCCTGGAGCAGCCATTGCGATTTCAGGCACCCGCGCTGGAACTATCCGCTGGCACGGATCTGAACAGAATCGATGCGCGACGCAGCCTGTTGAAATCGATCGATGCAGCCAGATATGAATTTGAATCGGCGCAAAAGGCCAGTCGCTGGAATCGGCAGCAGGAGCGAGCGTTCTCATTGCTGACCGCGTCCAATACCGCCAACGCATTTGATGTCTCACAGGAACCTGCTGCCCTGCGAAAACGATACGGCGAAACTGTCAACGGAATGAGTCTTCTACTGGCACGGCGGCTGGCTGAAGCTGGTGTTCCGTTTATTACTGTCTTCTGGATGGAAGATGAAAAACGTCTCGCGAAGAAATGTGCGAGTGCTGGCGGCTGGGACACGCATGGGAACAATTTTCATTGCCTGAAGGAAGACCTGCTGCCGGAATTTGATCGGGGCTTTTCGGCCTTGATTGAAGATTTGGCGCAGAAACAGATGTTGGAGCAGACGGTGGTGATGGTGACGAGTGAAATGGGACGCACTCCGAAGATTGGTGATCCGAGATCCGGCGGAATCAATGGTGCCGGGCGTGATCACTGGACTCACTGCCTGACTGACCTACTGGCTGGGGGCGGTATTCGGGGAGGGCAAGTTTACGGTTCCAGTGATCGTCTGGGGGAATATCCGAAAGACAATCCCATCACTCCCGCCGATGTGGCGCATACCGTCTATCACGCGATGGGAATTCGCAACCCGCAGGCCACGGATGAGCAAGGCCGCCCATTCAGTCTGCTGGACGTCGGGCAGCCGTTGTATTCGCTGTTTTAAGGGACAGTTCCAGGCAAAGCGTTTCAATGCGATCGAGTGCCTGACCAATCCGGCAACTGGAAGTGAATAACCAGTCCGAACATCAATTGCCCGTGCCGAATCAGAACAATGTTGTCCAGCAGGAAATTGTTCAGCAGGCAACCTTGAACGTTTAGCGTAAATGGATGTTATCCAGCTTGCCGCAGGACCACAGCAGACCCCGAGTGACAAGATCCAGATACCGTGCATCGGCTACAGTGTCGTTGTTGTGTCCCAGAGTTGTCGCAAAGACTCTTGTCTTTTCTCGATACGTATTCGTCCAGATGACGACCGCATCTTTCGAATTCTCCTGCTTTCCGGCAGCCAGAGCGTTTGCCGTATTCAGTAATTTGTCTTCGCTGTTGTTGTAGAGTTCTTCGTTGACGGTCGTCCAGTCCGATAGTCCGTGTGTGATGGCATGTTTCGGTGCCACAAACCCAATGGTGATCGGTGTCTGTCGTCCATGCCCGGTCGATTGCAGACCGGTGAATTCAAACCACGGGGTCACAGCTTTCGGATAGCCTTCGCTGCGGTAGCTGTGCATGCCGCAGTGCAAAAGAACTGCGGGAAGTCCCTGTCGATGCGGCTCAAGGATTCGATCAATAATCGCGAGATCCTTGACATCGGATGAACACTCGTCATGGATAATCACGTCAAATCCCTTTGCCCAGTCGGCGTTTTCGTAGACCGGATTCAAGTGTGACGTTGTCGTGTCGGGATCGTAGGCAATCACAACTTCGACAGTGGCACGTTCTGCGATTCCCTTTGCCAGCAGATCTTTCTGAGTGTTGTAGTCGTGACAACAACCACCCAGCACCAGCAATGCTCTGATCGGTTTGACATCGTCGGCACGGGCCGATGTGACGGAGGCAAAACACCAGCACAGTGTGATGATGATCAGAATTGATTTTCGCGAAGTACAAAATGCCATGCGACAGACTCCAAATTGATAAGGTGGATTGAATAACGGACAGCCGAAGGCGTTGGAGCCGCAAAAAACATGGTCGCCTGCGGCTTACCGTTAAACGAAGGTCAAATAGATGCCTTCTGAGATCAGCGTTCGTTACTCATCAGGAACGTGATCACATCTGCGATGTCCTGCTGAGTGAGTGCGGCGGCGAAACCATTTGGCATCGGGGAAACGCTGGATGGCACAATGTCGGCAATATCACTGCGAGCGATATGATGCGTCTTTTGAGCATCTGCTGAGACCACAAGTTCCGCGCCATTTTCACTTGTCACAATACCGCTCACGACGCGTCCGTCTTTTAGTTCCACGGACACGGGTTCATAACCACGCACGATACTGATGCTTGGGAACACCATGGCTTCCAGCAGGTCGCGTCGATTTCGAACGCGGCCGATGCTGGTCAGATCCGGCCCCAGTCGTCCACCGCCATAGCCAAGTTTGTGACACGTAATGCAGGCCGCTTTTTTGCTCATAAAGACTTCGTGTCCCCGACGTGTGTCGCCTTCCGGCAATGTCAAGAGCAGGGACTCCAGCATGGCGGTTTGTTCTTCCAGACTGGCGTTTAGCAAATGTTGCAGCTTCTGGCCTTCCGCCTGCACCGATGCTGGATATTTCTTCAACAGAGGACCAACCAGGTCGGCACGCAATCCGCGCAGACCTTTGGAATTGGTCAGCGTCGCCAGCAGCAACATTCCGAACTCCTCGGAACCGTCATTTTCAAACGCGGGCAGCAGTTTTGGCAGATCCATGGGACCGACATTCTCTGATGCTGCGAGTAAGGCATTCCGTTGTTCAATTTTAAGACTTGCGGCTGCAAGACAGTTGCATGCCGTTGTGCGATCATTCGATCCCTGATCGTCGGTAATCATCGAAAGCAACAGCTTGAAGGTCTCTTCATTGAGGACTCGACCAGGACCGGCAGCACTCAACGCTGCAAGCCGATTTTCAGTTGAGACAGAAGTTCTTGCGGCGACGTTCGCCAACGTCGCCTGCAACGCCGGATGGCCTTCTTTCGGAAGCGGGAGATTGCGAACAGCAGCAATGGCCGCAGCAATGGAAGAATCGTCCGCATCAGTCAGACATAGGTTCAAAGCATCCAGCCATGCTGGCGGTGTCGCCGAGAGTGTCGTATGCGCGATCGCAATGAGACACAATTCCATTGCGGGACGATTGTTCGCATCGAGATGCTCCAACAACAGGTTCTGGATTTCCGGTGATTCCGCCAGCGACGCGAGGAGGTCGATCGTCAGTTCCTTTTCTTCAGTTGTCAGAGAATCCGCTTTCTCCAACCGTGCTGCGAAATAGTTCGCAAGCGATTCTCCCCAATCCGGATGACGGCGAACAACCCAGACCGCCGTCGCTCGGAGAGCTTCGTCTCTGGCATTCATGCGAGGCAACACATCTGTGGCGGTCAGCCCGCCTCCGTGGATTTGATCCAGCGCCACGAGAGCAGCTCGCTGAATCTTTGGCGAATCTGACTGCAATCCGGATCGGATCGGATCGGGTGCTGCGATTTCGATCATCGCATAAATGCAGGCATGTTCTCGAATGCGATCCGCTGCGATTGCCGGAGCCCCGGACGCATCGTGCTCTGCCGATTCAAGAGTCCCCGCGATCTTCAGGATCTCAGCGACCGCGTTTGGTTCGCGAATTCGACCGATGGCTTCCATCGCGGCACGGGCCGGGCCAGCATCGTCGAAAGCAGCAAGTTGAAGCAGTTGTGGCAGAGATTTCCTGTCTCGCCAAAGACCAGCCGTGTGGGCTGCGGCCTGCCGAACGCTGGTGTCTGAATCTTTCAATGCCACGGCTACGGCATCGTGCGAAACTTCTGTGTCGATTCCCGCCAAAGCCCAGACGGCTCGACAACGGACAGTCGCCGAGGTGTGTTTTGAGACAACGTCTGACAATTCCGAGACCGAATCGGCCCCACTGGAACGCAGCATCGCGGTCGCTCGACGCTGCACAAACAGCCGATCATCCGACAACAGATTTGCCAGCGACTCCGCATCAGCATCGGCCCACGGGAGTTGATTCCCAAGCGGATCCGAAACCAACTTCGCCCCGGTTTTTCGGACACGGTAGATGCCGCCCAGCACATCCGGTTTTGCAAGCTGTGAAGTTGGGCAGCAGACCTTGTACCATCCACCGGTATCCACAATCAGCAGGCTTCCATCTGCGTCTTCAAAGACATCGGTCGGATGAAAATCGGGATGATCGCAGGCCAGAAAATCGGTATCGATCGTGTGAAATGTGGGACCATCAGCGACCAGTTCGTGTCGGACAACTTTGTGCAGATTGAAATAACATGCGAAAAGGTTGTCAGTGGCGTCTCCCTCATACAGGGAGTGACTTCCGGCGACCAGGCCACAAGGAGCCGCTGCACCCTGATGATTGAGCACCGGCATAACGTCGCCAGTCATTGCATGTTCGTAGATCGCGGCTTGCTTCTTGCCATACACTCCGCCATAGATCGCGTGAATCAATCCGTCGCGGCGACCGGCTTCCGGAAACTGAAAGAACGTGCAGCTCAGAAATCGTTCGCCATTCGAATGGAAGGCGACGTTGACGGGATTGTCCATACCGCCGGTCAGCACCACTTCCATGTCGGAAGCATCCGGTCGTGCCCGAAAAATATGGGATGCATGCGTCACGAAATCCGACTTGTTCGCCAATTCGTGTTTTTGTTCGGCGAACGCTCCCTTGCACCAGTAAATGCGGCCATCGTGCCCGAGGTACGGACCATGCAGGTCGTTGCCGCAGCCTGTGAGTGTCTTGCCGTCAAACCAGACCTCGCGTTTTTCCGCTTGACCATCGTCGTCAGCATCTGTGAATTTCCAGATCTCCGGCGGAGCGGCGACGTACAGTGAACCGTCATGCCAGAGACATCCTTCAGGAAACATGAGCTTGTCAGCAAACAGCGTGCTGCGATCATAGATGCCGTCGCCGTCAATATCTTCCAGTCGCCGGATGCTGTGCGGCTTCGCGGCGAGCTGCATCTCAGCTTTTTCTGACATTCCGCCGGAATCTGTCACATACATGCGGCCTTTTTCATCGCGCGCCACCGCAATCGGTCGCCCAACAAGTGACGGATCTGCCGCAAGTTCAACTTCATATCCCTCCGCAATTCGCAAAGTCCGCGTGCCAATGACCGTCTCCCCTGCCTGAACGCAACTTGACAACAGAATTCCAGCAACCAGTCGTGTAAAATACGGATTCATAGTAATATCCTTAACCAGGCTTTCCGGGAACCAGACTATCTACTGTGGAATATAACAAACGTTCGCCGTTCGTCGAATCGTCCGATGTCAGGGAAAAAACTGGCCGTCAGCTTGAGGTTCGATAAAGTGCTGACATACTTCGGGCCTGCCTGTGATAAAGTGGCCGCAGGAATCTGGCCGACACAGGGTCTTTACGCTTCAAAAATACGACACCGTGATCATGGCCAGTCTCGCAATTGTCCCCCATCCACATCCGGCACTTCGATGGAAGTCCAAAGAAGTCTCCCGGATCGACGACGAACTCCGGTCGATGATTGCGGAAATGTTTGAACTGATGTACGCCGCTCGAGGAATCGGTTTGGCGGCCAATCAGGTGGCGTTGCCGTATCGTCTGTTTGTCATCAATCCAACAGGCGACAGCGAAGATCGAAGCCAGGAACTTGTCTTCATCAACCCGCAGATCACGCGGAAGAACGGCAGCGAAACTGACGAAGAGGGATGTTTAAGCCTGCCCGAAATTTTTGGTCCCGTCACCCGAGCGACAAAAATCATTATTGACGCTTTTGACCTGGACGGAAAACAGTTTGAACTGGAACTTGAAGATCTTCATGCCCGCGTGGTTCAGCACGAATACGATCATATCGACGGCGTGATGTTCACAGATCGTGTTCCAGCGACTGAACTGCAGAAGCTTCAGCCACTGATCAGCGATCTCGAACTTCAGTTTCGGAATCGTCAGAAGGAAGGCATGACGGAGTCTGACGAACAACTCAAGGCAAATCTGCTACAACTGGAAAAAGCCAGAACGCAGTGACGCCTTGATCGCGTCCAGTCATCCATAGCATGAAACAATCCCAATGACCTTTGCCTGGACACCTGCCACTCTCGTGATCTCCGTGATCGTCATGATCGCGGCGGCGGCATGCTGTGGCATCAGTTGGCGTCGCAGCGGGTATTCACGGTCGGTGTTGTGGCTCGAAGTTTTTCGGTTCTTACTGGTCGCGCTGGTGCTGGTGACCCTGAATCAGCCGGAGTTCACTCAGGAGATCAAACCGCACGAGCAACCAACACTGATCGTGCTGCATGATATCTCAGGCAGCATGCAGACTCAGGATGTGATCAATCCACAGACACCTGCGGACAAACCTGCAACGCGACTGGCGGCAGTCGCACCGGTCATCGAATCAGATCTCTGGAAGCCGGTTGAAAGTCGCATGCACATTGTGTTCGAACCGTTTTCATCGCAACCACCAACCGGTGACAAAGGCACGGACCTCAACACGGCGTTGCAGTCAACAGCCGACAGGTTCCCGAATCTGCGCGGCGTCGTGCTGCTTTCCGACGGTGACTGGAACACCGGGCAATCTCCTGGCAGTGCGGCATCGGCGTTGCGGGTGAAAAATGTTCCCGTTTTCGCCGTGAGAGTCGGAAGTGAAGAACGTCTGCCCGACATGCAACTCGCAGCATCCGACGCTCCGACGTTTGGTGTCGTCAATAAGTCCCTGCGGATTCCGTTTCGAATCATCAGTTGGTTGCCGGTCGATCGCGATGTGAAAGTTTCTCTGACAGGCACGCGAGGTGAGAAAATCGAAAAGTCCGTCCGCGTCTCCGGCATGGGACAAATGCAGGATACGATCGATTGGAAGCCTGACAAAACGGGTGAGTATTCTTTGACGCTTGAAATCCCGTTGGATGAATCGGAAACGGTGCCGGACAATAATCAGCTCACGTTCCCGATCACAATTCGGGACGAAGAGCTAAAAGTGCTGGTTGTCGAAACCTATCCTCGCTGGGAATATCGATATCTGCGAAACGCACTGGAACGCGATCCGGGTGTGCTGGTCCACTGTCTGGTGTTTCATCCTGACCTGGAAGGCGTTGGTGGAGGCCGTGGGTATCTCGACCAGTTTCCGACGGAGAAAGAACTGTTCGAATATGACGTCGTGTTTCTCGGCGATGTTGGCATCGGATCAAAACAACTGAAGCCACAGGATTGCGTGAATCTGCGACAACTTGTTCGCAGTCAGGCAGGTGGATTGGTCTTTATGCCTGGTTTTCGAGGCTATCAGAATTCATTGCAAACCAGTGAACTGGATGAACTGTTGCCAGTGGTTTTTGATCCGGCAGCTCCGAAAGGTCACGGTTCTTCACGCCCTTCTCGTTTTGCGCTGACCGAAGCTGGACGCAGAAGTTTGCTGACTCGGCTGGAACCGGACGATCACGAAAACGAACGAGTCTGGAACGGACTACCCGGCTTTCAATGGTATGCCGCCGCGCAGCGTGCAAAAATCGGATCGCAGGTGCTGGCCACACACGATTCTGATTCCACATCGTATGGTCGTGTGCCACTGATTGTGACACGCACTGTCGGGACGGGAAAAGTGTTGTTCATGGGGACCGATGGTGCCTGGCGCTGGCGAAAGGGCGTTGAGGACTTGTACCACTATCGCTTCTGGGGCCAGGTCGTGCGCTGGATGGCGTACCAGCGAAACATGTCGCAGGGTGAATTCATGCGATTGTTTTATTCCCCCGATCGTCCGGAAGCGGGCAACGTGGTGACATTGAACGCGAACGTAATGAGCACTGCCGGTGATCCGCTGAGAACCGGCACCGTCGTTGTGCAGACACTTTCACCATCCGGTCAGACAGATACCGTCCGTCTCGCACCTGCCGGTGAGGATTCATGGGGACTGTTCACCGGGACGTTTGTGCCGACTGAAGGAGGCCCGTACAAACTGATCACCAGTTGCGCCGAAACCGGCGGGCGGCTCGAAACCACCGTTGCTGTCCTGGGCCAGGAGAAAGAACAGATCGGCCAACCCGCCAGAATGGATGTATTGAAGGAGATCGCTCAGGTCACACGCGGCGAGCTGACGACCGTCGCTGAAATTCAGGAACTTGTCACCCGCATCGCCGCGCTTCCAGAGCCAGCCCCCATAATTCGCCGTTTCCGCCTTTGGAGCCATCCTGCCTGGGGCGGATTGATTGTCGTGCTGCTCGGCGGCTTCTGGACCGGCAGAAAACTGGCTGGGCTGGCGTAAGCACCTCCGGCGACACTCGCGCCGGCGAGCGGCATGCGTCAGCTTGCCGGTACAATGCGACCCGATGTTGTGCCACATCAATCGCAGGCGGTCATCGCACTCATCATCCGGTCACGAAAGGGAGGTGGCCGGGGCTGGACTGAACGAAGTGAAGGAAGCCCCGGGGTTTCTGGCTAACGACCTCCAACCCCGGCCACCCCAATTTCATGGATTGACGAAGCTGTTGCCGGTCGCGGGAGACGGCATTTGCCTTATTTTTCGGTGGATCCAGGATGGCTTGCTGCCGTGGATGGATTTCGCGATATACTTCGTTCTCTCCCATATGGTATCTACGCTTCGCTGATCGTCCCGATCCCAAATTCCTATGCCGCTGAAGACAGAAACGCTCCAGGAACCGCAACTGAACCTGACGCCGATGATCGACGTCGTGTTTCTGCTGATCATTTTCTTTATGGTGGGTGCAAGGTTTACCGAAGAATCGCACGATCAGCAGTTTGATGTCGAATTGCCGACTGCCGCAGCCGTACAGACAATGAGTCGCGCGCCAGATCCCGTAATCGTCACCGTTTATCGTTCAGGGAGAATGACAATCAAGGATCGGGATCTTGATCAGACCCAATTGGTTCAGGAGCTCACGGCTGCCAAAGCTGCGTACGCCGATCAGGCGGTGCTGATTCGAGGTGATGGTGAGGGGCACTACCAGGCGGTGATTGATGTGATGAATGCCTGTCATCAGGTTCAGATCAAGAAGTTTTCGCTCGCCTTTCAGCCGCTCGAAGCGGGATCATCGACTTCTCCATGAATGCATTGCGGCAGTTACTTCATAAACTCTTAGAGGGTTCTCCCCTGAACGGGGATGATGTCATCGCATTCGCGTTGCTGCTGACGATGGCGGCGTCTCTGTCGCATCTCCTGACGATGCTTGCCACTCGCTGGGGAGATCGCAACATTGCGTTCAAATCGCTGCTCGCTTCGATTTTGATTCACGGTGTGTGTTTTCTGGGGCTGGAAGTTTTTGAGCCGCTGTCGCTTAAGAAAACGACGGCAAATGAATTGCCTCCTGCTGCTCCCGAGGTTATCACCGAGGTGCTGGTTCTGAGCGATCAGGATGTAAAACTTCCGGAATCCGGCAACACACCCATTTTCGATCGTCCGATTCAGCCGGAGATCAAGTTGCAGCGATTCGAAGACACCGCTCCTGAAATCACACGCCCGGAACTTCCTGAACGTACGCCGGATGCATTGGAATCGCTCACAACATCCGCCGAAGACGTGACACAGTTTCAGGAACAAGTCCTTTCGGAACTTGCATTGCCGACTGACGCAGGCGAAAAAGGCCCAAAGCAGGTTGCGGCAGAAGATCCGGCTGCCGATTTGAAAGCGGTATTTGAACAGAGTATGGCGGATGTTTTCAAACCGGAAATGAACCGGACGCAACCTGTGACCGGGCGTCCTGACGAATCCGAACAAAAGGCCGATCCTTCGCGGGAATTTACCGCCCCAAAACTGAAATTTGATATTCAGCCCGACGACATTGCAATGAATCTTGCAACGGCACCCCATGCGTTAGTGGAATTGCCACCCGTCATCGATGATCCGGCTGAAATGATAGTGCGGCGAACGGCTCCGATGGCCAATGATACCGCGATCGATGGCAGCAATTCGGAACCGGGAAAGTCAGGGGAAAGATCTGGCGCCAGTACGTTTCAGTCACGTCTGCCGCGTCCTGCACGTTCGGTACCTGATCGTGATCCGGCGGAACGTCCGTCTCGAATGACACATGACATTCCTCGCACAAATACTCCGCTGACCCATAGTTATGACGACGTCCGAATCGGCGACCTTGCTCCGGATTTCAGCGAATCACTGCAGTCTGGCGCGCCGCTGATGTCGAATATCCTGCCGACGATTCGACGGCGGGACAACCCACCGATGACGTATAAGCTTCGCACGGAGAAAGCTCGTCGCGAGGCAGCCGAACGGTTCGGCGGTACAAAGGAATCCGAATCGGCAGTGGAACTCAGTCTTCGCTGGATGGCTGTAAATCAGTCTTCGAACGGTCGCTGGGATGCGGAAGATTTTGGCGCAGGACAGGTCAAGTTCGATGCGAACGGAGTGGATCGCGAATTTGCCGGCAAAGAAGCAGACACTGGCTTGACAGCGCTGGTCATGTTGAGTTTCCTGGGCGCTGGCTATACGCATGAAGAAGGGCGTTATGCGGTGGAAGTCGATCACGCACTCGACTGGCTGATCGGTCAGCAGGGCTCCGACGGGAACCTTTGCGGGAATGCCGAAAAATTTGCCAGGATGTACTGCCACGCGATGGCCACATATTGTCTTGCGGAAGCCTATGGGATGCAGAAGGAAGTCGTTCTGGGACCGATCGTTGATCCTGAAGCATTGCGTCTGGTTATGGACAACGGTGTGCTCGCAGCAGTGTGCGTCGCCAGTTCGGCGACTTCGCAGGGACTTCTGAATGCCGTCGAGATGAACGGGACAGTCCGAAACCTTCAGGCGAACATGTTCGCCTATTCGATTCGTCGTGTGGATGACTTACGTCTGCGTTCCGCTTTGGCGAAGGCTGTGGCGTTTACGATCAGGCAGCAGGATCAGCAGGGCGGTGGCTGGCGTTATAAGCAGTTTCAGGAAGGCGATGTGAGTATGCTCGGCTGGCAATTGATGTCGCTCAAGAGCGCGGAGATTGCTGGTGTTAATATCCCGGAAGCAGTTCGCGCGAAAATGAAAACATTTCTTGAAAGCGTGCGTCAGGGCACGAGTGGCGGACTTTTCGGATATCGTCGAAATAGTCTGACGCGCGGGAGAAGTTCTGAACCCGTAACTCCCACGATGACGGCCGAAGCTTTGTTCTGCCAGCAAATGCTTGGCTACCCACGTGATTCCGACGCCAGCACAGAATCGATTGCCTATCTGATGCGCAGCCCGCCCCGTCTGTCAGACATGAATTACTATTACTGGTACTACGGCACGCTTGCGATGTATCAGCACGGTGGCAAGCCATGGCAGGACTGGAACAACATGGTGCGGGATATGCTGGTGGAACAGCAGGTTCAGATCGGCCCGATGGCGGGCACCTGGGATCCGAACGACGAATGGGGTCGATACGGAGGCCGGCTGTATTCGACGGCTTTAGCGACGCTGACACTGGAAGTTTACTACCGCTTGCTTCCGCTGTATCGCATGAACGAAACGACCGGTGCGAAGCCGTGAATTCAGGACTGAAAATTTCTGGCCTGTTTTTTGCAATGCAGCGTGGTCGTTCGTTCGATCGAGAGTCTCCTGCGCGACGCATGGGTGTGGACTTGCAAACTGGAGACTGATGGAGGGCTGCGATGCTATTCCAGAGATCGGGCCGGAAAACTGTCCGTGGCGACAGCCAATCCATTCCAAAAAATCGAAAAAACGCAGCGAAATCCGAACTTTTGTTGCACTCAGTGAGCTGCACAGACATGCTGTAGTTGGCACAGGGAGGGGCCGCGATTTGGAAGATGTTCATCGATTTCGAATCGTTCTGCGGGCGTCATCATGCCCGTCTCGATAATTCGAGAAAGCAAACGATCGGCTCTCTTGATATCCGTGAAGACGAGGAGTTTCTCTGTTTGATTCACAAAATTGAAAATCAGAGAAATCAAAATCTGGCTCGGAAACATGTCAAACATTCGACGGAAGGCGTTGACGTAACCGGGTTGACCAGCGAATAATCCGTCACTGCTGGCAGATTGCTGGCTCTTGAAAGGGTTTGGAGGCGGATTGTTGATGGACCATGACGGTTGGATTTCAGCAACGTGTTCCGAACCTTGTTTTTTTGTGGGCTGGTTCGATTGATTTTTCAGATTTGTGGGTATGCTGGACGGTTCAATAGAAACTTCGGCTGACCAGACGAATCGGATCGAGCCTGCCGGAGTTGCATCAGTGTCAGACTGGTGCGGGGTTGATGGGGATCGGCACCAGGCCGAATTAGATTTTGAACGTGTCAGCGGTGTGCTGGTGCGAATGTGTGTCTCACCACGGAGGCACGGGCACTCGAAAGACAATGGGGGCAGATACTGCTCCGCCGGCTTAAGCAGCATCGTGTGAAAGCTGTTTTCAACTGGAACTCTTGGAAGGGGAATCGCGTGTATCGTCTGGACTTGGGATTGAAGGCGATCGTCGAGGCAGGGAAGAAGCGAGGTTTCGTCACGGTCCAGCAGGCACATGCCTGGCTACCGGATGAGGGAGGCGACCCGATCATGGTCGATAACCTTATTATGACGCTCGATGAATTCGGGCTGGGCTTCATTGAAGACCCGGATATTTCGCTGGAGCCGGAACCCGTCGGTGAAGAAGTCAAACAGGCTCAAGCGGAAAAAGCGGCTCGCGCATTGCTTGGACCGGAAACGTCTGCGTTGTCATCACGTGACCCGATTCGTATGTATCTCAGTCAGATGGGCAACATCCCGCTGCTGACACGTGATCGGGAAATCTTTCTGGCAAAGCAAATTGAGATCATGCGGAAGCGTATGCGTCGTCATATGCTTGAATCCGATTTTGCGCTCAACATCGCTGTGGATACGATCGAAAAAGTCCGTCGCGGTGAACTGCCGTTCGAGCGAACGTTGCGTACTTCTGAAACAGAAGAAGTTCGCAAGGAACAGATCGAAGGCCGGATGGAGATCAATCTGCGGACGCTTCGCCATTTGATGGAATTGAACAAAGACGAGTTTTTCAAATGGCGCGATCTGCAGGAAAGCTCAAAGGAAAAAGCGGCACTCGGCGAATCAATTCGTATTCGACGTCGCAAAATGTGCAGCCTGTGTGAAGAACTGAGCGTGCGGACGCATCGTCTGCAGCCTGTCCTGAAACGTATGCTGCAGATCGGCGAACGCATCGAACAGTTGCAGGATGAGATTTCCTGCCTGCGCGGAATGAAAACGGCTGATTCGGAACGCATGGCTCTTGAGCGAGAACTCGAAGAGTACGTGCAGATGTTGCTGGAAACTCCCGATCAGTTCCTGCGTCGCTGCCGTGAACTCAAGAAAAGACAGGATGGATGGACGGATGCCAAACAGAAACTTTCCGGCGGCAACCTGCGTCTGGTAGTTTCGATCGCGAAGAAGTACCGCAATCGTGGCCTGAGTTTTCTGGATTTGATCCAGGAAGGTAACGCGGGCCTGATGCGCGGTGTGGAAAAGTACGAGTACCGTCGCGGCTATAAGTTTTCGACTTATGCCACATGGTGGATTCGGCAGGCAATTACGCGAGCCGTCGCGGATCATGCTCGCACGATTCGTATCCCGGTTCACATGTTTCAAAGTATTTCGATGCTGAAGGCCAAGGCTGAAGAGATTCGGCAGAACACCGGCCGGGAACCAAGCAACGAAGAACTGGCCGAAGCTGTCGGGATGAGTATCGAAGAAACCGAACGCATTATGAAGACGTGGAAGCATCCCATCAGTCTGGATACGCCCGTCGGAGAAAGCGAAGACAGCAGCTTTGGTGAGTTTCTTGAAGACAGCCACGAAAGCAGTCCTGCGGAATCTGCGGCCAAGCAGATGCTGCGTGACAAGATCGATCATGTTCTCAAAAGCCTGACCTATCGCGAACGCGAGATTATCAAGCTGCGATACGGTCTGGGTGATGGCTACAGCTACACGCTGGAAGAAACTGGTCGCATCTTCAAAGTGACTCGGGAACGTATTCGTCAGATCGAAAGTAAGGCACTCAAGAAACTTCAGCACCACACGCGAGCCATTCATCTGAAAGGCTTTGTGGACTCTGCGGATGATGATCTGCCACTTCCGATTATTAACGACGCTGATGACGAAGAAGTCGTACTGGAAGACGTTGCCGCAAGCTAAACGGCGGCAGCCAGATATGTCGGCTTCCTGAAACGAAAATGCCCGGGTGTCTTGCGACATCCGGGCATTTTTTTATTTGCGGTGGGCGATCCTAAGCCTTCTTGACGATTCCTGGAATGGCCGGTTTCTTCGCGTCTTTTTTTTGCTTCTTGTTTTTCTTGTCGTTCTTTTGACGATTGTCGCCTTTGCCCATGATCTTGCTTCTTCTTCTGAAATTAGCCTGCGTACAGCAACGAAAAGGTACGCCGAATTTGTGTCTGGAAGCAGACGTCTGCATTCCTCCTGTCCTCAGCGTATCAGATATCTGCGTCGTTGCGAATGCAGAACTACTGTGGCAGCTTTCGATTTTCCTCGTGCATACTTTTGGTTTCTTCGACAACCAGTGGCCAGGCCGGATGACTGTGGATTGCGACAAGGTCTTCGTCGTTTAACAGATGTTCTGCATCATGAAAGTTTGTGGCAATCGACTGCCTGATCAATTCGATCGCCCGATCGGCATAGCGTTGCTTTTGATCCTCTGCCACATTCGGGTTTTCAATCGCTCGGGAATAGCAGCAGGCACCGTTGTATAAGCTGGACAGATCGTAGGGAGCCGTCACAATCAATTCTTCAGCGTATTTTAGTCCGGCTTCAGTTTCGCCCAGACGAATCTGACACAGCGCGATCATGCTTTCGACATCCATGTTTTCAGGTGACAGCCGACTGGCAGTCTTCAAATCCTGCATGGTTTCTTCAAATCGATTCAAGTGCATCAGCACCGAAGAACGCCTGTTGTAAATCTCCGGGAGAAACGGGTCTGCCTCGATACAGTCACTATAGAACGCGATCGTTTCTTCATTGTCCTGCAGCTTTCGATCTTTCTCCGGCAGATTCTGTAGTCGCTCTCTGAGCATGTCGCTGACCGGCGAACGCTGAATCGCCTCCAACTGCTGTTTTGCGGCCTTTAGCCGCAGATCCGGATTGTTACATCGGGCAGTTCGATTCAGACTGCGGCGACATTCCGGATGGACAAACATCGAAATACTTTCGATCAATCGGTGAATAAAGAGTCGACTTTCCAGCGGCAGGTCTTCTGTGGTGCCAATTTCCGGAATTGCACGCTCTAGCCGATTGGTCAGTATCGCGATGGATTCTTCTGAAGCATCAACAGCCAGCAACTGGATCGTGTCCGACGCAATGGAGCGAGCATTGGCTCGATGGGATGTATTTCTTTCCGAAGCCTGCGGAAGTGGAGCATCGATCAGATCTTTCGCCAGCGATTTCCAGCGGGGATAGTCCAGCGTCGCCAGATACCGCAACGTGTGTTGTCGAACGATATCAGGCAACGAATCAAACTGGTCAATGATTCCGTCCAGTTGAGTCGCGGTGGCACATCGCAGCATCGCTTTTGCTGACGACTCCTGATGGTTTGTATCGCCTTCGGCTTTGAGATTCGTGAGCAGCATCTCTGTCCAAAGCGGCGACGGCAACTGCACAACGGCCTTTCGGACACTGTCCGTAATCTGTTCCGATCGAATCCGGCGATCCAGACATTCCCGAATGATCATCTCGTCCGCAGGATTTTTAGCTTCGATCAGCATCGAAATCGCGATATCCTGTAATCCCGAATCGGGAAGTTGCAGTAAATGGCGACGCAGAGTCGCCAATGTGCCTGTATGACGCTGTTGACGGAGAAATGTGAGCGACGACTCAAGCAGATTCGATTGAACTTGCGAATTGCCTTCCGCAGAAACAAATGAGTCAATGGGTTCTTCGTAGCCAGAGTCCGGCAACTCAGCAGGAACGTCTTCGACACTCACAACTGCGACAGACGGATTCGCTGCCTCCTCGATTCTCTGTGACACATAATCAGCAACCAGCGGCGTCCAGCGTTCGCCGTTGGTCTGGATAATGACACTGAGGATCTGGTTCTGTAACCTGGGATGACTCTTCCCCGCCTGCCACAGCTCCGTCATCATGGCCTCAGTGTTTGGATTCAGGCTCTGAATCAGAGACCGCAGTGCTGCCATTGCCACCTGCGGATGATCGCTGAGACTCAGTTCTCGCAGGGCAGCAATCGATTTCTCACCAGGAATCAGATTCAGATAACCGGCCAGTTCGATCTGAATTTCCGGGACACCATGCAATGCATCTTCGATGACGCCAGACGCCTGTTCCGGTATCAGACGATCAACGGATCCTGCAATTGCCGCACGGCGAATGCCAGGATTCGTATTTTTCAAATCTGCGACCGCCAGATCGATCGCAACATGTCGATAGACGGGAGTCAACGCATTGGCAATCGCCGCATCGGCATTCGGGAAAACTGTAATCGGGCGTACATAAAGGCTGAGCCGTCGATTCACGGCTTCCGACATGCCTCCAACAATGATCTGCTGAAACTTCATATCCTGTCGAGGAAACGGTGGATTGATACGAGGCATGAATCGAAGATTTGGATCAAATGCCGAAGCTCCCATCTCAATCATGCCGCTCAGCCACAAGCTAAATTCTTCATGAATCAGCGGAGGCGTTTCACGTTCAGAACAAAACAGGATACGTCCGATTTTTTCCGTTGCTGCGGCTTTGAGCAATTGTTCCACAGGCCAGATTGCCAGCACATCGAGATTGCGATTTGTGGTGATCTGCAGTAGACAACCTTCTGGCCCAAGTCGAGTCTTGCGGAAATCACTCTGAATGCGGAGTTCGTCATTCAGATTAATTTCCACGGGGTCAAACTTAGTGGCATTTGCCGTCGATGGTTGCCAGCGAAGCACGATTGACGGTTCCTTGTCGCGGTAAGGGATCGAGCCGAAACCAATCCAGCCCTCGACCGATTTTTCCGGTTTGAGTGTCGATCTTTGAAAACTTCGATCCGCATCGACTGACCCAATTTCTGCTGGTTCTCCATCGATCAGCAGCGCGAATTGCTCACGAGCGAGAGTGAGATCACTGGCAGAGACGTTTTTGACATTGACCGCGATGACCAGTCGTATTGTGAACTCCTGCGACTGGCGTTCGTTCACCAATGATGCTTCGACGTCGGAAATCAGAATCTGCAAGTTTGAGACAGGCGGGCCGGATGGGGACGCAGTGACTTCGTCGCAGGTGCCCGCATTCAGGACCATCGACGAACTGAGGTGGACGACCAACAGGATCGTGAGGACTATCAGATTCGAATATCTGCCAACCATAACCTGCACCCTTGAATTGCTGGCCGGGGGGCATACCTTTCAAGTGACCGGCTGCATCCGTATCCGAAACCGTCGGAATCACAGTACCCCTGGTTCTCGCAGCATAACGATCAATGACGCCACTGCGAATTGCAGTTTGAGGATTCTGCGATTTCTGAGTCTTGCGCGGAACACCGCTCGGGGGAATTCGTGCAGCTTTGAAAGCCTGAATTCACAAGGGATTGTGGAATGAGTTTCCCGGTAGGGTGGGACAAGCGGCAGCTAAGCCGCGCCGGGCCACCATTTGGGAGGGCTTCCATTGGTGGGCCGGCGCTCGCATTTGCGCGCTGGTCCCACCCTACTTTTTGCCGATCCACAAGTTTTTTCTACGCACTGCTTCAAAGCTGCACGATCTCCGGAGCGTTGGGGGGAAGGTCGAACGAGCGAAGCGATATCCGGGAGGGGACTTGCTGCTCAACGTTCGAGCGATCCTAAAGCGGCCGGAAACTGTGCAGCAACGCGAGTACAAAAGCCGCAACAACGCCCACACGGATATTGTCGTTGATTCGGGAACGAACGGACTCGGCAATCGCGGCCATCACGACGGCTGGTGACGTCAGCAGCAGCGCCATTCCAAATGAGACTGCGGGATCGGCGGCTTCTGGATTGTACGTTTCGCCCCAGTAAATCCAGGATGTCATCAGGGAGCCGACGACGATAAACGCCACAAAGCCGCTCCAGGATTTCGCGCGATTCCACCGCAGACGTGGCCCGCGAAAAGTGAGTCCTGCCAGTGTCGCGGCCCCGTCTCCGAACGCCAGAATTGCCAACACCGCCAGCCCCAGCTCCAGATGACGCGGAAACAAAAACACGGTGAGCAAAACCGACAATGAATAACCGCCGACTGCGGCCAGCCCTGCGCCTTCGCCCTGACGCTGGATCTGCCGAAAGCCACGAAGAATCCAGGCTCCGATTACAAGACAGCAACCAATAACGATCCATCGCAGAGTTGGGGAAATCGGATCCGCATGGGAAAACATGTGTAACCCAAAAGCCAGCAGCCCCGGACAGATATGCCAGAAGCGGCGCTTCAATTCGCGATAGGGAAGTGAATGAAGCGTCCAGCCATCAGCCATCCGGCGAGGACTGTTCGGCGTGACCGCCAACTCGCTTATTGATGTCCCTGAAGCCCTTCTGGCGCGTTCCCTGACTATACTCATGGTCATCCTGCCATACAGTTCCACAACCTGTTCGCAACTTCAGATTCCATCGATCGTCGTGGTGACTTCAGGCGATAGAATTTGCTGCAGTCTCGTCAGCAAACACTGTGGAATTTTCTGGATGAATGCGCACACCGGCAGAAATTGCCGAATTCAGAAGTGTCGCAGGGTGGGACAAGCGAGCGAACTCGAGCGCAAGCCCACCCTGCGCACGAACCCACATTGGTGGGCCAGCGCGCCTTAGCTGTCGCTGGTCCCACCCGACTTATGTGCCGCATCCTGAAATTCCGCGACAGTCCCGACTCAATTTAGATTCATCGACTTCAGAAACGGAAATTGTTCCGGGTTCTGAATTCCGTCAGCGGAGATACTGTCAGCGTACCAGGCAGGATTGCTCTGAAACAACTGTCGGTTGAATTGAGACGTGAAGAAGAAGAGTCGGCCTCGATAGAAGGCTCCCAGTTCAATATTCCCTGCTTCTGCTCGTCGTCCGCGTTGCAGTTCAACCGGGTCGCAACCATGCAAACCGGGGATAAACTGCTGTGGACTGGCGAAGAAGGCTTCACGTTCTTCAGCCGACTGGAAGAAATAGTCAACACCATCATAAGTGCCAACGAATTCTTCACTGCCCTTGAGCCACTTTTTATCCCGCATCATCGCGACGGGACAAAACCCACCCAGCCCCACAACCTTGCCATCCCGCATGACAAGCAGGCACCGACGAAGGCTGTCGTCGGGATTCTGAGCGAGCTGGGCGTTCGGATCCGATGCGCTGGTGTTGATATTGCCGGTTTTTTCCAGGCGAGCAAGATATTCCGGAAGCGTCGCACTGCCAGCATACCTCGCGATTTCCTGACCGTCCGAACCAATCACAACCTCTGTGGGCAATGAGGAAATGCCGTACTTCGAAATCAGGTCCGGCTGACGATCCGCATCGACCCGAACACCGACGATCGTAGTTCCCAGATGACTGGTGACCGACGATTGATTCAGGACAGCAGAATCCATCTGGCGACACGCTCCGCACCAGACTGCTTCAAAGTGCAGAATGATCGGGATTTTCTTTTCGATCGATACGTTCTTTGCTTCGTCGAAGGAATCGATCCATTTCCCGGACGAGACATCGCTGACAGTTGGAGTAACCTGCGATCCTTCTGAACTTCCTGAATCAGCAGTATTCGGGTCGATCGCCATCAGCGATACGGAAACTGCCAACACGACTGTTGCACTTACGGAAATCATCCGCAGCATCCTTTCAAAACAGAGACAGTGCCGAAGCGCTTTCCTCCTGAAAGGCTTCGTGAATTTTGTGGGATCCAGTCGATCCCCAGATGGTTTTCTGCGACGTCCTGTCGCATGTTCCAGATTCGATTCCTTGTTGTGAATTCCGCAGGTGAAATGCAGCGATCGCGAATTCTGATCGCTGCCAGCTTCTTTTGCTTTTTATACTCTCGAGAATCGTCCGGCCTACGTCTGTTCCGGCGAGCGAGAGAGTTACTTGAGAATCCCGATTTTGGTGAGATACGCGATCACTTCTCGAGCGAGATCTTCAATTCCCTTGCTGTCCGAATCCAGCGTGAGTTCCGGTTTTTCCGGAGCCTCGTAAGGAGCACTGATCCCGGTGAAATTCTTGATTTCTCCGGCACGGGCTTTCTTGTACAGCCCCTTTGGATCGCGGGATTCACAGGTTTCAAGACTGGCTTCCACCATGATCTCGATAAATTCTCCCGCTGGCATCAGCCCTCGTACCAGATCTCGATCCGCTTTGTACGGAGATATGAAAGCCGTCGATACGATGGTAGCCGCATCCGCGAACAATTTGGCAACTTCACCGATTCGGCGGATGTTTTCGGTGCGGTCTTCGGGCGTAAAACCAAGATTCTTGTTCAGCCCCATGCGGATGTTGTCGCCATCCAGCACGAAGGTATGCACTCCTCGCTCGTGCAGGATCTGATCCACTGCGTTCGCGATCGTACTTTTGCCACAGCCGCTCAGACCGGTGAACCAAAGAACCGCTCCACGGTGTCCGTTCAGTTTCTGGCGGTCTTCGCGAGTGATATTGTGAGCATGCCATGTAACGTTTGTCGCCTTCTGTTCAGCCATCCTTCGTTCGTCTCCGGGGAATTTCAATTCTGAATTGGATAAATCCGGCCAGCGATTCCGGTCTGTGGTCTACAGACCGGGCGAACCCGACCTTCGGGCTTTCAATTGATTCGGCAACCTGCCAATCAAAAACTGGTGATCTCAGGCACGAATCATAGAGAAGCCAATTCGACTCGCAAATCAACACAAAGTACCTAAGGGAGTCTGTGGCAGAATTCCTGACAGTCGTAGAGAAACCAGAAATATGCAGGATCTTTGTATAATTATTGGGTTTCCGCCAAACCTGTGGTTTTCACAAGAGCCGTTTTTCGCATGAAATTTTCCGAAATTGCGTTTCGCCGTCCAAAGTAAATCCTGGGACAATTTCTGCGACGCCTGCAATTCCACGGAAACGCATCTATACTTCAAGCGGTCAGCCCTGATTTCTCTTCCGGTGAGCGGGGAACGTCAGTCTCCTGTTATCGCCCGCCACAAGTGCTTTATCACAGCTAAGAATAAGTGTTGGGTGGCTGGGGGCTGGACTGAGCACAGCAGAGGAAGCCCTGGGGGGTTCAGGCTACCGCCTTCCAAGCCCGGCCACCCCGAAATCCTCAACGATCACAGCGTAAAGTCTTACTGAATTATCCAGAGAAAATGTATGGCGTCTGCACCGCATCCTTCGAACGAAGAATCTTCCAGCGTTCGCCCGGAAGAGTTCCCTCCCGTCACCCCGCCCTCTGCCGGGTTCATTGTTCAGTTGTTCCTGATTCCAGCACTGATTGTCATCGCTGTCATTGCGGTATGGGCGTTGTTTGGACAACTGGCCCATTCGGAGAATGACTGGACGCAGCTCACGGCCGCCATCAGCAGCAACAACGAACTCCGCCGCTGGCCCGCCGCCGAAGGTTTGGCTCAGTTGCTGAGGAATGAACAGATTTCGCCGCCAACCGATCGGGAACCGCTCGCGAAAAATCCCGTCGTCGCAGAATCCCTGACAAAGATGCTCAGCCATTCACTGGCTTCAACTTCCAATGCCGACGAAGAGATCAGGCATCAGGAATTTCTGTCTCGAATGCTGGGTGCTCTCGACGCCGACCAAATGACATTGCCGGTACTGGCCGAGGCGATGAAGGATTCTCACGACGTCGTCGTCCGCAAGAGTTCACTGATGGCGATTGCCCTGATCGCCGGACGACATTTTGATCAGGCGACAGGATACTCGGCTGCCGTAGCAGCAGGCCAGCCGATTCCGCCGTTGTCTGAACGTGGTTTGCCTCGGACCGATCCCACAATTTCCGATCCCGCCGTACTCGAACAGCTACGCCGTGCGGCTCAGGATCCCGATGCTGTTGTGCGACATCTTGCCGGATACACGCTGGGCAACGTCGGTGGCCCGGAAGCTCTGGAACAACTTCGAGCGATGTTGTCCGATGGTAACCGAATGGCTCAGGCCAATGCCGCAAATGGCTTGGCTCGAAACGGTTCCACCGATGGCGTGCCGACGCTGATTCAACTCCTGAAGACGTCGCTGAAACCATTTCAGTTTGACCCTGATTCCATGCTGCCGAAGGCTGAGAGTGGTCTCGACCAGAGTCGAAAGTACGAACCGACGTCGGAGGAAATCCGGCAGGCTGAGGCCAAATTTCATATTGAAGAATCTCAAATCGCCCGCAACAGTCTGACGGCCGTCTCTGATCTCTGGCCGCAGATCGATGCGGACAGTCGCGATCAACTCCTGACGATCATCAAAACGATCGCCGCCGATTTCCCGGAGCCTGATCTTGGAGTACGGCAACAAGCGGGCGAATTGCTGAAGACGATCGGCCCGCAGTAATGGACTACTGGATCTGGGTCAGTCTGCTGATCGCTTTGAATTCAGTGGCGTTGCTGAGCAATCTCTTTCTGCTGCCCGGCAATTGGTTCATGACCGGAATGCTGTGCATTTTTCTGCTGGCCAGCAATTTTGATCACGGCCCAACATGGAAGGCCGCAATCGCATGCGTTGTGCTTGCTGGAATCGGTGAGATTCTGGAACTGGTGATGGGGTCCGCCAAAGCGGCAAAGAAAGGTGCCAGTCGTCGCGCCATGGCGATTTCTATGGCGATGTCGTTTGTGTGCAGTATCGCCGGAACGTTCGTCATCCCGATTCCGGTAGTGGGAAGCGTCGTCGGAGCGATCCTTGGTGCCGCGATTGGTGCATTTGCCGGAGCCTGGTTGGGGGAAGCGTGGAAAGGCACAGTACCCGCATTGCGAACCGAGATCGGAACCGCCGCAATGATCGGTCGTTTGCTCGGAATGCTGGCAAAGGTCGTCGCCGGAGTGGCCATATTCGTCTTACAACTCGTGAGCTACTGCCTGTAACCGGGCTACGGAACAGTCCTGAATTCAGATCGGTAGGCCGAACCAAGATCGCCCTTTGAAGGAATTTCGGCCCTGTGATCACTTTAATCCCATTGGCAGACTGTCGGCACGACAAATTCGGTTTGCGTTGGTCGGGTATTGCACTCGCATTCCCCCGTTCCTCGGAAGAAACCCCAGTTCTGGCCGCCCAGAAAACACAAGGATCCGCTCATAGTTCAAGTGCAACACGAAGGCAGTTATCGATCAACTGCATCGTTGCGGTGGACAGCGAACCAATCACACGGCGAATAGCGCCACGGTTCATATCAAATCCTGATACGTCGTTGCATCGTCTGGGCTACCTTCGGCATCCCATGCGTTCAATACCGACGGGTATGCCTCGCGAGGATCGTTCGCAAGCACGCTGGCGATCTGGTCGTAGATGTCAGCGTTCATAATAACCAATTCACCGGCACCCGTAGACACGCGGACGACATGCCCGTTCCGAGCCGAATCAATTTGTTGGTTCGTGATAATCATCAGTCTTCTCCTGCTTTCGTTGTCGCCTCGCACTGGGCACATTGCAAGGGGCTGCTCAGGATTGCTGATTCACCTGAAACGCAGTTTTGTTTCCAGGTCGCTCCGAATTGTTGATGACTCACACAAAGTCGCAAAGACGCGAAGCATGTATCGACGGCAGTCAGATGTCTGTGAATTTGGAACATGGATCTGGCGATCTGGAACGAAAAATGTGTGTGGCTCTGCCATCAGTTGGCCTCATGTCCCGCTGTGCGGCTTCGCGGCATTGCGTGAACAATTTGGTCCTACCTGTCCTTTGGTCGGACTTCTTGTCGTGGCCTGGTGTTGGGCCCTTGATGTGAGGACAGATCGAGTTACTTGTCTTCATTCTCTGTCACTGGCGGTTCTGCGGCTGAAACGGCTGCGATGAGTTCATCGAGCACAGCCGGGCCATCGGTTTCTTCGGCTTCAAGCGGCCAGTAGCCATCGTGAGTATCGACAACGCGGAGATGGCCTTTGTGCAGATGGGACAGGATTTGAATGAGTTTTGCATCGCGATAACGCAACACGGCGTAGCCATTTTGCAAGTGGATATTTTCAATCTTCCATCCCAACGCGCGAAGATTCAGTTCGCGAAGCTGCAGCATTCGGCGGGCGGCGGTGGGGATTGGGCCGAATCGGTCGCGAAGTTCAACTTCCAGTTCTTGCAGTTGCTCCAGCGAATTTGCCTGCGACAATCGTCGATACACTTCAATCTTGAGTTTCTGTTCGCTGATGTATTTGTCCGGAATAAAATTGGAGACTGGCAATTCAATTTTGCAGTGCCGCTGATAACGGAGTGGTTGTTTTTTAAGCGTACGAACGGAATTTTCCAGTAACTGGCAGTACAATTCGTAACCCACGGCCGCGATGTTACCGCTTTGTTCTGTCCCGAGAATATTTCCCGCGCCACGAATTTCCAGGTCGCGCATGGCAATGCGAAAACCGGCTCCAAGTTCACTGTATTCTTCAATCGCTTTCAGGCGACGCGTGGCTTTGGTGGTGACGGTACGACCGTCTTCCAGCAGTAGATAACAATATGCGCGATGTCGATCCCGCCCGACTCGACCACGAAGCTGATGCAAATCAGCAAGTCCGTAGATATCAGCCTGATGAATAAACATTGTATTGGCATTCGGGATATCGAGGCCACTTTCGATGATCGTCGTTGCCAGCAGAATATCGGCCTTGCCGTTGACAAATCCGATCATCGCGGCTTCCAACTCATCTTCGTGCATTTGACCATGAGCAATCGTCAGCGATGCTTCAGGAACGATTCGGCGAATCCGCTGCGCAATCTTTTCAATATCGTGAACACGATTATGCACAAAATAGATCTGACCGCCACGATTCAATTCGCGAATGATCGCACTGCGAACGAGCGATTCATCAAAACGCCCCACGCGAGTTTCAATCGGCATGCGATCCCGAGGCGGAGTCGTCAGACTGCTGATATCCCGAATACCAAGCAAAGACATATGCAGCGTGCGCGGGATCGGAGTCGCCGTGAGCGTCAGGACATCGACCTCCGCACGAATGTGTTTCAGACGTTCCTTGACTTTCACGCCAAATTTTTGCTCTTCGTCGATGACCAGCAGGCCAAGATTTTTGAACTTAACATCTTTGGACACAAGGCGATGAGTTCCGATCACCACGTCCACCGCCCCCTCTTTCAGTCTCTCGATGATACGATTCTGTTCGGCACTTGTTCGAAAGCGAGACAGCATTTCCACTGTCACGGGGAACTCTGCCATTCGCTGACTGAACGTGCGAAAATGCTGTTCGGCCAGAACCGTCGTAGGCACGAGTACGGCGACCTGACGACCACTGTCAACGGCTTTGAAAACCGCTCGCATAGCAACTTCTGTTTTGCCGAACCCGACGTCGCCGCAAATCAGCCGATCCATCGGCCGTGTTTGTTCCATATCCTGCTTCAGGTCCGAAATGGCGGAGACCTGATCCACCGTTTCTGTAAACGGAAACGCCTTGTCGAATTCCTGCTGCATATGAGTATCCGGCGGACACTGCAATCCGGGCCGCGATGCACGTTCCGCCTGCAGCTTCAGCATATCCGTGGCCATGTCTGACACGGCTTCGGCGACCTGATCTTTCTTCTTCAGCCACGACGTACCACCGTACTTTGTCAGTTCTGGGTTCGTCTTTGCCGGGCCGATGTATTTCTGAACGAGATGGATCAACGACACTGGTACATAAACAATCACACCGTCGCGAAACTCGAGCAGCATGTGTTCTTCCTGCTGGCCACCGTGCTCGACATTTTTCATGCCGCGATATTTCGCAATGCCGTGCGCTACATGCACAACCAGATCACCATCCCGCAGGTCGAGGAAAGTATCGATGGCCCGCGAATCGGCTCGACGCTTACGCGTCGGTGTGCGCGATGCAGCGCGGGAGAAAAGTTCATTATCGCTAATGACGATCAGTGCATGATCGATCAGCCGAAATCCTCGCCGCAGACGACCTGTTGTCAGACGAATTCGCGTGGTCAGTTTCGCCGGATTGTCAGCGTCGGTCTCTTTAATCAGTTCATGGAGTCGTTCATGTTCTCCTTCGTTGTGACAGCAGAGCAGAACATGGTCGCTGGGACCGAGTAGCTCAGACAGTTCGACCAGCGCATCACGACGACTGCCGGAAAGGCGTTCGATCGGTTCGACACTCAGGTGGCAGGATGTTTCATAGCTGTCGGCTCCGAGAGCATCGACCGTGACAGAAGGAAATTCTGTCAGTCGAGCCATCGTGGCATCGACACTGTAGAGTCCAACGGGATTTGTAAGCCGCTGCAGGTACATGCGGCCTTCGCTGATGGATTGCTGCAGATCCGTAAGAACGATAATCGTGGATGCCGGCAGTGAGTCAATTATGCTTTCAGTCGGGCCGGAAAAAATCGTTGATGAGGCTTCGGCAGCTTTCGAAACCTTGCCGACTGAAGACTTTTTTCCTGAATTTGCGAGGGCGGCAGGCACGTCAGACGTTGTCGCTGTCAGTGAGATGCGTTTCAGATCTTCAAGTCGCCTTTGACTTTCGACATCGAAAGAACGGATCGATTCAATTTCGTCTCCGAACAATTCGATACGAATGGCGTCGGGTTCTGAGGCCGGAAAAATATCAAGAATCCCGCCGTGAATACAAAATTCACCAGGCATCTCGACGGCGGTGACACGTTCGAAACCTCGCGCGATGAGCCAATCGATTAGTTCGTCCAATGTCAGTTCATCGCCGACGGAAATCGTTCGCGTGGCGGCTTTGATCGCATCGCGCGCGGGCACGGGCTGTAGCAGCGCAGGGACGCACGTCACAATCAGGGCGGGCTGGCGATCGGTATCGTTCAGCCGACGAACGACAGCCAGTCGCGCGGCATAGACGGCGTCACCAGCATCGATGGCATCCGGCAGACTTTCCCAAGCTGGAAACAGCAATACGGGAGATCGGATCAAATCCGACAGTTCATCGACACATTCTTCTGCGTCTCGAATCGTCGGCTGCACAATCACGTGAATGCGCTGCGGGTCGGCCGCAATAATGGCCGCAAGGCTAAGCGCGCAAGACGAACCCCAAGCGCCGTCGATGGCTGCGCTCCGACCTGAATGCAGTGAGGCAACAACCTCAGCAAACCCCGGTGCGTTTCCCACCAACGTCGTCAGTTCGGCAAGAGTTGAAGCAACCTGTGGCCCTGCACTTGTCATGACGGCAGGATTGTAAGCTGCATTCAGTGTGTGACAAGTGAAGGACTGCGAACGCCGCGAAACCAGTTCGCTCGGCACGGTTGTGTGAAACTGCTACAACTCGACGCCTCGTGCTGGCTTTCGACCGAATTCCTGTTTTTGGCGGGGATTCTGGCGAATTTCACCCAATGCCCCAGGAAAACAGAAATGACGATTAGTCTTGATTTTACAGGCAAAGTTGTGCTGGTGGTTGGCGGTACAAGTGGCATCAATCGCGGGATTGCGAAATGCTTTGCGACGCACGGTGCGAGTGTCGCCGTCGCGAGTCGCAAGCAGGAGAAAGTTGATGATACCGTACGTGAACTGACAAGTCTTGGCGCGCAGGCAATGGGTTTCGCTGCGGATGTGCGGGAACCCGAACAATTGGAGGCCGGGATTGAGACAGTGCATGAACGTTTCGGCGATTTTGACGTAGTCGTCTCCGGGGCAGCAGGAAATTTTCCGGCGCTTGCCAACGATCTTTCCTGGAATGGTTTCAAATCGGTTGTGGATATCGATCTTCGCGGCACGTTCCACGTGATGAAATCGATTTTTCCAAGACTGCGAAAGCCGGGAGCAAGTGTCATCAATATCTCTGCACCGCAAGCGTTTCTGCCCATGAAAGCTCAGATCCACGTCTGCGCCGCGAAGGCAGGCGTGGATATGATCACTCGAACGCTCGCACTCGAATGGGGTCCGAGTGGCGTGCGTGTGAATTCGATCGTGCCCGGCCCGATCGACGGCACGGAAGGAATGGCGAGGCTGGCACCGGATGAGAACTCTCGCAGCCGAGCACTGGCGGGCGTGCCACTCGGGCGATTCGGCAGTCCGGAAGATATCGGGAATGCCTGCATGTTTCTTAGCTCGGAACTTGGCAGTTACATAAACGGAGTCGTGCTGGCAGTGGATGGAGGTTCTTCGCAGGCAAATTTCGGCGCGATGAGCGATGATCTTGGCAAGCTGGCCGCCCGCAGCGCGACGCAGCGCAGTGGATCGTAAGGAATCGAGTTCAAGTAGGCCGCACCAAGGTCGCCCGTTGCCGGAACATCGCTCGCTGAATCATTCGTCGTGGGAAATCCTGTCATGTGCTACGTCAATAGACTGCGACCGCAGTTCCGGCAGTGCGGCGAGCTCGGCCTACTCAAAACAGGTTCTTATTTCGGGACAATTCCTTACAACAACGCAACCAACGCGAGGATCATGTTGAAGCCGTTGAACAGAAAATGGACAAGCATCACCGTCACATAGCTGCGGCGGCGAAGGTAGGTGTATCCCAGCGCGATCGCGAGGGGAATCAGGGCAAGTGAATCGGGAAATCCGTGAGCGAACGCGAACAGGATCGAAGATCCAAACAACGCCAGACGGGGCCAGCCAAGTTGCGCCACGCCGCCCAGGACGACTACGCGAAACTGAAGCTCTTCCACAATCGGAGCGACAAAAACTGCCATGACCAGAATTGTGGCAATTATTGAAACGCTCACGCCGGACTCCAGCATCTCCAGAAACGGGTGAGACGCCGGTTCTTCGCCATAGATCGCCATTGAAATCATCGCAATAATGATCTTCAGGATCGCGGTCGGAAGATAAGCGGCAAGAAACACCTCCGCAGCAAATCGAAGCTCGTACAGAAACGAAAACGGCTCGGCGACCGGCTGCGTATCCTCAGCCAATTCGTCGGGCGTCGCTTTGGAACCCAATGATTGCACTTCATGCACGATGACGTAAGGATTGTTCAGGTCTGCAGGCGAATCCTGATCGGGAAATGAATGACCAAAGGAACCTGTCGGCACTGCAGCTTTTGGACTGTCTGGTTCAGAATATAATCCTGAAGCAGACGGGGCGTGATTTCCATGCACATGATAGCCGGGAAGCTGCGGTAACGCAGAGGCATCATCAAGATCCGGCCATCGAGAATCGAATCCCACTCCGGGACTTGTGGCGCGGGTTGCGTGATGCGTCGCTGCCATCAAATTGCCGGTTGTTCGATGCGGCCCGACCGGGAGTTGCTTCAAATACACTCGACCGGCCACACTTGCCACGAGCACTATAAGCCCGAACGTCACGAGCATGATCAGATCAAGCACAATTGTCGTCACCAGACTGTTCTGCATTTGTTCAGGACTGATGTGGGATGACTTCGACGATTTTGACTTTGAGATGCCTTCAGGTTTCGAATTCGCGTCCGAGGTCGATTTTTGAAGATCAGTCTGTTCTGTCGGATTGGTCTTATCTGGTGTTTCACCTGCCGCTGTTTCCGTCGTATTCGCCGCAACTTTGTTAGTGGGGCTGTACATTTCTGAAATGGAATTCAGCAGCGTCAGCAGCACAAACAAACCAGACACGGCAACCCCGACAGCCATCAGTGGCCAGGGGACGCGCAACACGCCGCGCTGAGCTGCTGGCAGGGCATTTCCTGTCTGGCTGAAACGGATGATCAGCACAACGATCATCCCCATGCTGCCTGCAGCAGTGGCGAGAAACAGCATCCCCGTGATAATGCCGCCAGTGGTAACTTCTTCCGGTGCCGCAGCAGCTTGAGCAAGAATCGGATTCAGCATTGTTATCATTATGAAGGCTTTGCAGGAGTCGAACGGACAGCTTTGCGGTTGGTGATCGATTTCAATATTGTCTTACGATGGACTCGACCAGCAACGATCATCAGAATACCATCCCGCCGAGTATCAGAACGTGGAGAGTACCCATTGTCGACTATTCTTGATGAAATCCTTGTCCGGAAGCACCTGGAAATTGCCGCTGCGCGCGATCAGGTGACTCTTGCCGCGCTGGAATCACGAATTTCCTCCGCTGCGCCCGTGCGAGGATTCCTCGCGGCGTTACAGTCCGCAGATCGTCCCGGCCTGATTGCGGAAGTGAAAAAGGCTTCGCCATCCGCCGGACTGATTCGGGCAGATTTCGATCCGGTTGCGATCGCTCGCCAGTACGAAGTGGCTGGTGCGACGTGCCTGAGTGTTCTTACGGATGAACATTTCTTCCAGGGACATCTCAATTATCTCCGTAACATCCGCCAGATTGTACGTATCCCGGTCATGCGGAAAGAATTCATCATCGATCGGTATCAGATTGCCGAAGCACGTGTCGCTGGAGCCGATTGTGTCCTTCTGATCGCGGAATGCCTGGACGATGTTCAACTGAACGATCTTTATCAATACGCGCAAAGCCTCGGTATGGACGCGCTGATTGAATTGTACGACCTCGAAAACATCCCACGTGTGCTGGCGACGGGTACAAAACTGCTGGGCATCAACAACAGAGACCTGCGCACGTTTGTGACATCACTGGAGCATACATTTCGAGTCAAGCAGCAGATTCCCGACGACGTTTTACTCGTCAGCGAAAGCGGCATCAGTACGAATGCTCATATCCAGCGTCTGCGTTCTGCAGGGATCGGAGCCGTGCTGGTTGGCGAATCGCTGATGCGACAACCGAACATCGGTAAAGCAGTGAGAGAATTGATGCAACATTCTCAACCATGATGGTATTCGGTTTGCAACGATCAGCACCCGTTGACATAGAAATTGGTATTATCGCAGGAATGACAATCAAGGGACTCACGTCCTCCGCTCGCCGGGTTTCCGGCGAGCCGCGAGACGTCAGTCTCCGGATACTGCATTCGCAATCAACTGTTGTCCACTAGAATTTGCCAATGGGTGCTTATGTCAGGTTCAGCCAACGTCAACTCGATCGATGCCATTCGCATTTTTGCGGCGGCGGTTGCAAAGTTTCAGGAGGAGGCGCGGCTTTGCCTCACCATGATCGATACACAGTTGCGACAGATTCTGTTCTGGCTGGAACGCGATCGGCCGGGATTCTGGAAACAGGAGATCGAAAATTGCATGCGCCAGGTTGCCGATGCTCGCGTGCGACTGCATCAGTGCCGAATGAGAAAGCTGGGAGATTTTCGTCCGTCGTGCATTGAAGAAATCAAAGACCTGGAGAAGTCCCGCAGCGACGTTGAGTTCGCTCAAAAACAAGTCCCCAACATCAAACGATGGTTCATGGAAGCGACACATGAAGGGGAAGAATATCGAGGCCGAGCGGCCCAGTTGACTCAGGCTGTTGAACGAGATCTTCCGCAACTGCTGGCACTGCTGGCATTTACTATCGATCGCCTGGAAGCCTATGCCGATGTCAGTGGCCCTGACCTGACTTGACCTGACCTTCCTTCCGGAAATGCCGCGAGCTTCGGTCCGGTCTACGCGAGGCGGAATTTCGATTTCGGGACAATGCCAAAGGTTCCGAAATTCAGCATTCAGCCAGCGGGAGATCGAATCTCCAGCCAGGCAGTGTCGAGTGTCACGGCAGCATTGGGATTTGGAGCTGCGAACAGAACGCTGAGTTGGTTGAAATCGTCCATGCTCTCGCCCAATGGAAATACATGTTCGCCTGCAGATTCTGAATCACATTCGGCGATTCTGGATCCGTTGAGTTGAACCATGAAAGGGCTTGAACTGGCCTGTAATACGATGCGAAGCTTCGTCTGGTCGTCGATACCTGTTGGGCGATGGAAACCACGTGTAAGTTGAATGCCCGACTGGTGTTGCGTTTTCGAAAGCGTAAAAGGAAGTTGCGTGCGAATCAATTTCCCGACCGGATGCTGATTTCCGTCAATCGATTGAGATTCCCATGGTCCTGCTAAGCGAATTCGATGATTGGGCATTAGGAAAACCTGTAAATCTAGGTGCCTAACTTTTTGAAATCAACTGGGTCAGAAATAATTCGGGGTCATTCACGGGCTTTGGCTTGTCGCCATCGAATTCGACCAATCCGGTACGTTCGATCACAAACACGGCCGGTCTAATATCGGCAACTGCTTTTGTCGAAGGCAAGATGGCCGTGCCCCACAGGACGGAACTCGAACCCTGCTGACCGGATCGAGTGTCATGCAAAACCGGAAAAGGAAAGTTCTCCGCCTGCGGTTTGAATTCTGGTTTCAAAGGCAAGGATATCGCGATAAGTTTGACGCCCGTGCGTTTAATGGCGGGCGCAAATTCGCGAATCTTCCGCATCAGTGGATCGCCGTCGATGCCTTGACTCGCGTCAAAGAATACCAGCACAATTCGATGCCTGTGCAGGTAGCCTTCCAATTGTGCAGGTCGCCCATTCTGGTCGATCAACTGAAACGGCGGTGCTGGGCGCTCATCAACAAAAGTTGGAGCCACAGTTAAGGATTCGCGCGGTGTCAAAAGTCTCCATGCCGTCATCGTGACGACTGCAAGAAGCAAACACCCAAAGAATTTATCACGCGATTTCATGGTTCACTGTGGTGGATAGGCGTTTAGGAATAGTCCGGGATGACTTCCGTTGCGAAGGGTATCAACATTTCTTCCGCTCGCCTAACATGTCTCCCGATTGAAAACATCGGCTGATCGAGTTTCCGGATTTCTCGTGTGACGATCAGTACTCGCGTAAGGATTCTGGCCTGTGAACGTAACGTCGAACGATCTTCTGCTTGTCACTGGAGCGACTGGCCTGGTGGGTAGTCACGTGGTGGAACAGGCAGTGCAGCGAGGCTGTCGTGTGCGTGCGCTCGTGCGTCCCAATGCCAATGTGGAATTGCTGCGTGGATGGAATGTGGAACTGGCCGAAGGCGATCTGGATCAGCCGGAATCGCTGAACGCGGCATGTGCCGGCGCGACGATCGTGGTCCACTGCGCGGCAAAGATCGGGGATTGGGGGCCGACGGAAGAGTATCGGCGAATCAACGTCACAGGAACTCAGGCGTTGCTGAATGCCGCATTGGCCACGGGCACGCTGAAACGCTGGATTCAGATCAGTTCGCTGGGCGTGTACGAAGGAAAAGATCACTTCGGCACAAATGAATTGACAGCCCCCAGTACGAAAGGAATCGACGGTTATACGCTGACAAAGGTCGAATCTGAATCGCTTGTATGTGGTTCCATTCGAGATCGTAAACTTCCGGCCGTCGTCCTTCGTCCCGGTTTCATCTACGGCCCGCGCGATCGGACAGTTTTGCCGCGCCTGATTGAACGCCTGCAATCCGGCAAGTTTGCGTTTCTCGGATCACCCGACAAACTCATGAACAATACTTATGTCGGCAACTTGTGCGAAGCCATCTGGCTGGCGATTGAACGCGACGACGTTGTGGGAGAAGTCTTCAACATCCGTGATCCTCGTGCGGTGACGAAGCTGGAGTTCATCAATACCGTCTGCGATGCTGTCGGGATTGCGAGACCGACCAGAATTCTGCCGTTGATCATCGCGAAAGGACTCGCCAAAATCATGGAGACATCCGCCAGGCTGCTTGGCAAAAAGGAATCACCGCTACTCAACGGTGCACGCATCAAATTCCTGGGACTCAATCTGGACTTCAGTATTGACAAAGCCATTCGAAAACTGGGCTACAAACCGTCGATGGACTTCCGCGATGCCATGCCGCTCAGCGTGAATCCAAACCAGTCGTTTCCTTCAGGAACAGTGCCGAAATGAGATGGGTAGGCCGGACCAAGGTCGCCAGTTCCCGGAGCACTACTCGCTCAACGACAGGTCCTGCAAAACTCTATCATTCACTACGTCGATAAATTTGCTCGCCGCTGCCGTCAATTCCTCAATTGTTGGCGGACGCGGGGATTGACCAAACGATGCTGGTGTTGTAATATATATCAACAGTCATGTGAGGCATGCCATGCCAAATCTGGTAAGTGATCTGGAACGACGAACCAGGTGGAAATGTTGAACATATCGCCGAACACGACCTCAAGCCCGAAGATGTTGAGGAAGTTCTGTTCAATCCAGTCGATCACGATGTGAGCCGGTCATCAGGCTTACCAATTGTTTTCGGATTCACACCGGATGAAAGATATATCATGGTGGTGTTCGAAAAAATTGGCGATGCGATGGTGTATCCCGTAACCGCATACGATGTGGAGGAGTAGATCAATGGCACAAGAAAGAGGGAAGCGAATCTATCGCAAGGCAACAACCGAGGAGCGAGCGCGCCACGCGAAGGTGCGAGAACAGATCGCGGAAGAGTTGCCCGATATTCGACGACGAGCGAAGGAACGTTTGGCGTTGTTGAAGAAGGAAGGTACCCCACTACGACAAGTGCTTGCGGTCTTGCGAGCGGAACGCGAGCGGCAAGGTCTAAGTTTGGCCGATATTCAGGAGCGCACCGGAATCGACCGGGCAGCTCTTTCCAGACTGGAGAACCACGAGGACGCGAATCCAACCCTGTCAACTCTTGAACGGTATGCCGAAGCAATCGGTCGACAGATGGTGGTGCTGCTTTCCGAGCCAGCAGCTTGAAAGCCAATAGATTCTACCAACGGTGAAAACCGTTGCCAACCAAAACTCCGGCACAGGGGTAGGGAAGTCCGTTTTGCGGACTCCCCTCCCTCCAAACCGTACGGGCGGTTCTCCCGCATACGGCTTTCCAGTCAGTAGTTGCCTGCAACGGATTGATCGAAACGAAAGTGGGCTTCG
>Ga0105047_10000683_pt1 | contig 58573 bp, 42 predicted proteins | sample MAT04_FD_78384 | JGI IMG/M metagenome (GOLD analysis project Ga0105047, IMG submission 78384) | Freshwater microbial communities from Lake Fryxell liftoff mats and glacier meltwater in Antarctica - MAT-04 (megahit assembly) | ecosystem: Environmental > Aquatic > Freshwater > Ice > Liftoff... | reverse complement strand
GGCCGAGGCCAAGGCCAACGCTCGCTTGGCCGAATCGTAGTCGTCGGAGGCAATGCTGCTGTCGATCAAGGCCACCGCCGCGTCGATCACCAGCTTGGCCGCTTCCGGCGTGCGAACCTTGTTGGCCAGCGCGGCCAGCAGCCCGGCCTCTTCGTCGGCCCGATTCACGTCGAACAGCTTGGCCGTTTCGCGGAACGCCGAGAGCGCGGTCTCGGCATCTCCCACCGAAACAGCCACCTCGCGCGATTCGTTGAAAAGCACATACCGCGCGGCCGCGTCGTCGGGCGAGTCCTTCCCCTGAGCCAGCAGCTTCTTGGCGAGCGCCGCCCGGTCTTCGGGCTTCTTCGACGTGTACTCGCTCTTGAAGAGATCCTTGATCAGCTTCTCGGCCGCCTGCATCGCCGGGCGGTCCGGCACAGGAAGCCGCTGGGTCTTGGGCTCCTTGGGAGGCTCGGCCTGGGCCACCACCAACGGGCGTTTGGGGGCCGGCTCGTTTTCGTCAATCACGCCCGGACGCTTTTCAGCCGGTTTGGTCGGATCGACCTGCCGCGGCAGGAGCGGATCGAACTCCTTCTTGGGCTCTGGGGTCGGACGCTCCGCGGCGGGCGGCTCGTCGGGCGTTTGGGTAGGTGTCGCGGTGGCAGGGGGCGCGGTCTTGGGCGTTGTGTTGGTCGGCTGCGGCTCGGGCTCGGGCGGTTTCTTCGGCGCTTCGACCGGACGGGGAGTCTCTCCAGGGGGCTTGGGGGCCTGCACCTTGGTCTGGGCCTTGGGAGGCTCGACCGGAGGTTGCGGCTTGGGCTCGATCGAAGGGACTTCTGGCGATTTCGTTGTAGAAGGAGCCGTGTAGACGGCAACCGACGGCCCGCCGCCCATGAACCGCGAAGCGACGACGGCCAGCACGATGACAGCCGCCAGAGCGCCGCCGACGGCGATCCAGCGCGAAGAACCACCGGCTGCTGCCGGCGTAGGGCGCGGATCGCTTGCGCCGCGGGTGTTGATCTGAAACGACTCGGCGGGCTTTGTCACGGCGGGCTTTGCGACGGCGGGCTTTGCGATGACCGCCTGGGCCACGGGCGGAGGGGCCGCGGGGGCGAGTTTCTGGCGTAAGTTCTGGTCGTACGCGGCCTTCTTGCTGGCATTGAGAAGCGTAATGCGGGCCTCGGAGACCTGATTCAGCAGCCGCTGCGACTCGGAAAGATTGGGGCCGTTGCCGCAGTCGCGCAGGAACGACATCTGGCGATCGGCCGCCGCATCGATCACGTCGGCGTCGGTCTCGAACGGAGTGATGCCCAGCAGGCGATAATGGTGGGGAGGCTGTTCCGAGGGAGGAATCCCCAGCCATTTGTAGTAGGCATCGAATTTTGGCATGGTTTCAGCACTTGGCTGTCGAACGTGTTGGCGCGATGGCAGAGCGAAGCGCGTAAGGTAGCGGGCAGACTCCGTGTGCCGTCCGCTGACACTCGCTTGATTGCAAATGGGCGGCAGTTGGTGAGAACCTTGGCGGACGGCACACGGGGTGTGCCTGCTACTTGACGCGCCACGGATCAGCCCTCGGATTATCGACTTAGGTGGGATCAAATTCAAGGCATGCTGGGTGATCCACTGCCGGGGCGAAGCGATGTGACTCGACAAAATCCAGGGAATCGCAGTTCGAGCTTGAACATTTCGGCACATCAGCCGTAGAATAAGGTCATGGGAAACTTCGTGGCCAACTTTCTGGTTCTGGTAGCAGCGCTGGTGCAGGCCATGCCTGTCGGCGTGTGCTGCTTGCCGAAGTTGGCCCACGGAAGTGGGGCCGATGCAAGTGGGGCGGACGCCGGGAACTTGGTGGTGAGTTCGGACACGCCCGCGGCCACGCCGAGTTGCTGCCGCGCGAAGGCCGCTGCGCTAGCCGCGCCGAAGGCAGCCTCGCCAGCCAGTTCGCATTGCAGCACGCCCGGGCCGCAGCGAGCTCCGGTCTCGCCCAGCTTTAGCTGCTGCTGCACGAATCGGGTGGCAACGCCGGAAAACCCGGTCCGCCTGCCCGACGCAACGCTGGCAGCTCCGCTTGTGGCTGTGCTTCCCCTTTTCACCCCGCAGGTGGAACTCTCGGCCCTTTCGGTCGAGACTCGCCCTGCTGGTCCGCCCGTCCGCATTCTGCTGGGCGTCTGGCGTTGTTGATCGGTTCACGATCGCACTCTGCGTTCGTTGTTCCAAGTTCAGTCGCGGTATGTCGCTGCGTCTGAAGTTTCGAGATGCAAGCGTTTCGCCTGCGTCTTTCACGATCTCAACGCGTTTACAGACTCTTTTCAGGAGAATGATATGTTGACCAAATGGATGACGGCTTCGGTGGTGGCATTGGGCATGTTCCTGGTCGGAGCGGGCGATCTTTCGGCTCAGAAGAAGACCGACGATTGCTGCGCCCTGAAGCTGGCCTGCTGCACCAAGCCCAGCGCTTGCTGTGTGGCCGAGGTTCGCCTGGGCTGCTGCGAGCAAGGGATGAAATGTTGCGCCGAAAACCGCGGTTGCTGTGTGGCCGTGCAGACCTGTTGCACCAAGGGTGCCGAGTGCTGCAAGCAGGACAAGGCTTGCTGCGGTCCCAAGGGAGAGGCCAAGCAGGCCGCGGCCAAGTCGGCTTGCTGTACGGTAGCGAAGGCCGAGAAGGCCGGCTGCTGCACGGTCGCCAAGGCTGACAAGCCAGCCTGCTGCGAAGCGGGTGTGGCCAAGCAGTAGTGTTTGAACCTGCTTTGATTGCTGACATGCTCGAATAGCACGAGCGCGAACCGCCCCGTCGGGACTAGTGCCCGGCGGGGCGGCTTCGTTATTTCGCGCGCGTGGGGACGACGTAGACTTCGGCCGGGCGATCTTCTATTCGCAGCGGAGGCTTGAGCGAGCCCTCCTTCACCAGCCGCGCGAAGGAGGCCGGCGTGATGAACTCGGCAAAGCCGTAGTTCCCTGGCGAGCGATAGCGGGCGATCTCGCCCCAGTCGACGTACACATGCGTGATGCGTTGCTCGTGCAGCATGGCCAGCACGGCCCGGCTGTCGCGCGGCTCCTGCCCCGCGAAGTAGATCGCTTCCCAAGGGGAGGGATCGAACGTGGTCGCGTACAGGATCGGCATCTCCAGATCGAAGACCATCGCGTCGCCGATGGACAGCACCTTCATGTCGGGACGCTTGGCGAACTCTTCGTTCAGCCGCAGGTGCCATTTCTTCACCCGGAGCGGATCGTTGCGAAGCTCGGCCAGCGGGGCCAGGTAGCGGCAGTCGTTGCCAACTCCGGGGAGCGTGACAAAAATCCAGTTGCTGGCCAGCGAGAGAATCAGGAACCCGCGGAAGGCATAGTCCGTCCAGCGATCGGAGCTCTGCGCCATCCGCATGCCGACCAGCAGCGCTGCCAGCGGCAACACGGGCACCCAGAAGCGATCGATCCGATGGGTCAGCAGCCACCAGGCGGTCAGATAGAAGCCGATGTACAGAAACATGGCGAGCGAGTGCGGCACCCGCCGGCGAACCAGGCCGCGCGCGGAGAAGATTAACAGCAACAGCGGGCTTTGCCACTCGCTCCACAAGCAGACCTGGCCGATGCTTTGCCCAAGATCGCCTAGCGAAAAGCCATGCGGACTGTGGGCCGCGACCCATTGGGCGTTCAGCTCTGGCGTGCGCGTGCGGCCGCCGAAGAGTTCGTACAGCAGCGGATAGGTGGGATTGCCCGTGAGCAGCAGATTCTTGGCCAGCCAGGGGCCGCAACTCACCGCGACGATCGCCAGAAAGATGCCCAGACTCGCCCAACGCTCGGAGCCGGCGCGAAACCAGGCGATCCAGCCGGCCAGTGGGATGACGACCCACAGCACGGCCGGATACTTGCACGAGACCGCCGCGCCGGCGATCCAGCCGGCCACGATCAGCCAGCGCCGCACGCTCGCTTCGTCCGAGGGATTCTGTGCGGCGTCGCGGGCCCGTGCCACTGCATAGAAGGCGAAGAACAGGTTCGCCCCCACGGCGGCGTCAATAAGCCCCGCGGTCGAAACCCGCACCACCCAGGGAATCGACAAGTAGACCAGCACCGCCACCACGCCGGCCGAACGCGAGTACCATCGCACCGCGGCGCCGTACAATCCGGCCGCGGTGGCCAGCGGATAGAGAGCCAGCGTAAGCTTGCCTGCCAGCGCCCCGTGCCACCAATCGCCCATCAGGCACATGCCCAGCAGGGCCTGCATCTCGGCCCCCAGCGGCATGTTGCCGTAGACGTTGTGGGGCAAGAAGTCGATCTGCCCGGCCGTGTACCATTCCTTGGGGACTTGCAGGTGGTACTCGCGAACGTCGAAGTCCAGCGGCGGAAGCATTCCGCCCATGACCAGCACCAGCACGAAGGGGAGGGCCAGCCAAAGCCAGCGGGGCGAGAAGGGCTCGGCTTCGCGCAGGATCGCCGAGAGGTCACTCGCCGGCGCTGGCTTCTCCTTCAACTGCGACTTTTCTTCAGGTCGACGCCAGGCCGGCAGCCCTTCCAGCAGCAACCAACCGACCATCGCCGCTGCGCCGGGCAGCAAGAACAGCCAGCGCTGATGCAGCCCGCCGCACAGGCCGACCGCGAACACATACAGCGAGACGGCTTGCGCGCCGACGATCCAGGCCAGCGACCAGCGCTCGACGGGGGTTGTCTCTCTGCTGGGCAGACCGACCGCCCGCAGCATCAGTCGGCCGATTGCCGTGGTGGCCAGCGCCATGACCGCCGCCGTGACAAGCAGCGGAATGCGATCGGCCAACGCCCAACTCCCCTCGGGGCCAAACCACTGCTGGACCAGATCGTCGGGGACCAGCCAGCCCATCAGCATTTCCCACCGCAGATAGGAAGTGCCGTCGGGCTTCTTGGGGTAGCTGACCAGCGGAGCCTGCTGAAAGACGACGAACAGGATCGGCAGCAGCACCAGCGCAAGCGGCCCCGCCCATGCGGCTGTGCCGGTCGTGTTCTGACGACTGTGCCGGGCGTTACTCACAGGCCGAATATTCCCCCTGAAAGGAGTGTAACATGCGACAGGGCCTCAGAAATCTCTCTCTTGTCAGACCTTCTCTACCTTCCCCAGCTTGCCGAATTATGATTGACTGACGTAGCTGGCCCACCTTGCTTCTTCCCTCCGCGATTGATGGCCCTCATGCCCTCCCCCGCCAAACTCGAAGGCATCTTCACGCCGAACCTTGTTCCTCTCGACCGCCATGGCGAGATCAACGAGGCCGAGCTGCGCCGCTACACCGACTGGCTCATCGACCAGGGCGTACACGGCCTGTATCCCAACGGCTCGACGGGCGAGTTCACCCGCTTCTCGGTCGAGGAACGCCGACGGATCATCGAGATCATGGTCGACCAGACCCGTGGGCGGGTGCCGATTCTGGCCGGGGCCGCCGAAGCCAATGTCCGCGAGACGCTGAAGGCCTGCGAGTACTACCACAGCCTGGGTTGCCGGGCGGTGGCCATCGTCTCGCCGATTTACTATAAGCTGAGCCCGGGCTCCGTCTACGCGTACTTCAAGGAAATCGGCCGCAACACGCCGATCGATGTAACGCTGTACAACATCCCGATGTTCGCCAGCCCGATCGACGTGCCGACCGTGCAGCGGCTGAGCGAAGAGTGCCCGCGGATCGTGGCCATCAAGGATTCGTCCGGCGATCTGCCGAACATGATGCGGATGATCGCGGCCGTGCGGCCGAATCGCCCCGACTTCGCCTTTCTGACCGGTTGGGACGCGGCCATCTTGCCGATGATTCTGATCGGCTGCAACGGCGGCACCAACGCCACCAGCGGGATTGTGCCCGAGATCACCCGCAAACTGTACGACCTGACCGTGGGGGGCAAGATCGCCGAAGCCCGCACACTGCAGTACAAGCTGCTGACCCTGTTCGACGCGATGCTCTACTCGGCCGACTTCCCGGAAGGCTTCCGCGCGGCGCTGAAGCTGCGGGGCTTTGAGCCCGGCGTGGGCCGCCAGCCGCTTTCGGATGGACAGCAGATTGAGCTGCGCGGAATCAGCGACCGCATCCAGTGCATGCTGGCCGACGAAGGCTTCTCCGCCGCGCCGGCCGGAGGATGCTCGACCAGGAGCGACGTCACCGCCGACGTGAGCAAGATTGTGGAGAGCGTGGTCGCCGAGATCAAACGGAAGATGCGCGAGGGATGATCTTTCTGTCTCAGAGTCATTGCCTGTCCTCATCTCAAATCTCAAATCTCAAATCTCAAATTTGAAATTTGAAATTTGAAATGCCCGAAGGCCACGCGACACCCGCTTCGACGTGCCGGAAACAACTGCCCGCACTAGCCACCAACCACTAGCCACTAGCCACTCACCACTAGCCACTTCCCCACCATGCCCAGCCTCGGACTGCTCGAAATCGGGAACCTAACGCCCGCCTTGCTGGTGGCCGATCGCTGCGCCAAGGCGGCCGGCGTGCATATTCTCGGCATCGAGAGTGCCGACGGCGCCGGGCAGTGCATCAAGCTGGTCGGCAACGCCGCCGATGTGCAGGAGGCCTGCCAGATCGGTGCGGCCCTTGGGCTGGCCATGGGAACCACCGCCCATTTTGTGGTGATGGCAGGACCGCTCCCCGAAACCCTGCGCGAGGCGGATTTGCCTCGCGTTTACAATCCGATGCTGGGCCTCTACGACGCCCGAACTCCTCAGGAAAACCACATGAGCTCCTCCGACGCAATTGGACTGATCGAGACCCAAGGCCTGGTCGCCGCGCTGCACGCGACCGACGAGATGTTGAAGTCGGCCAACGTGACGCTGGTCGGCAAAGAGAAGATCGGCGCGGCCTACGTGACGATCATCGTGAAGGGGGACGTGGCGGCCGTGCAGTCGGCGGTGACCACCGCCAAGGCCACCATCGAGCGCATGGGTGGCAAGCTGATCATGGCCGACGTGATCCCCCGCCCGCACCCGGAACTGGCCGCCTTGCTGCCGAAGTAGGTTGCCTTGCTGCCGAAGTAGGCTGCCAGGCTGCCTTGCGAGTTCCGTCCGCATGGGCAGAACCACTGCACCAACAAAAAAACCCTCCTTATCGCGTTGATAAGGAGGGTTTTATTTAGCTTCGGGAGACGGCTGTTACACCAGTCCTGCGATCGGCTTGCCTTCTTCCAACATGTAGATCGGGCGGCCGCCTGGATTTACAAACTGCGTGGCGCGGTCGATGCCCAACACCTGGAAGACCGTGGCCATCAGGTCCTGCGGGCGGATCGGCGTGCTCTTGGGAACGTCGACCTTCGAGGCCGATTCGCCGATTGTCTGGCCCATCTGCAAACCGCCGCCGGCCAGGGCCAGCGTGCTCAAAGGGGCCCAGTGGTCGCGCCCCGCGTTGTTGTTCACCTTGGGCGTGCGGCCGAACTCGCCGCTGATGACCAGCAGGATTTTGTCCGACAGGCCGCGGTCCGCCACGTCTTTCACAAAGGCCGCCACCGACTGGTCGAGTTCGGGACCACGCTTTTCCATCGAGGCCTTGATGGTGCCGTGCATGTCCCAGCCGCCGTACTGGATCGTGACAAACCCACAGCCGGCTTCGCACAGACGTCGGGCTCGCAGCAACTGCTCGCCGAGATTACCCTTGCCGTAGCTGGCGGCCACCTTGGGGTCTTCCTTCTTGATGTCGAAGGCCTCGGTCGATTTGCCGAGGACCAGATTGAAGGCCTGCTGCTCGAAGGCATCCAGTCCGTTCATCAGACCGCTGGTGTCCGCTTCGCGCTTCATGCGGTCCAGACCGGTCAACAACGCCCGGCGGTCATCCAGCCGATCGCGGGCGACCTCGAGCGTCATGTTCTTGCGGGCCTGGCCCGAGGGATCGAACGGGGCGAAGGCCGAGCCCAGGAAGGCCGGGCCATCGGCGCCAATGCCGCTCAGGCGCACATAGGTCGGCATGCCGCTCGTCTTGTGATTCGCACCGCGAATCTTGGAGACGATCGAGCCGAGCGAGGGGCGGTTGGGCACACCGCCGTTGTCGACCGTGCGATTGTCGTAGCCCGTCATCACCCAGTGGGTGCCGCCGCCGTGGCCGGAGTTCGAGTGGGCGAACGATCGGACGAAGGCCATCTTGTCGGCCACTTTGGCCATCTCGGGAAAGGTCCCTCCCAAGGTCACGCCGGGGATACGCGTCGAGACTTCGCCCGTGACGCTGCGGTATTCAGCCGGGGCGGTCATTTTGGGATCGAAGGTCTCGACGTGCGTTGGTCCGCCGCCGAGCCAGAGCCAGACGACCGAGGTGTCTTTGACCGACTGCCCGATGGCAGCCGCTTGGGCGCGGGCCTGCAGCAGTCCTGCCAGGGTCAGACTGCCGGCTCCCAGGGCGCCGACTTTCAGAAAGTCGCGACGGGTGGCCCCATCGCAATCGTGGAATTTCCGAGAGGTTAACATCGTGAGCACGATATCCTCCGTTTCTTCGAGTCAGCAGGCCGCGGGAAGTGGATTGACGGCGATTGGTAGCTGCGCCCGACAGGCACTTATCAACTGGATGCTCCTGAGGCGGTCTTTCCTCTCAGGAAACTGTTAACATCCAAACAAATGCTTATGCGTCGATTCTTTCCGGATCGTATCCATCGGCAAGTTCCGATGCAAGAGAATTCGGTCTTGGACTCACTTTTTCATTGGTTTTGTCCAAATGCCCGTCCACGCAGGATTTTATGCCCATCTTATGCATTTATCGCAGTCTTCTTAATTGACGCAAACATCCGGGTAGTTAGAGTTGGAATTCACGGCCTCTTTCGGCTTTTGATGCACAACGTACAGCTCGATCCTGTTTGGGGAGATATTCCATGGTGTTGCGAGATTGGGTTCGCAGTTTGGCGGCCCTGTCGGTTCTGTGTTCCTCGACGTTGGCGCCGGCCGCTTCGTTGCGTCCCCGCGACTGCTGCACTCCGGCCCCGGCTGCCGATTGTGCCCCGCAGTCGATGGCCACCTGCACGGTGATGGTTCCCGAGTGGACCACCGAACTGCGAACGGTCTGCGTGACCGAAATGAAGCAGGAGCCCCGTACCAAGACGGTCTTTGTGCCGACTCGGACCGAAACCCCCAAGGAAGTCGTCGAGACGATCGTGAAGCGCGTCCCCGTGACCCGCACTCACACGCTGATCGATACGGTCTTCCACTGCGTCAAATCGATCGAAGTCCAGAAGTTCGTGGTCAACTGCCCCCGCATCCAGCGGCGCACCATCACCGAGACGATCTATCGCCCTTTCCGCACTTCGGAGACGGTGGAAGTGACGGTGCTGCTCCCGTACGTCGAGCAGCGACAGGGTGTCCGGCAGCGTTGCCGTCTGGAGTGCGAGAAGGTGATGAAGACCATCACCCGCGACTGCGGCCACTTTATCTCGGTCCCCTATGAAGTCCCGGCCTGTGTCGGCTGCAACAAGGACCAGGCGACGACCATCACCCAGTGCCGTCGGGTGTGGGTTCCCAAGCTGGTTCAGGAGCAGGTCCCCGTCACCTGCTGGAAGCCCGTCTTCTACCCCGAGAACTACACGTACTGCGCCACGGCTTACCGCCCCGAGACTCGCACCGTGACCCGCTGCGTGACGAAGCTCTGCCCCGAGCAGGTCACGCGCGACGTCTGCGTGCTGGTCTCGAATATGAAGGAGTTCACTCGCGAGGTTCCCGTCACCAAGCTGGTCCCCGAAGAGATCAAGCGCGAGGTCACGAGCACTCAGTGCGAGATCCAGACGGAAGACCGCGTGAAGACGGTCATCGACGTGCGTTGCGGTCTGGAAGCCCGCACCGTGACCTACATGGCCACCGTGCCGGTCGTGGTGAAGAAGCAGGTCGAGGTGAAGGTCTGCAAGATGGTGCCCAAGGTCATGCCGGTCCCCGCGGGCAAGTGCTGTAACTAGCCGTTGCTGAAGAACGAGAAGCAAAAGGCCTCGCGAAGCGATTCGCGAGGCCTTTTGCATTTAGCGGTCGGAGGGGCGGAGGGCCCGAGGTCCAACGAGGGCAGGCGGGATTCGAAGCGTCTTTCTCTTCTTTATTCGCGCGGTGCGTCCTTCAGAATGGGTGCTGCGGCAGAGCGCTGGGCGTGGTACGGCTGGCGGCGCGGCAACCAACAGGGGACTTCGCTTTGATACACGCGATACGCATCGCCGAACCTTGCCAACAGATCTAGTTCTTCGGCGGGGCGCACGAAGTAGTTCCAAACGGGCCCGCCCGCCAGCGCGTAAAGAGCGACCGCCGGCGAACCGAGAAAGATCCCCACGGCCACGCCCTGCAGCAACCCGGCGACCGCCATCGGGTTTCGCACGTAGCGATACGGCCCTGCCAGGACCAGTTCTCGCGCGCAGTCGAACGGCAGCGGCGTGCCGTGGCCTGCGAACGCCATGATCACTCCGCTAAGCGTGCCAAGACTCGCTCCCACGACAAAGAGCAGACTGCCGCCGATTTGAGCGACCAAGCTGGGAAATCGCCACCAGGTCAGCCCGATCGCCGATTCGGCCGAGTAGACGAGAGCTGGGAGGAGGAACAGAAACACGGCCCAGAAGACGCCGGTTTGAGCAAGCGTCTTGGCGAGATTCCATGCAGGAGACGCCGGGCGTGCGGGACGGCCGTGCCATTGTCCTAGCATGGCGTGCCGCGCGGGCGGAAATGCCAGGCGATCATCGGCGTGGCGACGAGGGACGGCAACATCAGGACTCCGCCCAGCCAGGCCTGGGAGTCCAAGAACCAGAGAGTCAGGCAGTACATCGCCGCGTACATGGCGGCTCCGGTGTGAATGCAAATCACGGGCCAGGCCCAATCGCGTCGCCGCGCCAGACCAACCGCCGCCAGCCACGAGCCTCCCACGAACAACACCAGATCCGCGGGGGCAAACGCGAGAAGCGTCGAAGCCGGTGCGTCGGTTGCCAGAAAGCGGCTGCGTGACGCCGGCCATGCCCACAGCGTCACCCACCACAAGAATCCGCCACTGCCTTGGATCACCAGGTAGGCGATGGCCGCCATGCGAAGCCACGAAGGACCGCGACGTTCCTCCTCGCGGTCAGCATTTCGCATGACAGTTCCGTTTCAAGTCGCAATTTTTTGACTCGCGTGATCACCGTCGACGCATCGCGCGACTGAACGCTAGGGAGCCGCATTCCCACGCAGCGCGATTAGCAGTCGCGAGACTTGCTCTGATGTCGAGATGCCGTGGTTGACGGCAAGGTAGCTTAGCAGCGTGAGCGGATGCCCGCCTTGCGCCGCGGCGAATAGTTTGTGATGTCCATCCAGCAGGTAGTGCGCAAGGCACCAATGCTCAGTGACTGGCGATTCTTCATCCCACTGGGCAGATTGCTTGACGTCGAGTACCGAAATGGCAAACGCCGTGGGGAGGGAGTCTTGCTGGCACGCCGACGCGTACTGGGCGACGCGCTCGGGGGCGAGCCATCCGTGGGGAAACATTGGAACCACAAACTCGTAGATTCGCCCCGCATCTCCGATCGGCGTGTCGCCGGCACGGTAGTATTCAGTTCGCGGATGATGCGGTAGTCCCCAGAATTTATCGAGGCCCCACAGGTCGATCAGTTCGTGCGCGAAGTAGTCTGTGGCGCTGCCAGGCACGGTGAGTTGCGGTCGTGCGAACAGTAAGGTCGCGGCGTAGTCGCTACGCGGCAAGACGCGCGCCAGGGTTTCTACAGCGGGATCCGCCACCGACTTGATGCCGTTGGTAAGGGCGGTGATCGCTTCATCCTGAGACAAACTCCGGTTAGCGCCGTCCAGTCGCTCAAAGAAGTAGTTGCACGTATTACAGATGTTGCCGATGTGAAAAGCGGGCTTGCCATCGAGCGTGAGATAGCGATCCCAGACTTCCCAGTGGCCGCCACCTTGGGTGATGAATCCGATGGGGGAATCAGCGGCGCCAAACTCCGCTTCGCGCACTTCCAGGAGTTGAGTCATGTCGGGATCGCCCCTTCTAGTCGAGGGAAGTGGGCTGACATCCCCGTTGGCGGAAGGCCTCGTAGACGGCGATTGCCACGGAGTTCGACAGGTTCAAACTTCGCGCTTCAGGGCGGGTGGGGATCCGCAGCGCGCGGGCCTCGTCGGCCAGCATCCAATCGGGCAAGCCCTGCGACTCGCAGCCAAAGACCAACACATCGCCCGCATGGTAGGTTACCTCGCTGTAAGTCCGCGTGGCCTTCTTGCTGAAGTACCAAGGCTGGACCTGCGGCAGGCGCTCGGTCAACTGCTGCCAGTCATCGACCACTTCCCAGACCAGATGCTCCCAGTAGTCGAGCCCCGAGCGCCGCAGGTAGTAGTCGTCGATGCGGAAACCCAACGGGCGGACCAGCCACAGCTTGACCCCCACGGCCACGCAGGTCCGGCCGACGCTCCCTGTGTTATGCGGGATCTCGGGCTGGTAGAGGACTACGTGCAGCCAGGGGTCGTACACCGGGCGGTCCCTTAGGAGATGACGCGGAGCGTCAACGGGTAGCGGTAGTGCTCGCCCTTCTGGGCCGCCATGCCAGCGACGATGGGCATGATGATCGACAAGAGCCAGGTAATGCCGATCAAGGGGAGGCCGATCAGGCAGAGCGGCGCCAGCAGGAGCGAGTAGATCGTCATGCTCAACTGGAAGTTGATCGATTCCTTCCCCTGTTCGTTGACGAACTCCGACTGGTCCTTCTTGATGTTCCAGACAATGAAGGGCCCCAGGATGTTCATGATGCCGACCGCGGGAATAACGTAGACGGCAAAGGCGGCCAGATGGCAGTAGAGCGCCCACTGCCGTGCTTCGGACTCGCTGAGCTGTTCGGCCGAGGAAGTGACGCGCGGGGGAATCGGCTGGGGCTCGTTCGGGGGAAGGCTGCTCATCGGGAAACTCCACAAAGTCAGTCGGGGCATCTTGAAGATGATGCAAGTTGGCCCGAGAAAAGCAAGGCGGAAGGTGGGGTGAGATCGAAGAGGATCGCTTGGTTAGCGGCAGGACGGAGTAGGCAAAATCATGACGGGGGGACGAAAAGGGTTGCTTGGGATGGTCGGTAATACGACTCCGCCCTGGCAGGTATTCGTTCCTGGCGCGTGATTATTTTGTCATTTCTCGTAACGGTCTCTCGGATGGAAGTGGCCCGGGCCCATCGCACTTCATTGCGACGAGTTTTCCTCTCCGGCGCTCTTCTTTACTCCGCGGCTCCGCGCCTCCGCGTGAAACGTTTGCCCGAGCGGCTTTCTGATGAAGACAATGTCACGCGGAGTCGCGGAGCCGCGGAGGAAAGAAGAGAGAAGGCTTACGAATCTTCCGAATCACCCCCAGGCCCTCAAAAACAGACACTCGTTTTTGATGTGTGAGCATCACTCAATCGCGGAACTCTTTCCGCGGAGTGTGCGTCCAAACGGGCATCCTACCTCATCGACCCTGCCTGGAGATCCCAATGCGGACACGCCTGTTCCCTGTCGCTATTCTGTTGGCCGCTTTCGTCTTGCATGCGGGAATTCCGGTGTCTCACGGCGCCGATGACGCCAAACGCCCGCCGTCGCTCGAAGAGGTGCAGGGGGCGATTCCGCTGCTGTCGTCGTCTGACAAAGTCAAGCGATTGGAAGCGACGAAGACCCTCTTCCAACTGGATCGCAAGGTCGTGGAAGACTTAAAGAAGGCAGGCGCCAAGAACGCCGTGGAGGGGAGCATTGGTTCCCGTCGGCTCGATATGGTTTATACGCTGATTGTCGGCTTGCCACCCAAGGCGAGGAATTTCTCCAGCACCAGCTTTGGAGTGAGTGTCGAAAAGGGAACTTCGCGCGAGGCCGTGGTCGAAATGGGCAAGAAGTACGGTTTTGAGGTCGGCGACTTCGGCGCGGACGGAGTTCCGAGTTGCTACGTAAAACTTGTAGGGGGAGCCAACCTTTCTGTGGTGATGCGAGAACTTCTGTCGCATGAGCCCAGCGTGGTGACCGTGAATTTGAACTATGTCGAGTTCTCCTCCAGCGGGAATCGTTAGCGGTGTCTTGAGCCGATGGGGTTTTCTCGGTCGGCAGTGGTTTAGTGAGCGGCAAGACGCTAGCCGCCGGTGATGGCGTTGTCACATGGGCTACCGGCGGCTATCGCCTTGCCGCTCACCTGCAACGTCGCATCGCAATAGGTCACCACACGCCTGAGAGAGTACGCTAGCACACTCCACACCGGTCTTGCCTCGTTCGAGCAAATTCCGCTATAAGCCCGCGGATTGAAGATTCGGCACGGCCGGGGGCGATCATCGCCTGCGGCCCCAGTGGAGGAGACGAGGCATGTGGCGCGTTACGTGGCTGGTCGGCGGCATCATTCTGGGTTCGTTGCTGACGTTGGGGGCCCAGCGCTACCACGTGATCCACACCAAGGACGGCCTGAAAATGGTCGCCAAGCGAAGCTCCACCCTGACCGACACCTATGTCGACGTGCGCGAATGGGGTGTGGTGGAATGGAGCAAGCACCCGGATCTGGTCTGGACTCTGACCCAGAATGACCGCAAGGACGTGCTGGGGGCGCACAGCCTTGAGAACGACATGCAAGGCGTATGGCAGATGTTCGACGCCGAGCGGAAATAGGGTTATTTTTTGTGGTGCAGGCGGCCCGCCTGCCTTGCAGTGGGACAGACACACCAGCAGGCGGGACCGCCTGCACCACAAAAGAGAGGGTTTCTCTGTTGCCTCTGTTTCCTCCTGTTCAAAAAAAAGAAGCAGGGGCAAGACGTGAACGAAGGGCAGCCCCCCTCCCCAGCCCTCCCCACAAGTGGGAGGGAGCAGGAAGAGAGTTGAGGGCGCTATTGGCGAGTTACAGTACCTGAACCCCGAATCCAGAGGCTTGCACCACAAGGGTTGTCCCCGCGGCATGGCAAGCGGGACGCCGCACCGCACAAGCCAATCGGCCATTGCCGTTGGCCAATTCCCCCCTCTTGACGCCCTTTCTGGGCAATTCCGATCGAATTGAGACGACCGCGTGATCCAACACGCGGGGTCATTCGATTCTTCGCAAGTCCCGCCGTGGTTTGGCGGTTGATTTCAAGCCACTTTGTACTTGCGCCACTTTACTTTGCCTTCGCCTCCCTTATATATTCGTGCCATTCCCTCCTGTTGGGGATGTCGCCGATTCGTCTCCCCGGATCGCAATATTCTTCAGGGTTCGCGTCGCTTGCCATGACCTGGATGGAGCGTTGATGGCCACGCCGGAAGTGATCAATTTCGCCACCCTGCTAGCTCCTCTGGCAGGTGATAACCCGGCAGGAATCGACCTGCGCGAGGATTCGACGCCCAACTCGATCTACTACAAGATCAAAGACGCGCGCACGACCGCCCGCAATCTGGAACGTCAGGCCATCACGGCCGAGGACCCCAGCCAGGTGGCGCGGCCCGACTGGGCTCCGATCCTGAAACTGGGCCCCGAGATCCTGACGACCAAGTCGAAGGATCTGGAGATTACCGCCTGGCTGATCGAGGGACTGGTTCGCAGCAAGGGCTACGCCGGGTTGCGAGACGGCTTCCGCCTGGCCCGCGAACTCTCGGAGCAGTTCTGGGAGCAGATCTATCCGCTGCCGGATGACTACGGGGTCGAGACGCGTGTGTTTCCGCTCACCGGTCTGAACGGTGATGACGCCGAAGGAACGCTGGTGGCGCCGATCGCGCTGGTGCCGATCACCAAGGACGGCTACACGCTGTCGCTGTACAAGCAGGCGGCCGAGTTGGATCGCATGGATCCGACCAAGCGCGAGCAGCGGATCGCCGCCGGCGCGGTGCCGCTAAGCAACTACGAACGAAGCGTGCGCGAAAGCGGCGCCGACTACTACCGCGAATTGCTGGCCGACCTGACAGCGGCCCGCGACGAATACGCCAAGCTCTGCGAGTACCTGGGAGAAAAGTGCGGCTCGGCCGCGCCGCCCGCCTCGAACATTCGCGGCGCGATCAGCGAAGCGATTGAGACGGTGACTTCGATCTCGCGCCCGCTGATTGGCTCGAGCGATGCCGCTGCCGAAACGGCTGGGGGAGCGGTTGTTGCCGCTGGCGGCGGCGGCGTGCAAGCCGGCCGCAGCGGACCCATTGCCACGCGCGATGACGCCTTGGCTGCGTTGTTGCAAGTGGCTGATTTCTTCCGCAAGACTGAACCACATACGCCTGTTTCATACGCCCTGGAACAGGCCGTGCGTTGGGGCCGCATGTCGCTGCCCGAGTTGTTGACCGAGTTGGTGCCCGATAATGCGGCCCGGGAAAATATGTTCAAAATGGTTGGTATTCGACCGCCCGAAGGGCAAAGTTCGTAGCCAGCGGACTGGTTGCCTGCGTGAATTCATCGCGAAGCGATGAATGGTTTCAAAATTGCTGACAGGATCATTCCACACTTTTCGGAGAAACGCTCATGGGAGCCAGCATCCACGACAAGTTGGACCGAGTGCGTAAGCCTCGCGTCCATATCACCTACCAAGTGGAGACAGAGGGGGCCGTTGTCGAGAAGGAACTGCCGTTTGTCGTCGGCGTTCTCGGCGACTTTTCGGGCAACCCGACCGAGCCGCTCAAGCCGCTCAAGGACCGCAAGTTCATCCAGATCGACCGCGACAACTTCAACGACATCATGGCCCGCATGACCCCGGGCTTGAACATGAAGGTCGAGAACACGCTGAAGGAAGACGGCAGCGAGATGGGAGTGGCGTTGAAGTTCAACTCCATGGACGATTTTTCGCCCGCTAACATCGTGAAGCAGGTCGATCCGCTGCAGAAGCTGATGGAAACCCGCGACAAGCTGCGCGACCTGCTGACCAAGGTCGACCGTTCGGATGGCCTCGAGGGCGTGCTGGAGAACGTTCTGAAGAACGACGACCAGCTCAAGAAGCTCTCGGCGGAATTGGGTCTGAACAGCGACAAGGGAGGTGAGTGATGAGCGCAGGAGAAAAGCAAACCGCCGCAGCGGCGGCCGCGACCAGCACGGGCGACAGCCTGCTGGAACAGGCCATCGCGCAGACCAAGCAGACCGAGCGCAACCGCTCGCAGGACCTGATCAAGACCCTGGCTGACGAGGCCCTGAAGGGGACGATCACGTTCGACAAAAATGTGTCGAAGTCGATCAGCGCCGGCATCGCGGCCATTGATGCTGCCATCTCGAAACAGTTGGCCGCGATCATGCACAAGCCCGAGTTCCAGAAGTTGGAAGGAACCTGGCGCGGCATGCACTATCTGGTGCAGAACAGCGAGACCAGCGCCAAGTTGAAGATCAAGGTCTTTAACGTCAGCAAGCGCGAGCTGTTCAAGGACGTCGACCGCGCGGTCGAGTTCGACCAGAGCCAGATCTTCAAGAAGCTGTACGAGAACGAATTCGGCACTCCCGGCGGCGAGCCCTACGGCGCGCTGATCGGCGACTACGAGTTCTCGAACCACCCGGAAGACATCGAGCTGTTGAGCAAGATGTCGAACGTGGCGGCCGCGGCCTTCTGCCCGTTCATCACGGCGCCGGACGCCAAGCTGTTCGGCTTCGAGAAGTGGACCGATCTGTCGGCTCCCCGCGACCTGGAAAAGATCTTCGACACGGTCGAGTACACCAAGTGGAAGAGCTTCCGCGAGAGCGAAGACAGCCGCTTTGTGACGATGGCCATGCCCCGCGTTCTGGCTCGTCTTCCCTATGGCGCGTCGACCAAGCCGGTCGACGAGTTCAACTACGAGGAAGTCGAACTGGGCAAGGGTGGCAAGAGCATTGCTGTCGGCCACGACAACTACTGCTGGATGAACGCCTCGTTCGTCCTCGGTGCTCGTCTGACCGACGCTTTCGCCAAGTACGGCTGGTGCACTGCCATCCGCGGTGCTGAAGGCGGTGGTAAGGTGGAAGGCCTGCCGGCCCATATCTTCACCTCCGACGACGGCGACCCGGACTTGAAGTGCCCCACGGAAATCGGCATCACCGATCGCCGCGAAGCGGAACTCTCGAAGCTGGGCTTCCTGCCGCTGTGCCATTACAAGAACACCGACTATGCCGTGTTCTTCGGGGCCCAGACCTGTCAGAAGCCCAAGAAGTACGACCGGCCCGAAGCGACGGCCAACGCGGCCATCTCGGCCCGCTTGCCGTACATGATGGCCACCTCGCGTTTTGCTCACTACTTGAAGGTGATCGCCCGCGACAAGATCGGCTCGTTCATGGAAGTCGAAAACGTCCAGGACTGGCTCGATCGCTGGGTGGCCAACTACGTCAGCGCCGATCCCAAGCCCAGCGCCGATGCCAAGGCCCGTTACCCGCTGCGTGCGGCCAAGATCGAAGTGAAGGAAGTTCCGGGCGCTCCGGGCTCCTACCACGCGGTCGCCTGGCTGCAGCCGTGGTTGCAGATGGAAGAGCTGACCACCTCGTTGCGGATGGTGGCCAAGATTCCGAAGATGGCCGGCGGCTAAGAAGCTGTTGGATTGATTGGAAACCGGATGCGGGCTCGCGGCGAATTGAAAAGCCGCGAGCCCGTCTTTCCGTCGGGCGCGCCTTCAGGCACGTCTGGTACGTTCTCAATGCGGAGGGGAAATTTGAAATTTGAAATTTGAGATCTCAGATTTCAAATCTCAAATCTCCGATTCCAAACTCTCTTGGGAGCTGACGACCGAGGCATCTCTTACTGGAGGACTGTCGATGAGCGCGGGATCTGCTGAGAATCAGCGTTCCGTCGTCTACTCGCAGCCCACCAGCGAGCCGACGACCCGAGACGAGAAACGCCCGGCGAAGCCGCGCGATGCCGGGGTTCCGCTGTCGAGCCTGGTCTCGCAGGTTCTGGAGGCGACCGAGGCTGGCCCCAGCCCCGCGGCCCAATCGCTCGAACGCTTCCTGACGGCCGAGAATCCGGTACAGGCCCTCGAGGCCTGGTTCCAGACGTCGGTTAAGAATCTCGATGGCGAGGCGATCTCGCGCACGCTGAATCGCGATATCGCCCGCATTGATGCGATTTTGACCAAGCAGGTGAATGTCATCTTGCATCACGAGCGTTTCCAGCAACTGGAAGCCTCGTGGCGCGGACTGCACTACCTGGTCTCGCAGGCGGGGACCCACGAGCACGCTCATATCAAAATCCGCGTGCTGAACCTGCCGTGGAAAGAACTGGCCCGCGACATGGAGCGGGCGATTGAGTTCGACCAGAGCCAGCTCTTCCGCAAGATCTACAACGACGAGTTCGGCACCGCGGGTGGCGAGCCGTTCGGCATGCTGATCGGCGACTACCAGCTCACGCACCGGCCGGCGCCAGGTCACCCGACCAACGACATCGACGTGCTGCAGGCGGTCTCGCAAGTGGCCGCGGCGGCCTTCTGCCCGTTTATAACGGCCGCCGATCCGGCCTTTCTGGGACTCGACAGTTTTACCGAACTCGAACTGCCGCTGAACATGAGCCGCACCTTCGAGCAACTCGAGTACCTGAAGTGGAAGAGCTTCCGCGAGAGCGAAGACGCCCGCTTCGTGGGGCTGGCATTGCCGCAGGTGCTGATGCGCCGCCCGTACGAAGACGGCGACGGGCACTCCGACGGCTTCCGCTTCAAAGAGGATGTCGAGAAGCCCGACCGCAGCCAGTACCTGTGGGGGAACGCAGCCTTTGCCTTTGGCGAAGTAACCATGCGGGCCTTTGCGGAGTGCGGCTGGCTGGCCGACATCCGCGGCTTTCAACGGGGCAAACTGTCGGGCGGAGTGGTCGGCGGGCTGGCGGTCGACTCGTTCGACACGGACAAAGATGGCGTCGCCTTAAAATTCGTCACCGACGGCGTCGTGACCGATGCCTCGGAGAAGGAGCTGGGCGATCTGGGCTTCATTCCGCTCTGTCAGGCCAAGGACACCGAGTTCGCGGCCTTCTACAGCAATCAATCGGCACAGAAGCCCAAGACCTACGACACGCCAGAAGCGACGGTCAACGCCCGCATTTCGAGCATGCTGCAATACATGCTGTGCGTGTCCCGTTTCGCCCACTATTTGAAGGTGATCGGCCGCGACAAAGTAGGAACTTTGGCCGAGGCGCGTGATCTGGAAGACTTCCTGCATCGTTGGCTGCAGAAGTACGTGACCAGCGACGCCGACGCGCCGTTGGAAGTGAAGGCCGAATACCCGCTGCGCGAAGCCAGCGTGCAGGTCCGCGACAAGCCGGGCAAGCCGGGCTGTTATCAATGCGTGATGCACCTGCGGCCGCATTTCCAGTTGGATGACTTGTCGGCTGCGGTGAAATTGACGACCGAACTGGCCCCGCGTTCGGCGGGATAAGACAACGAATGAATCTGAAATCTCAAATTTGAAATTTGAAAGCTCAGATAACGAGTATGCCCCCTCAACTAAATCGACTCACTCCAACCTGAGATTCCTCCCATGCCAAGCGCCAAAGACTATTACGAAGCGGGCAAACTGGCCGACGCCATTGCCGCGATGAACGAAGAGGTCAAGAAGCACCCGACCGACGTCAATCGGCGCGGCTTCCTGTGCGAGTTGCTCTGCTTCGCCGGCGAGATCGAGCGGATCGACAAGCAACTCGACACGATGGGCGATCAAGATCCGCAGGCCATGATGGGGATCGTGCTCTGGCGTCAGTTGGCCCGGGCCGAGATGGCCCGCCAGCAGTTCTTCACCGAAGGCCGCGTTCCCGACTTCCTGGACGGCGTGCCGACCGAAGTCATGAAGCTGCACATGCAGGCTTCGATTCTGGTCCGCGACGGGAAGAATGCCGAAGCACAGGCCCTGCTGGTCGAGGCCGAAGAGAAGCGGCCCCGCGTCAGCGGCATGTGCGACGGGGTGGCCTTCGATGACTTCCGCGACCTGGATGATCTGACCAGCTCATTCTTCGAGGTGCTGACCAGTACCGGCAAGTACTACTGGGTGCCGGTTGAGAAGGTCGAGTCGCTCGACTTCAAGGCGCCCAAGCGGCCGCGCGATCTGTACTGGCGGCAAGTCCACATGGTCGTCCGCGACGAAGGCCCCGATGGCGAAGTCTACATGCCGGTCCTGTACACGGGGTCCGACAAGAAGAAAGACGACGACCAGATCCGACTGGGCCGGGCCACCGATTGGGTTACCGCCGAAGGGGCTCCGGTTCGGGGGTTGGGACAGCGGACTTTCCTGGTCGGGCAAGAGGACAAGCCGGTGCTGTCGCTCAAGGGCGTGACGTTTAACGCCTCGTAGTGCGGGCGGAAACCCAGGGTTGCGACCCGTGCGGCAACCTGGGCTAGGCGATGGAACGTATACGGCGTACCTTGGGTTTGGGGAAGAAAAGAGAATTGAGCGGTCAAGAACTCCGGCCCCTCACCCCGGCCCTCTCCCCAGGGGGGACGAGGGAGTAAGACACGGAAGGCGCAAGCTACTTACGGACAACTGGCATGGCGAAAATCGGCTCCGATCAACTGCTGGTCCCTTCGATCCTCGATCGGCTTATCGATCTCGAGCCGGGCGTGACCAAGGAACTTCCGAAGAACAGCACTCAGGTGCTGCGCGAGATGAAGGAGTCGGTCCGGCGCGATCTCGAGAACCTGCTGAACACGCGTTGGCGATGCGGGGCGATGCCGCCCGATCTCAAGGAGCTGGAGGTCTCACTGGTCAGCTACGGCATTCCCGATTTCACCGGCGTGCGGCTCAGCAATGCCCGCGAGCGCGAGGATTTCCGCCGTACGGTGGAACGGACCATCAAGAATTTCGAGCCGCGATTTAAGACGGTGACGGTCAAGTTTCTCGAGAACGCCAGCGAAACGGACCGCACGCTGCGATTTCGGGTAGATGCCATGCTGTACGCCGAGCCGGCGCCTGAACCGGTGATGTTCGACACGGCCATGGAACCGACCAAAGGCACCTTCTCGGTGAAGGGGAGCGCTCGATGAGCGACCCGCTCCTTCCGTACTACAATCGCGAGCTGGCCTTTATCCGCCGGATGGGTGCGGAGTTTGCCGCCCAAAATCCCAAGATCGCCGGCCGGCTGCGGCTGACCGCCGACAGCAGCGAAGACCCCAACGTCGCTCGCATCATCGAGGGCTTCGCGTATCTGAATGCGCGGATCCGGCACAAGCTGGATGACGACTTCCCAGAAATCACCGACGCTCTGTTGGGCGTGCTCTATCCGCACTACGTGGCCCCCGTACCCTCGATGGCGATCGCGCAGATCGTCTTCGACAAGGCGCAGGCCGAGCTGACCGCGGGCTATCACCTGCCGCGCGATGTGACGATCGAGACCGATCCCATCGAGGGCGATCCCTGCCGCTTCCGCACCTGCTACCCGGTGAAGTTGTGGCCGATCACGGTGGCTTCGGCCAGCATCAAGAGCAGTCCCTTCAGCGCTCCGCAGACCCGCTGGTCGGCCGAAGCGGGGGCCGTCATCCGGCTGGAGATCAAGAGCCTCTCGAAGGAAGTCACCTTCAAGAATCTGCCGTTGGGGTCGTTGCGGTTTTTCCTCAAGGGGCAGCCTCAGCACACCTATCCACTGTACGAGCTGCTGTTCAACAACGTGATGGGAGTGGCCCTGGCCAACTCGCCGCTCGATAAGAACCCGCTGCAGCTCGACAAGCGAGTGATTCAGCCGGTTGGCTTTGATCGCGATCAGGGGATGCTTCCCTATCCGGCCCGTTCGTTTATCGGCTATCGGCTGCTGACTGAGTTCTTCGCGTTTCCCGAGAAGTTCCTGTTCTTCGATCTGGCTGGGCTCGATCGCAAAAATCTGTCGAACCTCGGCTCGACGATGGACGTCTACTTCTTCCTGAATCGGGCCATGCCCGACCTGGACCAGAACGTCACGGCCGACACTTTCCGGCTGGGCTGCACGCCGATTGTGAATCTGTTTCAGCAGAGGGCGGAGCCGATCCAACTGACGCAGACCGAGACGGAATACCGGGTCGTGCCCGACGCCCGCCGGCCGCTGGCGACCGAGATCTACTCGGTGGACCGCGTCACGGCCACCAGTCCCGACGGCGAAACGCTGGAGTACCAGCCTTTCTATTCGTTCAAGCACGGGGTCGATCAACGGGCACAGCGCACGTTCTGGACTCCTTCGCGGCGCCCCGCCCGCTCGCGCGACGGTAAACTTGACTACGGGACCGAGGTCTACCTGTCGCTGGTCGACCTGGATTTCAACCCGTCGAAGGCGCCCGACTGGATCCTGGATGTCGAGACAACCTGTCTGAGCCGAGACCTGCCGCGTCGGCTTCCCTTCGGCGGAGATCAGCCCCGGCTGAGTCTGTCGCAGGGCGGACCTGTCGAGAAGGTGCTTTGCCTGACACCGCCGGGCGCCACGTTCCGGCCGGTTCTGCGGCGCGGGGCCTTGTGGCGATTGATCTCGCATCTGTCTCTGGGCCATCTGTCGATGGTCGAAGAAGGAGGCGCCGACGCGCTCAAGGAGATCTTGAAGCTCTACGACTTCGCCGACGCCGAAGGAACCCGGGCCACGATTGACGGCATCCTGGCGGTCAAGAGCCGGCGCGTCGTTGGCCCGGCTGGCGGACGCGCGGGGGGAGTCTTCTGCCGTGGGGTGGAAGTGACCGTCGACTTCGACGAGACCAAGTATGTCGGCAGCGGCCTGTTCCTGTTCGCGGCGGTGCTGGAGCGATTCTTCGGCCTGTACTGCTCGGTGAACTCGTTCTCGAAGATGATCGCCCGGACGAAACAGCGTGAGGGAGAGTTGCATCGATGGGCCCCCCGAGCGGGAGAAAAGGTACTGCTCTGATCGAGCGGTTGTTCCGCGAGGGACATCGTTTCGATTTCTTTCAAGCCGTGCGAATCCTGGAGCGTCACTTCCAGGGGCTGGCCCTTGGTGACGCGCGCTTCGAGCGGCAGTCTGTCGGACACGACTTCGATCCCAAGCAGGAAGTGGTCCGCTTCAAGGCGCTGCCGGCGCACAGCTTTGCGGCGGCTTCGATCGCCCAGGTTCGCAAGGGGCCGGCCACCGCGCTCGGCGCGATGCCGCCTGCGGAGTTCACCGTTCCCGATCCGGTCGATCCGCAGGTCGAGATGGTCGTGTCCTTCATGGGGCTGACCGGTCCGTCGGGCGTGCTGCCGCAGCACTTCACCACGCTTTTGCTCACGCGGGTCCGCGACAAGGACTTCGCCCTGCGCGACTTCTTTGACCTGTTCAATCACCGACTGATCTCTTTGTTCTGCCGCGCGTGGGAGAAGTACCGCTTCCCGCTGGCCTACGAACGAGCCCAGCGTGCCGGTGGCGAAGAAGACCTGTTCACCACGTGCCTTTATTCACTCGTCGGTATGGCCGGCTCCAAGCTGCGCAAGCGGCAGGTAGTGAGCGACGAGACCTACCTATATTACGCGGGGCACTACTCGCACTTTCCGCGCTCGGCGGTCAGTCTCGAGTGCCTGCTGCAGGACTACTTCGAACTGGCGACGCAGGTGGAGCAGTTTCAAGGGCAGTGGCTGTATCTGAACAGCGAGGACTGTTCGCGCACGCCGACCCGCGACCTGCCCGAAGGAGTGAACTGCCAGTTGGGAGTGAACCTGATCGTGGGCTCGCGGGTGTGGGATGTGCAAAGCAAACTGCGGATCAAGCTGGGGCCGCTCGACTACAACGAGTTCCGCAAGTTCATGCCGACGGGCGATTCGCTGCGGCCGATCTGCCAGTTAACGCGCTCGTACGTGGGGCCCGAGTTCGATTTCGATGTCCACCCGGTCCTGAAGGGTCCCGAAGTCCCCTGGTGTCAGTTGGGTGCCGGCGCGGGCGGGGGTGCTTACCTGGGATGGAACACCTGGGTGCGGTCGGCGCCGTTTGCGAAGGACGTGACGGACGCGGTGTTTAGTTTGGAAGACGAGTAGAGCCCCCGACCCCGGAGGGGTCCAAGCCATTAGCCGGGGGTAAGCGAAGCGACACCCCCGGAAAGCATCGCCTGAGAACCCATTCGACGCCGAAGGTGTCGCAGCCTGCATTTGACGGGAAATGCTATGACCCCTTCGGGGTCAGGATCAAATGCTTCGCCGCATACCGGGGGTGGCGCTTCGCTGCCCCCCGGCTAATGGCTTGGACCCCTCCGGGGTCGGCCGCGCGCGAAGACCCACCGAATCAGAATTGGCGGATTACGCCATCGTTTCAACGCGGCGCTCGCGCCGCGTGGCGGCCTACTTACCGAGTTCGATCGTCAGCGCTGCCTGCCAACCGAGCCGGATCTCGACGCCCGATCGCGGCAACGTGTCGAGCAGAAACTTCGCCAGCGGGGCGACCACCAGCCGCTCGATGGTGCGCTGCAGCGGACGCGCGCCGAAGCGGGGGTCGCAACCGACCTGCGCCAGGTGCTCCACCAGCCCATCGCTCCAGACCAGCCGCCAGTCGCCGCGCATCAGCCCTTCGCGCCGGGCGACTTCGCTTAGCTCCTTGCGCGTCACGGCCAGAATCGTGTCGTGCTCCAGCGGCAGGAAGGAGACGACTCCGTCCAGGCGATTGAAGAACTCCGGACGGAAGAACTGCTCGGCGGCCGTGGCATAGGGCGGGGCCGCACCACGCTCGAAGCCGACCGGCGCGTTGCGTTGGGCACCCAGGTTCGAGGTCATGATCAGGATCGTGCTGCGAAAGTCAGTGGTCCGCCCGTAACGGTCGGTCAAGCGTCCTTCGTCGAAGACACCCAGCAGCACGTCAAAGACCTCGGGCGCGGCCTTTTCGATCTCGTCGAGCAAGATCACCGACAACGGCTGCTGGCGCACGCGGCGGACCAGCTCGCCCGGCTCGCCGTCGGGTGGGCCGAGCAGACGCTCGGCCGCGCCGTAGCCCGCATATTCGCTCATGTCCAGGCGGACCATGCGGTCCCCTTTGTGGCCATGCCCGAAGAAGAACGCCGCCAGGGCCTTGGCCAGTTCGGTCTTGCCGACGCCGGTCGGGCCGCAGAAGAGCAGCACGCCCAAGGGTCGGCGGGGGTCGTTCACGCCGGCTTTGAAGGTGGTCACCAGGCGCGCCGCAGCGCGGCAGGCGTCGTCCTGCCCAATCACCTGCTTGTGGAAGGTGCGGAAGACTTCGTCGTTCGAGAGTGTCACGTCGTCGCGCAGAAAGATCTCCGGCAGTCCGGTCTGCTCGACGAAAAGGTCGATGACGTCCTTCTGGAGGATTTCGTTGGCTTCGCGGCGGCCGGCTCGTTCGAACAGCTCGTTTAAGAATGGCCCGATGCGGCCTGGGAAAGTTTGATAGGGCAGGAACCGTCGGAAAAGCTGATAAACCAGCTCGCCCGCCCCGCGCTCCAGGTCGCTGGCATACGTCTGCTTGAGCCCTCCGGCCAGTCGATCGATCACCGCCAGAGCGCTGTTGCGGGCGAGCGGCGCGACATGCACGATCTGGAACAGATCGGCCAGGCCGGGGAGCAACCGCCGGCAGGCCAACAGCTCGGCCGGCGTAACTTCGGCCACAGCCTGCAGCTCGCCTCGCTGGAGATAGGGCATCAGGAAGGCGGCCACGCTGGCCAGCGGTTCTCGTCCGCCGGTGCGAATCAGGTCCAGCAAGTTCTCGAGACAGAGAATGCCACGGATGTCGGATAGTTCGCTGATGACTTCCTCAACCCGCTCCTCCCACTGCCCCAGGTACTGCATGCCGGCGATCAGCCTGGCGGCGCTGGTGGACCAGAAGCGGCGCGTGGGAAGCGGTCCGGAATCCTCGTGCAGAAGTTCGTCCTCCTTGGCGCCGAAGATCGCACGCTGGATCTGTTCGTCGTGCCAGCGTTTCTCGAGAGCGCGCACGGCCTCGACCAACAGCGTGGTCTTGCCGACGCCAGACTCGCCGACCAGCAGCACGTTGTTCTGCCGTTTCTCGAAGCGGGTCGAAAGCTCGGTCGCTTCGCGCTCGCGCTCCCAGGCTCGGGCGTATTGCTTGCGAACCGCGCGGTCGCCCAACGGTTCGGCCACCGACGCCAGCGTGGCGGTATCGGGAGTTGCCTCTTTGCCAGGGGGGCGCGGCTTGAGACGGACCACGACTTCGTCGAGACGCACGTTGGCTGGGGGCAGGAACCGCGAAATATCGCGCGGCGTGGCTCCGCCCATCGCCAGTTGCACATAACGAGTGGCCAGATCGCGAAGGTCGGCCGGGTCATGGAACGAAAAGCGAATGCCCCACATCGGCAGCGAGGCCACCAGCAGCCCGGCTTCCTGCCGGCCGTGAACGACATGCACGCGTACCGGCAGCGACGACGCGCAGGGGTGGACGCGTTCTTCGATCTTGTACTCGCCGCGCAGTGGGATCTTGAGCGTGATCAACTGCGGATCGAGGAAGTCGGGGCGGGGAAACTCGTGGGGCTGCTCGTAGCGCCAGCGCAGGAAGTCTTCAACTTCTTCGATCGCGGCTTGCGCGGTGGGGCGAATGGCGGTGATCTCGTGCGCGGGATCGACCACCGTGGCGGTATGCTGCCCGCCAGCGTCTTGCCAAAGGCAGATGGGTACGCGAAAGGTTTCCATGGATGGCCAAGGTACAGAAAGCGACTGGCGGAATCGAGCGAAATCCTGTCCGTGTAGACAGCCGTCCGGCGAGAAAGGTTCCGGCTATTCCTCTCGGGGCAATGCCGGGGAATGCCGGCGATACTCGGCCAGCGTAACGCCGAAGTGCGATTTGAAGAGCGTCGCCAGGTGCTGCAGGTAGGCGTATCCCGAGCGGTGCGCGATGGCGGCCAGTGAGAGATCGGTCTGCGTGAGCAGTTCCTTGACTCGCTCCAGTTGGAGGCGCGTGATCTCGGCGCCGGGGGTGCGTCCGATGGCCGCTTTCAGCCGGCGTTCGAGGGCGCTGCGCGAAAGGGGCACATGCGCCAGCACGTCGGCCACGCCGATCCCCTTCACGGCGTTCGCCCGGATGAATCGCAACGCCTGGGCCAGCTCGCGGTCTTCCATGGCCAGCATGTCGGTCGAAGGACGCGGGACCACGCGGACCGCGCAGGTGTAGAGCGTGCGCTCGGCGACCCGCTTGCCGCGCATGTGGCGATCGAGCAGAGCCGCCGCCGCGTAGCCGACCTGCTCGTGATCGACCCAGATGCTGCTCAAGGCCGGGTTGGCCAACTCGCAGAGGACCTCGTCGTCGTCGACGCGCAGCACGGCCACTTCATCCGGCACACGCAGCCCGGCCAGTCGACAGCCTTCCAACACTTGCTGCGCACGGGGATCGTGACAGGCCAGCACGCCCAGCGGTTTGGGGAGTTCCTTGAGCCAACGTGCGATGGCGGCCTGTTCGTAGCCCCAGGTGCCTGCCGACTGCCGGTGTCGATTGCCATGAAAGCGGTGAACCGTGCCGCCGACTTCGGCCACGGACTTCTCGAACAGCTCCGCCCGTTCGTCCATGGTGGAGTTTTGTCCGAGCGGCAGCCCGCAGAAGGCCAGGTGCTTGAGCCCACAGCCGCGCAGGTGATCGACTGCGGCAGCCACGATGGGACGGTTGTCGACGATCAAATGTGGAAAGCCCATGCCGACCCGATTGAAGGCGAGGTCGATCACCGGGGTCTTGAGCCGGGCGAGAAGCTCCGCAGTCCGCAGGTTGTGAATGCGGGCGATGATGGCGTCTCCCTGCCAGTGCAGCAGCCAGCGGGGCGGAGCATCGGTCCGGCCGTGCGGGCGGAAGAGGACATCCCAGGGGCCCTCCTCGCGCTGATAGCGCAGGATGCCGCGCAGCGCCCGGCGTCCGAAGACGTAGGTCGTCTCCATCAGCACGGCGACGCGGGGGACCTCGGGCACACTTGTTCCTTGGGGCATGACGGCCATCCTAATCAGAAGGAAGGGCGATGCGGAGGGGCTGGCCGGCAGAATGAAGCGCGGGTGGGAGAGGGAGAGTTGGTGAGAATGCAACGAGGCGGAGCCTCGGGGTAGTGTGGTGCCCAGGCGGAGCCTGGGACCAAGAGAGAAGAGAAGGGGGCGAGTGAAAGAATGCTTGCCCCTCACCCCGGCCCTCTCCCCAGTGGGGCGAGGGAGGAAGAGAGCTACTTGGCGGGCACCGGCGGGTAGAGATGGGCCTGTGGGATGTGCTCAATCCACTGGCTCGGACTCTCCCACGAGAGGTGCATCTCGGGGGCCTTCTCAAGCCGCTTCCATTCCAGCTTGATGGGGACTCGCTGGCCCGAATTCAACACGACAGGCTTGGCGAACTGCTTGCCTCCTTTATCCCAGGCGTCGAGAACCAGCTTACCGTCCACCCACAGACGCGAACCCCCGTTGGTGTAGACGACCAGCGTGTAGGGCTCGCTGAAGCGGGGCTCGAGTTGCCCGACCCATCGGGCGGCTTTGGGAGGGCCGCCTGGCCAGGCGCGGCGGGCCTCGGCCGCTTCGAACCAGATCTGCTTATCGATACGGGTCCCGACGGGGCGGGCCGGCGCGGCCTCGTCGAGCGGCGACGGCTTCTTCTTGTTGGGCGAGTCGAGCAGGTCTTCCAGCTCCTTCTCTTCGGCCCGCTTCTTGGTATCGGCAGGATCGTTGACCGCCAGCAGTTGCTCCTCAGCGGAGAACGATTCTCCTTGCAGGCCCGTTCCCACAGCCTGAGCCGGCTTGGTCTCTTTAACCAGCGTGATCGTTCCTGTCTGGCGCTGGAGCTTGTCGAGCCCGTGCACACGGTAGACAGGGACGTTGTTCCAGCCGGCTCCCATAAAGAGGGCTTCGCCGGAGTCGCGCTGGAAGAGCGCGCCGCCCACCAGCAGGTCGTATTGGAAGAAGGCGAGGTTGTCGAATTCGTCGCCGCGGCTCCGGTCGGCTCGCCACCAGGCATAGGCTCGCGCAGGGAGACCGTCGTCCGCGCGGGCATCCAGCAATTGCCCGACGAAGAGGCCATCGGTGGTCCAGAAGTGACAGGGGACGGCCGCGTAGTCGGCAATGCCGACACAGTCGTGCGCGAAACCAGCCACGCCCACGGGCAAGTGCGTGGTGCCGCGCAGGCCGCCGATGCGGGCGGCATGCAGGCCGACTCGCCACTCCAACTCTCCCGACTTGTTGTACTTGGCGAAGCCTGTGCGATCAGTCAGGGTGCTCGGCCATCCGAAGCCGTGGCTGTGCTCGCTATCGAGCCCGGCAGCGAAGCCATCTCCGCCGCCACTTAGCAGCTGATAGATGTCCCCTTGGCGTCCATCGACCCGCAAAGCGCGTGAGCCTCGGAAATTGGTGGCGGGGCCGTTTGTGGTCGGGCTGGCCCAGTCCCAGATGGGGTTCCCCGTGGCGGTGCGGCCGACGGGCGCTCGTGCCGCGTAGGCGATGTTTTTTTCATCGGGCTTGGCCGACCAGATCCGCAGGGCGTCGTCGAGCCACGAGCAACCGGCGCCGGCGTTCACGGCATGAACGCCGGGCGGTGCGAGCCGGACTTCGGCGGCCTGCATTCGATAGTCTCCGTTGGCATCGGCCCAGGTGAACTGGCTGTAGTTCTTCCGCTCCGGGCGTTTGGACAAGCCGGGGGAGACCGTCTCGAGCGCCTCGACCCAGACGGACGAAAGCTTCTCGACGGGCAGATCCTCGGCACCGTCGCGGCCCCCTTCATTGCGCCCCATGGCGGCAACGGGCTGCAGCCGGCCGGCCTCTTCGTCCACCTTGAGGAGCAGGCCGGAGTGGCCATCGGACCAGAGATAGGTCTCGCTTTTGCCGTCGCCGTCGAGATCGGCCCGCATGGGTGTCATATGCCGGGTCATCTTGTTGGTCGAGAGCCAGAAAGAATCGAGCCCGGCCGCCCACGGATAGCAGGCCCGAACCGTGTGCTGCCGGCGGTCGTAGTCGACCTCGACCTGCATCACCCAGCCCCATTGGCTGTCCATCCAGACAAGCTTGGGATCGACCGGGTCGGGCACTGCGGCGGTATAGAATTGCTGCCCACCGTACCACTCCTTCAGCAGCTTGCCGTCGCGATCGAAATGGGCGGTGCGGCGAGGGGCCGACATGGCCTCGACAATGACGAAGCCGCCGTGTGCGTCGCTGGCGATGTCCTCGACGCCCAGGAAGTTCTCGGAGCGATAGAGGCCGGCCTGCCGCCCTCCGGCCCTGCCATAGGTCGCCTTCAAAGCGCCGGAGAGGTCGTAGCGCTCGATCTGGTGGCTCTTGCCGTGCTCGACGATCAGAAAGCTCTGCCGTCCGGCATCGACGGCGATGCAGATCGCCGCGGGGAGAGGTTCCGTGATCCGTTTCGCTTCGCGGGTCTTGCGCGAGACCTGATAGACCTGCTTGCCGGCCAGCACCAGTGCCGTGTCGGCATCCAGCAGGTCCAGGTCTAGTAGCGTGGCCGTCGGATCTTGCTCGCGCAGGTCCTCCATGACGGGCATCGGCACCTGATCCAGAATCTTGCCCGTGGCCGGATCGATCCAGGCCACCAGATCCGCACCCGGATAGACGACCGCCACCGCGCCATCACGGGCGGCGATGCGAGTGGGAATGGCGATGACCCCCATCGATTCGACACGCCATTTGCCAGGAATCTTGGGTTTGAACGTGATCGGTAGTTTCGACGTCTTCACGGTGAAGGTTGACGGGTGGCGATAAACCTCGGGAATGGTCTGCGTGGTTCGCTTGCCGGCATCCGCGGCCCCCAACTCTCCTTGACGATCCACCATCGTCACCCACAGCGGGGCGGAGAACTCCTGGTCATCGCCCACGGTCGCCCGCAACAGGTAGGTGCCGTTGGGGACGGCGAACTCGACTCTTTGCTCGCGGGCGTCGGTCAGGGGGACTTCCCCCAAGGGACGAGCGGGAAGCCAGAGGGGAATCCGCTGAGCCTCGCGCTTGCCGGTCGCGCCGTCGTAGTTGTAAAGGAAGCCGTTGGTGTGCAGCATTAGCACCCGCTTGCCGTGGGCGACCAGATCAGCAGCTCCTTGGGCCGGTTCGATCTGCGAGGCGGGCCAGCGATACGTGCCGTCGAAGTTCACTTTGCAAAGGAGCGGCGCGCCTTCCGGGTGTCCGGCCGCGATGATTCCGTCTTCGTCGACCGCCACCGCATTGGGCCCGCCATGTTGGCCGATCCAGTGATGGATGCCGACGCTGGTGCCGAGCGATAGCAGATACTCGGCCCGCACGCCGGGGCCGCTGGCCAGCCGCCAGTGGTACTCACCGGCGGGCGCGGGGCGGCCCTCGCGGTCCAAGCCGTCCCACGCGATCGTGTGGGGGCCGGCCGTCTGCGGTTCGGCATTCAACAGCGTGCGAATCTGGCGGCCCGCTCCGTCGTAGATCGCCAGCGACACTTTGCCGTCGGCGGGCAAGGTGTACTCGCACGAAATCGACGGCGGTGCTTCGCCCCTGGCCTCGGCATTGCCTAGCAACAGCAGGAGCGACCACACGCACATGGCAGTTCGAGAACGCAGTATCGACATAGAAAATTCTCGGGTGCGGTGCGGCGGTGAACGCGGATCGGCTAGCGGGCAATTTCGATCGAATCGAGCTTGCCGTCGACGATGTTCTCTTGAGCGATCGAGAGAACATGCACACCGGCCGGCAGCGTGACTTCGCCGCTTAGCTCCGTCACGACCTCTTCAACCGCGGTCTTGGGTTTCAGGCCGGCCGACGAACTGGCTAGCTCCAGCGGAACTTCGACCTGGGCGGCCTGTGATTTGTCCATGCGGCCCAGGGGTTGGCCCGCCAGCAGCACCGCAAAGGCCGGCGGCAACCGCTTCTTGGGGACGAGCTTTTCGCGAAGCTCGATGATGTCCTCCCACTGCGCCTGCCAGCAAGGTTTGCGATCGCTGTAGCGGAAGACGCCGCGTGCCACGATGCGATGCTTGCCCGGCTCCTTCACTTCAATCACCAGTTTAATGGCGTCGCTGAACCGCAGGTCGGGGACCAGCATGCCCGCGGTTGCTGAGTCAACCCATTGATCGCCGTCGCGGACCTGAATGGAGAACTGCTTGGGCTCGAACTTGGCTGGGACGACGACGGGCACGGTCGGCTTGACCTCGGCGCGGGCGACAGGGCCGGCCGGGGGAAGTTCGCCGGGGAACTTGATGGCGAACGGTTGCGGCGCCTGACGGACTTCGAGCCCGCGCTGGGTAAGCCCGCTGGCTTGGACCAGAGCCGGCGAGGGACCGATATGGTGGCCACGCCACAATTCGCTCTTTACCTGGCGGATCGGGGGCATCAGGCGGTCAGCCGGGAGCTTTGCCAGGGTCTGCGCGGCGGCGGTCAGCCCTTCGATGTCGTTGGCTCGCAGCACGACGGTGGTTGCCTTGGGGCTGAAGGCCCAGGCGACTCCCTCCACGATCGCCCGCTTGGGGCCGGGAAACGTGGCGGTGATTTTGGGCCACAGTATGCCGGCCGTCGCGAGGGATTCGGCCATGGGGTTGTCTTTGGTTTCGCCAGCCAGATCGAGCAGCACCAACGGACGGGGGTAGTGCCAGCCACTGACCGCTGCGAACCAATCGTTGTGGTTGGTCGTCTCGCGCTTGATACGGCCGAAGAGTTCGCCCGCTTCGACATGGCGGTTCTCGGCCGTCTGCGGCTCGTCCAGGGCATAGGTCAGCCAATAGTTGCCGATCTGCGGCCGGAGTTGAATTTCCACCTCGACCCCGCGCGCGGCCAGGATTTTCTTGACCTCTTCGGCCACAGGAAGCAGCTTGTCGGCCGCCGGCGAGTCGAAGATCGGCAGCACCACGCGCGAGCCCTTGGCCAGCGCGACTTCGATGAGGTCGCGCTCGCGGACCAGCACTCCTTCGAGCGCGGCCGCGGACGGAGCGGTTTCCTTCGCGGTCACCGTGATCGGTAACGTCGCGAGTTGGCCGTTGAGCTGGGAACGGATCGAGAGCTTCCAGGCTCCTGCAGGGGCGTTGGAGGGGAGCGGGATGGCGGTCTCGAAGCGGCCTTCGCGATCGGTGGAGCGATACCACTCGACCGCCACTTCGCCGTCGGGGCGAGCGAGCGAAAGAACCAGCGGCATCACGGCCAAGATCACCGCGTTCTTGTCATCCAGAAAGCGGGCTGCCGCAGTCAGCGTCTCCCCCGCGGATAGCTCCTGGTTGGCGGACAGCTCCATCTTGGACAAGGGCTTCGCCAACACGGCATAGACTCGGGCCGTGGTGTGGCTCAACTCGCAGTCGATGGGGGCCATCCGACCCAAAGGCTTCTCGTCTGTGCAATCGAAGAGCCACTCCCCGGCGAAGTCGCCGGCTCCCTGGGCCCGCTTGACGGGGGTCAGCCGTTCGCGGATCTGTGTCCAGTCAGCTTGCGACTTGATCATCGAGTCATTCACGGCCACCACGTACTTCGCATCGTGGCCGGCATCGATCTGCATCAGCGTCACCTGGGCTTCGGCCCCCTTCTCCGAGGCGAACAACCCCCGACCGGCGTCCCCCAGCGCGGCCGCCAAGATGGGGGCCAGCGTGCGATGCCAGTCGGCAGCCAGCAAGGCGTCGTTCGATCCGGCCGGGATGTTCGGCACGCCCCAATTGTGCGGCTTGCCCAGCTGGGAGAAGGCAAACGCATGCTCAATTTTCTTCGCGCCGGTCAAAGAGACGCTGGTGTTGCCGTCGACGAGCAGTAGCCCGCCGTCGGCGGTGAACTTCTCGAGCGAGGTCACGACGGGGGAAGGGAGCGCGAACGTCTGCCCCGCGATCAGGATCGTCTTGAGCTTCAGATCCCCCTGCTTGGCCAGTTCTTCTTCGGTGACGAACCGCGGGGTGTAGCCCAGCCGCGCCAGGGTCACAAACGCCTGGTAGGGGGCGGTTCCATAGCCCATGGCGATGTGCTGTCGCTGGTACTGACTCTTCGAGAACAGAATGCCGACGCCATGGTCGCCGCGCCCCTGGACAGCCAGCGCCGCGAAGCGATCGAGGAACTCCTTGCCTGCCAGAACGTCAGCGCCGCCGGCGTGTCCTTTCACGGCATCCCAGCGTGAGTGGGCGTTCATGCCGCCAAACAGATTGCTGAAACCTTCGAGCGCGAAGCCGATGCCGGAGACTCCATAAGCCAGCCCATGACCGGCGACCCGCACGAACTTGCCCGGCACCTCCGCCCGCGAATGAACCGGCCCGAAGGTATTGCTGAGCCAGGTCTGCTTACCATTGCGGTGCATATCGAGCAGTCCAGCCGTGAACAGCCATTGATAGGCATAGTCGGGTCCGCCCACCTGGTCGTTCCAGGTGCTTTGGTACTGCAGATCGAGCGACTCGTAGGCCGACGGGAAGTACTGACCAAAGCGGACCGGGGCGTGATCGACCTGCACGCTGGCGGTCTGTCGCAGGGCCGGATCGAACTGCTTGACCTGCTGCGACAGCGTGCCGTAGGCCTCGCGGTAACGATCCATCAGAAAGCCTGACCAGGCGTCGAGACGCTTCTCGAACTCGGCCCGCTCGGCATCGCCCTGAGGCTTGGTGTGGGCGGCAATCTCGTGCAGCCAGCGGCGCGTCGGCAGATCAATGGCCGTGGCGAACTCGGGTCGTTTGATGGCCAGCAGATAGGCGATGTACTCCGATTCCTTGACCGCGGCCATGCCGGTCCGCTTCTGGAACTCCTCGCAAAGCTGCTGGTCGATCGCCCCCAGGTACTTGCGCAAAGCCTCGGTCTTGTTGCCCCAACCCCAATAGGTCAGCAGTCCCCGTCGGTTGCCGATCGCGTAACCGGTGGTGTCCCAGCCCAGGCAGAAGCCACCGAAGTTGGGATAGCGACTGTTGGCCTGCGCGGCCAGCACCAGCCGCTGACTCATCGAACTGAGTTCGCGGGGGTCAGTTCCCACGGGGAAGAAGCTGGTCGGTCGTGTGTCGGGGTTCGCCAGGGCCATGGCGCCTCCGCGCGCGGCTACGTCCAACCACTCCATCTGTCCGACGTCGGCCGCTCCCATGGCAACAAAGCACGACACGCCCGAGGCACGCACTCCATCGGCGACCGTCTGCGCTTGCTTCTCGCGGAAGGACCTGAGGGCCTCGGGGTCCAGCTTCTGGGGAGGATTGGGCAGGTGGAGCGACGTTTCGTCCTGCATCGATCCGGCCGAGCGGCGCGCGGAGGTAACTAGCCGTAGCACGCCTGTTTCCTTGCCGTTCAACTTCAAGAGATAGTCGCCCGCGGCCAGCCGGGCGGTATCGAGCAGAATGGCCGAACTCGCCCCCGTGTAGAACAAGCGCGTGCCATCGGCATGAACTCCCTCCAGCTTGAAATCGGTCCCTTCGCCCAGATCGAGGGGAACCACTTCGCCCACGAAGTAGGTCGTTCGCTCCGACGGAAAATTGAAGACAGCGGGTGCTGGCTTAGCTGGTGCAGGCTCGGCGGCGAAACTCACGGGGCTGGCGAACATCGCGAGCCCCAGTAACACGCCGTAAACACGAACTCGAAGCGAAGAACTCGTCATTGCACGCAATCTCCCACCACGCCTGGGAACCGAAGACTCGGAGACGTATGCGGGACGACCCACAAACATCATCACCCACGATATCGCGGGCTGCGCGCGGCGTCATTCATCAATTGCGTAAAAACATTACGGTTTTGCGGCGAAGCTCCGGCTTGGTACTGCGGCTCGCGGCACCGCATCAGCGGGCCGGCAACAACTGGCCCGTGACCTGGCCAAAGCCGACCCGGTAGCCATCACCCTGGCACCAGCCGGTCATCGTCACGCGGTCGCCATCTTCCAGGAATCGACGCGTACCGCCGGCGGCCAGGTCCAGGGGTTCGCGGCCTCCCATGGTTCGCTCCAACAGGCAGCCCCGCGATTCAGGCGTGGGTCCGCTGATGGTCCCTGTCCCCAGCAGATCGCCGGGTCGCAGATTGCAGCCGTTGACCGTGTGGTGAGCGATCTGCTGGCTCATGCTCCAGTAGAGGTGCCGAGCGTTCGACTGCGTGACCAGCGTGCTCTCGGCGGCTCCTTCGGGCGAGAGCCGGACTTCAAGCTGAATGTCGAACGCGGCCGGACCCGTCCGTTGCAGATAGTCGAGCACCGGCGGGTCCTGAGTTTCTCCTTCGACACGGAAGGGCTCCAGGGCCTCGAGCGGCACGACCCAGGGAGAGATTGACGTGGCAAAGTTCTTGGCCAGGAACGGACCGAGCGGGGCGTATTCCCATTTCTGCAGATCGCGGGCACTCCAGTCGTTCATCAGGACCACGCCGAAGATCTGATCCTCGGCTTGGTCGATGGGGACCGACTCGCCCAGGCGGTTTCCCGGGCCGATGAAGCAGGCCATCTCCAGTTCGAAGTCGACATTGCGACTGGGACCGTATGAAGGAGTTGCGGCCATGTCGGACTTGGTTTGCCCCTGGGGGCGGCGGAAGTCGGTACCGCTCAGCATCACGGACGAGCTGCGCCCATGGTAGGCGATCGGCAGATGCAGCCAGTTGGGGGGCAAGGCGTTCTCGGGGCCGCGGAGCATCGTGCCTACATTCGAGGCGTGATACTTCGAGGAATAGAAGTCGGTGTAGTCGCCGATCGCCGCCGGCATCAGCATCTCGCAATCGGCAGCCGGAAGGAGCGCCCGCTTGCGCAAGGTCTCGTCGTCGCGAAGCGTCGGCTCGTTGGCAGACAAGAGCGAACTGATCTGCGCCCGGACTTCGCGCCAGGCCGCGCGTCCGCACTCCATCAACGGATTTAGTGTGGGGCGGGCAAAAACTTTCGGGACCGACAGGCTGGCCACGTCGAGCAGGCCGAGTTCTTCGAGCAGTGCGAGATCGAGCACGTAAGACCCGATCGCTGTGCCGACGCGTGCGGGGCCTTTGCCGTGGCGAAAAACGCCCCAGGGGAGGTTCTGAATCGGAAAGTGCGACTCCGCGGCAACGTCGATGAAACTGCGCAGGGCCGGATCGTTGGGAGAGTTCATGGTGCGCTCGCGTCCCCTGGCTTGCCGATTGGATGGATACCTGCTTCGGTCACCCACAACTTAGAGCGTTGCAAAACACTTCGCGCTCTTCAGTTGGACGTACTCATAAAAGACTTTGCTCACGCAATCGACGCAATATTCCGAATGCCCTGTCGTGCATGCGCGAAGTGGTCTTGAGCACGATGGACACACTTCGGGAAGGCTGATGTCTGCGTTCGCCCACCGCACAACAGCCAAGCGCGACAGGGCGATCAGCTGCCATAGGAGTGCCGCCAATCGATTACGAATCTCTTGTTTGTTTCTATATCGCTCGAGATTCAGTGCCTGAAGCGACCGACAAATCGTCCGGCAGCGACCGAGCAGCTCGGCGCGTTTGCCCGGAAGCGAAATAGTCATCTCATCAGCGGTATGGCACAACTCGCGGAGTAACGAGTCTGCTCGAAACACATAGTCAGGCGTGGCAGAAACTCCCATCGGATGCTACTTCTTCGCCTGGACCTTGGCCTTCGCCAGTTCGGCATTCTCCGCCTTTAAACCTTCCACGGCCCGATGGGCTATCTCCTGCAGAAAGCGGACGTCCTCTTTCGGCAGATTCGGCGGCGCGAACTTGTTGCCCACTACGCTTCGGTCGAACAGGAACTCGAAGAAGACACAGGCCCCCAGGTAGCTTCCCCAGGCGTTGGCGTGATGCCCGTCCATCGCCAGGACCGGTTTGCCTTCTTTGTCTTTGCTCCAACTCCAACCGGTATGCAACGAGTGCGTCTGATCGGGCAGCCTTTTGGGCTCGGCCCCGGCGAAGTCGAACTTGGCATCGGGCTTGAAGCCCCACTGCGGGTCGCTGTCGGCCAGATGAAACGCGTCCCCCACCGGGATGCGACGGACGCCCAACTCTTGGGCTATCGTGCGGTAGGCCGAGTTCAGCCCGGCGTACATTTCCTCGCGCGTCCTGGGCTCCCCCGCCTTGGCGGCGCGGGCCGTTTGGGGAGCGAAACGCCGGTCGTCGCTGCGGTAGGCCCAGGTCTGGTGCAGCACCACTTCGCTTTGGGGCGCATGCTGACGGATGAAGTCGCAGAGCTGCTTGGCGCTGGGGCGGTAGGTCTCGACGTTGTGACTGCGGATGCTGGCCTGCTGGATGGTGATCACATCCCAAGGCTCGGCCTTGAGTTCTTCGAGCAGGCTCTTGCCGCTGTCGTACCGCCCGGCCTTGTCGGCGGGATCCTTGGCGTGCTTTTCGACGCGCTCCCAGTGCTGGGCGAATCCGCTGCCGCCAATCACGCAACGATGGTGAATCAGCGTCTGCCCATCGGCCTTGACGATGCCATCCAGCAAGTTCGTGGCGTTCTGCGAGAAGCTGTTTCCGACCGTAAGCAGCCGGACTGTCTTGCCAGGGGCGCCTTGGGCAGGCAGGTCCTGGGCCCGGCTCGGCGAACCCGCCATCAGCCAGCCGGCCACCAGCAGGATCATCGGCACGCTGCCGCGCAACATGAATCGTAAGGACATGCGATCTTCCTGTAAGGAGTCTGGAACCAGGCAGCAGTTTCAAGCGGCGGGTTGGCGGTTTGGAATCACGCCCGCCTACTTTGTCTCCCCGCTTTCCTTCTTGAAAAGATCCGTAAAGTCCCTTCGCTTCACCACTTCTTTCCCGTCTTCGTCCCACTCCTTGCTCTTGCCGGCCGGCTTGCCCGCTGCAAACAGGCACTCGAGCTTTTTTTGCCCGTTGGGATGGTAGGCGACCCACAAGCCTTCCTGCTTGTCCTGCTTATAGGTCCCCTCGGCGCGCCGCTCTCCATTGGGATGATAGCGCAGAAACTTGCCGTTCTTTTGATCGTCGCGATAGGTGGCCTCGGTGTCCTTGCCCCCTTGTTCGTTGTACAGAACGAACGCGCCGGCCTTTTTGCCGTTCACATAGTTCCCCTCGTTGATCTTCTTGCCGTCCTTGCCCTCGCTGGTCCAGTTTCCGTCACGGACTCCCATCTTGTAGTTGCCCATCGACTTTTGATCGCCGGACCACTCGATCCAGGGGCCGTCCTTCTTGCCGTTCTTGAAATGGCCCTGCGAGACCCCGCCCGGCAGGAAGTATTCCCACGGACCATCCTGCACGCCCGCCTTGTACGCGCCTTTGCTAGAAGGCTTGCCGTTCATCGACCAGGTGCTCCACAGGCCGTCCTTCTGGTCGTTGGCATAGGCCCCTTCTTCGGACTTCACTTCGCCCGGGTGATAGGTCACCCACGGCCCGTCCTTCTTGCCGTTCTTGTAGGTGGCCTCCTCGACCTTGGCCCCCTTGTCGTCCCACTCGGTCCACTCGCCGGTCTTCTTGCCCGCGGCATAGCTTCCCTTGGCCTTGGTCTTGCCGTTGTCGTAGCGCGTGACCCACGCGCCGTGCTTTTGGCCGTCGACCATTGGCTGGTCCGCGGCGCCCGAGCCGCCACAGCCGGCCAATATCAGGACTGAAAGAGAAGCAAGCGTCCGATGCCACACAGGCCGAAAACCACGCAGATTCACGACAGCGTCTCCAGAAGAAAGTCCGATCGAGCGCTCGAGCCCCGCGTCGGCCATTGCACGAGGGGGCGCGATGCCAGGGAGGAGTGCCACCGTTTATAGTGCGACGAAAGGCCAGATGCCAGCAAGTTGTCGGGCGGAGCGGACGAGTACGCTAGTCGCCCAGGCGTGCGCTCCACTCAATGCACGTGGGGCCGCTTTCGCAATCGTTGGCCAGCGTGCGAATGGCGGTCACGTGCAGCGATTCGCTGGACTCGCTGCGCTGAATCTTGGCAGCGTAGTCGTAGAGCAGGTCGGCCAGATCTTTGGATTCATCCGCCGAGAGCTGCAACGGCGATTCGAACCGAATGTCGGCCAGGCTCTCGATATCGCGGCGTTGCCGCTGCCGCCAGGCCCTTTCCAGCCCCGCGAACGCCATCCGCCCTTCGATCCAGGATCGCTGCCGTCCGTTCACGCGGAGCAGCATGCGAAGTTCCTGACCGAGCGCGGCTGCCATGAGGGCGGGATGTTTAAACAAAGATCGTTCCTTGGAATTGGTGCGTGCTTCGCTCCCAACCCCCAGGCTAGGCAAACCGCCGCCAGATTCCAAGCGGACGAGGCATTGATCCCGTTATCCCTTGCGCCAGAACACGAACGCGGCCCCCAGAAAGATGACCCATTCGCTCGCCGCGAAGTAGTAGGTGGTCGGGGGAATGCCGCGATACAACAAGAACCCGGCGGTGCGGAAGAGGACCAGACAGCCATGAACGACCAGGCACGCCAGCAACGGGAAGGAGATTTCACCCGGGCGGAACAAGGGCCAGAGGAACAGAATCCCCAGTCCCAGCTCCAATCCGCCATAGATGGTCAGGAACTCGGATTGCCCGGAGCCGGGCCGCAGTTCGAAGCCAACCGCCTTTGCGGCTTTCTCTGGCAGCACCGCGCAGTAGCCGGCCAGAAGTACGTAAAGAACTCCGATCACTGCCAAAAAGATCCGCGCCATCTCGACCTCATCGATGTTTAGGCAACCTGCCGTGATTCAAAGTGGCCGATTGCGTTGCTTGGATTCCCTAAGGCCCTGGGGAAGCATAGGCAGCACCCGCTTAAAGGCGAGCGAGGCAGAGTAAACTCCCCCCTGGATGAGCCAGCCGGGGGCCAGATCTCTCTTTACAACGGACCCGCCCGCGTGGGATGCTTTGGCTATGAATAAGGATCTACGTCGAAACCGCGAGATGCAGTTGGTCTATATGACCGAATCCTCGCGAGGCAAAGTCGAGTTGCGGCAACTCTATGGGGCTGCGTTGGGAATGGCCGAGGGCGTCCATCCTCCGTTTACCCCGTATCCCGAAATGGTCCGCGCCATCCTGGAAAAAGAGTTCCCCAGCGAATCGAGTTCCTGATCGCTGGCTGGTTTCTCGAACCTTCTGCCGATGCCCCCCTACCTTGATGCGACTTGCTTTGCTACGCTGGTCGCTTCCATCCTTTCGGGGGAGGGGTACCTCATGGACAATCCCTACGCATCGCAGACGCCAGCCGGTGAACGACGCTCGAACCGCGTGTTCGTGTACGCGTTCCTGACGGCCTGGTCGCTGCTGACGATTCTGTCGTTCTCTTGGACGGGGATCTATCCGCTCTACGTCAATCATGGCGCGCCCTCGCCCAATCAGTTGAAGACGATCGACAAGGTGCTTGCGCCGCTCCGCTGACGCTCGCCAGCTAACGCAACGCATTTCGGGGGAAGTAATCTTCGGCTGCGCTCGCCCAAACTACCAGGCGTGGTGGTTTGGCAACGACCAGGCGCGCGATAAGCGTCGGAACCGAGCGGTAAATCTTGACTATTCGCTGCGCCCAACCGATACTACACAACGCGCTTGAGGAAAAATCGGTCGAGATCGCGTGATCCCGATCACTTCAAGACGCTTATTGAATTCGCCCAGCAACGACCCCGTTCGCAGCGATCTGCCTGCACGGAGCAGCCAGCGCTAAGGAACGAGTTGGTGCGGGGCGTTTTCCGTTTCATTCCCAGTAAGGAGGACGACGACTATCGAACGTGCCCAGAGGATCAATGAACAGATCCGCATTACTCCCGTCCGCGTCATTGGCGCCGACGGCTCGCAGTTGGGAATCATCCCCACCGACGAGGCGCTGGCCCGCGCTCGCGAGGCCGAATTGGACCTGGTCGAGGTTGCCGCCAACGAGCGGCCCCCGGTCTGCCGAATCATGGATTTCGGCAAGTTCAAATATCAGCAGCAGAAGAAGCGGAAAGACAAAACCCACCAGCACCAGGTGAAGATCAAGGAAATCCGCGTACGTCCCAAGACCGGCGAGCACGACATCGAGGTCAAGGTCAACCACGCGCGCGAGTTCCTGAATCACAAGGACAAAGTGATCGTCACCGTCCTGTTCCGTGGCCGCGAACTGGCCCACGTGGACGAAGGTCAGAAGGTGATCGAGCAGGTCATCCAGATGCTGGAAGACGTGGGGAAAGTCGAGCAGGCCCCCAATCGGCAGGGCCGCCGCATCTCGGCAGTACTGGCACCGAAGGTGTAAGCGCGCCGGCGTGTAGCGATCTTCGCTGCACGCTTGGGAGGTTTTGCGCGCTGCTGTTCTCCGTGGCCCGGCGGTTGCGCGCGCCGACGCGACGCGTTGATTGCGAAGCGCCGGCGGCTGTTGCGTGCGAACCAATCGCCTGAGCCGCTCGTACCGACGAGATCTGCCTAGGATCTCCCCATGCCTCAGCGACCTTATGCATGGCTCGTTTGCATCATGCTGGGCGTTGCGTTTCTGGTCGCCCAACGGCGGCCCCATGAGTCGCCGTCGCCGGAGATCAGCGGGGGCTCGCGGCTTTATACCTTCTGGCAGGTGCAAGCCTGGGGCTGGCCCGCTCGGACCATGGTCGGTGAGTGGAAGGGCTACGGATCCGCGCCGTGGGCGTTGGCTCCGAACAAACAAAACGATATCCGCTGGAAGCTCGATCGCTGGGCGACACGCCCGGTTGCCGGCTTGGTAAATGTGGCACTCTTCGCGACGGCCTGCGCACTCGTTCATCTGGCGCAGTACCTTGGGCAGCGCGGGGTCAGCACTCGGCGATTGCTGCTGCTCACAGCCCTTTCCGCCATTCTCATGGCCCTCATCCGCTGCGTGCCTGCGGTGGAAATCGACCAACAGACCTGGCGTTACGAACGGTTCACGCATCGCGACCCGGGCGAGGAATAGGGCGGACCAGTTCGCGCCGACCGCTGTAGGGAACGCCCTCTGTGGCGTTCCGCGCGGTGGAGAAATTTCCCCGTTTTCGGCCGATGGGAATAGAAAGGGAATCGGCACCTCCCGGAACGCCACGGAGGACGTTCCCTACAGCGCTCCGATTCTCCGAACTCTGCTACACCGAGCTGGCCGGCGAAGTGCTGGAAACGCCGGGCCGCTCGAACGGCAACCGGCGGGCCTTCGACAGGTCGATCAGCGGTTCCATGTCGGGGATGTCGAGCTTCACCTGATCGGGCAGCGCCATCGGCAAGCGGACCGTGAAGGTGCTTCCCTTGCCCAGTTCGCTTTCCAGCGAGATCTCTCCGCCCAGCAGCTTCGACAGCTCCTTGACGATTGATAGCCCCAGGCCCGTGCCGGAATACTCGCGCGTCATGGCGTTGCCGGTCACGAGAACCGTGCTTCCCTGGCGGAACTTCTCGAAGATCACCCGCTGGTCTTCCTCGGAGATGCCCACGCCTGTGTCGGAGACGACGAGCAGCACCTGGTTGTGGCCGGTCCCCTTGGCGCTGACCACGATCCGCCCCCCTTCGGGCGTGAATTTGATCGCGTTCGAGAGCAAATTCCCCAGGATCTGCTGCACCTTGCCTTGATCCTGGTGGACGACCGGCAGATTGGGCTCGATCGAAGTTTCGAGATCGATGTTCTTCTTCTCGGTCAGCGGACGGGCCAGATCGCACTGGGCCGAGATCACGTTGTCGACGCGGAAGTCCTGCAGGCGGAGTTCCATCTTGCCGCTCTCGATCTTGGCCAGATCGAGAATGTCGTTGATCATGTCGAGCAGCATTTTGCCCGATTTCTGGATGTTTTTGACGTACCGCTTCTGCTTGTCGTCGAGGGCGTTGATTGAGCCCAGCACTTCGCTGAAACCCAGAATGCTGTTGAGCGGGGTTCGCAACTCGTGACTCATGGTCGCCAGGAAGTCGCTCTTCAGGCGGTTCATCTCGAAAAGAGCCAGGTTCGCCTGCGCCAGTTCGTCGACTTTGCCATCCAGATCGCCGTTCACCTGCCGCAGCTCTTCCTGAATGGCCACGAGATGTCGCAACATGCGGTTGAACGCCCGGCCCAGCTCTTCGAATTCGTCGCCGGTGTGGATGTCGGCCCGCAGTTCGATGTTGCCGTGAGAAATCGCGTCGCTGACGTCCTTCAAGTGCTTGAGGGGTTTGGCCACCACGTAACGCACGATGACAAAGGCGGCGACCATGGCCAGAAAGACGATGATGATCGCGGTCGACCACAGGAACGCGCGGTTCAAGCTCAGCTTGTTCTGGGTCTCTTCATCGGGGATGACGATCTTGGCCATCGACATCATGTCGCCGATGCCCCCCTTGAAGCCGTACCGCCGGTGGCAGTTCACGCACGACTGGTTCTTCGCCCGGACGGCCTGGAAGTAGTGATACTCAGGCTTGTCCTGCGGGCGGAGTTCCTGGAAGTCGCCGGGGGCCCCTTGGCTGAGTCGGGTCCAGGCGTCCCACTCGGCCTTGTCAGCCGGTTTGAGGACTTTGGTCTGGACCGGCGAGTCGGCGTCGTCAGGGCGGATGAAGCGCGAGTCGTAGGGGAAGTTCTTCAGTTCCTCGCCGAGTTGCTTGGCGAAGAGTTGCTCGTCGGGATCGGCGAACCGCGAAGGGAGTTTGAAATTCTCCCAATGCGCTCGAGTGATGATCGTCTCGACCAGCAATCGACCGGTGTTGCGGTTCTGCTCGTAGACCAGCTTTTCGGTCTGCCGCCCGTACCAGTAGAAGCTGCCCAGGATGAGCAGCAGCAAGCACCCGCCGAACAAGAAACGGCACTTCCGCTCCAGATTCGTCTCACCCAGCACGCGTTTGAAGGATCGATACGACATCGAGCAGGACGTGGTGGGACAGGGAAACGGGGCGGTTTGGAGGCGGCCGCCTTCGCTTTCAGTCTACACCTATTCCCAGGAATGGGCCAAGGTCAAAGTCTGCTGGCTACAGGTCAAAATAGCAGGCACGCTCGCCGTCGCACCGCTATTCCTGTTCAGAGCACTTTGCATTCTACGTTTCGCGGCGTTTGGCGCGCCAGTCGGCGAACCACTGAATCACGTAGAAGAAGACGGGCGTCAGAAAGATGCCGAACAGCGTCACGCCCAGCATGCCGGCAAAGACCGCCAGGCCCAGCGTGCGACGCATTTCGGAGCCCGCCCCTTCGCCCAACACCAGCGGGACCACGCCGAAAATGAAGGCCAGCGAAGTCATGATGATCGGCCGCAAGCGCAGGCGGCAGGCCTCGAGCGTGGCGTCCCAGCGGTTCACGCCAGCCTGCTGCCGGGCCCGGGCGAACTCGACGATCAAGATCGCGTTCTTGCAGGCCAGCCCTACCAGCACGACGAAGCCGACCTGCGTGAAGATGTTGATGTCCATGCCGGCCATCTGCACGCCAGCCACTGAGCAGAGCAGGCACATCGGCACCACCAGAATCACGGCCAGCGGCAGCGACCAGCTCTCGTACTGGGCGGCCAGCACCAGGAATACCAGCACCACGGCCAGCAGAAAGGCCAGCATGGCGGTGCTGCCGGACTGAAGCTGCATAAAGGCCAGCTCGGTCCACTCGGGGCGCATCGACGCGGGCACGTTCGCCAGCGCGGCAGATTCGAGCTGCGCGATGGCATCGCCCGAGCTAGTGCCCGGCGCGGCGTCGGCATTTACAAAAGCCGAGGTGTAAAGGTTGTAGCGGATCAGCATCACCGGCCCGCTGGTTTCCTTCATGCTGGCGAAGGTCGAAATCGGGACCATGCCGCCAGACTCGCTGCGTACCTTGAGCCGTTTCAGATCGTCTGCCTGCATGCGGAAGCGGGCATCGGCCTGCACATTGACCTGCCAGGTACGGCCGAAGCGGTTGAAGTCGTTGACGTAGAGCGAACCCAGATTCATCTGCAGCGTGCTGAACAGCTCGGACATCGAGACCCCCATCGAGCGGGCGGCTGTGCGATCGATATCCAGAAAGTACCAGGTGGTGTTGGCGCGGAAGCTTGTGAAGACGTTGCTGAGGCCCGGGTCGCGCTCGCCGGCGTCGACGATCCTCTGACTGGCGGTTTCGAGGGCTTGCAGGCCGTTCTCGCCGCGGTCTTCGATCACGATCTTGAAGCCGCCGGCGGTGCCTAGGCCGTCAATCGGCGGCGCACCCAGGATGTTCACTACCGCGTCCTTGATCTCGCGATCAAAGGCCTGTTCCAACTTGCGCGCGATCACGTCGCTGCTGAGCTTGTTGTGGGCACGGTCGTGGAACTCGTCGAGCATGACGTACATCGAACCAAAGTTCGGCGCGTTGGCCCCCAACAGAATCGACTGCCCCGCGATGCAGACGGTGTGCGCCACGCCGGGGGTTTGCTCGGCCAGCTTCTCGAGCCGGGCCATGACCTTCTCGGTCCGCACCAGCGCCGAGGAGTCAGGCAGGCGGATGTTGACCAACAAGTAGCCCTTGTCCTGGGCCGGAATGAAGCCGGTGGGGGTCGCATGGAACATGGCATAGGTGACGTAGAGCAATCCAGCATAGACCGCCAGCACCGCCACGCTCCCCTTCAGCAGCACGCCGACGGTGTTCACGTAGCCGTTGGTGAAGGAGTTGAAGCCGCGGTTGAAGATCTTGAAGAACGCAACCAGCAGATGATCGAACCAATCGCCGACGAACCACGCGACAGCCAGGCCGATGGCACCGCCGATCCACATGCCCAGCGTGGCCCCGGCAAAGAACGGCTGACCGAGCGCGGGAGCCATGGTCCCCAACTGCGCCCCCAGCAGCCAACCGCCGAGCCAGGCCCCCAGAATCCACAGGCTGATGCGCGGCAATGCCGCGCCGTGGCCGGCTTCCTTGGGCTTGAGCAGCAACACGGCCAGGGCCGGACTAAGGGTCAGCGAGTTGAAGGCCGAGATGACGGTGCTGATGGCAATCGTCATGGCGAATTGTCTGAAAAACTGCCCCACGATGCCGGTGATGAAGGCACAGGGGACAAACACCGCCGAAAGGACCAAACCGACGGCAATGACCGGGCCGGCCACCTGATCCATGGCCTTGATGGCCGCATCGCGCGGGGCCAGGCCTTGCTCGATGTGATGCTCGACCGCCTCGACCACCACGATGGCGTCGTCGACCACAATCCCCACGGCCAGCACCAGGCCGAAGAGGGTCAGCGTATTCAGACTGAATCCGGCGGCGGCCATCGCGGCAAAGGTCCCCACAATGGCCACCGGCACGGCGACCAGGGGAATGATGGCGGCTCGCCAGCCTTGCAGAAAAATGAGCACGACCAGCGCGACCAGGATCACCGCGTCGCGCAGGGCGACAAAGACCTCGTTCACCGATTCGTTGATGAACGGGGTGGTGTCGTAGACGATCTGATAATCGACCCCCGCGGGGAAGCGTTCTTTCAGCTCCTCCATCTTCATGCGGACTTGCTGGGCGGTATCCAGCGCGTTGGAGCCGGGCAATTGGTAGATGGAGAGGGCCACCGAAGGCTTGCCATCGAGCGTGCAAACCTGGTCGTAGGCCATGGCGCCGAGCTCGGTGGTGGCAATGTCGTGCAGTCGCACAATGCGCCCCTCGTCGTCGCTGCGAATGATCATGTCGCCAAACTGCTCGTCCTCGGCCAGTCGACCCAGGGTGCTCATGGTGTACTGAAAGACCTGTCCGTTGGGGGCCGGCGGCTGGCCGATCTGACCGGCAGCGACCTGCACGTTCTGCTGCTCGATCGCCCGGGCGACGTCGGTAGCCGACAGGTTGCGCTGGGCCATCCGTTCGGGATCGAGCCAGATCCGCATGCTGTAGTCGCGCTGGCCGAGGAAGGAAATGTCGCCGACGCCGTTCAATCGCGAGAGCTCGTCGCGCAACTGAATGGTGGCGTAGTTGCTCAGGTGCAGGTTGTCGCGGCTGCCGTCGGGCGAGAACAGGTTGACGATCATCAGCACCGACGGCGACTTTTTCTTCACCGTCACGCCCCGGCGGCTGACCAGGTTCGGCAGAATCGGCTGAGCCAGCGCCACGCGGTTCTGCACCAGCACCTGGGCCAGGTTCAGATCGGTACCCGGGCGGAAGGTGACGGTGAGCGTGTACGTGCCGTCGTTGGTGCTCTGCGACGACATGTACATCATGCCTTCGACGCCGTTGACTTGCTGCTCGATGGGCGAAGCAACCGTGTCGACCACGACCTTCGAGTTGGCGCCGGGATACGTGGCCGAGACCTCGACCGTGGGCGGTGTGATCTCGGGATACTGCGTGACGGGAAGGGTGAAGACCGCCAGTCCGCCGGCGAGCGTAATGACCACGGAGAGAACCGTGGCGAAGATGGGGCGATCGATGAAAAAGCGGGAGAACATGGAGGGTCAGTTCGCGGAGCAGGTTCTAGGCTATCTCAAATTTCAAATTTCAAATTTCAAATTTGAGATTTGAGATTTGAAATACGGGTTATGGCTTCGATGGGTTGGTACTTTCCACGGCAGCGACGGTGGCATTTGCCGCGGCTCGCGGAGCGAAGGCGCGACGGAGCCAACGGAAGGAGATCGCGTGCAGCGCAGCATCGGACCACTTCGCCAGCCACCCGCTCTGGAAATACTTGCGATGGGTCAGCCGATCGATGACGAAGAAAAAGACCGGGGTCAGGAAGATGCCGAAGAAGGTCACGCCGAGCATGCCGCTGAAGACGGCCGTACCCAGAGCGCGCCGCATCTCGGCCCCAGCTCCCGTAGCAGCCACCAAGGGAAGCACGCCCAGGATGAACGCAAAGGATGTCATCAGGATGGGGCGAAGTCGCAGTTCGCAGGCTTCCAGCGTGGCCTGCCGGGCGTCCACTCCGGCGTCGCGGCGCAGCTTGGCAAACTCAACGATCAGGATCGCGTTCTTGCAGGCCAGTCCCACGAGAACCACAAAGCCGATCTGCGTGAAGACGTTGATGTCCATCTTGGCCATCCAGACGCCGGCGATAGAGCTGAGGACGCACATCGGCACCACCAGAATCACCGCCAGCGGCAAGGTCCAGCTCTCGTACAGCGCGGCCAGCACCAGGAAGACGCAGATCACCGCCGAGGCGAAGACCAGCGGGCCCGTATTCGAAGAGAGCCGCTCCAGGTAGGCGATCTCGGTCCATTCGGCCGCCATGTTTCCGGGAAGCGTCTTGCGCGCCAGTTCCTCCAGGGAGTCCATCGCCTGGCCCGTGCTGTATCCGGTCGCCACGTTGCCGTTGATCGCCGCCGCCGGGTACATGTTATAGCGCGTGATGACCAGCGGACCGCCGACCATCTTGATGCCGGCCAGCGTGCCGATGGAGGACATGTCCCCGTGGCGGTTGCGAACGGTCAACTTGCGGACATCTTCGACCTCGTCGCGGAACTTGGAGTCGGCCTGTACCACGACCTGCCAGGTCCGCCCAAACAGATTGAAGTCGTTCACGTAGCGCGAGCCCAGGTACGCCTGCAGCGTGCCGAATACGTCGGCCAGATTGACCCCTTGCGAGATACATTCGTCGCGGTTCACATCGGCGAACAACTGCGGCGAGTTGGCCTTGTAAACGGTCATCAATCCGGTGCAGCCGGGCGCCGTGTTCCCTTCGGCGACCATCGTGTTGGTCTCTTTTTCGAGCACGTCGAGCTGCACGTCCCCCCGGTCTTCGATCATCAGCTTGAAGCCGCCCGCGCGGCCAAGACCCGACACGGCCGGCGCCGGGAAGACGCTCACTAGCGCCTCGGGGACCTCTTGGGCGTAGCGGGAACGGAGCGTGGCGATGATCTTGTCGCTGTGCATCTCCGGCGACCGGCGATCTTTAAAGTCCTTCAGAATGATGAACATCGAGCCGAAGTTCGATCCGTAGGCGCTTAACACGAACGAGTTACCGGCGATCGAGTTGACGTTCTTCACGCCCGGCGTTTCCAGGGCGATTTTCTCGATGCGGGCCACGACCGCTCGGGTTCGCAGCGCGGCCGAGGAATCGGGCAACTGCACGGCCGCGATCAGGTAGCCTTTGTCCTGGGTGGGAATGAAGCCCGTGGGCATCTTCTGGTATCCCCAGATGGTCAGCACCAGCAGGCCGCCGTAGACGAAGAGCGCAATGGCCGGCGCGCGGAGCAGTTTGCCTACGCCGGCGGTGTACGCGTTGCGCGATTTGTGCACGCCCCAGTCGAAGCCGCGGAATAACCAGCCCAGCGACTTGTCTAAGAGCCACGTCACGATGTCCGGCTTGGCCCCCTTGGGTTTGAGCAGGATCGCCGACAACGCCGGGCTGAGGGTCAGCGAGTTGAGCGTGGAGATGACCGTGCTGATGGCGATCGTCAGGGCGAACTGCCGAAAGAACTGCCCGACAATGCCCGACAGAAACGCGCAGGGGACGAACACGGCGGTCAGCACCAGCCCCACGGCGATCACGGGCCCGGCCACTTCGCCCATCGCCTGGATGGCCGCTTCGCGAGGGGCCAGGCCTTTCTCGATATGATGCTCGACCGCTTCGACCACCACGATGGCGTCATCCACGACGATGCCGATCGCCAGCACCAGCCCGAACAGCGTCAGGTTGTTCAAGCTGAAACCGACCACGGCCATGGCGGCGAAGGTGCCCACGATCGCCACCGGCACGGCCACCAGCGGAATGACGGCCGCCCGCCAACCTTGCAGGAAGACCAGCACCACGATCGCCACCAGAATGATCGAATCGCGCAGGGCTTTGAAGACTTCCTGAACCGACTCGCGAATGAAGGGGGTCGTGTCATAGCCGATCGCGTAATGGACGTCCTCGGGGAACTCCTGCGAGAGCTCGGCCATCTTGGCCTTCACCATGTCGGCGGTCTCAAGCGCGTTGGCGTCGGGCAGCTGGAAGATCGCCAGGCCGACAGTCGGCTTGCCGTCGAATCGGTTGGCGATGTCCTGGCTCTTGGCGTCCAACTCAACGCGGCCGATGTCTTTGATGCGCAGCAGCCGGCCGTCGGGATTCGCCCGAATGATGATGTCCCCGAACTGCTCGGGATAGGTCAGGCGGCCTTCGACCGAAAGGGGGACCTGGATCATCTGCCCGTCGATGGCCGGCGGCTGTCCGATCTGTCCCAGGGCCGGCTGCGAGTTCTCTTCGCGGATAGCCTGCACCACGTCCCCCACCGAAACGTTACGCGCCGCCAACTTATCGGGATCGACCCAGATCCGCATGCTGTAGTCGCGCTGGCCGAAGACCAGCACCTCGCTGATGCCGGGAAGCCGGGCCAACTCGTCTTTGACGCGCAGCACCGCGTAGCTGCTCAGATAGACCTGGTCGTAGCGATGCCCCGGAGAGTTCAGGCTGACCGTGAGCAGAATGTCGGGCGAGCGTTTCTTGGTGGTGACGCCGGTGGCCCGCACCACATCGGGGAGCGAAGGCATGGCCAGCGCCACACGATTCTGCACCAGCACCTGGGCCAGGTTCAGATCGACGCCCGGCGCAAAGGTGACCGTAAGCGTGTAGGAGCCGTCGTTGGTGCTCTGCGAGGACATGTAGAGCATGTTCTCGACGCCGTTGACCTGCTGCTCGATGGGAGCGGCGATCGTCTGCGCCACCACCTGGGCATTGGCCCCGGGATAGTTGCAGTCGACCTGCACCGTGGGAGGAGCGACCGGCGGATACTGCGCAATCGCCAGCGTAAAGACCGCGATCCCGCCTGCCAGCGTGATGACGATGGACAGGACCGCGGCAAAAATCGGTCGATCGATAAAGAAGCGGCTGAATCCCGCCATGGCCATTCGCAGGCGCGAAGCCTGCACCACAATTCAATCAGGTCGCCGGATTCGCCAGAATCCAGGCGGAGGGCCTCACTCCGACGTTCCACAAACTCTGGCGAGTTCGGCTGCCGATCGCTACTCCGCCGCCTTCGTGGCCTCGGATACCTTCTTTTCGGCCTTGTCCATTTTCTTGGCCGGCAATGCCGCGAGACTGGGGGATTCCGCGGGAGACTTGGGGATGACGACTTCACCCCGTTTCACCCGTTGCAGCCCTTCCACGACCACGCGATCGGTGGCAGTGATGCCGCTCTCAATCACACGTCTTCCATCGCGCAGCGGGCCCACCTGGACCCGGCGATAGTTGACTTCGTTCTTGTCGTTCAGCACGTAGAGAAAGCGATGTCCCTGGTCCGAGCCCAGCGCCTCTTCGGGAACCAATAGCGACGGGTGCGGGTCGCCGATCGGCATCCGCAGTCGCACGAAGAAGCCGGGGGAGAGCAGAAAGTTCTTGTTGGGAATCTCGGCCCGGGCCCGCAGGGTTCCGGTCGAGGCTTCGATCTGGTTGTCGATAAAGTCGATCGTTCCCTTGAGCGGGAAGTCGGTATGATCGGCCAGTCCAATCTCGACCACCACCTTCGAGTCACGAGCGGAACGGACCTTTCCTTCGGTAATGAGTCGACGGATACGAAGGACCGTTCGCTCGTCGATATCGAAATAGGCCTGAATCGGATCGAGCGAGACAATATTCGCCAGCGGCGTCTCATCGGCCCGCACCAGGTTTCCGGCATCGATCAACCGTCGGCCGATGCGTCCCGAAATCGGAGCGTAGACCTTGGTGTAGCCCAGATTCAGGTCGGCCAGCCCTTTGGTGGCCGTGGCGGCGGCCAGTGCGGCAACCGCTTCACTCCGGTCGAAGGCCACCTGATCGTAGTTCTCTTGCGAAATGGCCTTGGTTGCCAGGAGCTGCTTGACGCGATTCTCCTGCCGTGTGAGCCGCTCGAGCTTGGCTTTGCCCTGCTCCACCGCGGCGGCCGCCCGCTCTGCTTCGGAAACGTAGGGGCCATCGTCGATCTCGAACAGCAGTTCCCCTTCCTTTACCAACGCGCCGTCTTTGAAATGGACCGAGTCGAGGTAGCCTGTCACCCTCGCCCGCAATTCGACGGTTTGCTCGGCGTGCGTCCGCCCGGTGAACTCCTCGTGGTCGGTTACCGTTTCCTCGGTCGGCGTGGCGACAAACACCTCGGCAGGCTTGGGGGGCTTGGGCGGCTCCGGCGGTTTGCAGCCGACGATGCAGAAAGCCACCAGGGTGAGCACCACGAATCTGGATAGAGAAGTCGAAGTCACAGGCGGAAACCGTCAGGGGAGGATTGACTGACCGGTCAGTCAGTTTCTAGAATGCATTATAGGTCGCCGGCCAACAGCCGCAACTGCCACCGGCGGGGGGAAACCTGTTCCCTTCCCATCCAGCGCCTCGAGTCAGCTCTCGGAGTCTCTTTCGTGCCTCGCGCGTCCGCTCCCTCCGCTCCCCCCAGCGATGAACGCCGGGCCAAAAAATCGCAGGCTATTGTCGATGCGGCCGCCCGGCTGTTCGCGCGACATGGCTACGCCGATTGCGAAATGGAGCAGGTGGCTGGCGACCTGAAGATCGCCAAAGGGACGCTCTATCTCTACTTCCCCGGCAAGGCCGAGCTATTCTGCGCCTGCGTCGACCAGGGGATGCGCGAGATGCAAGGGGCCATCCGACAGGCTGCGGAGGAGACCTGCGAACCGTTTGAAAAGATCTCGCGGGCGATCCGCGGTTATCTGGAGTTCTTCGACGCCCACCCGCACTATGTCGAACTGCTGATCCAGGAGCGGGCCAATTTCAAGAGCCGCAAGCGTCCTTCGTACTTCGAGCATCGCGACGCCAATCGCGGCCCCTGGCGCACGATGTACGAACAGTTGATTGCCGAAGGCCGCATGCGTGGGGATCTGCCCGTAGAGCGGATCCTGGATACGATCGGCAACCTGCTCTATGGGACGATGTTCACAAATTTCTTCGCGGGGCGCTCCGTGTCAATCGCCGAACAGCATCAGGCGCTGCTGGCGATCGTCTTCCGCGGCATCTTGAGCGACGCGGAGCGCGAGTCTCTGGAAATGCCGTGCTCGAATGGCAAGCACACGCCGGCGAAACCGCGCGCGAAGCGGCCGGGCAGGCCCCGCGTTTGATTTCGAGCCGGCCGTTTGCTCCGTTGCCTCACTCGCCCCGCGGTGCTACGCTCGCTGCTTCGGTTCTGCGGTCCCGCCCTGACTGACAAGCTTTGGTTGTGTTCACGGCTTCAGAGATAGTGCGCATGGCGACAACGGCTGGCCTACCCCTGCAAAAGACGCTCGCTCCGGCGTCGATTGGCGAAGTCGCCGAGATGGTCCGCCTGGCCGGTAAACAAGGGACGGCCCTCTATCCGATCGGCGGGCAGACGGCGCAGCAGCTGGGACTGACCCCGCGCCGCGAAGGCTGGGGGCTCTCGATGACGCAGCTCAACCGTGTGGTCGATTATCCCGCGCGCGATATGACGATTACTGTCGAGGCGGGCATTACGCTCGACGCGTTGGCCAAGACCTTAGCTACCGAGCGGCAGCGGCTGCCGATCGATGTCCCCTTCCCCGAGCGCGCCACCCTGGGCGGGGTGGTGGCCACCAACGCCAGCGGGCCGCGACGCTATGGCTGCGGCACGATCCGCGACTACGTGATTGGCATCTCGGCCGTCGATGGCCGGGGCGTCGCGTTCAAAGGAGGCGGTCGGGTCGTGAAGAACGTGGCCGGTTACGATTTCTGCAAGCTGCTGACCGGTTCCTTCGGCACCCTGGCGGTGATCACTCAGGTAACGCTGAAAGTGAAGCCGATCCCGGAAGCCTCGGCCTTTCTGGCGATCGACTTGCCGCAGAGTTCCGATCCCGCGCACGATACGGTGGAGCCCTATCTGGCCGCGCTGGTCAACTCGGCCGTCACACCCACGGCGATCGAGTTACTGACCGGGCCGGCTTGGCGCGACGACTCGGCATTGGGGCCAATCCCTTCGGAGACGAGCACCCGCCTGCTGGTGGGCCTGGAAGGGACCAAGGTCGAAGTTGACTGGATGCTCGACACGCTCGCCCGCGAATGGGAAGGGCATGCCGGCTGGATAGCGGCCGGACGGCCCCGCCCGCGACGCGTTGCCGAGGGAGAGACCACCGGCCTTTGGCAGCGGCTGACGCGATTTGCCGTGGAAGGGGAATCTCCGCTGGTGATCGAGGCGGGACTTCCTCCCAGCCGCGTGGTGCCGTTCGTGCGCGAGATCCGCGTCATCGATCCTCAAGCCTCGATTCAGTCGCACGCCGGCGATGGGGTGGTGATCGTCCGCTTTGCGAACTTCACCGCCGACGATATCTCGAAGGTCCTGGTCGGGCAGTTGCAATCGCTCGCCGGCCAGGCGGGCGGGCATGTCGTGGTGCTGCGCAAGGGAATCGAAGGGGCCTGGACCCGTCGGGCCGTGTGGGATATTCCGGGGGCCGCACTTGCCGCGATGCAGGCCGTTAAGTCGCAGTTCGATCCGCTGGGCATTCTCAATCCCGATCGCTTTGTCTACGCGTAACCATGAGCCAATCCACCAATACGCCCGTCACGCCTGGCCTGCCGCTCGATATTCTGGCGGCCGGCCATGCGCCCGCCAGCGACCCTCTCTTGCCTGCCGGCGAAATAGCCCCGAACCCCGGGGCTGGCATTGAGTATCAGCGGTTCCTGGACTGCGTCCACTGTGGGCTGTGCACCGCGTCGTGTCCGACCTACGTCGAGACCGGCAACGAAAACGACAGCCCCCGCGGGCGGATCTATTTGATGCGGGCGGTGACCGACGGCCGATTGGAGATGAACCACGAGGTTCGCCGACATCTGGAACTTTGCCTCGATTGCCGCGCTTGCGAGACGGCCTGCCCCTCGGGCGTGCAGTACGGCAAGCTGATCGAGCCCTTCCGCATCGGCATGGAACAAGGGGGCGACGGGGAGAAGAAGAGCGACGACTGGTTCCACCGCTGGATTCTGTTCCGGCTCTTTCCCTATGCATCGCGGATGCGGACGGCGTTGGCCCCGGCCCGCCTGGCGCAGAAGCTCAGGCTGCCCGACATCGCCATCAAGCTGGGCCTGACCAGGCTGCTCCCCGGCCGGCTGCGGCAACTGGTGGAAATGCTGCCTCCCCTGGGGCCCGAGCTTCCACCTTTGCCCGACTTCTTGAAGGCCCAAGGCAAACGCCGGGGTCGTGTGGCCCTGTTCACAGGCTGTGTGGGGGACGCGGTGTTTCGCCACACGAACTGGGCCACGGCTCGGGTGCTGCAAGCCAACGGGTTGGACGTGTTGATTCCTCCCGAGCAGGCCTGCTGCGGGGCGATTCATTTCCATGCCGGTTCGAGCGAGCCCGCCCGCGAGTTCTCGAACCAGAACTTGAAGGCCTTCAATTTCCGCGATGTCGACGCGGTCGTGGTGAACGTCGCCGGCTGCGGCGCGATGCTGAAGGACTATGGGCATCACTGGCACGACGATCAGGCGGGCGAGCGGGCCGACTTCGCCAAAAAGGTGAAGGACATCAATCAGTTCCTCGATGAGATCGGCCTGATCCCTCCCACGGGCGAGATCAAGGCCACGGCCACCTATCACGATGCCTGCCATCTGCGCCACGCCCAGAAGGTGTACGACGCCCCGCGGCGGCTGCTGGCCAAGATCCCGGGCTTGGAGCTGCGCGAACTGGCCGAATCGGACCTGTGTTGCGGCGCCGCAGGGACCTATAACCTGACGGAGCCGGAGATGGCCGGCCGCCTGGCCGCCCGCAAGGTCGCGAACATCCGCGACACCAAGGCGCGTATCGTTCTGACGGCCAACGCAGGCTGTCTGTTGCAGATCGCTCGCGAATCGCGGAAGCAGGGCGAGAAGGTCTGGGTCGCGCATCCCATGGACCTGCTGGACATGAGCTACCGTGGCGTGACGCCGCCTTTGTAAAGTAGTAGTCCGTCCATTCCGTCCAGTCCAATTCAGTGTGTTCGCGCGCCCATTCGTTTGGAAGGGTTGCACGAAGGCAGTTTGACGTCTTCGCGCTACGTCGTCTCACGGCGCACGTTGGGCAGGCAGAGGACGACCAGAAGGTTGACCAGACCGATTCCCAGCACCCACCAGAAGGCCGCTGCGGAGGCATACCAGACGCTCACCCCCACGGAGATCGCTACCATCGCGGCCGTGCCGATCTTCAAGCTCGGGCGAACTCCTCCTCTTTCGTGCCAGTCGCGAATGATCGGCCCGGCCCAACGGGTCTGGGCCAGCCAATCGTGCAGTTTGGGAGAGGAACGAATCAGGCAAAAGCTGGCAACCAGCACGAAGGGTGTCGTCGGGATGACCGGCAGGATCAAGCCCGCGATCCCCAGTCCGATGAAGAGCACGCCGACGGCAAAGTAGAGCTTCTGTTGCATGCGGGCATTCTAACGTAGAGGACAGGAGCGGGGGGCGAGGGAGGGGCATTTGCTGTAGCAGGTTCCATGCCTGCGGACGGCGAAAGAGTAGAAGGGGGAGGGAGAAGAAGAAGGGGGAGGCGCAACGCAGGGGCGGCTAGTGCTAAAAACGCTAATTCCGTTCCCTCGGTTTTTGCTAGCATGGTTCGCCGCATGGAGCATAAACCGGCCGCTCACGAAACCCTTGCCGACCGATAAAGCCCCGTCGGCGTGAGACACGACACGAGGCCATTCAGATTTTATCATGCATGGGACAAGACTAGCCTGATAGGAAATCTAAATAAAGTTCATAAATAATATTTAAAACAAACAGATGACATGCTATACTGCGTAGTGGATAGAAGGCCAGTGCACGAAGCGGGCGCTCCCGAAAGGTGGGGGCCCGAGCGGGAAGCATCCGATCTGCGCGCGGGCCAACCTTGGGCGATGTCCTGAATCCTTCGGGGAACAACCGCTTCGGACGCGTATGCGAGAATCAAAAGCACCCACCCCAACCCGAAGACTTGCACGCTCCCCCCAGCGCCGGCGCTCCCGGGACCTCCGCGCCCCCAACCCTCAAAGTTTGAACTCAGACGGTGGATCCCACCGAGCAGATTTTGACCCCGAGAGTTCCCCGAAGGGGATTCGGAGCACAGCCCGGGGTTGGCCCGCGCAGCGCGGCCTACCCTGGGTTCGCGAAACCATTTCGCTGAATTGGTTCTGGGACAGCCGCTGGCGAAGCCAGCGGCTGTCCCAAAACGACGAGGAAACGAGAAGGATAGGGTGTTCATGCGTAACCCAGGGTAGCCGCGCTGCGCGGGCAACCCCGGGCTATACTCCGAATCCCCTGCGGGGAACAACCTTGGCAACGAGGATCTGCACTCGGGAATCTGAAGCGTCAATGCCAAGCTGCCGAACCAACTCGCAAACTTACGCGCCCCCCGGGGCGCCGGCGCCCCGTGTGGCCTCCGCGTCCCAACCCGCAAAGTTACACGGCCAGGCCTCTTGGGTGCGCCCTCAACTCGCAAACTTACGCGCCCCCTGGGGCGCCGGCGCCCCGTGTGGCCTCTGCGCCCCAACCCGCAAAGTTACACGGCCAGGCCTCTTGGGTGCGTCCTC